>Ga0256404_1007267_pt1 | contig 17667 bp, 7 predicted proteins | sample RumenRJG_01DNA_FD_185990 | JGI IMG/M metagenome (GOLD analysis project Ga0256404, IMG submission 185990) | Bovine rumen microbial communities from Lethbridge, Alberta, Canada - RJG_01 | ecosystem: Host-associated > Mammals > Digestive system > Stomach > Rumen | place: Canada: Alberta | collected...
TCTCCTGGTAAAAATGTACCAGCATAATCTGCATCAATATGTACTTCACCATCAATTTCATAAGAAGTAGATATACCGTCTATTTCCATTGAGCAATCAAAGAACTTACCAAACCAAAAAGCTGGTATCTCCATCTTTGCTTTAAACTCTTCATTCAATGAATATGGTACTTCCATATTACATGGTATTTCAGTTTCAGACTTGGCTTGTTGGTAATAAACGCTTGAATCAAGTATGTCATAGCAGGTAGGCTTAGGATCCTCTAAAGTCACGTTTCCTCTAAATTCATACATCTGATTCCTAGGAGTTACCTTCAATTGGAAAGGTATTTCTTGTTTAAAATCTTCTTTCTTGATTTTAATACTAGATAAAATATAGCGAGTAGTGTATTCTTGCTTAATATTTACATGGGTTACTATGTCTCCCTCATAAATGATTGGTTCATAAGGATTCTCAACTTCTAACCTGCATGTAAATACTTGTCCTAGTTGATCTGGTTCTAGATCTAGATTTGTTCTTAATGAACCTTGATAAGTTACTGTCCCATCTAAGTTGTATATGAGTGCCTCATCAATGGGCATAACTGGCACCTCCTATCTTTATTTTACCATTACAAGGATGTGAAAGGCTTGGTTTGGGTAGGTTTTCCATTCTACGACTTTATGGTAACAGATTAAAACAAGAAGTTCTTAGGAGGAGAAACAAAATGATCAATATTCTAATCCCCATTCCACTTGTCAATGAAGTATATTCGTATTCAGTCTTTAAGAAGAAAGAGAAAGATGATGAATACAATTATATCCCATATGATTCTACTCCAACAGTAGATGAAATGATAAATCAGTATGTAATGCTTCCCAATGGAGAGATTATCAAGATTAAGAACTACTCAAAGTATGTTGTCAATAAAGATAAGATTTGTGAGATGGCATTTGATAAACTCAAATCATATTCTTCTGATGAATTGTCTTCTATGAGAGATGATTCTATTCATAAGATAGAGAAGCTTGCAAGTTCTAAACCCTTTTCAGGAGAAATCAAATTAGAATATGTAAAATCTTGTGTTCTTCTGTCTTCTATTTATGAAGTAGATTCTTCTCTTCTTGATGAGGCTAAAGATAATAAGAAAGTTAAAGATGAGATAGAAGATACGATTCTTAATGTTAGAGAAACTAATAAAGAGATTAGAACAGAAATGGATCTTGTAGATGATACTATCTCTAAATCTATTCCTAAAGATGCTCATATAGAAATCCAGAGCTGTGAATATAATGGAAAATCTATAGATACAGATACTCTTATCTCTAAACTCTCTATGCATACTTTCCCACAATATCTTACTCAGATAGATATTACTACTACTCTAGAAGACTCTTATGTTATCCATACAAATATCTGTGATATAGTACGTCATAAAGGTGGAGAAATAGAGATTCTATCCAAATAATTTTCATAATTTTTTCAATATTTTTGAATTTTTCTAAAATTTCTTAAAAACTAAAATTTTCTATTTTTCTAATTTAAGGATATACGGTTAAATTAAGAAAAACAGAAAAATAAAATATACTAAAAACGACGGGGTAAAAAAAATTTCAGTTGTAAACTACATACGTAGTATTTATTAGTTTAAAAAAAGTTTAATAAAATAAACTAATAGTTTATACTAACTTAATATGAGTTTAATAATGATAAATATTATGTTAGTAATAAATACTACGTATAGTAGTTTACCTCACGTGATACTACATATCCTTTTTATTAAAAAATAAAGTTCGCTTCGCTCACTTTATTTTTTAATAAAAGAATTGAAAGTTTCATAGCAAAATCCTTCGGATTTTGCTTATACGGAAATCACTTCGTGATTTCTTTATGCGACGGTTAAGAATTTGAGAAGAATCTTATTTGAAGTATTAAAATAAAATTTGAGATAAAGTATATATTATATTTTTGAGAGAAAGGAGATGGGTATATGAAGAAGAAATTATTTAGAAAGGATAATGTAAGAGAGTTTAAACAGAAATCTAATTATTATAAGTTTAAACTACCAGAATCTTTAGTACATAAATATCTTTTACTATGTGCTAGAGAGAAAGCAGATCCTGATATGGTAATGAGAAAGATTATACAAATCTTTATTGATAATAATAGATAAAGTATAATCCCTATCTATACTACAGTAAAGGAATAAGAAAATGAAAGACAATACTTTCCAGAACTTACTAACTCTATTTAAAATGATAGAAGAGTTTTATTACAATACCAACAAAGCAGATAGATATCTAAAGTATTGTGATTACAGTCTTAAAGGATTAAACTGTTTACTTATCTTTACTATTGTTGGATTATGTGCTTTGTATAAAGGAGTGATTGATAGTAATATTAATCTAATCTATGGATCTATGTATCTGAATATGATTTCAGTTATACTCTTCTTTATTGACCAGTATGTATTTAAGAAATTTCATGGTAAAGCTTCATATCATTTAGAAGAAGCAAAGAAGAATATGTTTAGCATTACACATCCTGGATTAGATAGTGAGAAAGAATAATGGGAAAGAAGAGAAAGAGTATAGAAAGTTTTAGTAGTACTCTTTCTTTTTTATATTTTAAGATAGGAGAATATGTAGTATGCCAAATCAATTATACAATAAAAAGAATATGATGTTTTATACTTTAGACAAGTTTTCCTTTGTTAAATATAAACTAAGACCTTTTATTGACTCTATGATTAATGAAAGAGAAGATATCCATATAGATTTAGAACTTATCATAGATGCAAATAAGGGAGACTATTTAAAGTGTAGACTAGATTTCTCTTGTATTGATAATACTGTTAGTCTAGAACCATGTTTCATACATGAAAGCCAAAGTAAGAGTTTCGTAGTAGGAAATAGAACTAAACCTGTAAATGCTATTGGGATTAAGGATATGAGAAATCATCTTAATAAAGTAGAAGATGATTTAGAATGGACTAATATACCACAGAAGAGTATAGATAAGCTTTTACCTGTTTATGAAGACCTACTTTATGCTATTCGTAAGAGTTTTAAGTTTGGTCTTAATAAAAAGAACAAGATAAGAATACATAAAGAAGAGGAGTTAGTATAAATGCTGGATAAAAAAGGAGTAGAGACTGTTAGACAATTTAAATTCATAATAGAGAATAGAAAGTATTGGCTGACAGAGTATGATGATCCGGTAACAGAGTATGATGAAACAAAACAGATTAGATCTCTTCTTGAAGAGATCTATTTAAAAACCAGGAATAAAAATAGAGATTTGGATCTTACCTTTTATATGGGATTCTCTTGTGTTCCACTTAAAGTTCATTTTGACTTTGTTAAAAGATTACTCTCCATATCCAGTAAGAGTATGAAGGAGAAGTATTACGTGGGACAAATGAAATTTAGAACAAAATTTTATGTTCATAAGATATATGGTAAGATAAATAGTATATTGAACGCCTTTAAAGAATTCTATGGATCTGCTTTTCCAGATGAGAGTGATTTATATAAGAGAATAAGAGAGAAATATCCTAACTTCTCTTACACAGAAGATATTATTTACAGCAATGGGATTATTATATCCAATATTGGAACAAAAAATAAAGATATAAAACTAAATCTTCATATAAACACAGATCTTATGACTGTTTATATAGACCTAGAAACATCTAAGTCTAAAGGACAACTACTTACTATGCTTTCTCTTAAGAATAAAACAGATATATTTAGAGATCCATACTATGTAGTAGAGAGAGCTTTCCTATCAGCAGGCTTATCCATATCAGAAAGAAAGTATAATGATATAGACATTGTTTATGATATTATAAACTCCATAAGAGATATTGTAAATGAAGAGATAGATAAGAAATATGAAGAAGAACAAGAAAGAGCGAAATTAATAACAAATGAAAAATAAATAGTAGAGAGGTCTTCATATAGACCTCTCTTCTTATACAGGAGGAATATGTAAATGCTATTTAATAAACTTAAGAACAAGATATTTGGAAATGAAGAAAATAAAGAAGTAGTAAAATCTTCTTATGATACAGATAATACTGTTAATCTTATACAAGTTACTGTAGCCCCTAACCTATATCTTGTTCATAAGGGTGCTAGAATTTGTGTAGGAAGAGGACCACTGGAAGGATATACAGCGCAATATAAACACATACAAAAGATGATGGGATTTGGCCATGAGTCTATACTAGAACACTCTAACGTTGTGTTTATTCTTTCCATGAGTAAAGATCTTCTTAAAGATACAGAAATATCTTGTGATCTTGCTGAATTCTTAGCACAAACTAAGTATCTTAATATAAGAGTGAAAGAGCAAGAGAATAAGATTAATATTCTCATTGGTGGTTCTATAAGAGGATATATGCATGTATTAAGAGAATCAGATCAAGATAATTTCTTTCTTTTTTATATTAAACAGATTGTGTATGGATCTGTTGATAAAGCATTCCTTGGAATTCTTATTGAGAAAGGAATACTAGAAGATGATAAATGCACATATGTTCCTCATGCAGATATAGAAGATATAAAAGAAGAGGATCTTGTAAAAGATGAATTAGATATTGACGCATCTTATAATACACCAGAAGTTATTCCTGGAGAAAGAGTAGATCTTGTTTATAATACCCCTCTTGATATTTTTGATATATTAGGGAAATTTGGATTTGATAAAGATGATCTCTTCTCCGTAGGAACTGTTACTCTTAGAATTCATGATGTATCAAGATCCTGCTCTAATCAAATGACTCGTCATAGAGTAGGAATCTCACAAGAGTCGCAAAGATACTGCGAACACAAAACAGATCCAAAAGAGGATTTTGTAAATCCAGTTGTTCTTAATATGAAAGATAGATATAAAGATCTAGATAAAGAAGTTAAGAATCATATGGATGAACTAGATCCTTTTAATAATTATAAATATTTCATAGGACATAACATTGTTAAGGAAGATGCAAGAGCTTGGCTTCCTATGAATTCTAAAACCCAACTCTTGATGACCTTTACCTATAAACAGCTATTCCATTTTGTCAAGCTTAGATCAGAACCAGGTGCCCAAACAGAGGTAAGATTGGTAGCCAAAGATCTAAAAGATATACTTTCCTATATTTTTTCAACTAATAAAGATATGGCAGGATATATTTCCTACTATCTAACTCCTATGGCTTATAGAAAAGAAGAAGATAGGGATGTTGATGATGATCTCGGTGAGTTTACTTCTAAAGAAGAAGTAAAGCAAGAAATCTCTATGGCAGAACCAACTTCATTGGATATAAAAGATCTTGAAGATGCGAAGAAACTGTTAAAGAAAAATGAGGAGTATAAGAATCTATAAGATTCCTATCAGCACTATTTTACAAAGGAGCTATTTTAAAAATGACTACTACAAACACAAATGCCAATCCAAACTATCGTCGCAATTATCATCGTCGTGAGACTAATGCAGAGAATTTCATGAAGACATTTGAATCATTTGAAGAGGGTTACTCTGAGATGATCCAGCTGGTTCCAGAAATTAAGGGATATGGTGGAGAAGAGTCTATCTATGAATCTGTTATTAATAAGATTCTTGAGACTGTTGCTGACAATATTCCAACAACAAAGAACTCCTATTATCCGAATACTTTCTCATTCAGCATTGATTCTCACGAAGTCGGTTTGAAGACCGATTCTGGTGCAGCATTTGGTTGGCGAGTAGTGTTCAACAAAGAAGAAGGTAAACAGTACTACAAGTTCCGTGTTACGTTCATCTCTATGCCAACCTATCGTAAGAAAATTGCTGATGATCTTATCAATAATGGTTGGGAGAAAGTAGAGACAACATATCAGTCTCGTTTCTGGAACAGTGTTGAAAACAAACGTCGTAATCGCTATTACAACAAGAAAACAGATGATAGTGCCGACTCGACCAATAAGAACATTAAGGGACAGGTTACTGTGAAAGAAGAGAAACCGAATCCTGATATGCTTGCTGCTTTTGAGAAGGCAGGATATAAGGACGAAGAACCAACTTCAGAACAGGCTCCTAAGGAAACAGTTGCTGAGACTCCTGCTTCTCCTGAAACAACTGAACAGAATACAGCAGAATAATAGGACAATATTATAAAGGATTTTCCTTTCTTGAAATTCCCATTTTCTACTAAATTCATCCCACTGCCAACTATGGCAGTGGGAATTATTGTCCCTGACATTTCGGTAATGTTTAGCTATTCCGAGGAGAGGAGGTTACAATATGGCATCAAATAGTATTGCCGAGTATCTTAAAAAGTTGGGCAAGTCTGTAAAATACGCGGCAACTGAGGCACTATCAGATCAGATGCCTGTAGCCAGCAAATTTGCAGTCACAGCTAAAGATACCGTAAAAGATACCTATAAGTATCTTATAGATTCTAGAATTGTTAATAACAGATTTGGAAGTATAAAGAACAACACTATCTACAAACAGATCAATACAGGTCTAAGCAATCTTAAATCTGATATCACAAGTGGTCAGTTCTACAATCCTGAACGTGAAGATATCGGATCTATGATGGAAATGATCATGGGTGCACTTGGAGACGATGGTGATTTATTCGCATCTGATCTAGAAGATATTAGTGCTCCTGAGCATGATAGAGAAGCTGCAGCAAATGATGAACGTATGAAACTTACAAAGGGAGATGCGATGATAGCATCTTCTATAATCAAGGTCCATCATACTTCAACAAATGCTATTGGCAAACTTCTTGTTAGACTTAATGAAAGTAGAAGTGATCAATTAAGATCACTGGAAGACCAACAATTCTTGTTTGGTCAAAGGCAGTTCGCATTAAATAGATCTGGATTTGATGCCATGGCCCAAGGCTTCAACTCCATAATTGAATTCAATAATAAAGTACTAAAGACTCATGTGGAAAACTCACAAAAGTTTTTCCAAGAGATGACCAAGATCCAGAGAGACAATAATGCTATTCTTCATTCACTTCATGATATACAGAACAAGACATATCATTCTCTTGATCCAAAAGAGAATATGGTAGAAGCTATACATAAAGTACCTGTAAATGATCTGTTTAAAAATGGTATTAACCCAAAGACCTATTACAACATCATAAAATCAAGAATGGAGAAAGCTCCACTTGGTGCAGCATTCCAGTTTATAGGATTACTTCCTATGATGATGCAGGAATACGTAACAAATCCTATGCATCATATAACGAAATATGCTATTGAAGGTGTAATGGGTGGTGCAGTAAGAGAAGCGATGGCTAGATTTGATAAAACCATTGCTGGTACTTTCTCTACTGCATTGGCTAGGATGTACGACTATGGAAAAGAGCATGGAGATTCTCTTCTTGGTAAAATTGCAACTAGGTTAGGTGTAAAACAAGAGAAGATTGAGTTTGGTAAACTGGATACTAGCAAATTCAATAAGGGTCCTATGCCGTATAATGGGCTAGCACAGAAGTCTATTGTAGAAGTAATCCCTGGTTATCTTTCTCGTATTGAAGCTGCTCTTACTGGTAATGGTGAGAGAATCTTTGATATGAAGAGTGGTAAATGGCTCAAACCATCCAGAATGAAAAACTATGAGAAGAATATTGATTCTAAACTGAATCAGGAAGCTCATGGTACTATAGAAAAGAGATTACATTCTGCAGCTAGGACTATGAACTTTGCCACTCCTGAAGATGAGAAGCAGTTTCATAAAAGTATAAATGAATACTTCAATGCTCAGGCTGATAGAGGATCTTTTGATCCAAATTATGCTCTTAAGCATCCAGAGAAATATGTAAAAGATAATCCAAATTTAGCAGCTCTAATAACTCAGATGGAGCAGTCTCTTGCTACAACAGATGAGTTATTAGGATTAACTAGATCTTATGCAGCGGCCCATCAGAAGAAAATTGATATGGTGAATGGTAAGAATGCCAATGACAGCATTCTTCAATCATTAATATCAAATGCTAATGTTGGGGCAATAGAACCAAATAAGATTGGTATGGGTAATGCTGCTGTATCTCCTGCTTTTAATCTTACCATCCAAACTGATAAGAGAGGGATGACCCTCTATGATTATCAGTATAGAATTCTCCAGAGATTATATCAAATGGATGGATTCGGAGGTGGAAGAGGAAAGAGAAGGAGAGGAGGAAATGGAAATCCTCCATCTGGATCTAATGCTAACTTTGAGAATATAATCAAAGAATATCAGGATCAGTATGTTGAATCCACCAAAGATAAATCAGAAGGATACAAAGCTCCCAAGATAGATCAGGAAGCTGCTAGAAATAGAACTCTTAGAGTTGATTCTAGCAGATTAAATATAGAAAGATCTGCTTTTGAAAACAAAGATAAGAATACTAGGGTTAGCATGGAGGATTTTGCAAAGAATACTCCAGAAGCTAAGAAAGCTATACAAGAAGCAGCTAAACTAATAGAGCAAAGTAGAGAAAATACACACAAGAAAAGAGTAGGAGAATATTCTAATCTTCTTGATTTCTTAAGTCCTAAAGCACCATCAGACTTTGTTGTTGGTGCTATTGGTTGGGCAGATAAAGCAATATTTAATCTTCTTTTCAAATCAGAGCTCAATAGCAAGGATTCTCAAGGGAATCCTATCCATGGTGTGGCTCAACTCATGGGTACTAGATTTGAAGAGATTGTTAATAGAGCAAATGGTCTTATTGATGAATATAGACAGAAACTTATAGACAAACTCAGTGGTGATAATGGTTTCTTAGCATCTGCAAAGAAATTTGTCAAGAAACAGTTTGGGTTTGATATAGATGCTACTCTTGATAAAGCCAAATCTACTACACAGAAAGCTGTTAAAGGAGTAGGAGAGAATCTATCAGAAGCTGCTAAAGAAACATTTAAAGATGTGGTAGGTTCTGTAAGAGATACGTTTAGTGATGCTAGACATGCTCTTACTAATGCTTTTGGATCCAATAATATAACTGGCAAGAATTGGTCTTTTGCATCAGCAGGAGAGCTTCATATACCAGCAGAGATTAATCCATATAATCCTAATAGAAAATCTAATCAAACTTCAGCTATGGGTAGAGCTAAGTCTATTAAGACAAGTGGATTGATTAGAGTTAAACCTGGAGATGCTATAGTAAGAGCAGATCAGAATCCATTTAATAGAAATCGTAATACAGTAGACGTTGATAAGCAGCAAGCTAATGAAGAAAGAATGAGAGCAGATTTCGCTCTTACTGGTAAAACCAAACTTGCTACAGAAGGGCTTCCTTCTACTAATGCTCAAGGAACAGCCTATCAGTCTGATCTTAATAATCTCATTCAAGACTTCAATCAGTTAGGTTTAACTGCTAAAGAACTTAATACTGTTACACAAGCTTCTTCTAAAGAACAGGCTAGACAGTCTGTTGCAGATATTATTAAGAATCATGCTAATAGTAAGAATATTTTCTCTATTAAGAGAAAACTAGTGGATCTTCTTAACAGAATCTGGAGACCAGGATCTCATTCTACTAGAGCTGATATCAGAGGTATCACTGGTAAGATAATGAGACTTGGTGGATTCTCTGAAGATAATGGACAAGTTGTTCTTAATAATGCAATTTCTAAAGAAGCAAAAGATAGATATTTATCTCAAGAAAATCTACAGAAGCAAGGCTATGTACAGCTCAATCAGTATAGAGAAGCTGCTGGTCATTTTGGGCAGAATATCGGAACTAATCAAGAGATAGACCAGAATAAATTTGCTGGCAAACAAGGTCCTGTTACTGGATTTAGACAGTTCATGCTGTCTGCTTTTGGATCTGATCCAAAGAAAGCAGCTCAGATGACTGGAGATGCTATTCTTAGAAATAAGAAAGCTGCCGCTAAGGGATCTATTGGTGGCGCATTACTAAGTGCAGTGCTTCCACTTGGTGGACCACTTATGGGTGCTGTTGTTGGTGCTGCTTCTTCTATTCTTACTGATAATGAAGCTGTTAAGAAATATCTCTTTGGAGATATGGTAACAGATGCTCAGGGTAATAAGAAAAGAGCTGGAGGACTAATTACTCGTAGAATCATGGATATCTATGACAAATATTCTCCAGATGCTAAGAAATATGGTACTACTGGCGCTATAGCAGGTTTACTAACAGGATTTGGTCCACTTGGTGGCGCAATGATAGGTGCCGGTGTATCTATTATTAAGAATAATAAAGATATCCATAACGTCCTCTTTGGTACAGGCGGAGGATTGTTAAATAAAGACAGAAAAGCACGTATTAAGAAAGCTCTTCCTCATATTGGAACTGCTATGCTTGGTACTTTCTTCCTTGGCCCATTTGGTTTACTAGGTAATGCTGTTTTGGGTGCTGGTATTGGACTTGTTTCTACAACAGAATCCTTTAAGAGCATAATGCTTGGTAAGAAGGGTAGAGATGGAGTTCGTAGAGGTGGACTTGCTGGTGCTATTCGTAGACAGATAGTAAATCCATTCAAAGAAACCATGAAGGAAGTAAGAGATAAATTTGCTTTCTGGTTTAGAGACAAGATCGTATCTCCTATTGGCAAAGGTCTATCTCCTATTGGTAAACTAGCAGGATCTGCTGTTAAACAAGGATTCCAAGCTCTATTTAAGAGTATAGGAAGAACTGTTCATGGTACACTGCTTGGTAGATTAACTGATAGAGGATTAGCTGGTATAAGAAATATTGGTTCTCTTGCTAAGGGAGGATTACAGACTCTTATAGGAAAACCAGCAGAATACGTAGCTGGTAAAGTACAAGAAGCTGGAGATTGGGCTACTAAATTTGCTCTTAAGCATGGATACACAGATCTCTATAGTGCACAAGATATAGCGAATGCATCTCGTAAGTTTAATATGCAGGGCAATATTTATGCTACTGCAAAAGCTATAACAAATAAGAACCAAAATGGCCAATATGAGATAAATGATGAGCAATTAGCAGATCTTTCCAAACTTGCTAATATTTATAATGCTCATCTTACTGGTGGAAAAGATGCTCTTGGTAAAGAATTAAAAGCTCAAAATCAGGACGAGAGAAACTATTTTGAGAATGATCTCATGAAGATAGAAGAGTCTATAGAAAACTCTGGAGTTCAAATCGCTTTCAATAATCTTAATTGGAAGATTAAACAGATAATGAGCGATAAGAATATTCTTCCTGAGAAAGCATATAAAGCTATTACAGAAGCTATTGAAGGATTTGATATAGATCTTGATGATGAGGGAAGAAAACTCGTTAAAGATAATGATCTAAAAGATAAAGTCCGTAAACAAGCTAAGAAGAGCTTAGACGCAATAGCTAAGAATAATAGAAGAGCAGAAGCTATTTCCTCTGGTAAGTATCTTGATGAAACTCGTAGTACTCTTGCTAATGCTCTTCATCTTGATGGAACTACTGTAGAAGGAATAGATAAAGACTCTGAAAAAATAGCTCGTACTCTCTCTAATGAAATCTCCTATAGAAGACTTCAGAAAGAGGAGCAAGATGCTGCTGCTAAAAACCAAGAACAATCTAATCAGCTTATCAATATCAATGATGAAGTAAATAATGCAGAACAGAATCCTGCCGTTAAACTACAAGCTGCTACAGCACAGAGCTCTCAGAAGGCTCTTACGGCTCTTGAAGAAGCTAATATACAACGTGAAAAGATTAGCAAGAATATAGAGAATCTATTAGAAATATTCGAGTGGATTAAAGGAAAAGATGTAAAGAATGCATCAAATTCTGCTCTTACTTCTTTACAAGAAGAAGCTGCTATCAGAGGAAAACAGGATGAGATTGCTGCATCTTATCGTGATGAGCAAGATAAAGAAGCAGCAGAGAAAATGGACGAGAAGAGAAAGGCCCATGATGCTAATAAAGAAAGAGTTGCTAAGTTAGGCAAAATTGGCAAACTAATAAGATATACTGGGAAAGCTGCAGTTCTACCAGCTAATGCTATAGTAGGTGCTACTAAAGTTGCTGGAAGAGTAGTTGGAAGAAAAATAAAATCTAAAGCAAATGATCTTACTGGTGAAAAACGTAGTGGAGATGCTTTGGAAAGGGCTCTTACTGCTGCTATAGGAAATGATGCTACTGCAAGAGCTTCTGCCGCTATATATGATCATAATAAAAATGATCAAGGTATGAATAATATCTATAGCAATGAAATAGAAGAAGCAGCAGATAATGCTAAATATACCTGGGAGAAGTTCCAGCAAATAGATGATCAAGAAAAACGTGCTGAGTTCATGATGTATATGTACAAACATGGACTTCTAGATTCTTTCTTTGAAACTGTTCCAGAAGGACTTCTTGATGAACTTGCACAATATGGACCTGTTAAATCTTTCATAGAAAAGAGAAAAGCAAAGAAAGGCCCAATGTCTCTCTTTAATAAGAGAAACAAAGATACAGAAAAAGAAGAATCTTCTAATGCACTTACTACAGTTCCAGAAACTCATGCTCTTGGAGATACACTTCTTGGTGGTCTAAAGAGTCTTGGTAGTGGTCTGAAAAAGGCCGGTGGAATTATGAAGAATTCCATCACAAGTGCTATAAAAGATAAATTTACTGGCAAAAAAGATAAAGAATCTAATCAATCTGAACAGGGCGGTACTACCCAGGTTGTACTTCCAGCAGACGCTTCTATTTCTAATGCACTTGCAGCTTCAGCAGCTACAAAAGGTGGATCCACTGTTAATAATCCAATGGATAAGAATGGAGAATTCACTGTATCTACTGCTGAAGGCGATCTAATTAGTTATGGTAAATCTAAGACTGATGGACAGCCAATGGTTATTCCTAATAAGAATAATATGGCTGTACTTGAGAAGCAGAAACATAAGATGGATCTACAAGAGAGATCCACTAAAGCACTTGAAGCTATGGCAGAAAATGCTAAACCAAAACTTAGCAAAGTTGCCAATAAAGCAAGTGGCGGATTGTTTGATGCTCTTAAAGATTTACTAATGCTGCCCAAGAATCTTCTTAATACTCTTATTCCTGGTCTTGGTGCTGGACTATATGCAGTTGCTGGTCTTATTGGTGGTAAAATCATGGGTGGTATTAAATCACTCGCTAGTAAGGCATTTGGTGCTGTAAAGAGTTTTATAGCTCCAGGATTCCAAGCTGTTAAGAAATGGCTTAGTCAAGGATTTGGTCATACCTTTAAATATCTAAAGAATTTTGGTATTAAACTTCTTTCAAAACTTGGTACACCAGGAAAGATTCTTGCTGGTGCTGCTGCTGCTATTGGCATGGCTACTAATGCTAGAGGAAATCAAGCTATAGGATATACACCTGCATATGCTACAGCAGGACTTCCTGCTACACATGCATATGGTGGTTTAATTGACGATACTACTCAGCATACTTTTGGTGCTTCTAGTACTATGGCTGATGCTTATGCTAGAACTCCAAGTACTAACTCCATAAGAACTGATGGTATGATGCCTGGTGCTTATGGTGGACAGCCTATAGATTATGGCGATCTTAGATTTGATGATAGTGATATGAATTTTGATTCTCCAGCGTATACTGGCAATCAAAATCAACAGCCTCAGAAGAATAAAGGAATTGTTAGTGACAATACTGAATTCTTAGCATCTATTCCTGCTTCTATTTATGGAGCTACTAAGGGATATAAGATTGGTAAGAGCTTTGGCCATCGCCATATTGGTGGTGGTGTTGGTGCTACAGTTGCTGATGCTGCTATCCATTTTGCTAATACTGGAGAGCTTCCATCTGCTGGAGATTTGGCTGGTAATCTAGCCTTTAATACAGCAGCAAGTTATGGTGTTAGCAAGCTGAGTGATAAGTGGAATAATTTCACTGGTCCTACTGCTAAACAAGCTGCAGAAGCTGCTGCAGAGAGAACAACTCCTAGGACATCACTTCTTTCTAGAATAACTAAAGGAATCAGTAAGCTTGGAACTAAAGGAAAGATAGCCGCTGGTCTTCTTGGCACATTTGGATTGAGCAAACTATTTGGAGGTTCATCAGATGATTCTCAACCAGTAGTTATGAATAATCCGAATCAGATGATGAGTGGTAGAGATGCATCTGCTGCAATGGCAGCGGCCTATAATAGTCCTTCCTATAATCCTAATGCTGCTTATCCTGCAAATAGTCCTATGATTTCTCCACAAGAAGTTCAGGATAGTAACAATGGAAGTATCTTTGGTACTCTTGCTAAAGCTGGAGCTATTGGTGGAGCAGAATATTTAGGCTATAAAGCTTATCAGGATTATAGTTCTCAGTTAGCTGAAAGTGCTGCTAAGAATAAAGCATCTTTTGAAGCAAACCAAAAGGGATTAGCAAAACTAAGATCTCAGATGGATACCCTCTCCAATAGTGGTGCTAAGGTAAACAATAAGCTTATGAATAGGATGGCAGCATCTGAGACTAAGCTTATCGAAGGTATGAATGCTGCTAAAAATGCTACTCCTACAGCTAGTGTTGGAAAAGCAGTTACTAATACTCTTAGTAAACTTGGAACAAAGGGTAAACTTCTTGCTGCTGGCATTGGTTTATATGGAGGCACTAAACTACTTTCTGGAAATGATGATTATAATGATCTCTCCCCAGAAGATAAGAGAGCAGCTTCCATGCAGTTAGACCCACAGCTACAGCAGCTAGCTATGATGCCTCATGATAAGCAGTTGGAGATTATGGAACAACTTCCTCCAGAGCAACAGGAAGCTATAAATGCACAGTTTGAAGAAGCTGGACTTGCTACACCTGGACAACGTGAAGGAAGTATGCTAGCTGATATAGGTGGATTCTTTGGTGGTAGAGCTCTTGCAAGCAAACTAGGAGGAAATCTTGGTGGTAGAGCACTAGGAGGATCTGCTGGTTCATTAATTGCTAAAGCCATGACTGGTGGAGATATAACAGCAGGGGATGTCGCATCTACTGTTGCTACTAACACGGCTATGGAAGGAGCAATGAAAGGCGCAGATGCTATATATGGCAATATTAAAGAAAAAGGATTCAGGAATGGTCTAAGCCAGTCCTGGACAGATCTAAAACAGTATGGTTCCAATCTAAAGAGCAAAGGCGTAACAGGCATTGTCAAAGATCAGTATAACAATCTCAAAACAATGGGATCAAATGCTAAGGCTTTCTTTACTGGTGCACCAACTGCAGCTCCTACAAATGCTGTTTCTGAAGCTGCTGGAGCAACTAAGAACGTCCAAAAGGATGCTGAACTTGCTGCAAAGACTTCTGAGATAGTGAATGGAGCCAAAGATAAGCTCGGTAAACTTGGCAAACTTCTTGCCAAAGTTCTACCAGATGGCGCTGTTAATATTTTTAGCAAACTCTCTAATAGGATCCTAGAGCATCTAATGAAACCTGGTGTAATAGCCAAAGGATTAGCAAAGCTTACGACTCGTCAAGCTGCTTCTCTTGCTGCAGGCGCTTCTACTGCTGGTGTTGGTTATTTGATCATGACAGCAGGATTTGCTCTTAAAGATTTCTATGATGGATATACAAAGACTGAAGAAATTCTTGGTATAGATCCAGATACTGCTAGTACTGGTATGAAAATTGTTTGTGGCATCATAAATGCTCTTGTAAACTTCATACCTATCATAGGCCCATTCCTACCAGCAGAATCTATAACTAAATGGGTAGTTGAAATGTTTGGCCCATTCTTTGGGTTTGATAAATCCAAACTTGGAAAAGCTAAACAGGGGGAAGATACTGAAGGCCAAGAAATAGACAAAGGATTGAATCCATATAGTCAGGGAGGAGTTACTCAGCAGACTGCTCCTTCTAATGCTATAACTGCTAATCAGCAGACAGTAGAAGGAACTCCTATTGGAGATGCTTCTAATAAGAAAGGCAATTGGTATTCATCCTATTTTGATAATGGAACTGATAATAAAACTGCTGCTACAGATAAGACAACAGCTAACAAAGATTCTATAGATCAGATCAATTCTCATATTAAAGATGACTTCTCTAAAATTGCAGATACTTTGTCTGATAAATTTAATGAGCAGGGTCGCCTAGAGTATGATGTGTTCTGCACAAGATTAACCCAAGCAGTTGATAAAGCAGGATCTGATAAGATAGAAAAAGCTGTTAGTGCTATTAAAGACAAAGCTTCTTCCAATAGTATTTCAGATGCTTCTGGCATAACTAAACTCTTTGAGAATGGTAAAGTAGTTGCAGCAGAAACTCTTGGAAAAGATAAAAAGGAAAAACTTAGCGATGAATCAAAGAATCTAGCAGGTATAATATTTGCTACTTACTTTGCAATGCCATATTTAGCAAATCTTATTGATAGAAAAGCTTTCAATAAACTTGCTACAGATACAATGGGACTTGCTTTCCATATTGATGGAGATAAGAAAGCCGATACTACAAAGGAAGGTTCCAATCAGGTTACTGAAACTGCTGTTAAAGCTAATAAGAACACTTCCATGTTTGACGTTGCCAAAGATTATCTGTCTAAAGGAGTATCTTATCTACCACCTGTTCTTGCATATAAAGCGGCTAATGCTATCGCTTCTACAAGTACAGGAGATATCTTTGGTAAGCAAACTGATGAAGAAGTAGAAGCTACAAAAGAAGCTCTATATTCTAAAATTAGAGATACTATTGAAAGAATAGCAGAAATCCTAAAAGACGTATTGTCTGAAAATACTGTTGAAGCAGTTAAAGGATTTGGCGAAGAGATTATAAAACAGATTGATAGAACTAAAGCTATTGAAGGAAGCAGTAAGCTAAATGATCTTAAACGTTCTCTTATGAATAACGTAGCAGATACTCTCTCCTCCGTTTCTATAAGACAGTATAACACTGGTAAGAACAATACAGAAGATATGCTAGGGATAAAGGATAGCCCAGAAGTAAAAGAAGGAGTCAGGACTCTGTCTGGTATACTCTATCTTATCGAAAGTGCTATGCCATTTATTACCAACTACATTGACAAACAGACTATTCGTCATATTGCATTCACATATCTTGGCCCAGAGCTTGATATAAGTGAAGATGATATGAAAGAGATTAAGAAAGACGATAAATATGACAACACTGAGCAGAAGATGAATACAGTAGGGGATATCGTTAAGAAACCTATTACTTCTGCAATAGATACTGTTAGAAAGACAGACACTTTCCAGTGGGCTAGAAATACAACAGTAGGCAAATATGTAACCAGTGCTGTTAATACGGTTAACAATTCTGTTGATAAAGCAGATATACAGCTTCTTACTAACAAGATTCTTGATGCAGTTCAAGAAGTTGCTATGGCAATTCAGAAGTACATTCCTTCTGGTGCATTCAATGCTTTGAAAGGATTTGGCTATACCATCGTTGATGATATTACAAAATCTGGTTCATTCTCCAATGCTTCTATGAAGCTGCTAGATAAGATGAACAATGAAGGTACTAATGCATTTGCAGAGACTATAGGATCAGTAGATAGAGAGAAAGCTCAATCAGAGTTTGCTGCAGGTACAAAAGCCTATTCGCAAATGTTTGATATTCCTGCTGGAGCTGGTAATGAAGCAGTTAAGACATTAGCTGGTATCGTAACAGCAATCTACGGTTCTATAAGCTATATAGACTACTTTATCCGCCAGCCGCATTTGATTGATCTTGCTTTGAAGAACATTGGTCCTGCTCTTGGCATAGACAAGAATGTTCTTGATAAGATGAAGAAAGATGCTGAGCAGAGAGATAAA
>Ga0256404_1007268_pt1 | contig 17667 bp, 10 predicted proteins | sample RumenRJG_01DNA_FD_185990 | JGI IMG/M metagenome (GOLD analysis project Ga0256404, IMG submission 185990) | Bovine rumen microbial communities from Lethbridge, Alberta, Canada - RJG_01 | ecosystem: Host-associated > Mammals > Digestive system > Stomach > Rumen | place: Canada: Alberta | collected...
GACCTTCTGACTCGATGTGCGCCAACTCCTCCTTGATAGAAGGCTGATTGCACAGCGGTGTTTTCCAGTCTGCCCGGATGCTGTCTCCCTCAAGGCTGATCAGTTCAAAGGCGGACTTTGCCTCGTCGATGTGTCCGTCCATGAGCTGGTCAATGGCTTTCTGGTTGGAGAAGATCTGAGTGGCTGCGGTTGCGTCATCCTCATAGAACTTGCGGATGATACCCATAGGGCTTTCAGCGGTGTCGATGTCGCGGTTGATGGTGATGCCGGTTACGGTTTCAAGTGTAGCTTTCATAAAAGAATACCTCCATATTTTTGTTTGGGTTTGGTTTACATCTTTGTTATACCATCTTCCGATGAACCGTTCATTTCGGTATCGGAAGAAAAAGTTAACGGGTCTATTTATCCCCAGGATAGTATTTCATGCCACTCTGAGGTTTCATCCCATCCTGTTTCATGCCACTGGGATTGTAGACATTGATGCTTTGTATGGTTCCGGAGACTTGCCCAGAATTTCCACAATAGGCGCACTTAAATCGACCTTTTCCATCGTAGCAAGTGATACGATGGCATTTACCGCATCGAACAATGTCTTTATTGCCGCAGATAGGGCAATGATAAGTTCTGCCTGCAATCAGACCATTTGAGAGATCGAGGGTTTTGAGTCCGCTACTCTGCACAGTAGGTGCACTGTGACTGTGGGCTACGGCGGTTCTCACACCGCTGAGCATTGCAAACTTTCCTTTTTCGTAGCCGAGTGTGATGTCAAAATCTTCACTTGTTACTGTACACCTCGCAGGTATGACATCTTCCTGTTTGGGTGTCCGGATTTCCTCCTCCAGACCGAAGAGTTTTTTGATCATTCCCATAGTGTGCCTCCTTAAGCAATTTCTCGAATAACATAGGTTCTGTAGATAGGAATCTTCTCAATGGTTTTATCCAATCGGGGATTCTTTCTCCAGTTTTTGAACTGCCTGAGTTCGTTTGCGGATCTTCCGTGTTTGAAGAAGTCGTAAACGCCCTTAGTGTAATTCTGAGTAAATAAGTAGAGCGTTTTACCTTCTCTGACCAGATAAAAGTTCAGCTTCCAGTCACAAGTGCTTTTCTCCATTACCGAGCTGGTTTTGGAGAATCTGTTGTCTTTGGTTTCGGTTCGAACAATGATTCTTTCTTTCATGACGATTCCTCCCTCGGTGGTGATGTTTACCTTGTGATTAAAGCATACTATTTTCTTCCCATGATCTCGACTCGGTATCGGAAACAAAAGTTAGAACACTATTTTCTATCTGGTTTGATCGCTAAGGGATAACTCATACTGTCGCGTTATTTTCTTATATAATTCATTCTCCAGAATGTCGTATCTGCTTGTAACAATCGGCCTTTGCCCCCTTCTGAAAATGTATTCTTGTCCAATAGGCATGTATAGTACATCTTCAAGAGGCACATTGAGTCTTTCGCTGATGGAGCGACCAGTTTTGAGATCCATTCCACCCATATACAAGTAGGTATCGCAATTGTTGATGATAGTAGTAGCATCATCGCTGCCGTACATGCTTTCCAATTGCGACTCTGATTGCACCAGCAAGGTGACTGAAATCTGCTTTTCCCTAAAAATGCTAATATATTCTGGAAAATTCAGAATACGGCTTCCAGTTGCGAAATCATCGCAAAGGACATGCACCGGGACAGGTAATCTACCATGTGGCAGACTCTCAGCATACTCAAAGAGTGTTTTGAATGCTTGAGCATAGAACATATTGATAAAGCAATGCAGACTGGGATTGACAGCAGAAGTCGAAACAAAAAGCACTGTCTTTTTGGTTGCAAGCTGTTCGAAATCCACTTTCTTTTTCATAGAGATCATCTTACGAAGCTCGGGACTGAAAATGGTGTCTATCGTTGTGTTCAGTGTTCCGAAGACACAGCTCGCTGTTTTGATTGGGAGATTGTGGAAGGACTTCCAACAGGACACCGCGAAGCAACTGGGATCTTTTTCTGAAAGGAAGTCAAATTTTCTGTCAAGTGAAGTGGCAATTTGCCCGCCGCTTTCTCTGAAATCCATCCCATCATGCAGGTCAAGAACATCGGTAAAGGTAGCGCCTTCCTTGGTCATCAGAATATAAGCAATCTCAGCGGAGAGCAGAGAAGTGGCCGCCTCATCCCAATAAGGGTCAGCAGTAGATTTGTCCTTTCTGGGATTGGCTTTTACAATAGATTCCGCCAGAAACGTGATATCCGAGTAGCTCCCAATATACTGCAAGGGGTCATAGGAAACATTGCTGTCTGTTGGATTGATGAAGTTGAGATCCTCTACCACATATCCACGCTGTTCAAATACAGACTTATACTTGTTCACGATCCGCCTCTTTGTCACCGTAGCTATCAGACTTGAATTGAATGTCTCCAGAAGACGTGGCTCTGAAATCGACATAGTTTTGCCACATCCACTGCTTCCACATACGATGACATTGTTATTTAGTCCTGTTTCGTTACTATCAGTACTGTAGATGACATTCCTGCCCAGAATCATTCTATCCATTGTCATTCTTATCCCTCCATAATCTTGTCGAATCCTACGATTTGATCGCATAAGCCGAACTCTACACTTTCTTCTGGACTGAAGTAATGGTCAAAACCCGTGGCTTTTTCAACTTCCTCTTCGCTTTTCCCAGTATGCTTAGCAAGAATCTGATTCATCTTCCTCTTCGTCTCCAAAAGACTGTCTGAAATAGATTTAATGGATGAGCTGTTTCCACCGACACGATTTCCAAGCAGCGGTTCATGGATCATCAGTTCGCCATGCGGTAGCATATATCTACCGTGATTTCCACACGCAAACAAAACTGCGCCCATGCTGTAGGCCCTGCCTATACAAAACATCCGGATAGGTGCTTTACTTGCCTGGATAACATCGTATATCAGCATCCCCGAGTTGATCTCGCCACCGGGAGAGTTGATGAGTACGTCAATAGGACGCTGCGAGTCTTCAGCGTTTAGAAGCATCACTTCCTTCACAAACTCGCATGCTTTCTCAGCGTCAATTTCTCCCTCAATGAATATTTTCCGATTAGACATCAACTTACTGTCTACGGGCACAAGAGTAATGCCATTGCTGCTTTTGACCTGGACGTTCATCATGCAACACCTCCTTCCGACCCAAAGAGATCTGTTTTTACTTCGGTTTCACCATCGCTTGCTTCGGCAGTCTCTCCGTCGCCATGAAGCTCGCTCTCGTCAATCCCAAACCGTGCGGCGAGTCGAGCAATCATAGCGTCCATGTCATCATCCCCATCAAATTCCTCGCCCAGGAGAGCTCGGAGTTCTTCTTCAGGGGATTTTTCACATTTGGCTACAGCTTCTTTCGCTGTGGAGTTACCGAAAATGATATCTACGATCCCGGCTCCATAGCGGTCGAACATCGCTGCAGGGCAGTGAATGCTGTTGCGTACCATTTCCGTGGTAGGGGTAAGGCCCTCGCAGTCAACGAAACTCTTGTACCGAATCTCGCCGTCCCTCATATCAAGTTCAAAATTGCCGTTTTTCAGGCCGTAGTTGGCACGGCAGATAAACTCGACCATGACAGCCATCATCTTTTCGTCGTTCTCGTCTGCTCCGATCGGAGAGATGGCATAGACTACATACTCGTCATTCTTGACATCAACGATATATCTTACATTCTTGATCCGACCTTTAAGATTCAGCCCGAACTTGAAGAGACCACGCTGTTCGTCAAAGGAAAAATGCCATTCATCCTCCGTGAGGAAAGCGTTAATAGTGTTAGCAATGCTCTTGGAATAGGTTCTGTTTTTCATGATATATACCCCTTTACATTTTTGATTTAGATTTAATAGAATTGGACTATCCGTTGGCGGAGCCCTGCGAGTTTTCAGCCGCATCGCAGTCACTGTTGATGAACTCTACGCCCCACCAACCAGGCTACACCTATATTGTGCCATGCGAAGGAGCTCCCCGTAAAATTCGTATCGGAAGAATAAGTTATTACTTCTTGAGGTCTTCTGTAGAGCTAGGTGGTTTGCAGAAACAATTTTCCTGCGTCCATGCTTCGCCAAGCCGGCGCAATCCATTTGCTTTGAAATCGACGGTCAGGATTCCCGGAGCTATTGAGGTAACAGTTCCGATTCCGAACGAGGGGTGGTGTAGTTGTGCTCCTATATTAAAAGTTTTTTTGGCAGGCTTCTTTCCAGACAAATCTTTATCTGGTGCCTTGACGGTTTTCACCCAATAGTCACCAATAGTCCTTTTTGAACTGTCCCAGCTGTCGATGATTTTGTATGTGGTATCTCTATCACCGCAGCATACCGGTATAATGGCGGCCACATGCGACCTGCCAACGTGAGCAAAGATGCGTTCACCATTGCGGTAGATATTGTGCATCTCATTGCAGAATGACTTGCCATCGAGATGACGACCATCACGAATGATTGGCTTGTGATGAACAAAGCCATTCTGCTCTAAAATTTTTGGATATACCTCTCTGGCATTAACCGTTGTCTCATCTGCAGATGACAGCAAATCAATGGCATCAGACCAGGAAATGCCCACGGCTCCTGATACTGCACGAACAACGCAGTCTCCAATATAGTTGTTGCAAGGATTGGGTTGGAACGGTTTATAGCATTCGGTTTCTTCATACGATCTGCGGTGCGAAGCCATGCTGCTTTTTCGTTTTACGGCCCTGCGAGGGTAGGGGCTTCTGTCCACGCCATCGTTCCATCGAATCCATACATGCGCAGTCCGATAGTGGGCAATGGAATCTGCTTTCTGCGCAGTTGGGCTTATTAGTATGTATTTAAAGCCGTCAGTTCCAAGTGCAATCATATTGCCTCCAAGATGTTTATAATCAATAACTTGTATGAATAAGATTGCAGGCCTACCCAGCCTTCCCAATTTATTAAGAAGCTCCTGGACCCGGATGTCTTCAACTTGAGTACTCTGCATCACAAACCCAAAAGCTTTAAGTGTCTCGCGCATAACTTTGATATCGTCCGGCATTTGTCCAAGCTTTTTCGCATGATTGATTTGCATGTTAAATGCAGTGCGCCAATCTGTAATTCCTGCATCAACAAGGCATTGAACAGTTATGGATGCACATGACTTGTGGTCAAGGCTGACGATGCCATTTTCTTTAATCTCCATAGAAAAGCAGCTCCTCACATAATAATCTTGATCCGCTAATCTTATTGTAAGTTCAGATGGGAACTATCGCACTTTTCAATCAGAAGAAAAAGTTAGCGCAAAAAAGCCAGCGCAAAACTTCATGAATGAAATTCTGCGCTGGCATCAGCAAATATTTTATTTTATTCAAACTTTAGGAGAAGACACCCTCAAGGGCAGTGCGGATAGAATCAACCTTCTTTAACTTATGCTCCCTCGAATCAACGCGAACACCGTCTCTATAGACAAACTCCGTTTGAGCTGATGCATCCGCTTGGCACAACAGAAGCAAGTCAGACCACAATTCATACGAGTTTATATTCGGCAGAGGCTCATTACCTGCAGCCACTTTCGCGATGTGAGAAGCGACATTGTCCACAGTGATTTCAATTAGATAAGGATTTTCACGATCATATGACTCTGCAGGTAGAACCCAGGAAATAAAATCATCGTGATGGCTAATGTAGAAGCATATATGGTCAGCTTGCGATCTGTTGTATCCAAGACGGTGAAGTAGTGGTCTTGCAATCTCTGTTGATTTCTGTGCATGCCCATAAAATACCAGCCGTCCCTGTTTTTCCTGTGCCACATATGGTTTACCTATGTCATGGAAGAAAGCTGCAACGAGTAAAGAAGTGGGAGAGTTGCTGCCAGCAAATTGAACCGTGTGCAATGTATGCAAAAATAGATCATAACAATGATGAGGATTTTGCTGGTCATAATCCACCATCTGGGCAGCTTCCTCTCCAAGCAATGCTCTAACTTCATTTTTGCTTTTCGTGCTCCAGAATTGTAGAGGTTGAATCAACGATTTTTCAAAAATTTCTCGGTTCATCATCTATTGTCACTCGACTCCCTATCGCTTTGCGCGCTACGACGCTCACGAATAAGATCCATTTGACGGTTCATACGAGACCGAATTTCCTTAAAAATAGGATGTTCCTTATCTGTAAAGCGTATATTTCCTCCATATCCCAGCAAGCGAATGACTAGGTCAACTTCGTCTTGTTTCTGATAAAAAATCGTGAGGGTATAAAGTTCGGTTGTGCAGTTGTAAGAACAATACTTTTTCCAAGGAGAAAACTCGGTAAGTATTCGGTCAGCAATATTGCGTATATCATAGAATTCCACTGTTACCGATGTGGTGTTTTCTTCCCTAAAGGCAAGAAGTGCTTGTTCCGCAGATGTATAATCAAACGATGTATCGGTTTCGTCGACTGTTTCGATACGAGAAACATTCATGGTATAGATTCTGTTGCTGCCACATTCCTGGAAGAATCCTTGGAATCGGTTGTTCCGTTTTGAAAATTCTAAAACAATGGGCTTGAATTCTCCAATCATAACCTTGTTTTTCATAGTGTGATACTTTATATTGACAGTCTTTTGATCGTAAATCCCCTCCAATATAGTAGAAAGTATTGCTGCCGTGTGCTCGGTCTTATGCTCTGGGAAGTGGAACCTGTCAAAAAATACAATTTTTCCCATTGGGAGCGGAGATAGGGTTGGAGCAGACTGATTCAAAAGATTTTCAAGTACAGAAATCTCCTGGGCGGACATAAAAAGTGAAAGCCTATTATCCTTATCATGAATAATGGTTTTTAGCCATCGTATCTCCAACGTTGAGAACGGAATTACATCTCGGTATATCTCAGTGCCAGATGCACATTTATATCTTGGTAGAAATGAAACTTCCTCTTTTGCCTTGCGACTATATCCGTTCCCACCAGGATTCTTGACGAGTTCATATTCCCCGGCTATAATTCTTTTTGTTTTTTTTAAGAAGCCTCCAAAAAGAAGCAGCTCTTTAATTTCGGAGGGAAGCAGATCTTCAGTTTCATCACCTATTTTAAGATAATACTTGTTAAACGATTGAGCTATTATTTCGTCAATTTCACTTTCGGTATATGACTCGTCGATTGCGCTGGAACAAAGCCGAGTAAAAACATCAGCCATAACATAATAGTAGATGCTGAAGACTTCGTTAAATACCAAATCGTGTTCGTCGGCTTTTGTACCATTTCCAAGTTCTTTCAGGACAGCTAACGGAGTGCCCCATCTACCATCAGGTGGGGTGTCTGTTTGCTTACGTGGAGGAGTAAGCGTATCATGAAGGAGAAGATCTACAACTTTTTCTACATCAGAATCAAGAGAGAAAGTGTCAGTATCCATTCCGTCACATGACAAGATACGAGAATAGAAACTTCTCATCCACGGTCGAAGCTCGACTTCATCGGAAACACTAACAGAAAAACTAAGGTAGGGCCTACCATCCGGCTCAGATACAGCACCAAACCGACGCTCACGATTGAGCCGATTAACAATATAGTAATCTGTATCTGGGTTATAGGCAATTTGCAGAGAAATTGGATGCGGCACCGCTGGGGTGGTTGCGTTTCTTTCTTGTCTTTTCGTTGTGGCCACGCCCCATGAAAGTCGTAAGGAATTCCTGGCATTTGAAATATCCTCATCGACCGATTCTGACGAAGTATGATATCCATTGCGTGTTAAAATAGACTTAACCTTTTTGTCGTCATAGTACTCAATAGAATCAATAAATTCGAGACGAAGAGCAGTGTAACTACGGCGAAAGGGTTCATAGTACATCAGAAACTCTCGCCCTTGCATATTGCTAACACGAATTTCGAGAGGGTAGCAAATAAGTTCGGTCGCAAAACCCGCCGTGCCATGAGTATACTTGATTTTGCACCACTTATTGTTTTCTATTGCATATAGGAGATCAACAAGGTTGAAATCGTTGAGAGACTGCATAAAGTATTCATGCTTGAAGCGAAAAGGACTAATTTCGTCGTCGGATAAGCGATCTGTGAGAAAAGTTCCGATCTCGCCAAACAAATAATACTTAGAAAAGAATTCTAGTGCCGAACGTAGATGGTGCTCAAAGTCCGTATCAACAGTGATGCCTGTATCAAGAACCTTTCCCATCGTCAAGTGGGGCAGACTCCAGCGACGGTCTCCTTTGCTCTTATACTGCTCGCACTCCAACAGCCCAAGTGCTAACAAATCGTCAAGCCTATTATTCGGCGTTTTATTTTTATCATCGCCCTCTGAAGATGCAAGTGCCTCAGTATAGAAGAAAATCAGATCTGAAGTTTTAAGCTTGGACTGACTTTCAAGCATATCCTCCAAGTGGAGACGTTGATCCTCAGACAAATCCAATATATCCACACCACCACGCAAAACAAACTTGTCACTCAATGCCGCCATTGTGTGTAAGAAGTAGGCAGGGTAAGTGAAAGGTACATATTTGCAGAATCGATAGATTCTATGGAACGGATTTTGTTCCATGGACTGGGAATCAGCGCTCGCAAACATCACTTTTTTTCTCTCATTCCAACTTGACCATTCTAAATAGTCCGACACGACGCTGTTCAGACGATCCCAATCATCTTGAATGGTTTTCTTGGATTGCGAAAAGTTGGATTCATTCTTAAATCCATAATTGTAATAATTCAAAAGGCATCTAGAAAACTTCTCATCAAATTTCCTAGCTGTTATTAGTTCCTTATGTGTTGCCATGGAGCCTCCTGTTTAATGAGTTAATAATTAATCCGGCGCTCTCAGATTAAACATCTGCGCATTAGCGTCCCATCTTTCTACAATAGCAGCAAACTCATCTCCAACTTGAGGGGCACCGGCAAAACCAAACGCTTCTAGATTTCGCTGTGCAACACCGGCAGGATAACCATATTCTTTAATAACGCCGCGCAAATTCCCCTTTGGTAATTTTATTGCTTGGCAACAAAAAGTAATGGACGTACATATATTAAGCAGTTGAGCAATCTGCTCATTCGTAGGAATTTTAGCGGATTCTTCCGGCTCAGTGTATCCCTCCAAGCAGGCGATAAAGGTAGTGCAAGCATCTCTAAGCTTTCGACGATTCTCGCCGTTGTAAATCATAAGATTTAGATGCGCAGAATCATTTCTGCTTTCGCTCAATAACGACATCGTAGTAAATAGTTCACTTTTATTGGCGTAGCTTTTGAAATATTTTGAGAAATTGCTCCAATAGTCATTCATTACGTAATAATACTCTTTAAATGAGATTACATTTAACTTAGAAATACTACTGGATGAAAAATCGTTTTGAAGCGCTCTAATTTGTAGTGTTTCAAGGTAATAGTCCTTTTTGCCAGCGTATCTGTTAATAATATCTTCCCAGGTATCCGAAAAGGCCGATTTCATTTCCTTTTCGATCACTTCTCGGATGAGCTTTTCTGCCTTAATCAACAAGCCAGAAAGATTCGAGATATCGTCGGGGAGAATCATTTGCTTAGTATACTCAACAAAGTATGGAGCGATTGGCTCGTAAACAAGCTCATTCCCCATGCTGTCACCTATCTCGCTCGTCTTCACCCCCGACATAGAGAAAATATTACTTTTCAATGTTCCCTTTGTTACAAAACCGAAATCATAGAGCATCGGTAGCTCTACGTCAAAATTATCATCATAGGCAGGGCCAATGAACTTTTGGACAAACACTTCAAGTAGCGGTTTTTGGTGTGCTCGATCTGCAAATGTTGATTCCATCAAGGTAATCATGCGACTATACGCATTTTTAATAAACTGGCCATGCTCTGCGTAGATCCACCCAATGTCTGTGGTTGGCTCGTCTATTACCTCCAGTTCGTGTCGTAGCCCCATAAGCAAGCCGGGAGAACGTCCACACAAATATAAGATCTGCTTTTGCACTTCTTCCGAAAGTAGCCCGCAGGGAAGAGCCTCATATGTAGCAAAATAATCTGTAAGCTCTGCATCGTTGAAACCCTTCAGCGGCAACGGTGGAAACGCATCTTCGAAATTTGAACCCTCCTGCATATGGTGGGCAATAGTGGAGACTCTACGCCTAGAAATAGTGATAATAGAAAGATCTAGTGATGTCAGAGAGCCTTTTGGCGTCAAATCAAAAAGACGCTGAAAAAATTGACCATTTGTAAAAATCGACTGTGCACGATCAAACTCATCAATCGTAATGATAATGCGAACTCCAATGACTTTGTAATAACGAAATAGATCATCAAGGTTTCTTGTCAGCTGTGAACGATAGGCATCCGTTTCGATCTTCTCTGATTCAGAATTAACGAGGCGATAGACGCTTTTGATTTTCTTAATGGCGTTTTTTTGCGCCATTGTCGGCTGAGGAAACAATGACGTGATGTACTCTTCATCAATCTCCTCAGAAAATCTCTGGAGCAAGTTTGTCCAGTAATTCCAGAATGTGATCCCGTCTTCCAGCACTGTCGGAAAATAAAATGTGTGCTCAGGTGTACGTTCGTAGAATTCTTCTCCCAATCGACGGATCAATGTAGTCTTTCCAATGCCGTTCAGCCCAATCAGCGAATAACAGTGACCATAAGATCCAGGCTCGACAAAGAAGACATCGTTCCTTAGCCGCTTGAGTTCAGCTATTCGTCCTATAAACAATCCTTGCGAAGTCATACAAGACATCCTTTCTCTACTTGAACTGTCCCCCTTTACAAGGTGAGCATCGTGAAGAGGAGACAGTAATTATTTTAGCCCGTTCTTCTGCTGAATGTACGCAGAAAACAAGCCGGTATTGATTTTTACGCGTCCACCGTTCGTGATTGAGATTACCCGTCGTGCATCAAGAATATTACGTGTTTTCTCAATTTCGGAGTGGGAGTAGCCATAAACACGGGTGAGTTCTCGTGTAATTTCACTGCTATCAGCTGTTCTCTTATCATAGGAAGAGGTGGACAGGAGAGCAGCACATTTTAAATAATGGTACGTGCTTCGATTCTCTGCCTCTACGGTGTCATCGCCGTCCTCCATGAGAAGAATATCAAAGTCGGACAGCAGCAATTCGCCAGTATATTCCTGTGTCATGGCCTTCACATCGCTGAGAAGAAGCTGCGTTCTCGGACATTTCTGAGGATCTGTGTAGTACATAAACATTTTGTTACACAGCCGCATCAAATAGGCAGGGTTTCGGCCGGACAAATCAAGCAAAAGGTCAACTGCCTGCTTGCCCAACTCAGAGCCGTAAACATCGTATCCAAACTTGTCCATCATCGGCTGAATTACCAAGGCGCGAGCCGCAGTTTCGTCCAAAGCTGAAATCTCTATAGACTTTGCAAACTCAGCAGTGTGGTTCAATACACCAAGAGTATTCAAGGCACGCATCATCGCTTCATGTCCGATGATAACCTGGATAAATCCGTACTGCGAGAAAGTTTTAATAAAATTCGGAATGTTGCTTAAAGAACCTTTCTCCGGAGACCGTTGGATCTCCAACAGGATAGTGGTACACAGCAGCGTGAATTCGTCCATGAATAGAATAACGCTATGCTCTCCTTTGTCCATTTTTAAGAAATCGCGGAAGAATTTATCAAACTTCGCAGACCAAGTACCCTCGCTATCTATGGACAAAAGATCGGGCACTTCAAGTCCGATCTCATCCATTTTTTCGGCAATATCTGGATGATTCTCGCATATTTCATCTTCAAGCCTAGACATGATGACTGCATAAAATGTACGCTTAAAGCAGTGGAGCAATTCAACTCCGCCGGTTTCATCGAGAATATTGCTGAAATTCAATAGAATTGCTTTTCTCGACAAATAAGGGTCATCTTTAATATAGTTCTTAATCTGGTTTACCAGGCTTGTCTTTCCGCTTTTCTTTTGACCATGAATTATTACCGCGCTACCAGGAATAAAGCTTTTCTCTTCGGTATTCGTGCAGATGCATTCGAGGATCTTCTGCTTCTCTGTTTCTCGGCCAAAGAACATCTCTTTTCCAATCAGAGGTTGACCGCGTGCAGGATCAAAGTATGGGTTTATAACGTCATAAACCTTGCTCTCCGTCAATGCAGTGTCTATTTGGAGCTGCAGAGGATGTTCGGATTCTTGCTGATAAACAATCCTTCTTGTGCGTCCATCTGCAAAGAATTCTGTCGTGTATTCATAGCGAGCCGTCCAACCGAATTCCAAAACATTGCTAACATTGCCGTTCAATTCAAATACTACCTCAACGGCCAACTGTTCCCCACAGGAGAGTCTATTCTGCGTTAGGCGCACTTTCGCCTGTGGTATAAAGCCCAAGGTAAAAGGCTCCAATTCAATTTGAAGATTCTCTGCAGACTGCAGGTTTTCGTTTTGTCTGCCGTTTTCGATAATGATCCAGAAGGTATTTGTATCAGGCAGGATGGAGGTTTCATTTACTCGGCAACGGATATGTGGCTTCGACGCATCCTTGTAAAGGCGGTTTAGCTGGGAGAAAATATCTCTTTTTAACGCCGTCAAGATATTGGTTGCAATGTCAAATTCCCCGGAGCACAGTAAAATCTCCACAGATTCCTTGCATGGATGAGCAAGAATATCTTCTTCCAGCAGACTTACCTCCCGATAGGCGTGTTGCAATAGCTGCTCTTGCTGTGCAAATCCGGGCACATTTATGTAACTGAGAGCGTTTGTGCAGATTTTGAGCAGAGACTCGAATCTCTGGTTATCCTCCTTGCACATCAGTTTCAGGAAGCGGCTGCGCATATTCAGCAGCAACTTTTGCAAGTCCTCACATATGGGTTCTCTGCTGATCAGCGCAATGATTCTATCAGTAAATCTTCGCTTATCGCGTAGATATCTGTCCTGGAGCGCACGAATGACATCGGTAATACCTTGGCCAAGGATCGTGTCATCGACATCTTTTGCATAAGAGATGATCTCTTCTGATAATTGCGGATTGTTTTGAATCAAAGAGCAGATGATGTCGAGATTGAGCTTATCCAAAAGGACCACATGAGCCACAAGTTCTTCAATTTGTAAACAAGGCTTTCTAAACAAATTGACAAGATTTGCCATTCTCGCAGGACGCCTACTTTGGAGATATTTTACCAATTGTTCGCGGCTATCAAAATCCTGAGAAAACAATCTGTACAGGTAATCGTAATTTGAGAATCTCGGATTCGAGGATCTTCCCCTTGCCTTGGCAGAGGTAGGATAATGCAAAGCGGTCACAATATAGAAAGCCTGCTCACCATAATAGGAATTCGCGTCAAGTCCAACTGCGATACACCTGTTTTGAATTTCGGATCGGAGCAGGTTCTCCATATTTGCAAGAACATCATATTCAGGATACTCTGTTGCAATTTTAATTGCAGCCAAATGCTTTGACTTGCTAATGAAAAAATCTACCGCTCTTTGAACCTGGTCTTGCTCTGAATTCGCGTCAAGATAAATCTTACCTGCGATTAACTGCTCCGTTTCCTCTTTCTGAAGTAGTAGTTGACATAGTGCTTCTTTTTGGATTTGAGCAGAATTATAATCATCATCCTCTTCAATATTATCTAATTGCTCATCGGAATCGTCATCGATATATCCTTCTAAGCTAAGCATATCAGAACTTACACGAAACGTTACCAAAACGGTTCCACCTATCATATCGTGTAAAGCCTGCGCAGAACCAAACACCGGAAAAGATATTGTAGGGTTCCGGTAACCCAAATAAAGATCTTTCCCTTCATCGTATTGAATCTTAAGTTCTTCCTCTTGACAGCGGACGTCAACAGCAGAAGCAATAATACTAGGTTCAATATCATTAGTTTCACGGTATGGATGAAACACTTGCTTAATATACACTGTACGATTTAATATGGTCCCATCGTTTACATAGGTATTTACCCCATCAGACATTACCGAAAGGTAGTGTCTAATTGAGGCGTCTATGGTTATACTATGCGTTGCGTTGTCCGACTCAGTAACAATACCAGCATCCCATACCAAGCCACTCAAACACTGCTTGGATATGCGGCAAACCTCTGTGATTTTCCCTGCTTCACAAGAATACATGACATGTAACCGAACATGATTTTGCTGGTTTTTAAGTATGCTTACCATTTTGGGCTCGGCGGCAGTTAGGTTAAAGTCAAAGTAGTTGTTAATTGTTGCGACACCACTTCCGATACTCAGCCCTGAAATAACGCCAAATCTAAATAGCCTTGAAATAGAGCTTTTGTCTATCGCCTTCCCGTCGGCCAGGAAATAAGTATTATCATCCTCTCCGGAATAAACGCCATGTAATACGCTTCCATCTTTAAACATAAAGTAGGTGCTTTCACCGACAACAAATTCTGGAGCATCATCACTGGTCGGATCTGGTTCTGGTATTATAGCTCTTATATATTTAATAGTGATTTTTTCTCCGTCAACAACAATACTTGCACATTGTTTTTTGGAGAAAGCATATACCACCTCTAGAGGGTAAGAATTATCAATCGTTGGTTGTTCTAATCCTGTTGATGGATTGGTTATGGTGCCTTTTCTTATGTAACGAACCAAGTAACTATAATTACCAGTTTTAAGACGCAGTTCAGGGGTAATAATTGTTTTCCCCGGAACAAAATAGACCGTATCGTCCATATTATAAGCGGCATCTGGAAAATGATTCCTATTGTAATACTGCGTGTTAATTAATGCGTACTGCGTTGTAAATATATTAACTAATCCATATTCATACTTTTCACCGGCAAGAGCTGTGGTTGGCGATGCAATTTCTGGAATTAGTTTTGTTTCGGTTCGCATCTCCTTCTTTATTGGCTCGGGAGCAGGTTTTGGTACGGGGCTAGGAGCAGGAGAAGGAGAAGGATATTTAGGGCGATCAATGCTCTCTAATATCCACACCTGCTTAGCGGGTATCTTGGGGTTATATGCCGTAATCTTACTATCAAAATCTAAAGTGTAGCAAACTCGCAGTATAGAACTAGGATTATAAAGTTCAGTGCCCTCAGGAATTTCAACCAATGACGAATAACGACAATATATGCCAAAATTTTTAGGACGTTTTTTCCATGGTGTGTCAATATACTCCTCCGGAGTAATCCAGCCAAACGCTCTGTCTTCAAAAAACTGTTCTAGATATCCAAAAAAACATTTATCGTAGGTTTCTTTTAATTCAATCCAAACAATGGTTGCAACTGTCATCCCATTTTGTATTGTTGTATAATACAAAACCTGATAGTCCTTTTTTTCCGGATCGCTCATTCGGTCAATCCGGCTTTGCATAGAGAATGGGTACACTACGGAACTGGACTTTTTTCGATAATTCGAGAGGGACGTGATAGAAACAGTATTGTCCGTACTATTCAATTCAGTAACAATTCCATAGCGAAGTTTCGGACGTGCATCTAAAGTTCTAATACTGGTGCATTCCTCTAAACCGTTTCTTCTTTGAATTGTAAGAATCGCACGATAATCCTCATTACGAGGGTCTCTAAATGTATTATAGCCAGAAAATGGGACTTCAAATGCATCATCGTAAAAGTGTATACTTCTCCCGTATTTATCAGCATTAACGACAGTGTATTTTTGGTTTTGATAAGATAGAATATAAACTTCAATACGCTTCTCTGGAAGGACACGAATGTTACCGCAGTCAACGTGATTTCCTTTCCGAGCATTTCTCAAGCTAAAAGAGACTTGCATACCACGGCGAATATGTTGGGCCTCAATACTTTGCTCCATTTCGTTGATATGAAAGAAGAAGGTGTTATCAACATATCCTGTTCCGTTTTGATAAAACTGAGAAATGGTTCCAATAATTCGGATATCTTCAATATCAGCGAAAGAGACATCTGTTGAATTTTCACTAGCATCGTAACCTGTACAAATGCTTATTCCTAGATCAGAGTAACTGTATAGCTTTCCAGATATAACACGACCATCGAGGCAGCAAACATCGACGTCTCGATTCTCAAAATAAGATGTTCCTGCCTTGTAAAGAGGAATTGCATTAACTTCTCCATCGTCAGAGACGTCAATAATCCCATATTTTGTAGAATCTAATACCTGATATAGAGAAATTCGATTAATGATTCTTAGATTGGTATCCGTATTTTCTGTAGCCGTATACTTTACAATAAATGTTTTATTGTATTCAATCTTAAAATCTAGCTGGCTTCTGCTAAATCTGGCATGTCCAGAGACAGGTTTTCCACATGCCTTCGAAACAAATCGATTGCCGACATATCCATACCCATTTTCTCTAGAAAAATCTACAGTTAAGATTATTCCGAAATACTCATGTTCACTATTTGAATCAAGTTCTTGCTTACTTTCCGACTGTATAACATCCACGTCTTTAGCAATGTAATACCTGTCATTAATACCGGGGATAAATGATACAATATCTCCATCTTTGACATGCGTGATAGATTCAGGATCGCGGGCATAAGGCAGCTTGCAAAGATAACCATCATCTCCACGATTTGATCCAACTGCAATCATTACTTTTCTGGTATTTTTTCCGTTGACAAGTGATTTCTTAATATAGACGGTTCCGCGGTATCGAATCTCGGTAGAATGAACTAAGTCAATAAGCTCAGGCGCACCCTCAGAGTTAATGAGTACAACCGTTGTATTGTTAACAGCAGATACCAAGCCACTATGTACTATAGAATCCGTGGATAATCTCACATACATGTAGTCATTCACTTCTGGGGCTTTCGTCACATCTACTATGTGATCAAGGTTCAAAGAAGAAGATTCCCCGCTGGGCAATGTTAATTGATAATCTGAAGTGCTTTCTGAGAGAGTGCCAATCAATAAAACTCCATTATTGTATCGGTATATGAGTCTCTTTCCACTTGCGCAATCGTAATTTAACGTATGTAGTTTGTCGATAAGTCGAATATCTTTTGCACATATCTCCCCATCTTTCAGATATAGATGACAAGACACAGTACAGATAAATTCTCCATACAGTAAATCCGGAAGGGTAAAATCTTGGTGTAGATCTTCTACAGAAAATCTAATATTACCAATCTCACCATATCCTTTGTATGTGTGAAAATCATCTACAGTAGCCACATATTCGATGTCATTTATCGAATCAGCTTGAACAGATTCCTCATCGATCTGCAGGATGCCTGTAGTTGGGTCATAATTAGAAAGAACCCCTATTTTTGTGGTAGAATCCTTAAGCTGAATTTGCACTTTTTTAAGCAAATAAAATGCTATATTCAGCGAATTGATAACAGTTTCCATAAAATTCTCCTCGTTACATCTAATCAAACTCAGGTCTGCCATAGTACCGCATAACATAAAACATGAACCTCCGTTTAAGCATATGGCTTTTATATTAAGGCAACTTGGAGGGGTTCATTGCAGCTCCTGAGTATACGTCATATAAAATTACTTAGTCTATTAAGTCGGAAAGATAATTCTTGATTTCAGTATCAAGCTGCTCCTTGGATTTTGTAAATGGCTGTAGATTAGTAGCCCAAGCTCTGCCAGGATGGAACCAATCCCAAGACGGCGTCATCATGCTGCTTCGACCACGGCCGGGTGCATGATTTCCAAACCCTTCAAGCAGGCAGTTCCAGACAGGCTTGAACCGCTCGATTACCATCGATTCCGCAAGCGGATGTGTAGCGTAAAATAAAAGTACCCGGAATCGGAAACAAAATTCCCCAGTTTCAGAAGGGGAAATCCCCGAAATCGGAAAGGGACATGTTGTAGCAA
>Ga0256404_1007269_pt1 | contig 17663 bp, 16 predicted proteins | sample RumenRJG_01DNA_FD_185990 | JGI IMG/M metagenome (GOLD analysis project Ga0256404, IMG submission 185990) | Bovine rumen microbial communities from Lethbridge, Alberta, Canada - RJG_01 | ecosystem: Host-associated > Mammals > Digestive system > Stomach > Rumen | place: Canada: Alberta | collected...
ACTTTGTAATGATAGGTAATCTTAGTTTGTTGCCTCAATGCAAGGAAGTATATAGTGCGATGGAGAAACTCTATGGCGTTCATTTCATAATTCCAAAGTATAGCGAATTCTGCACCGCCATAGGTGCAGCACTTGATTATATTCGCAAGTGTTAGTATTTGAGCAGTTATTTTAGTTCTCATATAAAATGAAAGCCCAGTAGGTTTTACCTACCGGGCTTTTTTACTTAATTTACTTGCTTCACTATGTAATATAATATCTTGTTATAAAATACTCATTTTACCAGCGAAGAATGTCCTTTTGAGTCACATATATTATTGAGTCAACTTTAGTAAGTCGAATACCGCGATATGCTATAAAACACTTACCACAATACCGCTATTCTATAAAACGTTATTTGTTATTTTGGTGGTGCAAAGATATAGCCTTGTCGTTTTATAGCCAAATTTTCTTGCGGCTGAAATAAGCTGATATGTATTTTTTTTATTATATTTGCGGTTGAAAAGGGTTGAAATGTGTTTAAAATGGTTCATTTATGATACAAATTGTTGAAAAAGAAACAGCGAGCAATGTTGATGCGTTGGATGTGCTTAACAAGCAACAACGACTAATGTTATATATAATAACAATGTTTGGAATTGTTGGCGCAACTGGTGGAATTCTGGGCTTTTATGGCTTTCAAACACTTGTGTTTAAGTTTTTGTTGATAGGATACGATATTGTGTTCATTGCTACTTTTCTTTTCTATATTTTTGGTAAAATCAAAGTGCGAACAGCTTTGGCAATCGAACTGCTTTATGCTGCGTTTGAAACATCATGCGAGAATATAGCTGTTGTGGATAATACCGATGTTTATTCGGGTTTTCTTATTCTTGGTAATATTTGTTTGCTTCTACTTATTTTGATGGCATGTGTGTTGGCTTATATTCCATCTAATACCATAATCGTTTCGCTTTTGGTGGTGAGTGTTTTTATGTATTGTGTTCTTAAAGATAAGCATGGTGCATTAACCGAGTTGTCTGTGTTTTATTTGCTCATGATTATCTCGGTTAGTTTGATTTGTTGGCACATATCAAGGAATCTTCTTGCACTACGCACCGACAATATTGATATGCGTGAACGTGAAGTGCAATTGATTTCTGCATTAGGTTTGAATTACAATCAGATATTGAAAATAGCTCAGTTGAGTAATTTGCAAACAAGAGATGAAGACGATGATAAAACTTCGATAAATAGTTTTCTTGATACTATAAATGCTGAAACACGACAACGAATGATGGCGACATTGAAAGATTATCTACTTTCAAAGCAGAATGATATGAACAATTTGAAAAAAGTTTTCCCTATGCTTACTCCTTCTGAGTTGGAGATTGCAAAGTTGATAGTTGAAGGAAAGACCACAGGGGAAATATGTAGGGCACTTGATAAAACGAAGAGTAATGTGGGAAGCCAAAGAGCTCATATAAGAATAAAATTAGGGCTTCCTCCAGAATATAATCTCAAGGAAGCCCTAATGGAAAAAGTGCAACACGCAAAATTATAGTATTCCTAATTTGCAGAATGCAATCAGTGCTATGTAGCCTATGATAAGGCTTATGAAGCCAGAGGTGAAACCTGCTTTCGCCATATCTTTCTGTTCGATAAGACCAGTAGAGTAGGCAATAGCGTTAGGAGGTGTACTGATAGGAAGCGACATCGCGCAACTTGCTGCTACGGCAATGCCAATGATTATGGTTGAAGTTCCACCGATAGGAACAAGTGCATCTCCCATACCTTCGCACACCACTGTCAAGATAGGAATAAGCAATGCTGCTGTGGCTGTGTTTGAAATAAAGTTACTGAGGGCAAAGCAGAGTATTCCAGAAATAATCAGAATAACTATTGGGTTCCATTCGCCGAATGGTATGCTCTTTACTGCATTCTGAGCAAGTCCAGTTCCGTTCATGGCAAGACCCAAGGCGAAGCCTCCGGCAACCATCCATATTACTCCCCAGTCAATGTCCTTCAAGTCGTCGGCTGTGATAACTCCTGTAAATGCGAAGACTGCTATCGGAAGCATTGCTACGGTGTTGGCGTTTATACCAATTTGCTTACCGAAAATCCAAAGCAGAATGGTTGTCACGAATGTTATGGCAACAACATATGTTCGCCAATTCCATTCTACTTCACCCTCAATCTGCAATTCTATCGTTTTCTTTGAGAATGGATAGAATGTCTTGATTATGAACCATGAAAGAATCAACATCACAAGAACCAAAGGTACCATGACTGCCATCCATTGACCAAAACCGATACCCATTCCTAACTCGTTGAGTGTTTTAAATGCGAATGCGTTTGGAGGTGTTCCAATAGGGGTTCCCATACCGCCAAAGTTTGCTCCAATAGGGATAGCCATAGTAAGTGCTATTCGCCCTTTTCCATTTGCTGGTAATGATTTAAACACAGGGGTAAGAAATGTAAGCATCATTGCAGCTGTGGCTGTGTTGGAAATAAACATGGAGAAGATTCCGGTGATGAGCATGAAGCCCAAGAGCACGTTCTCTGATTTCTTACCGAATGGTTTTATCAGATTTCGTGCCATCACAACATCAAGTCCTGATTTCGTAGCAGCTATCGCCAAGATAAAACCTCCAAGGAAAAGGATGATTGTAGGGTCGGCAAAACATGCCATGATGCCTTGGTAGTCCAAAAGTTTTCCTGCATCACCTTCAGAACCTTGCAGAAAGTTGAAGGCGGAGTCGCTGACACAGAATAGCAACACGAAAATAATGGTTACTGATGTGGCCCAGGCTGGTATAGCCTCTGTGAGCCAAAGCATTACAGCCATAACAAAGATGGCGATAGTGCGCTGTTGGACAATGGTTAGATCTTCGATACCAAAACAGCTGGTGGGCAGATTCCAAACAATAAGCGTTAATAAGGCAGTGATGCCGAACATCAATGCCTTTCTCTTGTTAAAATCGCCAGACAAAATTTTCTTTACTGAATTTGCCATGATTTAGATTATGATTTTAAAATTAAATGTTTCTATGGTTTTTAGCACGTTTTTGTGCGCATGTTTATTGATGCAGCGGCAAATATACGCTTTTTATTTTAATGGGGCAAATATATGAATCAAAAAAAAAATACGATGGAGAGTTTTTTCTCCATCGTATTTATGTTTTTATTTTTCTTCTGCCAAGCTCAAAAGATATTTTCCATAGTTATTTTTAAGCATTGGCTCTGCTAATTTCTTTAGTTGTTCGGCATCAATCCACCCCTGGCGGAAGGCTATTTCCTCCAGGCAGGCAACTTTAAGGCCTTGTCGTTTCTCAATTACTTCGATAAAGGTACTTGCCTCTGAAAGGCTGTCGTGTGTGCCTGTGTCGAGCCAAGCAAAACCGCGTTGCAATGTGCGAACTTTAAGCTTTTCTTGTTTCAGATACTCTTGATTAACAGTGGTAATCTCAAGTTCGCCTCGTGCTGAAGGCTTTATGTTCTTGGCTATTTCAACAACGCTATTAGGATAGAAGTAAAGACCAACAACGGCATAGTTGCTTTTCGGATGTTCTGGCTTTTCTTCGATACTCAAACAGTTGCCGTTCTTGTCGAACTCTGCAACACCATATCTCTCAGGATCGTTAACGTAATAACCGAATACACTTGCCGTGCCTTCTTCGGCAGCTTTAACACTCTCTTGCAGCAAACCTGTAAAGCCTGCCCCATAGAAGATATTATCGCCAAGAACCAAACAGGCACTATCGTTTCCAATAAACTCTTCGCCTATGATAAAAGCCTGAGCCAAACCATCTGGACTTGGTTGCTCTGCATATTCAAAATTTACTCCAATATCGTGTCCATCACCGAGTAAACGCTTGAAACCTGGTAAATCGAATGGGGTAGATATGATAAGGATATCCTTGATGCCAGCAAGCATCAATACAGATATAGGATAATATATCATTGGTTTGTCGAAAATAGGTATCAATTGCTTGCTTATACCCTTTGTAATAGGGTAAAGACGTGTGCCAGAACCTCCGGCAAGTACAATTCCTTTCATAGTTATGTATTTAGCTTTTTGTTATGTTTTCTTTCGCAAAGGTATAAAAAAAAGACTAACCGCTATTACAAAATGTAGTTTTTTTGATAGTTTTATTTTGTCATTCCACTCGTTTGATGTACTTTTGCAGTGTTAAACAATAATATTATGGGATTTTTATCAAAATTGTTCGGAAATAAAGATAATGCAAGTAAGGTTGGTGGAATGGAAGATTTTATGACTCTTATCAGAGTGTATTTCCAGGCATCAATAGCAACAAATACAGGTGTAAACAATCTTGCTATGCTTCCTGACTTGCGTATGTTTAAGGCTACATTTCATGTAGCTACAGTAAATAATAAAATTGGTATCGGTGAGCGCAATCATTGCAAGAAGATGTTGAAAGAGATGTATACTCTCGACGATAGCTTCTTCAAGGAGATTGACCAGAGTATTCGTAAGAACTGTCATAAAATTCAGGACGTTCAAACCTATCTCATTCAGTTCCAGGGGTTCACACAGGATTTGATGATGCTCACTGGTAATTTGATGAAATTTAAACTTCGTTTGCCTTCTTTCTTTAAAAAGGCTATCTATACAATGACTCAGAAAACCGTTTCTGATATCTTTACCAAGAACGATTATACCGACGCTAGTGTAATCAAATCTGTTATGGCTATTCGTCAGTACGATCAGCGTCTTGGCTTCTCACAAAAATGGATTACCGACTTTGTTTATCAGGTGGTAATGTTGGCTAAGAAAGAACCAAAACCATCAGAGCAACAGGTTGAGAAGGCAAAAGGATTGATGAAATAAAAGTTTTTTCTTAAACAAAAACTTTAAGAATAATTTGGTTTTGTCAATTTAAAATTTTAATTTTGTAACCAAATTGTATATCTATGGACGCAAATGAGAAAACTTTGAATCTGTTCTCTACCCGTGTGAGACAAATGATTCTGCAGTTTAAAGAAACTAAAACTGCATGTCAGGAGTTGCGCGAACAGGTAGAGCAACGTGATGCTCAAATACTGCAGCTTCAAGAACAGTTGGCTCAGGCGCAGAGAGATTACAATAGTCTCAAGATGGCTAAGATGATTGAAATTACTGATGGCGATATTGAAGGAGCCAAAAAACGTGTTCAAACACTCATCAGAGACGTGGACAAATGTATTACGCTACTGAGTGGCAAATAATCAGAAGCGATGGCAGAAGTAAAGAAAGATAAATTACGTATACGACTTCATGTTTACGATACAGAAATGTCGGTTAATGTTCTTCCTGAAGAAGAATATCTGTATCGTAATGCAGCAAAGCTTATTACTGATACTGTGAATACTTATGCAAACGCCTTTAAAGGATCTAAGGGTGAGAAGGATTTATTGTATATGAGTCTCATTGATATAGCTTTGAGATATGAGCGTGAAGCGTCTCGTAACGACACCGAACCGTTCGCCGACCTTCTCGGTAAGCTTACTTCTGAAATTGAAGATGCTCTGAAAGACTAAAATATATTTGTTCATTTATAATAAAGAGGTATGTATCATCAAAATAATAAATGAACTAAAATAAACAATAATGGTATTAACAACTATCATAGTTTTTGCCGTTGCCCTTGTTGTGGGTGGTTTGGCTGGCTACGCAATTTTCCGTTATGTAATTAAAGGAAAATATAATGAAATGGTATCAGCTGCCGAAAAAGAAGCTGAAGTTATTAAGGAGAAAAAACTTCTTGAAGTAAAAGAGAAGTTCCTTAACAAGAAAAGTGAACTCGAAAAAGAGGTGCAGCAGCGCAACTCTAAGATTCAGCAGAGTGAAAATAAACTAAAACAACGCGAAATCAGTCTTAATCAACGCCAAGAGGAAATTGGACGTCGCCGTCAGGAGGTTGAACAGTTCCAAATGCGTGTTGATAATGAAAAGAAACTGTTGGCTGTAAAGCAGCAGGATCTTGAAAAGATGATGCTTCAAGAACAGTCTAAGCTGGAAGAACTGTCTGGACTTAGTGCTGAAGAAGCAAAGGCTCGTCTTGTTGAAAGCTTGAAGGATCAGGCTAAACTTGATGCTGCAAGTTATGTAAATGAAATTATCGATCAGGCTAAGCTCGATGCTACTAACCAAGCAAAGAAAATCGTTATTCAGACTATTCAGCGTGTAGCAACTGAAACTGCTATTGAAAATAGCGTTAGTGTGTTCCACATTGATAACGACGAGGTTAAGGGACGCATCATCGGTCGTGAAGGTCGTAATATTCGTGCTCTCGAGGCTGCTACTGGTGTTGAAATTGTTGTTGACGACACACCTGATGCTGTTGTTATTTCGGCTTTCGACCCTGTTCGTCGTGAAATATGCCGATTGGCTCTTCATCAGCTCGTTGCCGACGGACGTATTCACCCAGCTCGTATTGAAGAGGTTGTCACCAAGGTTAAGAAACAGCTTGAAAACGAAATTATCGAAACAGGTAAGCGCACAGCTATCGACCTTGGTATTCATGGATTGCATCCAGAACTTATCCGTATAGTTGGTAAGATGAAATATCGTTCTTCTTATGGTCAGAACCTGTTGCAGCATGCTCGTGAAACAGCTAACCTATGTGCTGTTATGGCTTCAGAACTCGGTCTTAATCCTAAGAAGGCTAAGCGTGCTGGTTTGCTTCACGATATTGGTAAGGTGCCAGATGAGGAAACAGAATTGCCACACGCACTTTATGGAGCTAAGATAGCTGAGAAATATAAGGAGAAGGCTGATATTTGCAATGCTATTGCTGCTCACCATGACGAGGCAGAGATGACAAGCCTTATTGCACCTATCGTTCAGGTTTGTGATGCTATTTCTGGTGCACGTCCAGGTGCTCGTCGTGAAGTAGTAGAAGCTTATATCAAGCGTCTTAACGATCTCGAGGCTATTGCAATGAGCTATCCTGGTGTAACAAAGACCTATGCTATTCAGGCTGGTCGTGAACTTCGTGTTATTGTCGGTGCAGATAAGATGACCGATGATGAGAGCCTCAAGCTTAGTGATGAGATTGCAACAAAGATTCAGAACGAGATGACCTATCCTGGTCAGGTAAAGATTACTGTTATCCGTGAGGTTCGTTCTGTTGCTTACGCAAAGTAACATATCATAATAATATGTTGGGATGCAAAGAAATTTGCATCCCTTTTTTATTCTAAATACCTACTTGTGAGTATTGTTTTTTTGCAAGTGTTTTTATAATTTTGCAGCTAAATACATATTATACGTTTAAAGAGAATGAAAAATCAGAAAATGTATGAACCAGATGATAAGTTAATCAATATCATCCGCGACAATTACAATATTCTGCAAAGTCTTGGGGCTTTTGGAATTAATATCGGCTTTGGTGACAAGACTGTGAGGGAAGTATGCGAAGACCAAAGCGTTGATACAAATACATTTCTTACTGTTGTAAATTACACTATCAATGGCTATCGTAATATTGATGATATAGAGCGTCTTTCTGTACCTACTCTTTTAAAGTATCTGAAAGCGAGTCATGAGTATTATCTCGGTTTTCAGCTTCCTTTTATTCGTAAAGAGCTTTCTGAGGCTCTTGATGAGAACGATAATCTTGCTCGTCTTATCCTTAAGCTTTATGATGAGTATGCTCATCAGATTCATTCTCACATGAAATACGAGGAAAAGAATGTATTCCCTTATGTTCAGTCTTTGATAGATAATAATGTTGCTGACGATTATGATATTGACACATTCTCTAAGCATCACACTCAGGCTGACGTCAAACTCAAAGAGTTGAAAAACATTATTATTAAATATCTTCCTTCTGACGGGCTTCATAACAATCAGCTCACAGCAACTCTCTATGATATATATAATAATGAGGAGTGGCTCTCTGCTCATCGACTTGTTGAAGACGAGATATTTGTTCCTGCTATTCGTAACCTCGAGAAAAAGAATCGCCAAAGCGATGTTAGCGTTAAAATCAGCAATATGATTAATCAGAGCCAGGATAATTCTGATGCTTTGAGCGATCGTGAAAAAGATGTTATTGTTAGCCTTGTTCAAGGTATGACAAACAAGGAAATAGCTGATCATCTGTGTATTTCTACCAATACTGTTATTACACATCGACGCAATATTGCACGCAAATTGCAGATTCATAGTCCGGCTGGTCTTACTATCTATGCAATTGTCAATAACTTAGTGGATATTTCGTCAGTAATACTTTAAAAACCACTGTAAATAATCTTGAAATTAATTCGCTAATAATTGTAAAAATGTATAAGAAAATCGAGCTGTTATGCTCGATTTTTTCTTTTTTATGCTATCTTTGCGACTAATCGAAACTATCACATGGGTTAATTTAATATTATGATTTCTGCATGGAGTTTTCTTCTCAGGAGAATTCATAAAAATGAAAATCACAAAAAAGTTTTCCCTAAAGCTAAATCTTTTACACTATATGGAAATTAAAAACTTTACCATTACAAAACGCGACGGAAGCAAAGACCGTTTCTCGCTTGACAAGATTATGAATGCTATTATAAAGGCATTCGAGTCCGTAAATGAACCAGCTGATCTGGGCTCTATTTCTAAGATTATCAGTCATTTGGATATTCATGAGGGTATCAAGGTGGAAGATATTCAGAATCAGGTTGAGGAGGCTCTTATGCGTGAAGGTTATTATAAGGTGGCCAAGAGCTTTATGCTTTACCGTCAGCAGCACACCGAAGACCGTGAAACTCTTTCCAAGCTTAAGTTTCTGTCTGAATACTGTGAGGCATCCAATGCAGCAACAGGTTCAAAGTATGATGCTAATGCCAATGTAGAACATAAAAACATCGCTACTCTTATTGGTGAGTTGCCAAAATCAAACTTCATTCGCCTTAATCGTCGTCTCCTTACAGATAGGATAAAAAAAATATACGGAAAGGAACTCGCAGATGAATATATCTATTTGCTCACTCATCATTTTATCTACAAGAATGATGAAACTAATCTTGCCAACTATTGTGCTTCCATCACGATGTATCCATGGCTCATAGGAGGTACTACCAGCATTGGAGGTAATTCAACAGCGCCAAGTAATCTGAAATCATTCTGTGGTGGTTTCATCAACATGGTGTTTATGGTTAGCTCTATGCTTGCTGGTGCGTGTGCCACACCTGAGTTCCTCATGTATATGAATTATTTCATAGAACTTGAATACGGTAAAGACTATTTCAAACGTCCTGACGAAATAGTTGATTTAAGTTTAAAGAAACGTAGCATTGACAAGGTTATCACCGATTGCTTTGAGCAAATCGTTTATTCTTTGAATCAGCCAACTGGTGCTCGTAACTATCAGGCTGTGTTCTGGAACATTTCGTATTATGACAAATACTATTTTGAAAGTCTGTTTGGTAATTTCTATTTCCCCGATGGCACACAACCCGATTGGGAGGGACTGAACTGGCTTCAGAAACGTTTCATGAGATGGTTCAACGAAGAACGCACAAAGACTGTTCTCACATTCCCTGTTGAGACTATGGCTATGCTTACTGAGAATGGCGATTGCAAGGATAAGGAGTGGGGCGATTTTGCTGCCGAGATGTATGCGGCTGGTCATAGCTTCTTTACCTATCTTAGCGACAACGCAGATTCACTCAGTTCATGCTGCCGTTTGCGTAACGAGATTCAGGACAATGGCTTTAGCTACACTCTTGGTGCAGGTGGTGTTTCAACGGGTTCAAAATCTGTGCTCACCATTAATCTCAATCGCTGCATCCAGTATGCCGTTAACAACAAACAGGACTATAAGGAGTTCCTTTCTCACGTTATTGAACTATGTCATAAGGTTCAGATTGCCTATAATGAGAATCTTCTTGAACTGCAGAAACATGGTATGTTGCCTCTGTTTGATGCAGGATATATCAATATGTCACGTCAGTATCTCACCATTGGTATTAATGGACTTGTAGAGGCTGCTGAATTTATGGGTTTACAGATTACTCCAAACGATAAGTATAAGGCTTTTGTTCAAGAGCTGTTAAGTCTGATAGAGAAATTCAACAAGCAGTATCGCACCAAGGATCTCATGTTCAACTGCGAGATGATTCCAGCAGAGAATGTTGGTGTTAAGCATGCAAAGTGGGATCGTGAAGATGGCTATTTTGTTCCTCGTGATTGCTATAATAGCTATTTCTATGTTGTAGAAGATGATAGTTTGAGCATTATTGATAAATTCAAACTCCATGGTGCTCCGTATATAGAACATCTCACAGGTGGTTCGGCTCTTCACATGAACCTTGAGGAGCATCTATCTAAGGAACAGTATCGACGCTTGTTCAGTATTGCTGCACGTGAAGGATGTAACTATTTCACCTATAATATTCCTAATACAATCTGTAATGATTGCGGACATATTGACAAGCGCTATCTGCACGAGTGCCCATGCTGTCATAGTAAGAATGTTGATTATATGACACGTATAATCGGTTATCTCAAGCGTGTAAGCAATTTCTCTGCACCACGTCAGGCAGAGGCTTCACGTCGATTCTATCAGCACAATCCTGCTGAGAAGTTGCAACCTGTTGAAGCGTAAACATGTATCTGTATGAAATACGTTAACACTGGAATCGTTTTCCAAGAAATACCTGATGAGATAACGCTTGCTATCAATATCAGTAATTGTCCTTGTCATTGTCCTGGCTGTCACAGTAAGTTTCTGTGGCAGGACATTGGCGAGGCACTCACTCCTGTTGTTCTTGATGGTTTTGCGCGGGAATATGGTGCCAATGTAACGTGTTTTTGTTTTATGGGTGGCGATGCTGAGCCTGAATATATCAACCAACTGGCGCAATATATGCATAGAGTTCACCCAGAGTATAAAATAGGGTGGTATAGTGGGCGCATTCGCGTGCCACGTGTTGTTAACAAGTTTGATTTTGATTACATCAAGGTTGGACCATATATAGCTCATCTCGGTTGTTTAAAGAACCCAACAACCAATCAACGTCTTTATAAGAAAATTTCAGATAGTGACTTCGTTGACATAACATACCGATTCTGGAAAGAATCATCTCCCCAACCCAGTGCTAAGCAAGCTTAGCATCTGGAAATTGAAATATTGAAAGATGGAAATAATGAAATATGGAAGTATTTAAAGCGCTTCGCGCTTCTTTATCAATTATCAATTATCATTTTTCATTTATCATTTTTCATTTATCATTTATCATTTGTCATTTAGCAATGCTCTGCATTGCGCATATTATATTTTATTTATATCCACATATCCGTGCATCACGGCATATATTGTTAGTGCGCTCACACTCTTTAGTCCCAGTTTTTCTTGGATATTCTTTCTGTGAGTGATTACCGTGGTAAGTCCGATATTCAGTATGTCGGCAATTTCCTTGTTTATCTTTCCCTGTGCAACTAATGATAATACCTCAATCTCTCTATCGCTAAGTTGTTTGCTAACATGTTTTTCTTGCATTTTAGGTAGGTTTCTTCCGCCTGCATGACCAAACTGAGCCAGTTCCAGCAGTCTTTTCACCAGCTGTTCCTCACTTGTGTTCGCGCTGATGCAATGAAAACCGCTTAACTGCGAGTTTGGATTATTTGATGTTGTAAGTACAACGGTTTTACGTTGTCGGTCAAGGAAAAACGCACGATTTTCAAGTACAATATTCATCGACACAAAATAATGAAAGAAATGGTCAACATTGCTTTCTTTAAACTCGTTGAATGAGTAAAATGATTTTACCTCCATGATAGGCATTACCTGTTGAAGAAGATTCTTCAGCCCTATTATCGCCAAAGTATTGTTATCTATGATAGCAACTTTTGGGCGACCGCTACCTATCATTTCTTGCATTTTCTTTGCGTCCATCTTTTCTTCTTTTCTGTTTTTAAAGGAATGGTGATAGTAAATGAGCAAACCAGCCACGGAATTTCTGCCATCCAGTGCGCCATTTATTCCATCTCTCTTGTGTCAGCATAAAGCTTTGTGCTTTCTCTTCATCAAAGAGTTTGTCAAGCTGATGGGTGGTGCATTTGTTTAATATAACAGCATTCTCCTCATAATCCCAACTCAATGAACGAGAGTTCAGATTGGCAGAGCCAACGGTACACACTCTGCCGTCAACCATTATCACTTTTGTGTGATGAAATCCACCTTCAAACATCCATATAGTGCAGCCTGCTTTCATCAGTTTATGTGCATTGTAGAAACCACAATCAGGTGTTAGTGGAATATCGCTCTTTGTGCTTAGCATAATCTCAACTTTCACACCTCTTTTGGCTGCATTCTTTAGTGCTTTCTTTATTTTGTGGTTTAGTGTGAAATATGGATTTATAATCTTTATACTGTCTTGCGCGTTGTTGATGGCCGATAGATAGAACTGGCGTATAATTCTGTTGCTTGTTCTTGGCTCACGGTTTATTATGCCAACAGTCATATTGCCGCTATCTTCACATGGTGCCTGCTTCAGACCTTTGATATAGTCGGCATTATGAATACCTCTGTAATATTTTGTGCCATTGATATTCTGTTTGGCTGTTTTGTTCCACATCCTTATGAATATGCCTTGCAACTCGTTCACCACATCACCTTCTAAACGGCAATGCATATCATGCCATTCGCCCACCTTGTTAGTTCCATTTATGTAATAGTCGGCAACGTTCATACCTCCTGTGTATGCTATTTTGCCGTCTATAACCACAATCTTTCTGTGATCGCGTGAAAACACATGGTTTATGAAGGGAAAGGTGATAGGGTCAAATTCATAGATTTCTATGCCGAGGTCGCGAATCCTTTTCAGGTCGCGGTTCTTCATAGGTTGGTTGTTTGATGTGTTTCCAAACGCATCATAGAGCAAGCGCACCTCAACGCCTTCTTTCACCTTAGGTGCAAGGTGGTTAATCAGTTCTTTGTTTATCGAGTCGTTGCGAAAGTTGAAATATTCCATGTGTATCGAGCTCTTTGCCTGGTCAATAGCACGGAATAAATCGTCAAATTTCTCCTGCCCATTGGTTAGTAGCACAACTGAGTTGTTGCTTGTGAAGTTCACACCAAGCATCCTCAAATCGTGTGCCACCAACGAGTCGGCAGTTTGCGCTTTCGCCATCGTCACGATGGTAAGCAATATAAATAATACTACTTTCTTCAAATTACTATTTTTCTTATTTAGCCAATATATTTTTATTTCGCTTTTGTGGTGGCTAAGTAAAAGTCACCTTGTTTTATCCGTTCATGAGTGAAGCTGCATAGCTATCAACAATACCAAGTAGGTGCTTGCTCTTGTCGGTTACCAAAACAGAATGAATTTTGTGCTTGTGCATTATGCTCTGTATTTCTGTAATCTTTGTTGCGGGACTTACCATCTTTGGGGTAGGGGTCATAATGTCGCTCACGCGATGGTCAAAGAATTGTGCCTGCCATTTCTCCATCGCTCTACGGATGTCGCCATCGGTAATTAGACCTTCTACGCGGCCTTCGGCATCAAGACTAACACCTAAGCCCAGCTGACCCTTGCTCACTGCAATGATAGCTTCGCCCAAGTGCATTTCTTTTGGTATGATAGGTAAGTCTTCACTTCTCATCACATCTTCAGCTGTTGTAAGCAGTCTACGACCTAACTCACCTCCAGGATGGAACTGTGCAAAGTCTCTTGGCTTGAAGTCGCGCACTTGCATCAAGGCAATGGCAATAGCATCACCCATTACCAATGCTGCTGTTGTCGAACTTGTGGGTGCGAGGTTCAGTGGACATGCTTCTTTTTCAACATGTACCGTAATGTGGCATGCACTATATTTAGCAAGCAGAGAGTTTGGATTTCCCGTCATCGAGATTATAGGCACATTCATGTGCATAAGAATAGGGATGAAGCGCAGCAGTTCGTCGGTAAGCCCGCTGTTTGACAATGCCAGAACTATATCGTCGCTTGTCATTGCTCCCAGGTCGCCATGATAGGCATCCAATGGGTTTATGAAGAAGGCTGGTGTACCTGTTGATGCCAGTGTAGCTGCTATCTTAGCACCAATATTTCCGCTTTTTCCCACACCTGTAACAATAATCTTTCCGTGGCAGTTATACATCATTTCAACAGCCTTTTCAAAGTTGCTATCGAGTTGTGGTATCAGTTCGAGCACAGCCTGTGCCTCATCACGCAGACATTGCTCGGCATAGGTGCATGACTTTGCTATTCTTTCCTTTATGTTGTTTTGGTTCATTGAGTTATCGTTTTAATTCTTCAATAAGAGTTTTCAGTTTGTCGAGTTCCAGCATGTTTGCTGCATCGCTGAGTCCTTTGTCGGGATCTGGATGCACTTCAAAGAAATAGCCTGTAGCTCCAAAAGCCTTGGCAGCTTTTGCCATTGCTGGCACAAACTTACGGTCGCCTACAGTCTTGCCGTTGCCTGCTGATGGGCGCTGAACGCTGTGTGTGCAGTCCATGATTACTGTTGGTACAATCTCTTTCATGTCTGGTATATTGCGGAAGTCAACCACCAGATTGTTATATCCGAAAGTGTTGCCACGTTCTGTCAGCCACACCTCGTTGGCACCGCTGTCTTTGGCTTTCTGCACGGGGTAAACCATGTCTTTGCCTGATAGAAATTGTGCTTTCTTTATGTTCACAATCTTGCCTGTCTTTGCTGCAGCAACCAAGAGGTCGGTCTGTCGGCAAAGGAAAGCAGGAATCTGCAACACATCACACACCTCGGCAGCCTTTTCAGCTTGCCACGCCTCGTGAATATCAGTAAGTATGCGCAATCCGTATTTTTCTTTCACATCGCCCAACATTTGCAAACCTTTATCAATGCCTGGTCCTCTAAATGAGTGTATTGATGTGCGGTTAGCCTTGTCGAACGATGCCTTGAATATAATCTCAACATCAAGCTCTTTGTTAATCTTCACCAGTTCCTGAGCCACGGTGTCGAGCAGTTCTTTCGACTCAATTACGCATGGTCCGGCAATAAATATTTCTTTTGTCATATATCTGTGGGTATATTATTTTTCTTTTATAATTCTAATATCTCTTTGTGGGAATGGAATTTCAATATTATTCTTGCTTAGTGTGTTATACACACATTCCATTATTTCACCTCCTGCGCCATATTGTCCCAGAACAGGCACCCAAACAAGAATCTTCAGGTTTACCGAGTTGTCGCCAAACTCTTTCAGCACAATCTTTACTGGGCGGTCGTGGTCAATGCAGTCGAGCTTCTCGATAGCGTCAACAAGCAACTGTTTCACAGTAGGAATGTCTGAACCGTATGCCACGCCCACTTCCAGAATATCCATTTCGTAGCCGTGGTTCTTGGTTAGGTTTTTGTAGTTCTTTGTGAACAGCTGTGAGTTGGTGAATGCTATCACCGAACCGTCAGTAGCTTCAACCATGGTTGAGGTGTAGCTAATAGATATTACCTTTCCTCGCTGTCCGTCGCAGATAATATAGTCGCCCACCTTTACGCGTCCTGCCATGAGCGAGATGCCGTAGTAGATATTTTCGAGGATATCCTTAGAGGCGAAAGCCAAGCCGGCAGACAAACCCGTACCAATGGTGAGCAGCCATTTTGTGCCCACATTGAATATTCCAAGCACAATAAACAACCATATTCCCCACACCAGTACCTGGATAACATTCTTCGACATGGTTATACGGCTTGCAGCTGAATCGGGGTCGGTCTTCATGAAGTGCTGTTTTAACAATGCTTTTGTTGTGTGGTTGATATACGAGAAGAGAATATACAACACGATAACCTGACTCACGGTAAATATACTTGCTGAGAAGTTGTCGGTGTGTATATATTCCTTTGTGAATATCATCCATGTTGTGTCGCTAAGGTTGAACACATCGGCAGCCCAATATAAGGCAATGATAAATGAATATACTCCAAGGCAGGGCAGAATAACGTAGTAGATAAATCTAATGAGCCAAGTCTTGGTGATGGGCTTCTCCATAATCTTATGTTGCTCAAAATATCCGTGTAGCCATTGTGTGATGCAGTTGATGGTAAGAATACATGCCATCTGCATTGTCCACCATATAATCACCTGAACAGAGAGCAGGTCGTAGCCTAACCATGATGCGATGGTGGAACCAATGAATACAATCTGTGTCATCCATGTGTAAACCACATCGCTCTTAGGAATGTTCTTGCCGTGACGCTTTATCACACTGTGTTGCCATATTGTTGCTATAAGCAATATTGGAGGAAGCACAAGGTTGGTCATGTCGTTAGGTACAAAAGCAATACGGAATGCAATGATTATGAATGTCACCGCCATGATAGGCGAGTAGATTCTAAATGCACTCATAATCTGATCACCCTTCAAGCGTAGCAGCAATGAAATGAGAATCACTCCCATCAGCCATGTGAACTGCACCAGCAGTCCACTTGCCATAACGAGGAAGTTCTGGTCGGCAAAGACTATTCTGAGTATTCCTAAGATTATAGCAAGGGAGATAACCGAGGTTGCCATGGTGATGCATGTTTTCTTGCTTTTGGCAGCCTTCTTTATTTTTTTCTGTTCCTCGTTAGATGTTGCTTCGTCAATCTTATCTCTACCTGTTATTTTGTTTACTATGCGCTTTGGCAGAATGAATCTAAAGAACAGATAGTTAAGCAATCCTGCTATTAAACCATAGAAAACAATCATTGAAAACAAGAAAAGTATCAAGCGTATATCCCATTGCGAGCGCACTCTTGTCTTTATCAGATATTTCTGCTGAATATCGTCTTTGGTGTCTCTAATCTGTGTACCGAGGTCGCTTAGCGTATTGAAGTAGTTCTCGCCCGAATTACTGAAGATGTTGTTCTGAATCTCCAGATATCTCTTGTTTGCATAATTGTTGAGGTTACTCAAACGTTCCTCTGTTATTTTGTAAAAACGTATGTATTCACTCATCTGTTGACTGTTGTCGTTGAGTGTGCGACGAATGTTCACCGCCAAAGTCAAACACACGTTACGATCAATCAGAGCCTTCTCCGACAACGTGTTGGTGCGCATTGTTGAGAGCGAAGCTACCAGCGAATCATATCTTGCAACCTGAGCATTACTCTTTTCAATAAATTTTCTAAAGGGCAACACGTCCTGTGTAAAAGCATGATATTGTTTTGTTGCCTCTTGACAAGCGTATGCAAGGTCGAACACATATTCCGGTTTCTGTGAATAAAGCATCAAAGCGTTCTGATTGCTTTGACTCATCACCCCCATAATATTTGTGAATACCTTTTGCTGCTGCTCCTTGATGTAGCCCGACTGGCGTTCTAACTCAGAACGATAGTTAGTAAGCTCTGTTCGCAAAATCGACAGGGTGTTCTCAAGGTTTTTCTCCTTCAGAACGGCATTTGCAGGCAACATAACAAGTGTAAGCAGTATGCTGAGAATATATTTTTTCATACCGGAAGATTGTTCTTGTTTTAATTCTTATTTCGATGTAACTATCTGCAAAGATACAAAAGAATTTGGAATAAGAAACCTACTTAGTGCTAAATGTTCATTATAGAATTTTATAACTATATCATTGCTCTGCTATAACTATACTATGGTAGTAGTATGGTTATGATATATTTAATTCGCTGAATTGTGTTGTCTGTTTTAGTGTTTACGACTATTTTGGGTTGCCGTGTTATTGTTTAAGTCTTTTTGCTTCTTTCTTCACAATGTTTAGTGTTTCTT
>Ga0256404_1007270_pt1 | contig 17662 bp, 16 predicted proteins | sample RumenRJG_01DNA_FD_185990 | JGI IMG/M metagenome (GOLD analysis project Ga0256404, IMG submission 185990) | Bovine rumen microbial communities from Lethbridge, Alberta, Canada - RJG_01 | ecosystem: Host-associated > Mammals > Digestive system > Stomach > Rumen | place: Canada: Alberta | collected...
GTACGGAGGGCTATGATTATTCTGTTTTTGATGCGGATTACAAGCTGATTGACGGTGGTGTGTATGACAATCCTGATATTTCCATTCATGCGGCATTAAAGGACGTTCTGGAGGACTTTGGACTGTCGGAACAGGATAAGCGTATTCCGGTGGACTATGAGGAGCTTATGGAGAAAACAGAAGCGGTGGAGCGTGAACGGTTAAGCGAGCGTATCCGGGAGGAAGCAGACAGTGTTGTTGCTGATTTCAAGGCAAAGACAGAGGAATTATTTAACGGGATCAACGGACAGACACAGGACGATATAGAGCAGACCGTATGGGCATATCTGCAATCCAAGATTGACGAGTATGGGATAGATGTTGAGCTTGTGGATGTGGTAGTGTCCGGAAGCAGATGCAGAGGACTGGAGAAAGCAGGCTCCGATCTGGATGTGGTTGTGGAGTATAAGGGCAGGGAGCATGAAGATACTCTGTTCAATGCATTTAATGAGGACGGTCTTATGATCGGTGGCATAAAGGTTGACATCAATCCTATCACAGAGGGCAAGACCGGAACACTTGCAACTTATCTTCCGGGAGTGGAGAGCTATCTTGCAGAGAAACAGGCAATGCAGAAAGAACCTGCTGTGGAAGTTATACCGGAGAAAACCGTTACATTAACGGTTGCAGAGTGCGGCGAATTTCACAGTCTGGGAGAGTTCCATGAGAATATAGCAAGCGTGGAGGAAGCAATCGCTGTGTGGAAAAGCATACCGCCGGAGCGCATGAATGGGATTCCGAGTATCGGCATTAACATACACACTGAGGGAACCGAGCACTATGAGGACGTGGAAATGGATATTCTCTCCGGCAAGGTCATTGATCTGGAGGTCTTGGATTATGTACCGGACATAACAGACGATCCGAAAGCAATCGAGATTATAGCGGAGCTGATTGACAAGTTACCGGACATTGAGGTGCGTGGTTCACTGGAGAAGTGGCAGGCGGCTATCCTTGCTACGGAGATAGACCAGTTTTCCTATGATTATGACACCTATCAGTATCAGGATACGGTTGAGGACAGAGAAGCACAGGTTGCCAACATCACTGAGGACATCAGAAACGGAAATACCGGGTATCTGAATGACTTTCTCAATGCGGTCATTTCTGAAGGCGTCAGAGAGGGCATTACGGACATTTTCGGACAGGGTGTGGAGATTGATGACAGCGAAGCGGTTCAGACTGCGAGAAGGGCAAAGGAGCTGCTTGACAAGCTGGAAGAATACAAGCCGCTTGCAAAGATTGAGGAGCTTGAAGAACAGAATTACAACATGATTGATAATGTTCTGAATAATGGAGCCGAGAAAAAGGAACAGGAGCAGACCAAAGGCAGAATTTCCATTAAGGATATAAAATGTCAAGACCAAATGCGCAAAAAATATTATATTAAAATGTACAATTAGTCTGTTTGCTTTAAATGATCCTTCAGTCTGTAGGACTTTCCTGATATTGGTATTACATGTGCATGATGCAGAACCCTGTCCATGATGGCATTTGCCACAACTGCATCAAAAAATACACCATCCCATTCATTAAAGTTCATATTTGTCGTTAATATAGTGCTTTTCTTTTCATAGCGCATGTCTATTAACTGAAAGAACAGATTGGAATCTTCTTTATCGATAGGAAGATATCCAAGCTCGTCAATTATAAGCAGCCGGTAATGACAGAAGTGTTTTAATCTTGCATCAAGTCTGTTTTCTAGTTTTGCACGTTTTAATTGCTGCAACAGATCATTACACTTTATAAAATATGTGCTTACACGTTTTTTTGCGGCTGCAATACCGATTGAAGTTGCAAGATGTGTCTTACCAACTCCACTCGGACCGAGAAACACTATATTCTCATTTTTTTCAAGAAATCCAAGACTTGCAAGTTCTCTCATTTCCTGTTCATTTACACTTGGCTGAAAGCTGAAGTCATAATCCTTAAGTTCCTTTACAAACGGAAATGCTGCAGCCTTTATCATAGACCTTGAAGCATTCTGTTCCTTAAAATCAACTTCATAATTACTGAGTTTTAATAAGCCTTCTGTAAATGATAGTCCGTTTGTTGTCACAAAATCTCTTATTTCATCAAGATGAAGCTTCATCTGGCTTAGTTTCAGCAACTCCAGATTTGCTGTCAGCTGATTGTATGTACTGTTACTCATAATCATAAACCTTTCCTATAATTTCAAGATTTTCTTTTGCCCTGTCCATTATGTGCTCATCCCTGAAAATATGTGATTTTCTGGCAATCGCGGCATAATGCTCAGAAATGTAATTTAATTTTTTTGAACTTAACTGATGAATGGTTATAAGTTTTGTGTTACAATACACATGTATATAACCATCATATATCTGTAAGGAGACAACCTTTCCTACGTACTCCGGTGGTACGGAGTACTGGCATCCTTTATAATGGAACATACTTGAATGATTGACTTTTACGGTATTTGTGGTTATTTGGTAAGGCTTTCTTATGGTATCAGTGGGCAGGCTGTTTAAGAAAGCCTTTTCTTTGTTATAATACATCAGCGGAATTCTTCCTGTTCCCTGATTAACCTGCGCATTTACACGGTTATTAATTCTTGTCACTAATTCAACTAATTCCCTGTAATTTAACTTTCCATTGTAAGCTCTTATTTCGTCCAGTATTTTCATAGGTGCCTCAACCTTAGCTTTGGTATGTGGATGTCCTGCAATACACGGACGGACTTTAAAACCATAATCATCAGCAAACTGCTGGAACTTATTATTAACTTTACCGGCATAGTATTCTGTTCTGGCTTCATCCATAACAGTCTTCATGTTATCTGTAACTATTTCATCCGGAACACCACCAAATGTTTCAAATGCATCATCAAGAAACGAAAAGAGTATATCCTGTGTTTTAGAAAGTGAAACCCTGTACACTCTGAATCTTGAATATGAAAGCAACAGGACGAAAATATTTACATCTATAGTTTCACCGGAAGAAAGAATGAACGGAATTGATTCTTTCCAATCCAACTGAGCCTGTTTACCCATAGGTGTTTCATATCTGACAGTGACCTTATCAGTATTAGAAGGCCTGCTTTTTCTGAAATATGAATCGAATTCAGGATATTTTCTAAGGTAATGGCAGAAGTTACAATAGACACCTGTGAATCCATGGTTATCTACGAGATACTGCCATAGAACTTTTCTGTAGTAGAATATCTGCTGGTTTTTATCAGATAACAATTCTGCAATCGTGTCATAATATGGTGTAATACAGTCATTACTGTTCCTGTTTTTTGGTTTTGTATATCCGTTTATATATTTATCAACGGTCCGCCTGTCAACATCCAATTCCCTTGCTATTTGACTTTTATTAATCTTCAATGTCCCATCCTCCAAAAATGGTTTTAATTTATATAGGTCATTGACACTTTTGATTTTTATATCTGTTATGATCTGATTCTTTAATATCATTATGAGTTCCTCCTTGTAACTCATATATCATAACATCTGTACATTCTTATTTAATATTTATTGTACATATTTAAGTATAACTTTATAATTAAGGAGAAGCTGGCAGAGAAAAAGGCGGTCATAGAGCAGAGAGATAAGACGGAGCGTACTTCACCGGAAAAGGAAACCGAGAAAAAATCACAGAGGGAGATGTAAGAAGATGAGTAAATTCACAGTAGAAGAAATCAATTTCATGTGTGTGTTTGAGACACAGGACAGGACGGATATGATTGGGCAGATCAGACAGGTAATGCCGCACATAAAGGACAGCGACATGGAGGAGCTTGGAGAGCAGGTGTTAGGTAAGCTCCAGAGTATCAACGATGAGGAATTTGCAGAAATTTCTCTGGAAGCGGCAGAATGAATGTGAGTCGGTACTAGCAAAATTCGACTCCACATGATATAATGTTTTTTAGTCAGATTAGAGCAGTAGGGATAGTCTTGCGGTTGTCCTTTCTGGAAACAGAAAGGAGGTCGGTATGAATACTTTAGAAGTGCTTACACTTTTACTGGTTGTATTTGCAGCCTTGACATACATAGACAATAAACATAACCGCAAATAAACGGAAAGGCTATCCTCTACGCCAATAGGGGATAGCCTGTAATCCGTTTGATTTTTAAACTGATTATTTGTTTCCGATTGTGCAACCGTTGGACACACCAAAATCCTTCGGTTTCTAAGCTGATTATAAACCAGCCTTGCGGATTTTGCAAGAGGTTTAGGGTAGGGGTGCCTAGCGCACCCAATGTCATTTAGTTAGTGTTTTAGAAAAAGAATTCCCCATCCATTTTTAAAATGGGTGGGGTCTTTTTTTACGAGTGCCATATTTGTCTGAGTTTTTTCGGGATTTATTGGGTATAATTTTCATCATAAAAAATATTGTACATATCAGAGGTTACAATATTTTCTCCGAAATCTAATTGAAAATAAACATGTGTCATAAACTTATCTTTTAGTGTATCTGCATCCAATAATTCAACGGTGTCGCCATCTAAAACAACTTTTGTAAGTAACAGTTCTGTCTCGCTCATTGTTTCGGTACCACTTGGTGTTGCAAACATTTTTATATTATCTGGAGTTCCACCTTCCCACTGTATTAGAATACTTTCAATCTGTGCTGAATTGTACCATAGTGCTTCTTCCATAACAACATCTTTATTACAATCGTAAAAAGTAATTTTTTTAATGCTAGGAACATTTATTGTGTCTGAGTTTTTATTATGTATCCATGCGACCAGAAATATAATTGCAAAAATGATAGCAATAATCCATCCTAACAGTTCCCTTAATCCAATTTTATCATTTGTTGTAATCGTATTTTCTTCTAATTCAATATTGAGGATTTTGGTTAACATTTCTTTATTAATACCTTGGGGAAGTGAACTTCCATTTTCCCATTTTGAAACTGCTTGACGACTTACCCCTAGTTGAAATGCCAGTTCCTCTTGAGATAGATTTTTCTTTTCTCTTGCGTTTTTAATTTGTTCTCCTAAAGTCATGATATATTTCCTCCATGAAATATTTTATAATCGATTATGGCCTTATTATATCCGCAACAGCAGTTGCAAACCACCAACTTAACGCAACTTAGCAGTTGCGAAACCAATTTATATAGATTTAGTGTTTCATAGGTAGTCTATTTATTTTAGCATACTAAAGTGTCTTATCAAATGGCTTTAAGAAATTCTTAACATTTATAACCCCCAATTAGTTTATTTGCTTATGGTCAAAACCGCTTACTTCATCAGTATAAAATGTTTTGCTTTAATACAGTTTGCCTATAAACTTAAGGCACTTCCCATTAAAGAAAGTGCCTTTTCTACATTTCGTATCAAAAAAATTTCAGATTTTCTTTTGACTCTCAAGTCAATTCTTCAAATATCATAAATGCAACATATAAATCTCTTAAATTTCATTAAACAATCGTTCATTCTCTTTCCTAAGTTCTTCAAGAATTTCTGGATCAATATATTTGCTACATCTTTTATATTTTATTCTATTATTATTATCGCAATAGAAATATAGCGATTCGACGGTTAACAAATTTTCCATAGGAAAGTCATTAGGACAGAACATCTTAGACATTTTATCAACCGTATCACTGCCTTCAGGTATATCAAAACGGATATTTTCGTTCTCAACATAATATTCAAAAAGCATGAATAGATGCTGATTAGATTTATCGCTTTTTATGATATGACGCATATTTTTCTTCAAAGCCTTTATTGCATCGTTTTTATACAGGTATGTTGTTACCGCTTCCTCATTATGTTCTGGAATCACATTATTCTGGCTTTTCAATAATGCTTCTCCACGTTCTCTATCTAAACAAAAAAATACTAACATTTTAAATTTCCTCCATATCATATACATTTATTAGCTTAATAGCCATTTTAAGAGTTTTACACATTATTTGTGATTTGGGTATATGGTTTCATTTTCATAAAACATATTTCCTACAAAACACACTCTTTTATATGTGATATAAAAAATATTTCTTGGAAGTCAAAATTTATTTATAAAAAAAATCGAAAATTCTAAAATGTACTACGGCTTTTTTTATGCCGATACTCTATAAACAAAACCCACAAAATATTTTGCTTTTACTTTTCTTGTGTCTCGTCTATCCGGACGTATCGGTTCAAGATATTTTGCAATATCCTTTATCAATTTTTTCTCATCTGCATTTTCCGTGCGGAAGAATTGCCGACATAAATATACTGCCATTTTCATATTAATCTTGTATTCATAGATATTTTCCTGCTTCTGCTTAATTATAATTTCATTCACAATGCGATTGCAGAAGTTCATCATCAGCATTGCGGAAAATATTTCTTGTTTTACAAAATCATCTTTCTTTCCGTGTAAATTCACAAGTCCTGCCCAATATTTAAGTTCTTTAAAGGCAGATTCCACGCCCCACCTCTTAAAATAGAGGTCTTTGATTTCCGCTGGCGTGAAACTACGTGGCAGGCTCGTCGCAAGCGTTTCATATTCTCCAGTATCAAGAAGTACCCTTACTACACGAAACTTCATCGGATAAGGAGAAGGGAAGTCCCAACGTCCTGCCCTTGTCTTGCTACTGTAAACCTTATCCTCATTCTTTCTGGTCTGCACTAAAATGTGTCCATTTTCTTTATCTACCTTGGTTTGTGTGGTAGTAATTGTGAATGAAACATCAACGTCCAATTCCATCATAGGTAACTTTTCGATTTCACGCATGGCAGTGCGGTCTTGTTTCACTCTGATTAAAAAATCCACATTCGGATGCTCCAAGAAATGAGCGAAGGTATTATAGGATTGATATGCACGGTCTGCTACAATCAATGTCTTTTCTTTGAAATCGTACCATGATAAGTAGAAGGCAAGGCAACCCACCTCGTCCATCTTCGGTTGTGGTTGTATAATGCAATGGGTGTACGTTTTATTTAGTACATCATACAGCGGATTCACATGAAGCTGATTATATCCCTTCGGATTACTATCATTCTGCATGAAGCTGTCGGACTTCGGGTTTCTTGCCATGTTTACTGTTGTTCCGTCAATCGCAAGAACACGATACCCTTTGTATTTATTTACATCATTGCAATTCGTATTAAAATGTTCAAAAGCATCCTCAAAAACAGTCCAAGATAATTTGTTGCGCTGCTGCACAAATGCGGATGCGGTAACATCTATCCCTGCATCGTATAATTCCTTTTTTAGACTTCCACCCTGCATGGAAAGCAAAAGATTAACCATGGTTTCCATATTTAGAGTACACTTGCGTGTAAAGCCAGTATCGTTTGGATAATCCGTTCTATAATCTGCAACCGCCTTTGCGATTGCTTCTTTAATTTGGTGCTTTAGCACCTCTGGAGTAGTATTTACGATTTTCATTATCAAAACCTCGTTTCATTACAGATATTGACAATGTGCATAAAAAAACAAGACAAACAGACCTACTATGTAGGGATGCCTATCTCGTGTGCGTAGTTTCTTCTCTCTCTTTTCTCTCTGCTAAAATATCTTAAAAATCGTCTCTCTATTTACTGTAATGAAAAAAATAACTCTACTAATCTCTCTAAATCGTTCATACTCTCTGTTGTGTTCTCTGCTATATAATACACTCTGCCACGCAAACTTAACACATTGTTTGATTATATTATACCTCCTAAACACATTTAAGTCCATAAAATTTCTATAAATTTTCACATTATAAAATCAGTAAACTTAATGATAAATTTATTTACGAAAAAGGATATAAGGAGCAAACTCGAAAATTTGCTCCTAACTTAACGAAATCCGAACTAACTAAATGACATTGCTAGCGCACCTCTATTTTTTTGCCAATTTACAGGTTCGGAGTATCTTTTTTCTCCGGTTGTTCCTGTGCCGGATCGGGTTGTGTCCGTCCGAGATACTGATTGAGATTTTCCTGTTTCCGTTTCAGCTCACGCACTTCCTTTTCACAATCTTTATAGGTGGAAGTCAGCTCGTTTTTCTGCTTCATGAGAGAATGGAGCAGGAGATTGTAGACCTCGGTCATGAAATCGAGCGTCAGGAGAGAATGGATGCAATGGAGCGTGAGATGGCAGCTCCTACAGCAACACCTATTACAGAAAAGCCTGATAACAAGAAGAAGGACGAAAAGACAGGTCGTGCTTCTGATGCATACAAGAAGGCATTCTGGGATCAGGTTCGTGCAAAGGACGGTGTCTCATACGAGGTTCGTAATATGCTTTCTGAAGGAACTGATTCAGAAGGTGGATACCTTGTACCAGACGAGTTTGAAAAGACTCTTATTCAGGCACTTGAAGAGGATGGTGTTGTGCGTAACCTTGCACACGTATTTACTACTTCAAACGGTCTTCACAAGATTCCTATCGTTACAACAAAGGGTGTAGCGAACTGGATTGATGAAGGTGCAGCTTACGGAGAGAGTGATGATGTATTTGGTGCAGAGCAGATTGATGCTCACAAGGTCGGTACAATCATCAAGGTATCTGAGGAACTCTTAAATGACTCTGCATTTGACCTTGAGGCATATTTCCAGTCAGAGTTTGCAAGACGTATCGGTAACAAGGAAGAGGAAGCATTCCTTATCGGTGATGGTAGCAAGAAACCTACTGGTATTCTTAATGCTACAGGTGGTGCAGATATCGGTGTTACTGCAGGTAGTGCAACAGCTATCACAGCAGATGAACTTATCGACCTTTACTACAGCCTTAAGTCACCTTACCGTAAGAACGCTGTATGGCTTATGAATGATTCGACAGTTGCTGCGATCAGAAAGCTTAAGGATTCAAACGGTCAGTATTTATGGCAGCCTGCATTAAGAGAGAAGGAGTACGATACTATTCTTGGTAAGAGAGTAATCACATCTCCTTATGCACCTGAAATCGCAGCCGGAGCAAAGACAGTCATGTTCGGTGACTTCTCTTACTACTGGATTGGTGACAGACAGGGTGTATCTTTCAAGCGTCTTAATGAGAGATATGCAGATCTTGGCCAGGTTGGTTTCCTTGCATCTAAGAGAGTGGATGGTAAGTTAATCCTTCCTGAAGCTATCAAGGTTCTTCAGATGAAGGCAGGAACTACAGCTGCAAAGGCCTAATCAGTATCTGACGGGAGTGGTCTTATCTTAGGATAGGACCATTTCCAATTTGGAAGGAGGAGAGGTTGATGTTACCAACAACATACAGAAAGATGGAGTACATCGAGAATGCAACGCTTGGCTCATACATTGACACAGGTCTTCTTGCTTCTTTGGATATGGTAGTAGTTGTTGATGGTTATGCCATTGAAGGAAACACAGCACTTTTTGGTTCAAGAACAGAGCCAAGGAGTGCTGACTGTTTTACCTTGCAGTTTTTAGGTGCGGGCAGTATGGTATACCGATTTACTATCCATACGGTTCAGATATCAGCACCCACAACATTTCCGAAGGGAGTAAGACATATTTTCACTTTTGGAAATAAGGAACATTTAATCGATGATACTGTAATTGGAAAAGCCAATGCGAGAGCGCTGGAGCAAAACTATCCAATTTATATGCTTGGAGCAATGAATAATTTAGGAGAGGCATCTGCTTTCGGTATCACACGCATTTATTCCATAAAGTTTTACAGAGGAGAGGAACTTGTAGCGGACTTCATTCCGTGTATCTCAAAGGAAGGTATTGTCGGAGTGTATGATGATGTTACGGGAGTGTTTCTTTCCAATGCCGGAGAGGGAGAACTGACCGGGCTTGCAGAACCTTTTATTGGTATTGCGCTTATAAGCCTTCCTACAAGGATTTTCTACCAGAAGGGAGAGGAGTTAGACCTTGAGGGTATGGTTGTGGAAGCTGTATGTGAAAGCGGATATCGGGAGAGTATCTTGGACTATCAGATCACAGGATATGATCCATCCAAAGTTGGGATACAGCTTGTCACGATTTCCTATGAGGGATTTTCCACTAACTTTTCATTTGCTTTACAGTAATCATAAAGAGGATAGGAATCATGAGCAGAATCCAACAGCAACTTTTCAATATGGAATTCAGGTAAATAAGATTTCATAGAGAAAAAGGTATGCAAAAAGGATAACATATCATGTCTGGATGCACGCTCAAGCATAGGGAAAACGGGCAGGTCATTTTCGGAGTCAGCAGCTACAAACATGTAGAGATGATAGCCAAAGAAATATTTATCTCTGGAAGAATCCCAACCCCAGTTGCAATCGGGCTGAGAAAACTTGCGCTTGCAGCCACAAGCAGAACCTGAGGCACAGCTGCAGATTCGTTTTGAATGTTCTAAGCGTGCAGTTTCTACTGGAGAACCGTCACCGGCAAGAGAAAGCTTCTGCGGATTGATAAGTCCCTGTTTAGCGGAGTTCTCAAGAAACTGTTCCTTATATAAACGAAAGATCAGATAAAAAGGATTGTTGTTTGGCAAAGAAAATCTTTCCAGAAGAGGAAGCAGTTTAGAAGCAGCGCTGTTTGTATTACAGGGTGTCTTATCGCCATGTTTTTTGCCTTTCTTTGGTTTTTTACTTTTGTGTTTTATCTGATTGAGATAATTGTTTTTATCAGACTGCCACAGTCTGTTGAAAAAATCATAAAAAGTTCCAATGCCGGGCGTATCATCAACGGGAAAGCCGCTAAGGATTGCATACAAAGGGGTAATGCGAAGCTGTTCACACCATTTGGTAATGGAAGAAACATTCAAGCTGATGGATAACAGATAAGAACGAAGCATACAGGAAGGAAATCTTGAGGCAGGTTTTCCGGATAAAGGATAAAAAGGCGCCAGGATTGTGTCAGTTTCAGAAAGATCGAGATACCAGAATTTTACAATAGTATCCCAAGTGTTTTTAGGAACAGCAAAAGGATCGGGATAGAGTTTGAGAAATTCAGAAACAAAAGTATTTTGATAGGCGGTATGACCGCCAATGTTAACAGGTAACATAAAATCGCCTCCAATCAAAAAAGTATGCCGGCAGTGCCGTAACAAAAAGTGCTTTTTTAATTAAGAGGCGCGAAGCGCCGCATTTTTTGATTGATTTGTCAAGTGTTTTTGGCAAAAAAAGTGGGGGATTTTTTAAAAATATGGATTTGAAAGCCGCATGAAATATGGGCTTAAGAATCCGAGAGTTTATTATTTAGGAGAGGAGGAAACCAATGGCAAGTAGAATACAAGGTATTACCGTAGAGATTGGCGGAGATACTACCAAGCTGCAGACTGCCCTTAAAGGCTTAAATGGAGAAATCAAATCCACACAGAGTCAGCTTAAGGATGTAGAGAAGCTCTTAAAAATGGATCCGGGTAATACAGAACTTCTTGCACAGAAGGAAAAACTCCTGGCAGATGCCGTAAAGGAAACAAAGGAAAAACTGGAGACATTAAAGACGGCAGCAGAGCAGGCTAACACTGCACTTGCAAACGGAGAAATTTCGCAGGAGCAGTATGATGCACTCCAAAGGGAAATCATAGAAACAGAACAAGACTTAAAGAAGTTAGAGACGGCTGCCAATCAGTCATCAACTGCACTTCAGAAGATTGGAACTGCTGGAGAAAAGATGAAAACGGTAGGAGATAACATTTCCTCTGCCGGACAGAAACTTCTCCCGGTAACGGCAACGGTTACGGCTCTTGGAACGGCATCCGTCACAACAGCTGCAAACTTTGAATCAGCAATGAGTCAGGTTCAGGCTACGATGGGTGTTACCAAAGACTCCATGTCCACACTTGATGGGCAGAGTGTAAACACAATGGATGCCTTATCGGAACTTGCAAAGGAGATGGGTTCATCCACAGCTTTCTCTGCAACAGAGTGTGCCGAGGCATTAAACTATCTTGCACTTGCAGGTTACAGTACACAGGAAATGGCAGATACGCTTCCGACAGTTCTTAACCTTGCGGCGGCAGGTGGTATCGACCTTGCATCTGCATCTGACATGGTAACAGATGCGATGTCTGCTCTTGGTATGGAAACTTCTGAGGCAGATGTGATGGTAGACCAGATGGCAAAGACTGCTTCTACCACAAATACATCCGTTGCACAGTTAGGAGAAGGTATTCTTACCATCGGTGCTACAGCCAAGTCAATAAAGGGTGGAACGGCAGAACTTAATACTGCTCTTGGTATTTTGGCTAACAATGGTATCAAGGGTGCAGAAGGTGGTACACATTTAAGAAATATTATCCTGTCATTACAGAATCCTACCGATAAGGCAGCAGCCCAGATGGAGGCTCTTGGTGTATCTGTATATGACTCCGAAGGTAATATGAGATCCATGAATGATATTTTGGGAGACCTTAATACATCAATGGAAGGAATGACCTCGGAAGAAAAGGCAAACATCATCAGCACCATTTTCAATAAGACAGACCTTTCTTCAGTAAATGCTTTATTAGCAAACACAGGAGAGACATGCTCTTTATAATAATGTCGAGAAGCCATTCGTTATTTCACATGGATATACAAGAGATGCATTTGATTATGTATCTTTTACCATTCTCTTATTAGTATTGTTTTCTGCCGTAATGGTTGCACCTGTATTTTCCGAGAGATATGAGTCAGGTGAGGACAGCGTAATCAGATGTGCGGAGTTTGGAAGAGGGAAACTTGTGAGAACGATGTTGATGGCTGTTATTACGGTTTCATCGATAATGTATTGGGTGGGAATAGGAACTCATTTACTGGTGTCAGATATGATATTTGGAATGAATACCTTAAAAGAATCTGTGCAGGTTCTGTATACCGTCTATTCTCTGCCAGCACTTAATCTGTTGGAATTACAAATTGTTTTGGCATTGACAGGCTGGGTGTGCTGTATCGCAATTACTGTTATGGCGACTTGCGTTTCCTCAATCATGCAGGAGACATCAACAGCAATGGTGGTGTCAATTATCATGGTATTTTTGCCGACATTTATATATATGGGAATCGGAAGTGTAAGCTGGTTATTAGCCTTGCTACCGTCAGCCGCAGTTGGTTTAAGCAACAATATGCTATATAGTTTGGTAGATTTAAGATTCCTAAAGATAGGTGGCATAGTATTTTGGTATCCAGTGGTACTTGTCTTTTTTGATATAATAGAAACTGTGGTATTCGGTATCATTTCTCATTTTGCGTATATCAGGCATCAGGTGAGATAATATACATATTTGCCACAAAGTCAGGAGGTAACGATGAAGGTAAATATAGTAGTCGAACCCGACTTGGAAGAAGAATATGTTGAACTCCATGTCAAGGGCATAACTGATGAAATAAGCCGATTATCGGAGATTATACAGAGCAAAAGCCAGGTTATTACTGGGACAGATGAATATGAGAGGATTGTAGTCATTGACGAAGTGGATATCGTAGCGCTTCATGCTGAGAAAAAGTGGTGCAGGATATATACTGATACAGCAAATTACAGTTGCAGAAAACGGCTATATGAGATTGAGAATATGCTGGGCAAGGATTTTATGAGGATATCGAAATCCATCATAGTAAATTTGCGAAAGATTGAAAGTGTTGAGGCAGTGTTCAATGGTATGCTTCTGCTTCGCATGAAGAATGGCTCTAACGAGTATGTTTCAAGAACTTACTTGCCACATATGAAAGAGTATTTAGGAATATAGGAGGCTGCAATGTATAAAATAGTGTTAAGAAAAATCAAAAGAGGTCTTTTTTATGGATGTGCAATGTTTGTGGCTGCATTGATTTTTATTGATATTTGCTTGGACAATTCGTTATCTGTTCTTCCACATCAGTTTACTAGAATTGCAATTGGATCCATGATAGTTGGAGTTGGATTTATGTGTTCATCATTAATCTACGATGAAGATAGAATTCCATTTATTGTAAGGGGCTTAATCCAGCTAATAATGTGCATTGTTATTTTATTTGTTGGTTATTTGGCTTCGGGTGGAATACCAGATGGTACTGGATTTGGAGTGGGAGCAATATATTTTCTAGTTGAATTAGGATTCGGGATGATTCTGTGGCTAGGCAATTTAATATATTTTTTCAGAGAGGCAAGGGCTATTAAAAAGAAACTGGAAGAGCGAAAGGAATCTATTGAATAAATGAAATCATATAAAAGCTACTAGCATTTTACAGAGTAGTTTTTTATAGTATTGGCTACAATATGGCTTGTCTTGTATGAAAAGTAATGGCATAAAATAAATTGATATGTGCGTCCGGGGTGGCATGATACCACTTCCGGGCGTGTTTTGTTTGAAAAGAAAAAACTTTTCGTTACATAAAAGTGACTTTTCATTACATATATGATGAGAGTAGAACTAAATTGCCGATAATATATTATAGGGGTATACTAGGGAATTTTAGATTACAAAGAAGTTTGGAGTGAGAATTGTGATAGAGATAGCGGTTTGTGAGGATGAGCAACCAATAAGAGAATATATTAAGAGGTTGACTGAGCAGTTTGCAGATGTACATGTTAGTACATTTGGGCGAGGAGAAGATTTGCTTAAGGAAAAAACAGTATTTGACATTATACTGTTAGATATTTCGTTGGATTTAAATGAGAAAGATGCAATAAACGGTGTTGAAGTGGCGAAAATGATTCGTGAAAAATCTGGTGCCATAATCATATTTATAACAGCACTGAAAGAATATGTATTTGAAGCTTTTGATGTGGGAGCATTCCATTACCTATTGAAGCCAATTGATGAACAGAAGTTTGAAGAGGTTATTGGCAATGCTATAGGTCAGATTAAGAAAAGACAAGTGGCGGAACCGTTAGTTATAAAGTCAAATGGCGGTTATATTCAGATTCCAGTAAATAATATTATTTATGCTGAGAATGAAGCTAGAAAAATTGTGATATACACAAAAAATATGGATGATGACAGTTATTCTTTTTATGAAAAGATGGAGGATTTAGAACATAGGCTTGGAGATAGATTCTTTCGTTCACACAGAGGATATCTGGTAAATCTAGCAGAAGTTAGAAGATACGATACCACAACTATTATTCTAAAAAATGGTGTAAGCGTCTATCTGGCAAAGCAGAAGTACAATGATTTTGTTGCTGCTTATATGAATTATCTGAGGAAGGTATAAATGGATGTATAACATTATTTATTTTCTAATAGATTTGTTTTTTTATTTAGGACAGGCAACACTGCTTTCAATAGCCTTTCAGTCAGCACAAGGCCGATTCAATTTTCATAACAAGTATGCAAGGAACTTGATATTTATTGTGCAGTATGTGGTAGTACAAATGTACTTGCACAATTCAAAAATAATGAAAACCATTGTATTTGGGGACGATGGAGTTAACGTTAATAGTCGATTCAGTATGGCATTTGTCATACTAAGTTTTGTGGTGACTTATACATTTGCTAGAGTTTTGTTAAAAGAGAACAGACTAAAGATTTGTTATTATGCACTTTCTTTTTATGCAATTATAGAGCTGGTAAAATCTGCTCTCTATGCAGTATTTGTTAAACTATTGAATATTGTGATAAATTGTATAACTCACTTTTACCTTGAAAAACAGATGTATGATGCAGCTACGTTCCAAGCATTGGCACAGTCGGCAGAGATTATTTGGAATATTATGTACTGCGTTGTGGAGTTAATAGTATCTTGGTTAATAATAAGGAAATTGAAATCATACCTAAATATGAAAGATACATATCAGAAGTGGGAGCAGGTCTTTTTGCTTTTCCCAAACTTGATTGGACTTGTAATATGTATGATTGTTCGAAGCATAATGTGCTCAGTAAATGGTACTGATATGTTTCTGCTTTTAGAAACGCGTCCGGAAATGAATTTTTTGTTGCCTTGTATTTCTGTGCTATGCATTTTTTCGATAATTTTTGCGGCTATGATGCTGCGCAATCTTAAAGATGAGAGCAATAAAAGAATCGAGCTTGTTGTTTACAAAAATAAAGTAGAAGAGATGGAAAAGCATATAGAGGATATCGAGAGTCTGTATGATGGCATTCGGGGTATGCGTCATGATATGAAAAACTATATTGCTGATATGGATGCGCTGATGAAACAAGACGAGGACGATCCTTTGATAAAGGTGGAACTTCGAAAGTATTTGGAATCTTTGCAGCTTTCAGTTGATAATCTTGATATGAAATATCACACGGGAAATCCGGTAACAGATGTGGTCATGCAAAGATACGTACAGTTGGCGGAGAAGAATTGTATCGAATTTAATGCTGATTTCTTGTTTCCATCAGATATGGGGGTAAATGCTTTTGATTTAAGTATTATTATGAATAACGCTTTGGAAAATGCCATAGAAGCTTGTATAAATCAAAAGGAAGGAAGAAAAAGTATCACACTGAGCTCTTATCGCCGTGAGAATATGTTTTTCATAATTATAAGAAACAGTTTTGATGGAGTTCTTTCAAAGAAGGAAGGAAAGATTAAGTCAACAAAACTTGATGCAGGTAATCACGGATATGGACTTCAGAATATTGAAGCCTGTGTAGAAAAATATTATGGAAGAGCAGAAACTACTATAGAGGATGGTTATTTTGAACTTGCAGTTATGCTTCAAAAGCAGGAATGAGAGTTCCTGCTTTTTCGTTACATAAAAAGGCTATTTCATTACATTTTAATGAAATTACAGAATGAATGTGCCGATATCATGAGTAAGAAAAATCTATGTAACCGTTGACATAGGAATATTGGAAGGAGAAGCTATGAGAATAACGACACAGATGTTAAATGAATCAGCAAGACGAGCAGGCTTACCAATTAATCATTCATCGCTACTGGATCATATAGGTGGGAATGGGAAGAATGCTTTACTTGATGCTTTGAATAAGAAAAATTCAACAGTGATAGATACAGAAAATAAAAAGAAATATGAGAAGCTAGGAAAAACCGCAGAAAAGTTGGTTGATTCATCAGACGCTTTGCTACAGGAAGGTGAAAAAGGCTTATTTGCACAGGTTAAAGAAAGTGGCGACAAGCAAAAACTATATGATAATATCAAGACATTTTTTGCAGATTATAACAGTGGCATTAAGAACTTAAAGGATACTGCAGGAACAATGAATGATTTTTATAGGCAGATGCTTATTGAAGCTCCGGAAGATGCAAAGGAAGAACTGGCGAAGGTTGGTGTGTCTTTTGCAAAAGATGGAACTGCCAGTGTTGACCTGGATAAATTGAAATCTGCTGATATTGAAAGCTTAGAAAATCTATTTGGAAGTAAAAGCGAAGTGGTAAGTAAGGTTAAATTTATTGCTACCAGAATTTCAAATAATGCAGAGGCTAGTGTTAAAAGCTACAGCAGTGGATACTCTTCAAAAGGTAATCTTTATAACGGAAGTGTAAATAGCCGATTTGATTTTAGGGGATAACAAATAATCATTAAAAGATATAAGAAGGTGAATATCAATGGGAATAAATGTAAACGGACTTGGAACAAATCCATATGCATATTTAGCATCTGCAATAAATAAATCTTCGTCACAGACCAATAAAACAGAGGCTTATTCTGCAATCTTTGAAGGAAAAATTGCACAGACGGAGAAAGTGGAACTAACTGAAGAAGAAAAACTGGAAGCCTTTAAAAAAGAGATTTGGAAAGAAATAGATTCTATGTCGTGGGGATCGAATATTTCGGTACAAATAACGAATAGTGCATTTGAAAAAATGATGGTGGACAAAGAGTTTAAAAACAAAATGATGAACA
>Ga0256404_1007273_pt1 | contig 17660 bp, 16 predicted proteins | sample RumenRJG_01DNA_FD_185990 | JGI IMG/M metagenome (GOLD analysis project Ga0256404, IMG submission 185990) | Bovine rumen microbial communities from Lethbridge, Alberta, Canada - RJG_01 | ecosystem: Host-associated > Mammals > Digestive system > Stomach > Rumen | place: Canada: Alberta | collected...
CTTGACTACTCTCTTAATCCTTCTATGAACGAGGGCTATATCCGTATGCTATATCCTGATTCGCCCCGTCACCCTCGCCAGAAATACCTGCTGACGGTAAAAGGACTGGCTCTTTACAATAGCATATATGCCATGGGGACAGTTGATATATAGAAGGCTGATGGCTGAGGTCTGAAGGCTGAAAGTATTACGGATTTACGGACTCACGAAATATAAAAAAGGGTAAAAACGTTAAAAGAATATATGGAGCAAAATTCTAACAACATCCCAGAGCTTCAATCTCCTTTCGAACAGTTAATAGAGGTTGATGCTGATGGCAAGGAATGGTGGAACTCGCGCAAGTTGGCGCGAGTGATGGGCTATGGCAAGTATTGGAACTTTGAACGTGTCATAGCCAAAGCACAGGCATGGACTTCACAGAAAGGCTACCATCTTGGTGAGCATTTTGTGGAGATAGCTGAGATGGCTGAGTTGGGCAATGCTGCTGTCAGAGAGGTGACGAGCATCCGCCTGTCTCGTGCCGCCTGTATGGCTGTGGCTATGAATGCTGACCAAAAGAAAGAGATGGTAAAGGCTGCACAACAGTACTTCAGTGCGACTATGACTCCCGATGTTGCCGTGAGAAGCATGGAGTCCTCCATTTTGATGTATAAAGGCGGACGTGGAAAAGTACAAGTACAGGTACTCTTTGACACCAATACATTCTGGCTTTCACAACAGAGAATGGCAGAGTTGTTTGGGGTGACCCAACAGAACATTAGCTACCATCTATCACAGATTGAAGAAAGTGGTGAACTCCATTTGTCCGATGCTTACAAAAAAATTTTGTTACCCTCGGATAAATGGTCTGGCGAAGTGATGATGTACAATCTCGATGTTGTTATCGCCGTTGGGTATCGTGTGAATAGTTATGAGGCTACACAATTCCGTATCTGGGCTACTCAAGTCTTGAAAGAATACCTCACAAAGGGGTTTGTTTTGGATGATGAGCGTCTGAAGGGTAAGAACGTGTTTGGTGCTGACTACTTCGACGATTTGCTTGACCGCATTCGTGAGATTCGTATCAGCGAACGACGCTATTATCAGAAGATTACAGATATATATAGCGAATGCAGTTCGGACTATGATAAGGATTCCGAACAGACGCAGTTGTTCTTTAAGACAGTGCAGAACATGATGCACTATGCGGTAACAAAACAGACAGCTGCCGAGATTATCTATGACCGTGCGGATGCTGAACGCCCTCACATGGGATTGACAACATGGAAGAATGCTCCAGACGGAAGGGTCGTGAAATCGGATGTTACAGTAGCCAAGAACTATCTGAGCGAAAAGGAGGTTGATTCGTTGAACAGATTAAGCAATGCCTTCATTGACATTGCTGAGCAACGCGCAGAAGACCATATCTTGATGACGATGGCAGACTGGTCCGCTCTCCTACAGCGCTATATGGACTTGAACAACCGTCCGTCACTCCCAGATGCAGGACGTGTTACTCACGAACAAGCGGTAGAAAGAGCACTCACGGAATATGATAAGTTTCGTGTTATTCAGGATCTTGAGATAATGAGCGACTTTGACAAGCAGTTGAAGCTGCTATTTGGAGATAAAAAGCAAGATAAAAAACAAGATAAAAAGGATTGATATGTCAAAAGCAACGGTAAAGAAAATACTCATGTCCATGCCAAAGGAAGAAATCATTGGCATGGTTCTGGAGATGTATGATGCTCGCAAAGAAGCAAAGAAGCAAAGGAGTATCTGGAGTTTTATGCAAATCCTGACGAGGATGGTAAGTTGGGAGAGTATAAGAAGATTATTACAGAAGAATTCTATCCATCAAGGGGACGTCAGGAGCCAAAGACGCGATTCTCGGTCTGTCGGAAGGCAGTTTCTGATTACAAGAAACTGAAACCATCGGCTGATAAACTGGCGGACTTGATGCTTTGCTATGTTGAGAACGCTTGCCAGTTTACTTACGACTATGGAGATATGTGGGAGCAGTACTATACATCTGTTGAAAACAACTTCGAAAAGACAATGGCATTTATTGCCAAAAACCATATGTTGGAGCAATTCAAGCCCCGTTTGAAGCAGTGTAAGGAACGGGCTTCGCCATGTGGATGGGGTTTTGCTGACACCATAGGTGATATTTATTATGGGTATTTCCCTGAAGATGATTGATTGGTAAAATAAATGAGTGGTTTTCCCTATATAGCGTAAGCCACTCATAATTAACGTGAGTTAATATGTGACATGTAACAAATTGAAACAGCCCTCAAACGCCCATTTTCGTATCCTGTACGTCACCGACTATTAAGTACGGATTAGTCGGAATAAGTAGGTTTTAGTCGGGTATTTCCTACGTTTTTGTCGTGTTGCTATTATGTAACAAAAAAGCCGTAAAAAAAGGCAGAACAAGCACATAGAAAACATGAGCCCATAAAAAGGAAATGGCGTGTAACTCACCAGAGCTACACGCCATTTGATAGTGTTTTGTTATGTCTTTACTTATGCGTCTCATTTGACCTCCTCAAATTAGACATTCATTGATTTACAACTACTTGCGTGAGCTTGGTGTCAAAATGTCGCAAAATGCTGATAAGCATCCGTGTAGCAAACATCCAACAACCTGCCGCAAAGGTACGGTTTTCTATCTAAACAGCCATAAGAAAACTAATAAAAAGCATAGGAGAAGTTTAAAAGTCTTAAAAAAACATCTAATTTCGGACAAAAAAGCAAAATTTCCAGGCTTTTTCTTGTTTATTCCGAAAAAAATATCTAATTTCGGACAGAAATTTAAGGATTAATTATAATTGTATGCCCCAGATACTGTCAAAAGAGATACGCAATCGCATCATTTCAGGTGGTGAAAATAAGATGTACACCATTAGAGATTTTGCCGACTTGAACAACGACTCGTTGGTTACGAGAGTGTTATCAAGGTTGGAAGAGGAAGGTATGCTAGTACGATTAACTCAAGGGCTTTACCTCTACCCCAAGCAGACTCGTTTTGGCATTGTCAAACCGACTCCCTATGAGATAGCGCAAGCTGTAGCAGGTAAAGATCATGCGAAGGTGATTCCTTCTGGCGCAATGGCACTGAACGAATTGGGCTTGTCTACCCAGATTCCAACCAATGCTGTTTTTATTACTAATGGTACACCGCGTACAATTAAGGTTGGAAATCAAACCATCACTCTGAAGCGGGCCGTACCAAAGATGTTCTCATTCCAAAGTACCTTGTTCCCTTTAGCCTTTACAGCCATGAAGGATCTTGGAGCTGCGAATGTAGATGATACTATGGCAACTCGGATTATAGAGGTATTATCAAAAGATGACAAAGAGGCAATCAAAGCAGACTTTCTAAAAGCACCAGCTTGGATCAGAAAGAAACTGGCCCCTCTATATTCATAATTATAATAAGGTATAAGGAATGAGACGACAGCAGTTATGGACAGACCTTGACATCAGTGAGCGTCAGGTGATACTTGAAAACGTCAGGGAGAAACGGAAGCTTGACGTTATCGCTATAGAAAAGGACTTTTGGGTCAGCATGGTCCTGAAAGCTCTATTCTCATTGCCCGTAGGAAAAAGCATTGTATTTAAAGGAGGAACTAGTTTGAGTAAAGGCTGGAACCTTATTGACAGGTTCAGTGAAGATATTGATCTCGCAATCGATCGCGAGTTTTTCGGCTTTGCCAAAGACTTAGGCAAGAACCAACGCGACAAATTACGCAAGACTTCAAAGAAGTATATTGAGGACACTTTTGCTCCATCTCTTGCAAATCAGTTAGGAGAATTGGGACTTGCAGACCAAATAAACGTCCTTGTCCCGCCTGTCAAGGAGTCAGATAAAGACCCTGTGGAACTCTTTATAGAATACAAAACTGTGCTTCCCTCCATCAATCCATATATCAATAAACGGGTGAAGTTGGAGATAAGTTGTCGTTCCATGCGAGAGCCATTCAAGGAGATTCCCATGCGTTCAATGATTGCAGAGGAATATGCAGACGAGTCTTTCGCAGAAGCCCCATTCCTTGTTCCAACAGTATTGCCTGGCAGAACCTTCTTAGAAAAGGTGTTTCTTTTGCACGAGGAGTTCAATCGCCCCAATGGTTGCACGCACTTAGAACGTCTGACCAGGCATCTTTATGATATTGAGAAGATGATGGACAAGCCATTTGCAAAAGAGGCTATGAACGATAGCCAGCTCTATAATGATATCGTGGAGCATCGGAGTAAGTTTACTGCATGGAGTGGACTTGATTATAATAGTCATCAACCCTCAACGATTTCATTTGTTCCTCCATCAGAGGTTGAAGATAGTCTGCGGCGTGACTATACCAGTATGCAACAGAACTTCATATATGGTGACTCACTACCCTACGACATGCTGATAGATCGCATAAAAGAACTACAGCAGCGATTCAGAGAAATAAAGTATAGGGACTAAGATTTATATTCCAATTGCTTCCTATATACGGAATCTAAAGTGTCAATGTACTATCACTGTGTCACTTGTTGAGTGACTTACGAAGTTGTTTACTCAATTTTTTAAAATCATATTCCGAAATCAAAGCTCTCCGTCCTTTTTCAAAAAGGATTCTTTTCCCTGTTTCATAATCATGGTACTCATAACATATTTCTGTGAAAGGCCCCATATCCCCTTGAAAGATACAATAAATGTGAGGACAACCAAAATAATCGTCCCCATCTTCATTTATTTCAACTACATTATAGTATGGAATTCTTCCTATTATGTTTACGTCAAGCTGTAAAGTTTCACCATCATAATGACTTCTGTCAAATTCAGATTTCAATATCCATTCACCAATGGGATTAATAACAATCTTTTCATATGTCCAATAACAAAGATGTATTTGAATACCATCATTATAAGTGTCATGTAGGTATGACTTGAACCACGAGCTTGGCTCTCCATCAGCGTTAGCATCGGGGTAAACATCATCATATATCGAGCGAAGTATGACTTCTGTATCCTTGAATTTACTTGAAGGATTATTGATTCTATCCATGAGAGCGTCTCGACTGTTATCTGTTATAGGTAACAGGAGCTTCTTTTCTATTAAACTCTTCCCTATTTTTGAATCTTTTATTTTTTTTTCTCGCTTGTTCTTCTTTGCTAATCTCACTGCCGAAAAAACGCTCCTTTACCAATCTGTATTTTTCAAGATGCAATTGACTATCAAGCAAAGTTCTACCAACAATAAATGCTTTATCGAATCCTTTGTCTATAGCGTATTTCTCAAAAGCTTCGTAGGATTCTTTAGTAACATCACAAGATGTTACAACCTTAATAATTTGACCTTGATAATTATTATTGCCACTAATGATTCTATCAACTATCTTTAGGAGTTCTGGTTTCGTTAAACATCCATATCGTTTACATTGTATGTAATGCCTATGTCTTCCACCTTTTTCAGAGCAAAGTATGTCAACACCCTCGTCCGCCCCCTTTATACCATAAGACCTTATGTCTTCGTATATACCATCCGTATCAAGAATGTTAAGATACATTCTCTCAAACATCATTGGTTCTAAATCTTCAAAATGTAAGACTCCTTTAGTTGTTGACTGTATCATATACCAAAATTTTTATCTCGCTATCTGTTAATGCTCTTGGCCTATCCATTTGAACCTATTGCTTTATACATCATCTTCTACTTTCTTCTTTGCCATTTCCAGAATATTCTTGTTCTCTGTTCTTAATGTGTCAATATACTTGTGTCACTTTAAAGCTGTCGACTTTGTTCCAGTTGCTTTATTCATCACACCTCACTCTCTGCCGTCATCGGCATCTGCATATTCTCTTCTTCCAATTGCGGATAAGGAGTCGTTTTTGCTCCATGATCCTGAAGCCAGATATGGTTCAGGGTAAAGGCTATTGAGTCCAACGTATCCTCACGCTTCGATGGCTTCAACTCGCACTCCCATACAATGATGCAATGCCATCCCATGCTGGCCAGTGTTCGCTGCTCTTCGCGGTCGCGCTCCTTGTTTCGACGAATCTTTGCTACCCAAAAATCTCGGTTTGTCTTGGGAATCTTACAACACCCAGAGTTTTCAAATACTTTCAGATCCACTAAATGGCCATGCCAAAAGCATCCATTCACAAAGATACACGTTCTATATTTCCTCAGCACCAAGTCAGGATGCCCAGGCAATCTTTTGTGGTTCAGTCTATAACGGAATCCTCTCTTCCACAACCCACGTCGCACAATCATCTCCGGCTTCGTGTCCTTCGAGTGGATCGCTGCCATATTCTTGTGCCGTTGTTCTGCCGAGAGTTTATCCATCAATACCTATAAGCGATTAATTGATTACCTTCTAAATATACTGGACGTCCTTGAGGGTATTCTTCTAACACATGATTATATCTTGTATCTTCCATAAATTTCTTCCTGTCATCCTCAATAATCTTATCTATATTGATATTACCAAGCGTGACTTCCTCGTCAAAGAAATAGCATAGGTATCTGTCATGATGTGGGTCATGATAACCCGTTTTTATCATCTGGGCTTTTGACATCTCACCAATATTCTTGACCCGAAACACCTTGTAGACTTCTTTATGCTTTTCACCTATTATATATAATATGACAAACTTGGCATGTTTAATCTCATCACGACTTTTAACCACACCCCCATGCACATCTTTACCTATTCGAACATTATAGGCATCATCTCGTTTTCCGCCCTCTCTACCAAGAATCCATCTGATGTGATCTTCACCATTGACTGCACCAATCAAGAATGAAGTATTTGGATAATTCTCCAAATAATGCATCGTCATAAATTTCTTCGGAATCTCCATTCTGACATGAGGTACAACCACAGGCAACTTGTCATAAGGCAACTCTCCTAACGGACATAGTTCTACATGGAAGTTTTGCCTTAGTTGGAAAAGCAGGGCCTCATTCTCCTCGCGTACTTCGCCCCTCAGTTCTGCTTCTTTAGTCTTATCAGTTAACACTATCCTCTCAGGCTTTCTTAATGCCAAAGAGAAATACTGCTGGTTATCCTTGTTGTCAAAAGGACGGAACACCTTACCTAATACTGACTGAAAATGCTCTTTGACATATAACTCTGCATCTACATCTTCGTGCGCAGTCATGGCATAGAAAGTAAAATGATTTTTTAGCATATCCTGTATCTGACTACGGAACAATTGTCTTGCCTTGTTTCGCCAGGCCACTTTTGCCGATTCCTTGTTTCGCCCATATAAGGCCAACACGAACAGGAAATTAACATCATAATGAGCTAATAAGAATGTATCTCTGTCAAACAACCTGTTTTCAAACTGTCGGCTCAAATGATAAGGAGTCTTATCTGTTGTCAAGTGAATGTCGTCCTTCTTCTCCAGCTCATTCTGCTGTGCTGAGATGAAAAAATTAGGAATCACGTTATATCCCTCAGTCACTTCATCACGTAGTTTGATATGGCCTCTTTGACCTATCTCGTTACCATCATTGAACAAATCTATGTTCCATTGAACCACATTCCTTGCGTATGTAAACTGCTTATATATAGACTCCTTTGACAGATTACGACCACGCTTGTAATATTTCGAGTCACCTATATAATATATCTCCTCGCCACTTTCATCATTCACCAATTCACGATATTGGTACATGTGGTCAACCACCTTGCCATCTTCCTGGTCAATCAATTCTTTGGGCAACTTCTGATCACCAGCAATCAGTTCGTCAATGATAGCCTCAAAGACAACGTGGAAACTCTTAACCATCATATACTCCCTCCTGTCAACATTCATCGTTACATGAGAGGGACGGTCAAAGAAGTCAAAGCACAGATTCCAGAGTTCCAATGCCTTATCCGAGAAATACTTATATTTAATCTGCCGGAGCCGCCTGACTCCAAAGCCTTTCAAATAAGTCTTAAACTTCTCCCCTTTTATCAGAGGAAAGTTCACATTCATAATAACAGGCAGTCCATAAGTATCATTGATGTAATAGAGAATGCTGTAATATATTACCAACAACTCCTCATCAAAATTAATCGTACGCTTTCTGTTGACGGGATTCAAATAAACAACCGACTGCGACGAATGTTCATTCTGTATGATGGCCTGTGAATGTGAAATCGTTCTCGTCCAATTAATCTTGTTATAACCTGCATGCAGGTTCTTGACGATAAACATCACGAACTGCTGATTATCCCTGTTCCATTGTTGGAGTGCCAACAGGATATCCAAAAATGTGTTTGCTTTTCTTTTTCTCGAATGTCCGGCTACTGGCATTTGCTTATAAAGCACGATAGATGGCGTTTTCTTCTTTCCACCGAAACGATCATACTCATGTTCCTTAAACACACAGATAGCCCTGTATATCCACACAGAAAGATTGTAGATAAACTCACGTTCTGTTGTAGTCAACATCTCGCACTTGTCAAGAACAACTAAATCACGAGGAGGAATATGTCCAAACACTAATTCCTGACCGAACTCCCCTTCAAGCAACACCTTAGGAAGAACAAACACGCAATCATCTACCTCTGGGCAGAAGAAATACCCCACGCGGCTTAGACTCACTTTGCCTTCCGCATCGTGTTGTATATCAAGGCTTGGAGCCATCTGACTCACATCCTCGTATGCGTATTGATATTCTTCTATGAGGATTCTCATTATTGATTTACAATCCTTTTTATTTTCTGTCCTAGTAATTCATAATTATCATTCACGTTTTTCATAAATTTCTCCACCATGCCATTACTGCCATAGCCATTCCGGACAACATACACAGATCCATTACTCCATTTTATGTTAGAAGAACGTATTTTACTTGTATCTGTTCGATTATTGTAAACATCATCCGATTCTATAAAATGAGGAACGCCAGGATTCATTTTTCCCCAAATCTCCAAGACCTCATCTGCAGTCTTTTCTTCATGGTGACTCACATATTCTTTGATACATTCAAATGCTAATCTATTCTTTCCCCAATTTCCGTTATCATTTATGGAGAATTTGTCATAGTTCTTATTTACAGAAGACTTCATATTCCCATCCTCATCTTCTTCTTGGTCGTCTATAGGATTGACATTTAAGTTCTCCATAAACCGTACAACCTTCTCCTCTACGACAGTAGTCGTACCATCAATGGTTTTATAGAACTTATCAAAGGTCAACTTACCTTCAACATCATTAAACGCATCACCTTCAAACTCATAATCCTTAAACACATCGTTCCACAGATAGAAGATGACCTTACCTACAAACATTTTGGCATCTATTACACCATCTTTGGCCTTACAGAAGTAATAGCCCAACTTCTTGTCTTCCGAACTGGTCTTCTCGCCTATCAGCGCATTTATCTTCTCCAAGAACTCCCACCAGTCATACTCATTATCATTGGCAGAAATACGCCAATCCCTGTTGCCGTTGGCAATAGGCATATACTGCCAATCCCAGCGACGCTTAAAGGCAGAATCTATTGGGAATAGGCTTTGATCGCTAGTGTTCATTGTTGCCCATATAAAAAGATTATTAGGCAAAAGCAATATTTCACCTTTTCTGATTTTTACAGCAACCTCTTCTGCACTCATGCCACAGACAGAAGGTGCATTCAAATATGGCATATCGGCAAATGCTTTTGCTAATTGTTTCTGCATGTCCTTATCGGCCACAATAGGATATTCAGAAAAACCATCTTCCCCACGATCGAGCAACTGGAATAAGTCTCCAAATATCTGTGCGCAATTGCCACGATTGATTTCTTCAATAACGAGGTACACTTCTACTGGTGTTTTCCCTTCCTCCGCGTTTGCAAATTCTATCCACGACCTGGTATAAGCCTGTAAGAAAGCCTGTTCAACGAATTCATATATAATACGATTCTCCGTTACCTGTTTACCATTCTCAACAATAACTTTTCCTGTCACATCCCTCATGGGCACCTCAATTGTTGTTGGCTTATATGCTCCCACAAACGTTGAATAGTCACTATCAGGATGGAATGTCGTTCGAATTACTTCCTTTCCTTTAGTTAATGATTTTATCTCATGTGACTTACCTGTACCTGGTGCACCATAGTATATTTGCTGAAGAGGCTTCTGAATATACTTCTTCTCCTCCTTGTCTTTCATTGAGCACTTGAATAGTTCGCGAGCATTTATAAATCTCGAATACATTGAGAGGGTGTTTGAATACTGTTTCTTTCCCTTTCTATTATATTCCTGAAATTGTGGAAGCGATTCTATCTGTCCTGTGACTTTTGACAATTCATCCGCATTTGTTATATCTAGAATAGATATATCGTCCGATGTTTGTTTGACGATTTGCAAGCACTCGTTGATGCGAACAAAATTTGTGTAATTGGGAAGGCTCTTATAACTTAATGTACATTTTTCTATAAAAGTCGTATATTGTTTAAAAATTATTTCACGCTTATTCATAATTTATTTGCTTGATAATTGTTTATGCAAAACTACTGCTATTCTACCTAAAATCGTTCTATTTGTTTGTCTTAATAACACATGCCTTTTTCTCGATTTACCCACAAAATACTTTATAGTTTCTCACTAAGTGTATTGTACTTACCCACTAACTCATTTTGTAATGTTATGAATGGAATTATGAGAACTATAAATTCATAACTCCTTGCCTGCTAATGTGTCGCGCAAGTTTTGATTGTATCTCTGCCAAAATAGAATCTCGAATTCTAAACAAAGGGGTCGGATAATGATTAAACATATCGTAGGTTACTAAATACCTGTAATTTAGCACTATAATACGTTTCTGTTTTTTATATTCAAAGATGGGAGAAACATAAAATGCATCAGATTGAGAATTAATATAATCCTTGAAGTCGGCGTTGATTATTACACCATGAATTACTCTATCATATTTTGCTTTTTTTTGAGCATAATCACAGGCTGGTGTTACAACGACCTCACAGGGTAATAATGTTTTATAGATTTCCATCTTTAAAGCCCTAGCTTCTTTATTTGACAATTCTTTTTTGTTAAAACAATAGCCAAATAGTTCATGGAAATAAACTTCGTTTCCTTTTGTTAGTTCAATAGGCAGAACACAGCCAGGCTGATTGGAAGAAGTATACTGATTCGACAACAGCAAACATCCATTTATCTTCGCGGCTATGTCTTTTTGGTATTCTTCATTTACATTCTCAGGCAGATCATTCTCTTTTGGAAAGGCACATGCTATAACACTTGATTCTAATGTGTCATGATATACATCATTTAAAAACAACAATGACGCTTTTGCTCTATCCTCTGCATCAGCGTCTTTGTAGTGTTGCTCTAAATAGGACTTAGCAAACATGTTCAAAATGCAATTTGCATTATTATGCCAGTCGTCTTGTGAATGAAAATCATGGAAAACACCTTGAATCGTTTCATCCGCAGAGTTATGTACACAATTCTCCCATTGCATAATATAACTATATGCGGGTAAATTTGAAATAATCCTTTTTAGTTCGACCAATATCTTTTCGTCATCAACAGACTTGTCCAATTCCTGAGAGAAGTTAGGAAAGAAATCCGATTTGACAAAATTCTCAATCGTAATAGGAGAACAATCTTTTAATTCATTTAGAAATAGATTGCTCAAAACTTTACCATATTCATTTTCTTGACGACTCCACAAAACTAGCACATAAGGATAATTCTGAGGTGAAATAATGTGTCTCAATGTTGAATACAGCACAGAACGTATGTCCTTTTCTTTTTCAATCTTTTCTCCTAAAAGATTTAAATCAAGAAATAAAATTCTAATATCATTTTCTGGGTTGTCAGGAAGATATTTGACATCATTGCCTTTGTAAAAAACATAAGGAATGTTATGCCTTGACAACACACTAATCAAAGGAAGTGCTTGATTAACATCATCATCTACAATAGCTATACGCCCATTCAATGGTATCATATTTTCCATATTAGTCTACTTTTTTAATGATAAAACAACTATTGCTCCTTGCTCAAACTCAGAAGGGATTTCAAAATCACCAGCATCTGGGAAAGAAAGTTTTCCACCTTGAGCATTCAGCACTTCACTTGCAATATGTAGGCCAAGGCCCATTCCTGCACCATTTTTCTTGCCTGTAACAAAAGGTTCAATTATATCCTCAGTCGGCAATAAGATGCCAGTCCCATTATCTGCAACAATAATGTGGATAAATGTGTCATCTGCAACGACATCAATAAATATCTTTTTGGTGAAAGATTCGTTTTCTTCCAGTTTCTTAAATGCTTTTTGATCCAACCAATAGATAGAATTGTCTATGAGGTTCATAATGGCACCAATAAGCAAATTACGAGCGACTTTGCAACGTACTCCTTTAATGGTGGTATTCTCCAAATATTTCTTTATTGGATTGATTTCATGTGTGACTAAGCGGTACTCGGTATTGAACAAAGCTTGATTAATTATATTAACTACATTCTCATTCGTTTGTTCTGACCGACGAATAAGGTCTGCATATCCATCAATCAACGATGAAAGATGCTGAACAAGTTTTAATGCTCTTTCCGATGCTTTTTCTGCTTTCAGCACTTTGTCTACTTCATAGATAATCTTTTCAATTTCATGTATAACCACAGACATGTTTAGTCCTGCACCTGCGGCTTTTAATAGGTTATCTGTCACAAGTTTGTAATCTCTCTCTATTTTGACTAAGTACTTCTTTATTTCTGCTTTTACTTCACTATCCAAGACTTTTTCATCAATATATCGCTGTGCCTCCCCTAACAAACTCATTACAGGTTCAGATTTTGGAGTAGGGCCATACAATTCCTTCATTTTTTTCTTGTCGGTCTGGCGTAGAGTCTCCACCAAGCCAATAACGTGCAGTATAGCTTTCTTAAATGCTATATAAGCATCATTTTCCACAAATCCCTGCCTATTTGTCTGTTCTTCTAAATCTGCACTTTCTTCTCTTTTCAAATCTACGGCTCCAACAATTAGATTATTACTAATTGCTTTTGTTGGTTGCTGAAAACGGCGATAATCTAAAGAAAGCCAATCATTTTCCGGTTCACCATAATCATATATGCGTAATCCATCCCTATATACACGGATACCACCATTAGACTTCAAATAAGACTTGAATCCATTTTTGTCCGATACACCCATTTTCATTATGAATGCATCTAAATCAAAAATATAACCTTTAAATCTAATTGTACCTATTTTGTGTGCCTCCAAACATACAGGTTTATCATCATCGTCTGTAATACAAAGATTATTATTGACTATAGAATCTGACATGTCAACAATTCGTTCATGCAATTTTGTCATAGTATTCCATGGAGTAAATCTATAACTAAAATCAACAATGTTATTACCCGATATGGTTACATCAAATTGGAACAAAGAATAATCACAGACACTATCCCATGTCAAGATTCCATCAAGCCATCCCGGTTTGTCTTCTATACGAAACAAAGATTGGAATGAGTCCATTGTCTCAAATGGTGAAGAAATTGACGTAATTGCCCTTAACACACTACGAGCCATGCCTCTTTCCCATTCTTTTCGAAACCCATGGATCACAATTCGAGTACCTGTGCTTCCGTTTATGAAATAAGCAGGATCAGCACGTTCAATAATCTTTATTGGTACATCCTCTAAATAACGATGCTCTGCAAATTGAGTCCAATCAATACGAACATAAACTTCATTTGCATTCGCACTTTTGGTCGTCATTTCAATTATATCTCCCAATTTATGTGCGCCAAAACGGCCTATACCTTTCTCGCCAATAGGTAAACGGTGAAATTTGGGAGTGATTCTGCGTTCAGCGAATTGCTCCTGTTTATAACTGCTTCCAGGCTCTAACCATACATTTTCCACAATATCTAATGTCATGCCAAAGCCGTCATCTTCTATTTCTATACAGCCTTTCTCTAAAGAATCAGGACTTACCATAACAATATTAACGATTGATGCATCCGCATCATATGCATTTTTAGCCAACTCCAATAGCGCAATACTTTCGTTCTTGATGAGTTGATCACCTAATTGTAACAGAAGTCGAGCCCTTGGCTTAAACTTTGCTATTACCTCTCTATCATTAGATGTAGGGATGATATCTGTCATAATAGTATTTTAATAGATTCAGCAATCTTTTTCGCCATCAAAACCGGTACTGCATTACCTATCTGTTTAAACATAGCAGAACGACTTCCTTCAAAATAGAAATTGTCAGGGAAAGACTGCATACGAGCAGCCTCTCTTACTGAGATAGAACGACAAACATCCAAGGATGGATGTATATAATAGTGTCCATCTTTTGCTAAGTGAGCTACTACGGTATGGGCTTTGCCTTTCCCATTCACAACTTTAAACCTGTCCAAAAACGAGTCTTCATTCTTTTGGGTTCGAAACTCTATAGGCAGATCCGTATATTTGACACGAACTTGCTCACTATCCCACAATTTAATGGCATAAGCATATATAGATGCATCATTAGCATTAACAGAACGAGTTATATTCTGTGTAACAAAAATCTCATCATCTGCCCGAATTCCACTTTCACGCAAATATGAGTTATTTTTCTTCTTGTATAAAGACACCATTTCGTTTTCTCCAGCTTTTAATAGTGGTAGGTCTTCTAAGATATCATTGACAACTGCATCTGTAGAGGCCTTTTTTATCTCAGGATAGCCCATATCATTATCTTTCTGCCAACCAACAATAATTATACGACGTCTCTCCTGTAATACACCATAATCAGATGCATTCAGCATCTTAAAATGTACTTTATATCCTAATTCGTCAAAATAGGTTTGCAAATTCTGGAAATGCTCTCCTTTTTTGGCGCTCAGCAATCCTGGAACGTTCTCAAAAACAAATCCTTTTGGCGAAAATTCTTTCAGGAACTTGCCGTATTGAAGATATAATAAGGTGCGTGGATCGTTTTCCATTGTCTTTCGATGCCTTCCCAGCAAGGAATAAGCCTGACATGGAGGGCCGCCTATTATCATATCTATCTTCCGTCCTTTGGCAAGTAACTTGATTTTATCAAATGTGTCATTTATCGTATAGTCTGATATTTCAACATTGATTACAGCATTCGTTACTTCTGCAGGAACACTTGTATAAAGAATTTCCCGAGAAATCTCACCCTTCAAATATTTATAATAAATATCCAATTGGTTATTAGCTCGCAAATAATGATAACAGCATCGAGTTCTCAGTGTGTTGCATGCGTCTTTATCCATCTCGACGTGGGCAATTGGAACAAAACCTGCCTGAACAAATCCTTCAGACAGTCCACCCGCTCCTGCGAACAGATCGATGATAGTATATTTTTTAGCCATAGCTTTCAATAGCATACTTTATCTTGCAAAGATACGAAAAATCTTCGAGAAAAATGTTTCTCGACTAGCTTTTTACATTTTTTTATTATATTACAGATGTTATTGCACAATTGCCTTGCTTCTTTTTATTATATTACCCTTAACACGTTTTGTCGAGAAACTATCATTATTTCCATTACACGTGCAGATATGGTGTCTTTTCAATGGCATGAGCTTGCTCGTTTTGCTGCCATCGCTCCCCCCAAAATGGATTTTTGGGGAATTAGGCTTCCCCGAGAGAAAAAGTGAACTTTCGGGCAAGCCCGTTTGGTACAGCATAATAATCGTTATTTGGGCCTCTTCTCTATAGGCAAATAGGCGAGGTTTATTATGCGAACTTCCATGTTGTAGCCACACCTTTTGTACTCAAGAACTCCCATTTCTTGCAATGATTTGAGGAATGACATGACCGTTTTTCTGTCCCAATTCCATTTCTTGGCAAGATAATCATACGTAATTCCGACAGGTACATTTATACCATTAGGGTGGATTTTACACCGCTCTATTTGAGCTTTATATAGCTCAAGAAACGCCTCAAATCTGGAGGTTCTATTGGGCAATGACTTTTCCAAGAACAGGAATAAGTTCACATTTAATTTCGTAAAATATAAATCCTCTACTATCATTTGTTTTCTAATTTTTATGATAATTTTAAGATAAGTGCCTTAAATATATCCTTGATTATTTCTTCAGAAGTTGTAATAGGTTTTTCTCATACTCTGCCTTGACTCTTCTCATCTCTCGGTCATGTTCATCAATGATGTTTGTGCGCTCCTGAAGAAAACTTGACATACTTTTGATGATAGTTTGAGGATCGAAATAACTATAGAATCGTTCGTAGAAACCGGCCTTGAAATTGAACAAAAACAGCATCACTTCATCAGTTTTTAGATACTTGTATTTGCTCGCAATTGCTGTTGCTACTAATTTGATTTGTGCTTCACTTGCATCCTCCTTTAATCCACAACAGACGCTAATATCTGCTATTTGCGGAACAAGCCAGATGGCAGATGCAAACCTTCCATACGTAACATCAAGCAACCTTAACCATGGTGAATCACCATAAGTACATTGTTCAGGATCTTGACACAGAGATATCTGTCGTGATGGGGTATTGGCAATAGCAAAATCGTTAAAAGTGGGGTACTTCTGTATAAGTTTATTCACGCTTTTTGCATAGGACGGTTCATTCCGAAGTCGAACTAAATCCGGCGATAACTTTAGTAGCGGTGCTAAGTAGGTCCCGCTTTCTTTTTTCCTGTTTATCAATTCTTGGGCTACTGTTGTTTCCATTTGATTGCACTATTGATTGGTTAGACTCCATATTGATGTTGATAGCGTTAGCTATATCATCATTATTCTTACGATTACTTTTCTCATTATTATTATTGTTACTTATGCATGCGTTCGCCTGCGACGGCATGCGATTGCTTGCGATGGTATCCGACCGTTGAGTCTCGCTTTGGGAAGAATATCTCCTGCGTGCATTCTCTCGATTCTTTTCGCATTTCTGTTCGTATTTTTTCTTGTCTCGGTCTCTTTGAGCCTTAAACATGTTGAATAACGCAAGCAATGATTTGTCATCAATCTTCGGTAACTCTCCAGTGGATCCATAGCAAAGAATGGATTTGAAAAGAATACCTGCAAGTTCGTCAGGAAGACACTTAATAGCATCGTAACAATCCAAATGTATAATGATGCTTGCTACTTCTTCCATGACTATATTGTTTTGCGTCTTTTAATGAATTCAAGAGCTTCATGCTCCAGTTCTTCCTGGCTTTTACAATGACTTTGCTTCATCCAATCATCGATTTCAGACTGAAGGAATGCCAATGCTTTGTTAATCTTATGGTACGGAATCTGCTTGTTGGATACCCAGCCATAGACAGTTTGCTTGACAGGATGGGATGGAATGTAAGAACATAGTTCATCAATATCCATCCAATGAGGTAAGTTACTTGCTTGCTGTTTGTAGCGCAGACTTTGAACAGTCTCTTCTAAGTTCTCAACTTTTGCGATGAGATAGGATAATGCTCCTGGCATTTCCTCCAAACTTTTGACTTCTTTTGTCATAGTGTATAAAATTGTTATCTCTGAAACTTTAATTTTGCAGGTGCAAAATAACAGAAAAAAAAGAAATCGATAAGGAAATATTAGTAAAAAATAAAAATTTAACTAAAGAGGTCTTCGTGTGGCCTCATGGCCATATGAAGAACTTGTTGTACGGTGGATGGGCATGAATCTATGGGGATTAGCCTTGGTTTTGACCTTGGCAGCGCATCGTCAGGAAAGAAACAAAT
>Ga0256404_1007279_pt1 | contig 17653 bp, 8 predicted proteins | sample RumenRJG_01DNA_FD_185990 | JGI IMG/M metagenome (GOLD analysis project Ga0256404, IMG submission 185990) | Bovine rumen microbial communities from Lethbridge, Alberta, Canada - RJG_01 | ecosystem: Host-associated > Mammals > Digestive system > Stomach > Rumen | place: Canada: Alberta | collected...
TTCTTGAAGTTCTTGATGAAGCGGGCAGCCAGATCCTTAGCCTTCTCGTCCCACTGAGCGGGATCAGCATAAGTGTCGCGAGGATCGAGGATGTTGGTGTCTACGCCTTCCAGCTGTGTGGGAACCTCGAAGTCGAAGAAAGGAATCTTCTTCGTGGGAGCCTTCAGGATGGCACCGCCCAGGATGGCGTCGATGATGCCGCGCGTGTCCTTGATAGAGATGCGCTTGCCAGTGCCGTTCCAACCGGTGTTCACCAGATAAGCCTTGGCACCGCTCTTCTCCATGCGCTTCACGAGCTCCTCAGCATACTTGGTGGGGTGCAGCTCGAGGAATGCCTGGCCGAAGCAAGCCGAGAAGGTAGGAGTGGGCTCAGTGATGCCGCGCTCAGTGCCGGCGAGCTTTGCGGTGAAGCCAGAGAGGAAGTAGTACTTCGTCTGCTCAGCGTTGAGGATGCTCACGGGAGGCAGCACGCCGAATGCGTCGGCCGACAGGAAGATCACGTTCTTAGCCTCGGGACCAGCGCTCTTGCCGTTCACCTTCTTGGCAATCTTCTCGATGTGCTCGATAGGATAGCTCACGCGGGTGTTCTCGGTCACGCTCTTGTCGGCGAAGTCGATCTTGCCCTCAGCGTCGACGGTGACGTTCTCGAGCAGAGCGTTGCGGCGGATAGCATTGTAGATGTCGGGCTCAGAATCCTTGTCGAGGTTGATGACCTTTGCATAGCAGCCACCCTCGAGGTTGAACACACCCTCGTCGTCCCATCCGTGCTCGTCGTCGCCGATGAGCAGGCGCTTCGGGTCGGTAGAAAGCGTGGTCTTACCCGTACCGGAGAGACCGAAGAAAATGGCGGTGTTCTTACCTTCCATGTCGGTGTTGGCCGAGCAGTGCATCGAGGCGATACCCTGCAGGGGGAGGTAGTAGTTCTGCATAGAGAACATACCCTTCTTCATCTCACCGCCGTACCATGTGTTGATGATCACCTGCTCGCGGCTGGTGGTGTTGAAGGCAGCGCAGGTCTCTGAGCGCATGCCCAGCTCAGCGAAGTTCTCTACCTTAGCCTTCGAAGCGTTGTAGATCACGAAGTTCGGCTCAAAGTTCTCGAGCTCCTCAGCGGTGGGCTGGATGAACATGTTCTTCACGAAGTGAGCCTGCCAGGCCACCTCAACGATGAAGCGCACGGCCAGACGAGTAGCTTCGTTGGCACCGCAGAAAGCGTCTACCACGTAGAGGTCCTTGTTCGAGAGCTCCTTGATGGCAATCTCTTTCACCTTTGCCCATGTCTCTTCGCTCATGGGGTGGTTGTCGTTCTTGTACTCCTCGGTGGTCCACCACACCTTGTCGTGGCTCTGGGCATCGTCGACGATGTACTTGTCCTTAGGCGAACGACCAGTGAAGATACCAGTCATCACGTTCACTGCGTCAAGCTCGGTGAGCTGGCCCTTGTCGTAGCCAGTCAGTTCGGGCTTCATCTCCTCCTCGAAGAGGAACTCATAACTCGGGTTGTGGGCAATCACGCGGCTACCGGTGATGCCATACTGAGTCAAATCTAACTTTGCCATAATTGTTTGTTTATAAATATTTTAAGTGTAAATTATACTTCTTCTTATAAATCGGGTGCAAAGTTACAAATATTTTGCGACTTACGCTTGCCGAATTCCGAATTATTTCTGTTTTGATAAAGCTTTTTAGGTTAAAGAATTTAAAAATTTGCATTCTTACCGCATCTTTGCCACACAGAGTTTGCAAAAATCTAAAACTCTTTTCGTAACTTTGCGACAAAAAGTCGCGAAGTTCGTGCATCTCGGCATAAAAAAGAAACAGGTTTCCTTTGTTCTGCACTTGATTTTCGTAACTTTGGCTGACGCCGAACTTACTTTCGTTCGGAAATAAAAGCAAAAACTTCGTTATTTGCTTTGTATTTCGCTCACTTATTCGTAACTTTGCCCATCGGAATGCAGTTTTCACGACTGCCGCCGTGCTATCGTCCGATGTTTTTTCGTAATTTTGCAGTCGGAATTATCAATATCAAACGAAACATGAGAATTATGACTTACAAGAAAATCTTTCTGGCAACGCTTTGCCTACTCATCGCCGCCACCACCTGGGCAGCGAAACCGAAGAAGCAGACCGCTCCCGCCCTGAGCCGCTGCGTGAATGGCGTGACCATCCAGGCCACGTATCTCAGCAACGACATCGTGCACATCGTGAAGTATCCCGGCGAGGGTGCTGCACCGGCGAAGAAGAGCTACTCCGTGATTCTCACTGAGGGTTCGGCAACAAGTCCTAACGTGCAGGTGAGCATCGATGACGCCACGGGGCTCGTGACGCTCACGAACCGACAAGGCGAGGTGCTGCTCAGCGAGACGTCGGCACCCAGCTTCGAGCTTCTGACCAGCGGTCCTGACGCAGGCCGCTACCGCGTCAGCCAGCAGTGGTCACTGCAGCCTGACGAGGACATCTACGGCCTCGGCCAGCTGGGCGACCAAGCCATGACGTGGCGCGGACGCGACGTGGAGCTGTGGAACCACAACGGCTACATCGCCATTCCCTATTTCACCTCGTCGCGCGGCTATGGCCTCTACTGGGACAATGCCGGCAAGAGTCGCTTCAAGAGCGAGACGAGCCCCTACACCGCCGCCTTCACCAGCGAGGTGGCTCCGCGCATCGACTACTACTTCATCTACCGCGACGGCTCGCAGGACGCCGTCATCGCCGGCATTCGCCAACTGTCGGGACAGGCCACCATGTTCCCCCTCTGGACCATGGGCCATTGGCAGTGTCGCGAGCGCTACAAGACCAGCGACGAGCTGGCCTTTGTGCTCGACAAGTACCGCCAGCTGCAGATTCCCCTCGACGGCATCGTGCAAGACTGGCAGTATTGGGGTTGCGACTCCAACTGGAATGCCATGCGCTTCCAGAATCCTTATTACATTAATAAAGTGGGCGACTCCTCCTGGGAGAAATACCTGCCCGACGACTTGAAGAAGATGGCCGCCGAATACAAGGCCAAGGGCTTGCAGCCCCGTCTGAAGAGTCCTGAGGAGATGGTGAAGTACGTCCACCAAAACAATGCTCACCTGATGATTTCCATCTGGGCCAGCTTCGGCTCGTGGACGGAACCCTACCGCGAACTTCAGAAGATAGGCGCCCTGCTGCCCTTCGACACGTGGCCGCGCCAGAAGGGCGTGCTGCCCTACGATGCCTTCAACCCCAAGGCACGCGACATCTACTGGAAATATCTGTCGCACCTCTACGACATGGGCTTCGATGCCTGGTGGACCGACTCCACCGAGCCCGACCACTTCAACGAAACCAAGGAAACCGACAACTACCAGACCTACGACGGCTCGTGGCTGTCGGTGAAGAATGCCTTCCCGCTCATGACCAACCGCGGCATCTACGAGCACCAGCGGGCAGCTGAGCAGAAAAAGGCGAAGCGGCTCAAGAACTACCAAGGCAAGCGCTCCTTCCAGATGACGCGCAGCGGCACCTTCGGCTTGCAGCACTACGGCACGTTCTCGTGGAGCGGCGACATCAATGCCTCGTGGCAGGTGATGAAGAGCCAGGTGCCCTCCGGCCTGAACTACACGCTCTGCGGCATTCCCTACTGGAACACCGACCTCGGCGGCTTCTTCTACTGGGACCTCGACAACAACCCGAAGAGCCCCGCCGCCCAGGAACTGCAGACGCGCTGGATGCAGTGGGGTACGTTCATGCCGCTCATGCGCAACCACTGCTCGTCGCCCATGGTCAGCGAGATCTACGAGTTCGGCCAGAAGGGCGACTGGGCCTACGATGCCATGGTCGACGCCGTGAAGTTGCGCTATCGCCTGTTGCCCTACATTTACTCGATGGCCGGCGAGGTGGTGCAGCAGAGTGGCTCGATGATGCGCCCACTGGTCATGGACTTCGCCGCCGACCTGAAGGCCCGCCGCCTGAACGATGAGTACATGTTCGGCCATGCCCTGCTCGTGAAGCCCGTCACCGACCCCATGTACACCTGGAAAGACCAGCGCAAGCACGGCCACGAGATATATCCCGACATCCGCAAGGCCGCAGCCCCCGTCAGCGTCTACCTGCCTGAGGGTGCCGAGTGGTATGACTTCTTTACAAACGAACGCCACAAAGGCGGACAGACCATCCTTCGCCCCACGCCCATCACCGACATGCCGGTATTCGTGCGCGCTGGCAGCATCATTCCCTTCGGACCCGACGTGCAGTACAGCAGCGAGAAGGCATGGGACAACCTGACCATCCGCGTCTATCCCGGTGCCGACGGTACCTTCACGCTCTATGAGGACGAGGGCGACGGCTACAACTACGAGCGCGGACAGTTCAGCGTGATTCCCTTCACCTGGGACGACGCCACCAGCACGCTCACCATCGGCCAGCGTCAGGGCAGTTTCCCCGGCATGCTGCGCCAGCGCGAGTTCACCATCGTGCTGCCCGACAAGCAAATGAAACTGACCAACTATGTCAAGCAGACCACTTCCGAAATCATCTGGCAAGGCAAGACGAAGACCGTCAGCTACGATGGCAACGAAGTGAAAATAACAATGAGTAATGAATAGTTGATGATTACTCTTGAAGGAGTCATAGCTAAAGCAAATCATAAACTATTCACTCATCACTCTTCACTATTCATTAAAAAACAATGACCCGACTGATTTGTCTCTCACTGCTCACCATGGCCTTACACCTACAGGTGAGCAAGGTAACAAAGTGACAAGGTAACAAAGTAACAAAGGACCACGAGCTTGCTCGCTTTCGTAGCGTAGCGGAGAAAGAACAAAGTGACAAGGGACCACGAGCTTTGCTCGCTTTCGTAGCGTAGCGGAGAAAGAACAAAATAACAAGGAAAGAACCAACTCTATTTATTCATCATCAATAACAAAAAACCTTATGAAAAAGTTCTACATCAGACAACTGCTCGTGCTCGTCGCTATGATGGTGGCCAGCACAGCGATGGCGGTGGACTTCCCGAAAGTGGGCAAGACACCCGTGGACGGAGGGAAGTACGTGCTCGTGAGCTACGTGAACCCCACCAACTACTTCTCGCGCACCAGCTGGGACGGCGCCTACTACCTGCTGCCCTATGCCGACTCTCATTTTGCCGACCATGCCTTCACGGCCCATCAGGCCGAAGACGGCACGTGGTACTTCTCGGTGGTGAGCACCAATCAGTATGAGGACGAGGAAGGCAACACCGTGACGGAAGAGGTGACCAACTACATCGGCTTCCACGAGTATGCCAACGACAACCTCAACGCCAAACTCGACGGCCCAGCCTACTACTCGCTGGAGAAAGCCGACGTCGATGGCTTCTATCGCCTGAGAGCCGGTACAGGCCACATCAATTCGAACGTGGAAGGCATCTGCCTCCACCTGAACGGTAGCGGCCAGTATCTCATCTGCTCGGAGTCGTCGTGCGGCTACTTCCCAGACGTGTGGGGTGGTGTGAAGAAAGAAGTCGACGATGCCGGCTATGAATACGTTGTGCTCGACGAAAACGGCCGCTGCATCCCGCTCGACACGCGCTCGGAACTCTGGGCCTTTGCCGATCCCGACGAATTGCCGGCCATGAAGAATAAGCTGGAACTCTACGGCGTGCTCAACGGTGTGGAGGAGATGATCGCTTCGCTCGACGACGCCACCTTCAAGCCCGGCTTCCAGGGTGGACTCGACGCAGCCCTCGTCTACTACAATCAGGAGACGCTCTCCGACGAAGACCTCGCTGCTGCCAAGGCCATCATTCAGGCCAAGCAGGACCTCTACAACCAGATCAGGGAGTCGCAGCAGATTGTGGCCGAGGAAGCCGATGCTGATCTGCAGGCTGCCATCGACAAGGCCATCGCCGACTTCAACGGAAAGAACACCGTCGACGAACTGAAGGCTGCACTCGACGAGCTGAAGGCTGCCCAGTTGCGCCATGACATGTCGCAGGGCAACCTCACCCGTTTGGGCCAGAACATGAGTTTCGAAGACCTCTCCTCGCAGGGTGGCGGCACAACGTCAGGCGTGGCCAACGCTCCTGCAGGCTGGAATCTCTACGTCAGAGGTAAGCAGGTGCAGACCGAGGAAGAGCTGCGCGCAGCAGGTCTGAATGGCTGGGCCGGCATCAACGCCGACGGCTCGGGCATGAAGGACGGTCAGATGATCTACGGCATCTGGAACTCGGGCATTCCCGAAATTGAACTCTCGCAGACCATCAGCGGACTGGAGACCGGTACCTACGTCGTCACCGCAGCTATGATGGTGGGTGCCAACGGCAACGGATCGCGCCGCACCACCCAGCGCATCTTCGGCAACCTGAACTCGAAGTACTTCGCTTCGGCCTACGGCTACAACGAGTCAAAACTCGACCAGATGGAGGTCTACGATTTTGAAGGACTCGAGGAGCCCGTCACCGACACCGAGCTGCAAGACATGAGCGTGCGCGCCTTCGTCTACGACGGCACGCTGACCTTCGGTCTGCGCACCAACGGTGACATCACGGCTGCCAACCGCACGGATGGCAACGGCGCTGGTGGCGACGGATGGTTCAAGACCGATAACTACCGCATCCAGAAGCTGGGCTATGTGCAGGAAGACGCTCTGGCCGTCTACGAGCACTTCCGCGAGGCTATCTACAACCTGCAGCTGGAGCAGCTCCAGAAGTCGCTCTCCGACGAGGCCAGCAAGGTGCTCAGCGAGAACGAGTGTGGACAGAGCAGCTCGGCCGACCAGATTGTGGCTGCCATCAAGAGTTTCCTGCAGATGTATCCGAGAGTGAAGTCGTCGGTCGATGCCTATCAGCGTCTGCTCGAGGCCATCGACAAGGCCTACGAGAACTACCTGGAGTACATCAACTATGCCGGTGCTGCCGACTACGACGAACTCATCATGGAGGCACAGGACGTCTACGACTATGCTGAGGCCAACGAGGAGGAAATCGATGCCATGATCCAGAAACTCGACGAAGGTTTCCAGGAGCTGAAGCTCTCGGGTGTGGCTGTGGGCATCTACGTCACCAACCTCATGAAGAATCCGGGCTTCGAGGACCTCTCGGCCCAAGGTAATGCTGAGACCGGCAGTTCGGTCAACCCGCCGGCCGGATGGGATCTCTACATCAACGGCGAGAAGCAGACTTCGGCTCCCTCACTCGGATGGTGCGGCATCAACAACGGCGACGACATCAGCTTCGCCGGCATCTACGACGATGAGGGCAATCCCGTCACCGTGCAGTATGTCGAGGGAACCCACCTCTGGGGCATCTGGAATGGCAACATTCCCGAGGTAGAACTCTCGCAGACGCTCACCGGACTACCCAGCGGCATCTATGTGCTCTCGGCCAACGTCATGGTGCAGTATCAGTGGGCCGGCAACTGCCTCACCACGCAGCGCCTCTTCGCCAACGACTACGTGCAGATGTTCGGCACCGAGGAAGAACACGCCGTCAACCTGCCTGAGGACGCACAGGCCGCCAAGCAGCTCGACGAGACCACTCCTGCCGACGAGCAGCAGCACCTGACCTACGCCGACTACACCTGCACGCAGGACGACCCCTACACCAACACGCTGCGCCCGATGCAGGTGCGTTTCTACGTGACTGACGGCACGGCCAAGCTGGGCTTCCGCACAAACAACGTCAATCCTGACGGCACCGCCGACACGGCAACGGGTCATGGCTGGTTCAAGCTCGACAACTTCCAGCTCTTCTACGAGAGCGACGAACTGCCCACGGCCATCAAGGGCATCAATGAGAACCAGACCGGCACCGTCGGCCAGCGCTACTACAGCGTCGACGGTCGTCAGCAGCAGTCGCTGCGCCGCGGTCTGAACATCGTCGAGACCCGCCACAGCGACGGCACCGTGAAGACCACGAAGGTCATCGTGAAGTAAGGATTTCCCTCCTTTCGTAAAAACCAGAAAAGAATCGCATACGGTGAGCAATCGTATGCGATTTTTTTGTGGAATATGGAAAAAAGTAGTACCTTTGCAGCCATGAAAATCGGGAATATTGATTTTGGAGAGCGGCCGCTGTTTCTCGCACCGATGGAGGATGTCACCGACATTGGCTTCCGCCAGTTGTGCAAGCGGTTCGGTGCCGCCATGGTGTATACGGAGTTTGTGTCGGCCGAGGCGCTGGTGCGCTCGGTGAAGTCCACTGTCAGCAAGCTGACCATCAGCGACGACGAGCGCCCTGTGGGTATTCAGATCTACGGGCGCGACGCGCAGCAGATGGTGGAGGCGGCGCGCATCGTCGAGGAAGCCCACCCCGACGTCATCGACCTGAACTTCGGCTGTCCGGTGAAGAAGGTGGCTGGCAAGGGTGCCGGAGCAGGCATGCTCAGGAACATTCCGCTGCTGCTCGACATCACACGCGAGGTGGTGCGCGCTGTCCACACGCCCGTCACCGTGAAGACGCGCCTGGGTTGGGACAAGGAGAACCTCATCATCACCGACCTGGCCGAGCAACTGCAGGACTGTGGAATTCAGGCGCTCACCATCCACGGTCGCACCCGTTCGCAGATGTACACGGGCGAGGCCGACTGGACGCTCATCGGCGAGGTGAAGCGCAATCCGCGCATCCATATCCCCATCATCGGCAATGGCGACATCACCTCGCTCTACGAGGCCGATCTGGCCTTCGAGCGCTATGGCGTCGACGCGGTGATGATAGGTCGTGCCACGTTCGGCCAGCCGTGGCTCTTCAGCCGTCGGCAGCTGTCGCTCGACGAGAAGATCGACGTGCTGCGCGAGCAATTGCTCATCAACATCCGTCGCATCAGCAAGATGAAAGGAACCCAAGACGACGATGGGAAAAAGCGGCATTCAAGTGAATACCGAGGCATTCTGCACACGCGCCGCCACTTGGCGGCATCGCCCGTGTTCAAGGGCATTCCCGACTTCCGGCAGACGCGCATCGCCATGCTGCGTGCCGAATCGGCCGACGAGTTGCTCGACATTCTCGAGCACTGTCGCGAGCGCCTGAAGCAGCTATAATAACAAGGGGGCACAATGCCCCCTTTATTCTCTTTACACCCTTTCACTCCCCCTTTAAGCCCTTTACACCCTTTCACTCCCCCTTAAGCCCTTTATGCCCTTTTTACTACACTCCGGGCAGATGCCCCTGACGATGTAGTTGGCTGAGTGCATCTGATAGCCGTCGGGAATGGGAATAGGAGGAATCTCAGTATTATCCAGGCAAAACGTGCGGTGGCAGTGTTCGCAGTGGAAGTGCGGGTGCTGGTCGTCGTCGTGATGGTGGTCGTGGCTGTGGCAGAGTTCATAGCGCAGCCCGTCGCCATCCTCAATGGCGTGCACCAGGTGCTGCTCGCGGAAGAGCGTCAGCGCCCGGAAGATGTTCGACTTGTCGATGGTCCCGATGAGCCGCTCCAGTTCGGAAAGCGACAATGGTCGCATGGCCGTAGCCAAGGCTTTCGCTACGACAATGCGGTTGGCTGTGGGCTTGATGCCGTGCTGGGTGAGAAGAGCTGAGTAGTCCATTATTCTGTATTCTTGGTTGCAAAATTACGAATAAGTGAGCGAAATACCAAATGTATTTGAGTTTTTCCTAACGAAAGCAACTGCCTACATCCACTCTTTTCCTATTGTCCCATTGATGGCAAAGCGGCAAAAATCGTCGGTTTCATCGGGAGTGACCCGCACCGACGTGCAATTGTCAGTGAAATGTCAGTCAACGGATTTGTTTCCTGTTGGGCAAAGACATTATCTTTGCGACATGAAACCAATCGTCAATCGTCAATTCGTCAACCGTCGATCCGTCAACACCCTGATGGGTTGGCTCGTGTTTGCCCTGGCTGCCTGGGTCTATTGTTCAACGGTAGAGCCGACAGCCTCGTTCTGGGATTGCCCGGAGTTCATTCTCAGTGGCTACAAACTGGAGGTGGGCCACCCGCCAGGCGCCCCTTTCTACATGCTTGTGGCCAACGTTGTGTCGCAGTTTGCCAGCGACCCCACGCAGGTGGCCCTGATGGTGAACTTGCTCAATGCCTTGCTCTCTGCAGCCACCATCATGTTGCTGTTCTGGACCATCACCCATCTTCTGGGCCGCCTGAACGGGGTGGGGCAGGGCGCGCGCATCCCGTGGACCAACCTCCTGGCGGGTCTCGTTGGAGCCTTCATCTACTGCTTCAGCGACACCTTTTGGTTTTCGGCGGTCGAGGGCGAGGTATATGCCTTCTCGTCGTTCCTCACGGCACTGGTGTTCTGGCTGATGCTGAAGTGGGAAGAGCATGCCGACGAGCCCCACAGCGACCGCTATCTGGTACTCATTGCCTACATCACCGGCCTGTCCATAGGCGTCCACCTGCTTAATCTGCTCTGCCTGCCGTCCATCGTACTGGTGTGGTACTACCGCCGCCATCCCGATGCCACGCTGCGAGGCTCGCTCGTGGCGCTGCTCTTTTCGATGGTGCTGCTGGCGGCCGTGCTCTATGGCGTCATCCCTGGCATAGTGAAACTCGCTGGATGGTGCGAGCTGCTGTTTGTCAACGTACTCCACTGCCCCTACAACACTGGCGTGATCGTCTTCGTCATTCTTCTGTTTTCCGCGATTTCATCGGGCATCTGGTACACGCAGTGGAAAAGTCATGAAGACCATCACCCCTATAAACCCTTTACTCCCTTCCACTCCCCTTTACGCCCTTTAAACCCTTTACGCCCTTTACGCCCCATCCTCAACACCGTCCTGCTGTGCCTGCTCATGCTCGTCATCGGCTACAGCAGCTATGCCGTCATTTTGATTCGCTCGGCTGCCAACCCGCCGATGGACCAGAACTCGCCTGAGGACGTCTTCACGCTGGCCTCCTATCTGGCGCGCGACCAGTACGGACAGCGACCGCTCCTCTACGGGCAGGCCTACACGTCGCAGCCAGAGTGGGAACCCGTGCCCGGTACTCAAATGCTGCAGATGAAGATGAAGAAGGGCGCGCCCGTCTACAATCGTCGGCCGAAGGACGCCAAGCATCCCGGCCAGCGCGACGCCTACTACGTGGCCGAGACGCAGGACCGCATGGTCTACGCCCAGAACATGCTGTTCCCCCGCATGTGGGACTCGCAGAAGGCCGATGCCTACGAGCGCTGGATGGGTGGCGTCAGCGGGCGCATGGTGCCCTACGACTATGCCGGCGAGCAGGTGATGGTGAAGATGCCTACGCAGTGGGAGAACCTGCGATTCTTCCTCTCCTATCAGTGCAACTTCATGTACTGGCGCTACTTCATGTGGAATTTCTGCGGACGGCAGAACGACCTGCAGGGGCAGGGCGAGGTGGAGCACGGCAACTGGATCACGGGCATCCCGCTGCTCGACAACCTGCGCCTGGGCGACCAGTCGCTGTTGCCCGACGTGCTGAAGCAGAACAAAGTCCACAACGTCTACTACGGATTGCCGTTTTTGCTCGGTTTCATCGGGCTGCTGTGGCAGGGACTGCGCCGAGGCCGACGCGGCATCCAGCAGTTCTGGGTGGTGTTCTTCCTGTTCCTGATGACGGGCTTGGCCATCGTGGTCTACGTCAACCAGAACCCGCTGCAGGTGCGCGAGCGCGACTACTCCTATGCTGGTTCGTTCTATGCCTACGCCATCTGGTGCGGCATGGGCGTGGCGGCACTCAAAAGGGTAGTAGACAGATGTGTGGGCAGTGTTGAAAAACTTGTTGGCAGACAAGTTCGTAAATGGTTCATTACTCCGATGAAATGGGCTGTTTTTGCGCCTGCTATGCTCTTCGTGCCCCTACTCATGGCCTCGCAGAACTGGGACGACCACGACCGCTCCCACCGTACCGCGTGCAGCGACTTCGGCCACAACTTCCTCGCGACGTGCCAGCAGGAAGGTAACCCCATCCTCTTCTGCGACGGCGACAACGACACGTTCCCGCTCTGGTATATGCAGGAAGTGGAGGGCGAGCGCACCGACGTGCGCGTGTGCAACCTGAACTACCTGCCCACCGACTGGTACATCGACCAGCAGCGGCGACCCACGGCCCACGCCCAGGGGCTGCCCATACCCTGGCAGACGTCCGACTACCACGGCTCCCAGCGCAACTACGTGGCCATACAGCCCGACCTGCGCCGGCAGGTGCTCGACTTCTACGCGCAGCACCCGCAGGAAGCGCGTCGGCAGTTTGGCGACGAGCCATTCGAACTGCGCAACATCCTGCGCTACTGGGTGTGCTCGGAGGAGAAGGACATGCAGGTGATTCCTACTGACACCGTCTATCTGAACATCGACAAGCAGGCCGTGCGCGAGAGTGGCATGGTGGCGCCCGACGGTCGCCCTGCGGCCGAACTCTCGGACGACGAGATTCCCGACCGTATGTTGATCTCGCTGGCTGGCCGTCGCGGTCTCCACAAGGGCCAGCTGGCCTTTCTCGAGGTGCTGGCCAACACCAACTGGCGCCGACCGCTCTACGTTTGTTCCAGCGTGCCCAGTTCGGAGTATCTGAACCTCGGCGAATACCTTGTGGCCGAAGGCATTGCCGAGCGTTTCACCCCCTTCCGTCACGATCCTAATCAGGTGGTTTTCGACACCAGTCGGGCCTACGACAACCTGATGCATCGCTACCGCTACGGCCAAATGCAGCGCCCGGGCATCTACCTCGATGCCCCGTCGGTGAGTATGTATAGCAGGATGAGGCTCACGTTTGCCCAGTTGGTCATGGCACTCATCGCCAAGGGTGAGCGCCAGAAGGCTCTGGCCCTGCTGGAGCGCTGCGACCGCGACGTGCCCGCCTACAGCCTGCCGCTGAGTTTCGAGAACGGTGCTCACTATGTGGCACGTGCCTACGCCATGCTGGGCAAGAGCGAGCAGGCGTGGCGCTATGTCGATGCTGTCTGGCGCGTCAGTATGCAGTATCTCGTGTGGATACAGTCGTTGCCCGACCGCCTGCGCCCAGGCTACGAGCGCGAATGGCAGCAGCACGGCGCTGTGCTCTACCATCTCCTGCAGACAGCCCAGCTTCTCAGCGAAGAGCGAGCCGCCCGGATGGAGCGCCAACTCATAGGGCTGACTCAGCAAAATAAGTGATTTTCCCAGGCAAATTAACTTGTTTTCCTCAGCAAATTAACTTGTTTTCCCAGGGCAAATCAACTCGATTTGCCCTTTTTGTTGCGCGCGAACATACCATAAAAAAAGTGAAAAGTTTGTGTATGTTGGCAAAAGTTAGTAATTTTGCACGCTTATCGCCATTCTTTTCAGAAGCGGCAGAAGAGTATCAACAGTTTAATCATCATCAAAAATCCCCCAAAAAAATCATCTATGAACTCACGAAAATGCTGCCTGGCAGTCTTCTGGGCGCTGTTTCTCGCGTTGGTGGCAGTGCCCGCCGAGGCCTCGGGTGGTATGAAATTTAAGAAAGTGACTGCAGTCAGTGCAGGAAAACGATACGTCATGGCAGCCCTGACGGAGGGTGGGCTCAAGCTGGCTGGGCCGCTGGCCGCGAACGCAGGTACAGGATTTCTGCCGGCTACGGCAGCCACGGCGACCGACGACGTCATCACCTTGGCCGACGAAACGCCGGTCTTCACGTTCCGGTCGGCGGGCGACGATGCCTATTACATCGTGGACGCTGAGGGTCGCTACCTGACCCACACGGCTTCTGCCGGTGCTTTTGGCACGGCCGCCGAGGCTTCGGCCGCAGGTGCGAAGTGGGCGCTCAGCGGCACGGCCTCGGGCGACGGCCCTGGGCCGGCCACAGGCGACGACATGCCCGTCGTGGGCGACGGGCAGGGCGACTCGGGGAGCAGCGCTGCCGAGGGCCTGAAGATTGTGAACCAACTGACGCAGAGCTACATACAATACGTCTCTTCCTCTGATGCCTTCGGCTGCTATGCCACAGAAATGGGTGTGCTGCCAGAGCTCTACGAGGAAATGACGCTCAAGGGCGACGTCAACCGCGACGGCGAGGTCACGATTGCCGACCTGACGGCGCTGGTGAACATCCTGCTGGGCAAGAAGGCCTGAGCCGGCAAGGTAAACAAAAGAAACAACGAATGACCGCAAGGCAACTCTACACGGCCATCACAATGCAGATCCTCATGCTCAGCACCGCCTGGGCACAGGGACCGCACAACACTGGCACCTACTACCAGGCTGCCGACGGCCAGCGCGGAGAGGCCTTAAAGACGGCCATGTTCCAAATTGTGAACGGAGCCTATCAGGGGCAACAGTTCCAGCAAATTAAATACGGCTCCGGAAATCTCGATGGTGTTTGGGGAGCTTTTGCTACAACCGATGTCTTAGAAGACGGTGTGACTATTCGCGACCGATATTCCAACATCACTCACTATAAGCTGGGAGAAGACCAAGGAGCCAGTAATAGTACTGAGGGTGCAGGAGGTTATAATCGTGAACACTCTTTTCCGAAAAGCTGGTTTGGTGTAGCCACACCGATACCAGTTGGACCAGGTACAGATTTGCATCATATTTATCCTACGGATGTTCATATCAATACGTTACGAAGTAATTTGCCTTATGGTGAAAACGAAGGAGAATACAAACATTCGGAAGGCTATTATAGTAAAATCGGAGACTGCACTTTTGATGGTTATACGGGAAGATGTTTCGAACCTAACGACGAGTGGAAAGGTGACTTCGCAAGAACGTATTTCTACATGGTGACTTGTTACGAGGACCAACAGACGACATGGAGTTCCGACATGCTTAGCAGCGATGCCTATCCAGCTTTTTCAGAGTGGGCGCTAAGGTTGCTGCTGAAGTGGAGCCGACAGGACCCCGTGAGCGAGATTGAGACAGCCCGCAACGAGGCGGTGTGCGCCATTCAGCACAACCGCAATCCGTTCATCGACTATCCCAGCCTGGCAGAATACATTTGGGGCGACAGCACGCTCTATGCTTTCAGCTACGGCTGCGGCGATACGCCGGTGGTGCCCGTTAGGAAGTATCTGTTCCGCAAGGTGCTGATCATCAAGAGTGGCAAGCGCTACCTCATCGTAGCTGACAACGACGGTACGCTGCGCATGGCAGCACCGTTCACGGGTACGAAGCCCTACGGCTATCTGCCTGCATCGGACGTTGAGGCCAACGAGCGTGGCGTCATCGCGCTCGAGGATGCCAGCTGCGCCTTCACCTTCGTGGCGGCCGACGCAGAGGGAACCTACTATGTGAAGGATTCCAGCGGGCGCTACGTCTATCAGACGAGTAATTATAATAGTTTCAACGTGTCGGCCGACATGCCTGCTGAGGCTGCCACATGGACGGCGACAGCCACCGACGACGGATTGTTTACGGTGACGAATGTTGCGAAGAAAAAGTACGTTCAGTATAGTGTTGGGTATAAGACCTGGGGATGCTATGCCGACGCGCAGGGCCTGCTGCCCAGCCTCTACGAGGAGGTGCTGATGGGCGACGTGAACCGCGACGGCACACTGAGCATTGCCGACGTGACGGCCCTCGTGAACATCATCCTGGGCAAGACGCCTGCGGGCGATGCTGCCAGCCAGTATGACCTCGACGCTGCCGACGTGAACTTCGACGGAGCCGTCACGATTGCCGACGTCACCTCGCTCGTGAACACAATCCTTGGAAAGAACTGAAAACAGAAAAAAAGAAAATAAAAAAATGACGACAAAGAAATTGCTGACCGCCGTGAGCCTGCTCTGCCTGAGCCTCAGCACGGCTTGGGCACAAGGCCCCAATGGCTCTGAATATTATTATAAAGCCGCCGATGGTAAAAAAGGTGCAGCGTTGAAGACGGCGCTGCATGCGATTATTTTCCCCCATACGAATATAGGCTATGATGGGCTTTATGAGGCTTACAAGACAACGGACACCCGTCCTGATGGCTACGTGAGGGACTGGTACTCGAACGCGACTTATTATACTCATGTGAAGGATAAGGCAGGCACATATCGTCAAGAAGGTGACTGCTACAACCGTGAGCACTCTGTTCCGCAGAGTTGGTTCGAAGATTATGAAAAATCTTCAATCATCAAGGCGGATATTGTCCATGTATTGCCTACAGATGGTTATGTGAACAATCGACGAGGAAATTACCCGTTGGCTAAAGTGGGGACGTGGACGTATCGTTCTGCAAATAACTATAGTAAGCTGGGAAACTGTGCCACTCCAGGATACAGTGGTATGGTTTTTGAACCAAACGACGAAATCAAGGGCGACATGGCACGCATCTATTTCTACATGGCCACTTGTTATGAAGATGTAGTAGATGATTGGGCAGGTAATACTACGGCGAATATTGTGTTCGACGGAACGACTTATCCGGCTTTCAAGACATGGTATCTGAACATGCTGATGGAATGGTCGAAAAACGATCCGGTCGATGAGGTCGAGATAGCTCGCAACAATGCCGTCAAAGAAGAACAGGGCAACCGCAACCCCTTCGTTGACTATCCGGGTTTGGAGGACTACATCTGGGGCGACAAGAAGACGGTTGCGTTCAGCTACGACAACTACGAAGGCTCGTCGACGGGCAAGCAGTTCGTGACGATGTCGTTCTCGCCGACTTCCGTAACGGCTATATTGGGTGAAAACTTCACAGCACCAACGCTGACGATTAATCCTTCAGGACTTGCTGTTACCTATTCAAGTTCTAACACGAGTGTGGCAACTGTGAATAGTTCAACAGGTGCTGTCACTATCAATGCTGTCGGCACTACAACCATCACTGCTTCCTTCGCAGGCAACGACGACTATTACGCAAATTCTGCCAGCTACACGCTTACAGTGAAACAGCAGGGTGGTGGCGAGCCTGTTACTGTTGAATATGAGGCAACATTCAATTTCCCAGAAGAAAATTATGGAATGACCGCATTAAGTGGTAATACTCAAGACTACAATCCAAATCCAACAACGATTACTTCTGATGGAGTTTCATTGACGATGGCTGGTGATAATTCCTCACGCTATTGGAGCACAAACAATACTTATGAATTGCGTGTCTATAAAGCTTGCACAATGACTATTTCTGCTCCAGATAATGGTAAGATAACCAAGATTGTTTTTGCTGGTTCTACTATTTCTGGTATACTGAATAATGGAAAATCATTGAGTTATGGCACTTGGACAGGAAAAGGAAGCTCGGTAGTATTTACATTCAATGCAAATCAGAGGATAAACACTATTAAGATCACATATGAGGTTGAAGCCACCGAGCCCGAGGTTCTCCTCGGCGACGTGAACGGCGACGGAGAAGTCACCATTGCCGACGTGACGGCGCTGGTGAACGTCCTGCTGGGCAAGGACACAGCGGGTTACAACCTCAAGGCGGCCGACGTGAACGAGGATACAGACGTCACCATTGCCGACGTCGTGGCGCTGGTGAAAATGATTCTTACAAAGTAACATCCATAAAAAATAACAGAAACGAAACAATGAAGAAGATCTTTTTGCTGACTTTAGTGACGATGATGATGGCTGTAGGAGCCTATGCCGTTCCTGCCAAGCCCGGACTGAAACGTGTACTCACGCTGAGCGACGGCACGCAGGTGGAAGCCCAACTGGTGGGCGACGAGCACGGCCACTACTGGCTGGCCCGCGACGGTCGTACGCTGGTGGCGTCGGAACGAGCCGGCGTGTTCCGCTTTGCCGACGTGGAGCGGCTGAAGGCCGACGCCCAGGTGCGCCGCGAGGCCGTCAACGAGCAGCGTGCCCAGCGACTGGAGCGCCGCAAGG
>Ga0256404_1007280_pt1 | contig 17652 bp, 14 predicted proteins | sample RumenRJG_01DNA_FD_185990 | JGI IMG/M metagenome (GOLD analysis project Ga0256404, IMG submission 185990) | Bovine rumen microbial communities from Lethbridge, Alberta, Canada - RJG_01 | ecosystem: Host-associated > Mammals > Digestive system > Stomach > Rumen | place: Canada: Alberta | collected...
GGATGCCATGACCATTGTCGGTGATGGTGAGCGTAGCTGGCGTGGTGACTTCAAGTGTGACAAGTCCTTGTGTCGTCCCGATACTCTCCACAGCATTCTTGACGATGTTGATGAGCACCTGCTGGAACAGGACGGTATCAAGATGAACGGGTACGGCTTCGTCGGTCAAATGGAAGTCAATATGGACGTGCGCCTGCGTACACAGGTTTTCGAGGAAGGGACGGCAGGCTTCCACCTCCTCGCTGAGGTCGCAGAGTTGCAGTTGCGGTTGTGGAATCTTTACGACTTCGGCAAAGCGTGAAACAAAGGATGAGAGGGCGGTGAGCCGCTCGGCTTCGTCGCCAGTGAGGCTGCCGATGATGCCCGCCACGCTGTTGTTAACCTCGTGGGCAATCATACGAATGACACGCTCGTAGGCGGCTTTCTCAGCAAGGCGTATTTCTGATGTCAGTGACTCAATGAGGAAGAAAGGATGCTGGAAGCCTCGGTCAGGAAAACTGAGGTGGCTGATGCGGAAGAGTTGCGGGCCGCCAGGAATGCGCACGGTGGTCGTCTCGCCAAGAGGCAGTGCGTGGATGGTTTCCTCGATACTTGGCGACAGCATCTCACGGGCTGCGGGATTCATGGACGTTGTATTGCCGTCGAGGTCACACTGGATGACACCCATCGGCGAAGCATCGATAAGCAGGTTGAGGAAGGTGTATTGCTCTTCGAGCCTGAGGTGCTCGCTACGCAGACGCCCCAGCAGGTCGTTGAACGTGCGGACGATGATGTCGGTCTCATGTTGTCCCGAAGGAGCGAGGCGCGTCGTCAGGTCGAGTTCCCGCACCAGTTCCATGCCGCCAATCAGGGTATCGTACGGTCGGATGGTCTTGCGGTAGAAGTACCAAAGGTAGAACAATATCAGGACTACAAAGCCCTCGGTGACGTAGAACAATGTGGGGTGACTGCGGAACGTAGCGAAGAGTGCTACGCCGGCCAACAGGACAATGCCTACTGCAAGGAGGAGGAAATAATGCTTCAGCTTCATAGCCCGTGCTTTTCTATTTTGCGGTACAGGGCACCACGGCTGATGCCTAATTCCTTAGCGACAAGAGAGAGGTTGCCGTTGTGCTTGGCAATGCAGGCTGCAATGGCGTTGCGCTCCATGGAGTCGAGGGTGGCGGGTTCTGTGCCCATCGGTTTCCCCGACGGAACATCCTTGGACAAGAGCGCGAAGTCGGCGGCAGTGAGTTGGCTGGCGGCGGGATCTTTCATCAGCAGTGCCCTTTCCACCAGATTCTTCAGTTCTCGGATATTACCAGGGAACGGAAGCGTCTGGAGATAGCCGATGGCCTCTGTCGAGACGGTGACAAGCGGGAGGCCGTTTGCCTCGCAAGCCATCCGAAGGAAGTGATTAACCAATAGCGGTATGTCCTCACGGCGGTCACGCAGAGGCGGCAGATGGAGGTTAATGATATTGATGCGGTAGAACAGATCCTCGCGGAAGGTCTTTTCCTCGACCATCACGCGAAGGTCGGCATTGGTGGCGCATACCACACGGACATCCGTTCGGCGTGTCTGACTGTCACCCAGCACCTCGTAGGTCTGGTCTTGCAGCACCCGCAAAAGTTTCACTTGGCTGGCCAACGACAGTTCGCCAATCTCGTCGAGGAAGATGGTGCCGCCCTTGGCCAGTTCGAAACGGCCTATGCGGTCGGCCTTGGCATCAGTAAACGAGCCTTTCTTGTGGCCGAACATCTCACTCTCGAACAGCGACGTGGAAATACCGCCGAGGTTCACCTTCACAAACGGCCCGTTAGCCCGTTGGCTCTGTCGGTGAATAGCCTCTGCGATGAGTTCCTTGCCCGTACCGCTCTCACCTGTAATCAAGACGGGTGCATTGGTGGGAGCCACGCGGGCTACAGTGGTAAGAATGCCAGAGAGGGAGGTGCCGACAATCGGCGAACTTTGGATGGGCTGAGCCGCTGGACTTGCATTGTTTATCTTGATGGCCGTCTCAATCCTGTCTAATAGCACACCATTGTCCCACGGCTTGGTGATGAAGTCGAAGGCGCCGGCACGCATGCCCTGCACGGCCAAATCGATGCTGCCCCAGGCCGTCATCAGGATACAAGGCACCTCGGGGCGGAACACCTTTACCTGCATCAGCAGTGTCAGTCCTTCCTCGCCGTCAGTGGATATACTATAGTTCATATCCATCAGCACCAGCTCCACCGCCGGTGTGTTGCGTACAATCTGCATCGCCTCCTTCGGCCCCTCGGCCAGGGCTACCTCATATTCGTTGCGCTCCAGTATGAGTTTCAGCGAGAGCCGGATATTTTTATCGTCATCAACTACGAGAATCATCTTGTCATTTCTTTTAAAGTTATTCTGACTGTCGAATGAAACGTGTTTTCCGCTCCTCTATAACACGCTTGTAAGTGCGTTTCATCTTGTCATTCAAGAAGGAGTGGTCGATGAGTACGTATGTCTCTTGTGGAATCTCCATAAACATATCGAGCACGGAGGCAGCACGTTTCTTCGGCAATCCGATTCTTTCCGCGAATCGTTCAAAGTCCAGCCTGCAGGGATGCAACGTTCTGTCATACACATCACTTTTCTCAATATCTGGCGAAAGCCCGTCCATCAGTCCCAGGTCGCTGCCACTTTGGATATGGATGCAGGTATTGATAAGATCGTATGCAGGAGCCAGGAAATACTCGCCGTTTCTGTTTATCAATGAAAAGTTCTTCATGTGAGCATCCTCGTTAGCAAACAGATAATCAAACACTACCATCCGGAAGAACTGCTCCATCTGTGGCATCCATGCAGGCACAAACTGCCGGATGGCATCGGCTATCTGCGCATAGTTTCCGTGGTATTTGAAATTGCTGTCGCTGCCTTCCTCCGTCATCTGCAGAACGGTGGCAAAGTCCTCCTGCGAACTCTCTTTCACGCCGTTTATCACGTCAAAGCGCTTCGTGATATACACCGGCTGGCCACTGCTGCTGAAACACAGACCATTGCTGGCTGTGCGTATGCCATAGACCTGAGATGCTATCTGCATAGTCAGGTGTTCGTTGGCAGGTATCTGCTTGCGGGTGGAGAGACTCAGGTTGAAAGGTGCTGGCTTTAGGATATAGGTGGCTTGTTCGCCTTTATGAGTCAGACGGATTTTCCCGTCATCAATGATGGCTGAAAATTTCTCCTGAGCACCTGAGATTGACATGTTGTTCATGTTCTCCATCGCCTGCTGCTGGTCGCGCTCGTTCTCGAAATCGATGTCAATAAACGGCGAAACCACCACACCGTCAAACAATTCCTTGACGGCTTGGGGCGAATAGGTAGAGAAACCTGGCCGCAATGTCGAGGGGCATACTTCTATCGTCTTCATTCTTCCGGCCTTTTAAGTACAAACTTCCCGATGGCATCCATGCCGCAAATCATCTCCAGCATACCGAAGAAATCGCTCTCATCCACCTTCCTTGCTCTGCATAATGCCCTGCGGTTAGCACCTTCTGGCAACATATTGGTAAACACGGGGAAGATGCGCTCCGAGTGATACACCTTCTGACTCTTGGGCAAGTTGACAGACACAGGAGGGGTGCTGCCGTCGGCACGAAAAGCATCATCGTAGGTGAACTCATAGCTGCCCCTTGACAACTCAACGAGTTGCCCGGCAAAGACATCACCGTAATACACATTCACTTTTCTCATCCTCTATGCTATTTAACGGTCTGTTTTATCTGCAACACCATTTCCATACCCACCACATCAAGTATTTTCTGTAGTGTCTGTAGCGACGGATTGCCCACGCCACGCTCCAAATCCTTGACTGTAGAGATGCCTACTCCAGAGTAATCCGAGAGGTCTTGCTGCGAGATTCCCAGCAATGCCCTGCGCTCCTTAATCACTGTTCCTATATCCATCGGCGTATGATTTATCGTACTTTTGGTGCAAAGATACGAAGAAATACTGATTCGCCAAATCAAAAGTATGATTTTTCGTACTTCCTTAATTCAATTTAACTATATTCCTTTAATCTCTTCCAACTAATTGTGCCCCAAAATACATTCCCCACAAACTTATTTCGACGAAATATGACAATCCCCACAAATTTCTTTCAAGAACCATCTAATCCCCACTCATTTCTTTTCCGATGATTTTCATGTCTCAATCGATGTTTAATGCTTTCTTGATAATCGGCTCCAGTTCCTCGGCATCTGTGGAGGTGGAGAGGATGGTGCCGTCGCGATCAATGAGGTACATGGCACCTCCAGCATTGCCTGCTCCGTTCTTGCGCCACACACCGTTCTCGTCGTTCAGTTCCAACAGGCTCGGCCAAGGATAGCCGTCCTTCTTCGCAGCATTTTCCATCGCTTGGCGGTTACGTTCACGGGCGATGGCAATGACGGTGAAGCCTTTGTCCTTGTATTTCTCATAGACGGGAATCATGGCAATGCTGTGGCTACGGCAGGGGCCGCACCACGATGCCCAAAGATCGATGAGGGCTACCTTGCCTTTCGTGAGGGTGGAAATAGGAACGAACTGGCCGTCGGTGTTGCGCACTGTGTAGTCGATGTAGGGTTTGCCCGGCTGTAGGCGATAGGCCGTCTCAGCTGTGGCAATCTGGTCGTGAATGGGGTGGCCGGGGTAGTAATTGATGAGTTTGTCATGATAGAGCGTCAGATACGGCTCAAACTGCGACTTGTCGAAGTTCGCATAGTTGTCTGCATCTTTGAGGGCTTGGATGGCATCAAGTACATCGTAAAGCGTCCAAAGCATGGGGTGCTCTTTGGCGTATGCTATGCGAAACGGACGAATACCAGCGGTAATGCTATCTCGCTGCTGTTTCAGCTGAAAACCTTGTGCTGTAAATTGTTCACTCTCATTTCTCATATAGTGGTTTACGACCTGACGGACAGAGTCAACGTATGCCTCTGGCAGACTATCCACATTCAAAGACCGTGCTTTGCTAATAGTGGAAATGAAGTCTGCTTTGTAGAACTCCGCCCTGCGGTCAGGGTTCTCCAACTTATTGTCGATTTCCTCGACGGGATTCCAGAAACGCACATCCTCAATGCTGTCCTTCATCGCGTGCTTGCGTCCTTCCTCGCCGTTGCTGACGATATGTATGCGTTTGTCTTTATACATCGTGACGTTCACGTTGCAGTTCTCGGCGATGAACTTGCCCAAGAACAAACGTCCTGTTTCGTATTGCTTCAGAAAGAATACCACATAGAGTCTTGGGAAGTCGGTCTCGATGTCATAGGTGAAACGTCCGTCTTTGGCTTTCACGTGAAAGCGCGAATCGTCCACAACGCGCAAGTCTGTCCCAGCTTCACAGATGATAATCTCGTCACCCCACGCGTCGGTATCCAATGTTCCTTCGACGTGGCATTTGATTTTTCCCTGTCCCGCCACTGCGACGAGGGCGAGTAGGATGGTGATGATGGTTTGCTTGTTCATTGATTGTTTTGTTGTGATAGTTTTCTATTCAAGTCAAAATCCTTTATCATGTCCTTGGCACTCTTGATCATCTCCTTGAGTTTATCCGTTGGTTTCTCCTCCTTGCGGGCGAGGTCAAGGAACTGGCGATAATATGATTCTGCCTGCTTGCCGTCTTTGAGGAGATAGGCGTAGGCATTCGCAATATTATAATAGGTGGCGATGGAAGTTGGGTTATAGGCGAGATGTTCCTTCCACGCCGTGACGGCCTCTTCGTAATGCTGTGTCAGGTAGTAGCCCTCGCCCTGCGAGAGTGTAATGGCCTTCATAATAGTGGTGTCGGGGCGCATCAGTTGTTTGGCTAGATCGAGATAGCCAAGCCCCTCAGGATAACGCTTTGTGTCGATGCAGACCACTCCAAGACGGTAGGCACAGCCATAGTGCTGCATGCCATTCATCAGAAAAGCCAACTGCAGATAGTGGTAGGCTCGCTCCAAGTCTTCTATCTGCGAGTAGCACATACCTGCGGAATACAAGTTGTTGAAGGTAGAGTCACCCTGCTCCAGCAGTCGATTATATAACTTGGCAGCCGCTGTGAAGTCACGATTGATGAACCATGCATCGGCCAGTGCCCTGTTCACGAGGATATTGGTGGAATCCCTCTGGCTATATATTAGTCCATGGACAATACCATTCTGCGGTTGTTGGGCTTTGACATGTGCGAGTATGAGATTAGCAACTATCTCGCCATCCATAGGATAACGGTAATTCAGCTGACTGGCCCAGTAGATAAAGGAGTCGTTGTCGCCCTGTTTCTGATAGCTGAAGCATAGCTGGCGGAAGGCATCGTGGGAGAGGCTGTCCTCAGGTACCAGTTTCAGGAGATTGGCAGTCTCGCGATAGTTGCCACGCTTATAATGGCAATTTGCGAGTTTCATCTCAACCATGCAGTCCACTATCGAACTGTTTTCAGCAGATTGCTTCAGATGCTCAATAATCTCATCCTGTTTCTCCTCAGGCAGTTCATCAAACTTGTCAAGAGGAAGGTCATGCTGTTCTACAGCCTGCTGCTGACTTCGGCTTTTTGCAATGGCATACGCCTCTTGATAATACTTCAGCGCCTCAAAGGTGTTATACTGCCGCATGCAACTGTCGCCAGCCTGTACAAATAACAGCAAAGAATCCGCTTTAACTTCTGCTGTCTTTGTCTTGGCTAGTCCCGCCACTGTGACGAGAGCGAGGAGGATGGTAATGATAGTTTGCCTCTTCATAATTTGTCATTCTATAGAAACATCGCGGATGACGAAAGCACCATCGCCGTCGCCCTCTATGAAGTCGAAAGTAGCGGGGATGGTGTCGAACGGTTCGAAGGTAAGTGTGAAGTCGATATAGTAAGTGTTGCCTAAAAACTCGTTTGTAGATTCGGAGGCTTTCACCTGAGTATAGTTGTTCTCGTCGAGTTTGATGCCATCGGCTGTTGTTAGTTTGTATTTCTTGCCATTAGCGTTAAGATAGGAGTCTTTGGCGATACGGAACCAGTAATCCTTATGGCCATAATAGCGGAAACTGATAGTGGTTCCATCAACTTTGGTTTCGACTTTCCGGATGGCGAACTGGAGATTGGAACTGTTGTCCTGCTTAGGCCCATTGAGGGCTTCAGCCATACCCAGGAAATATCCAGGCTGATAGCCCACTGCCTTCCAGACGATGCGCTTATCAGGCGAAATCATTACATAATAAGGGATGGCACCCACATCACAGTATCGGCTACTAATGTCCTTCATGGCGTTGTTCCAGTTTTTCCCAACGATGCGTTTGCTGAATTCATGCTTCTGCCACTCAGATAGTTTGTTCTGATTGATAGCGACGATTTCCAGTTTATCCTTCATTTTCTCGTAGACCTCTCTCATCTCAGGCTCAGACATCATGCAAGGACCACAACCGATGCCCCAGAAGTCGAGCAATACGTATTTGTCATTGGAAAAGGTTTCAAATAGATGGTGTTTCTGTCCTTGCATATCAAGGAGTTCGGCATCAATAGCTTCATCACCCACCTGCAAAAGTCGTGGTGGATAGACATAGTTGTGAATCTCTGCCAGTTGCTCCTCAAATCCTTTAGGAGCCCGTGCGACAATTGTCTTTTCCAGTTGCTTTAACTGCTCCATGTGTGGGAAGTTTGGAGTGTTCTTTGCCGTCATGGATATGCCCCATAGTGCACGGATCGTAGCTGCGTCCACAGGCAGTGAGGGCAGGATGTCCATTCGTTGCTTCATCCACTTCATTTCGACGATTTCTCTCTCTTCCCAAGGCTTTTTATCCAAATCCATCTGCATTAATTCCGTTACCACGTCACGGCAATACTCCGTTATACGGCTCTGAGTCTGCTGTTCTGACAAAGGGCTTTCCACTTTCCATAAAGGGTAGAAGCAGTCATTGCCTGTCAATTTCACAGTCACACCGGGACGTAGGAAGAGGGTTAAATTAAAATTGGGACAACCTTCACCCATTAAACCGAGAAAACCTTCGGTGAGTTCCTCTACGGGTAGAGTGAAGGCGAACCGTCCAGCTTGGACTGTATCTACAACATTCCCAATAGTGCCTGTTCCGGCCAGTACCAACGTGCCGTCTTTAAGTGCGGGTGAATAACCAGTGACAGTTGCTGTCTTTGTCTGTGCCTGCCCCGCCATTGTGACGAGGGCGAGCATCATCGTAATAATTGATTTCTTGTTCATATTCGTTTCGTTTAATTGTCTGCAAAGTTATGAAATAATATGCAAGTTAGTCTTCAATAAAGCTATAAACTGTGTGCCGAGGGTGAAAGTCTAAAACTATTTTTAGGATTTCATGTGTTTGGGCACATAATTGGCTCGCGTTTCTCTAATTCTTGCATATATGTCATCTTATTCCACCTTCAGTTTCTCCTTCCCTTTGTACTTCGTCATGTCGCTGACGATGACCTGCTCGCCGGGGGAGAGGCCACTGATGACCTCGATGTAGTCGTAGTTGCACTCGCCGAGGCGGACTTGGCGGGGATGGAGGATATTGCCGTCGAGGACGAAGAGGGTGTAGTCGCCGGGGCCGCTGTAGAAGGAGCCGTTGCGGATGCGGAGCACGTCGTCCTTGATGCTGGTGATGACGAACACTTCCGTTCTGAGGCCGGAACGGAGGCGCGGGTGCGACATGTTGTCGGGCACGACAGTGAAGGTGATGGCACCGCTCTGGCTCAGGGGCGTGACGGTGTTGATAATGCCCGTGAGGCGCTCCTTGCCGATGCGGAGGATGACCTGGCCGCCGACGCGGACGCGCTCGCTGTGGCTGTCGGAGATTTCGCACTCAGCCTTGAAGTGGCTCAGGTCGCTGACCACGGCAATCTTCTGACCGGCGCCGATGGTGCTGCCCACCTCGCTGTTGATATAGGTGAGTGTGGCACGGCGCGGCGAGCGAATCTTGGCATCGTCGAGGGTGCGGCGCTTCTCGTCGAGTCCCTTCTCGAAGATGCCGTTCTGGAGTTGCTGCATACGGAGGTCGGCCTGCCGCACGCGCTGCTCGTTCTGGTACTGCTGGCGCAGTTGCGAGAGTTGCATCTGGGCGGTTTTTAATGTCGTCTCGGCCTGGCGCACACGGTCGCGGGTGCCGGAGCCGAGGCTGTCTAAGTAGAGTTCGTTGCGCAGCTGGGCTTCGAGTTGCGAGAGTTCCATTTCCTTCACCTCAATCTGCATCCGGCGGTCGGAGAGTTGCGTCTCCACGTTGGCCTTCAGTTGGGCGGTCTGCTGGCGGCGTATCTCGCGCTCGTCGAGGGCCTTGGAGTAGTCGGTCTCAGCGGATTGCAAGTCGAGGCGCAGCAGGGGCGTGCCGACGTCCACGCTGTCGCCGCTGTGGGCATAGACCTCAAGAATCTTCGAACTGATGGGCGACACAATGATTTCCTCGAAGGCGGGCACGATGCGCCCCGTGGCCGAGACGCTGACGTTGATGGTGCCGCGGTCCACCTCGGAGATGATGAGTGACTTGCGGTCGAGGGTCGGAATCATCTGCGTGCCGAGCCAGGCACCTGCGCCCAGCACCGCTACCGCGATGGCAACGGCCATGGCGATGCGACGGAGTTTGCGCCGGCGTTGTTCATTGACAGGAATCGCCCTGTCCATCGTCTGATTGTCGTTCTTCATATATCTAATGTTCAATAGTCAATGTTCAATGTTCAATGAGACGTTCTACGTCTGCCGTGAGTTCGCAGCCGCGCTCGAAGTCCCAGAGGGCGATGGAGCGGAGCTGATAGTAATAGTACCAGTAGTTGAAGAGCTGCTGGATGCGGTTCTGGCGGGCCTGGTCCTTGGCGGTCTGCGCGCTGGAGAGTTCGAGGGTCGAGATGCTGCCTATCTTGAACGTCTCTACGTTGGTGTGGTAGCGGCGGCGGGCGATGGTGTCGGCCTCGCAGGCGATGCGCAGCTGCTCAGCCTGGTTGTTGAACTGCTCAGTCAGTATAAAAATGTTCTGGCGGAAGTCCTGTGACTGCTGGCGCAACTGGCCTTGGACGATGTCGCGGTTGCTCTCGGCGAGGCGACGCTGCCCCTTGCGCTTGCCCCAGTCGAGCAATGGCACGGTGATGCCCACCGAGACCACCTCGTTGCTCAGCAGGTTGCGGTAGGCAGCGCTTATGTTCTCGCCCGTGCCGGTATAGCCCAGTTGGGCGTAGAGGTTGATGCTCTGGCGGTTGGCGCGGGCCGAGGCCACGGCGTAGTCGGCCTCCATCTGGCGACGGCGCATGGTGGTGGCCTGGGCGTTGTTGCGGAGGGCGTGGGCGAGGACGTCCTCGTAGTCGAGATGGAGACCCAAGGCCGACGCTTCGGGAACGGTGGCGGTGATGGGGGCTTCCACATCGAGGAACGATCGGAGGGCGAACTGTCGGGCCTGGCGGGTGCTCTCGCTGTTGGTCAGGGCACTGCGGGCGGTGAGCACATCGAGGCGCAGTTGCAGCACGTCGTTCTCGCTGATGGTACCCATGCGGCGCTTAGCCTGCGCCACCTCGTAGAGTTTTTCCGCCGTCTGCAGATTTTGCTTTGAAATATTTACCTGTTCGCCGGCCAACAGCAGACCGAAATAGAGGCTGATGGCCTGCATGGCCACTTGCTCCGTCTCGGTGAGGAATCGCGCCTGGGCCTCGCGGTAGCGCAGTGGCTCTATGCGGCGGTTCCACTTCAGGTGGTTCACGCTGAAGAGCGGCTGCGATAGTGTGACGGCCACGGGCAGCGACATGAACTGATTCTGCGACCCGCCGCTGCCCGACTGGTGCAGATAGTCGAGCGACGACTCCACGCTGAGCGTGCCGCCCGTGGGCCAAAGTTTCTGTTTGATGTTCACCGCCCCGTTGAGTCCGAGGTAGTCGTTGCGCACGAACGACAGCGAGCCGTCGGCCTGCTGGTACGAACTGTAGCGCTTGTTCCACGACGGTGCCGTGCCCGACAGCGATACTTCTGGCAGCAGGTCGGCCCGGTAGCTGCGCCACTGCCAGTAGGCCGACCGCAGTTCGCCTAAGGCTACCGCTGCATCGATGCTCTGGCGGCGCGCCATCATGATGCAGTCGTCGAGTGAGAGGCGCAGCGTGTCCTCATGAGCCCAACCTATCAGTGGCAACAAGGCGAGGAACAAAAGATAGTGTCGTTTCATAAATCTGTTTTCTCCTTTTGAATTTTTAATTCCAAAGTTTGGGATGTACATTGCAAAGTTTGCAACGTGCATCCCAAACTTTGCAATATAAAATAGACCTTGATGAAAATACATTTATATTACTCATGCCGCAAAGCTTCTACGGGACGTTTATACATAGCTATAAGGGTAGGCACCACCATGCCGAGGGTGACGATGGCGAGAAGCAAAAGGTACTGGATGGAGGATACAATGAGGAAATGAGGCCAGAACTGCGACACCCAGTCGGTCTCGCGGCCGGAGCCGCCGTAGGCGTTGCCATCTGAGAGCACATCCCAGTGGATGGCAACTTGAAACCAGACAAGACAGCCCGTGAAGACGGCAAGAGCGGTAAGGACGGCCGCCTCGCCCCATATCTGTAGGAAGATGTCGCGCCGCTTGGCGCCGAAGCTGCGCATGATGCCGATGTCCTCTGTGCGCTTGCGTATCTGCAGCCAGAAGGTGCCCAGTGTGCCCAGCACGACGATGATGCCGAAGAGAACAAGGGGGACCGTGGCCAGCGTGGTGTACATCGTGTAGTCGTGGGCCACCTGCTTGTCGTAGTGCTGTTGATAGGTTTCGAGACGGCCTAAAACGCAGATGCCGGCGCGGAAGTCGTTGGTCAGCGTAGGCGTGAGCTGCTTTACGAAGATCTTGGCATCAGCATCGGGTTTCAGCCGCACGAGCAGTTGGCAGTAGGCACTGGCCCCGCTGCCGGGATTGGGGAAGAAGACCACATAGGGGTATCGCTCGTTGGGCGCACCCTTCACGTCCTCTACCACGCCAGCTATGGTGTGGTAGCCAACCACACCGTGGACGATTTCTCCTCCTTCATAGCGGGTGTCCACCATCGCCACGCGCTTGCCCATCACATGGTCGTGGCCGAAGAGCATCTGCGCCACGCTGCGGGTCATGACGATGCCATCGGGCGCAATCTGCCGTGACAGCGTCTCGGCATCGGGACTGCCCTCAATGGCGCGTAGCCCCTGGGTCTCGAAGAAATGTTCGTTCTGGTAGTAGAAGAACTGCGAGAAGCCGATGGTACGCGTGGTGTCATCGGCCAGGGCCAGCGTGCGCCAGTTGTAGAAACGAAGGTTGGCCCCCAGATAGTCGGGCGTGAGGCAGACGGATGCCACTTCGGGCATGGTGGCCAGCTTGTCGCGGATGACATAGACCCCACGGGCCTCTTCCTCGGTGATGTCTTGCCCCTCAGAGGCACTCTCACTGCGGACGATGCCCAACTGGCCCACGCAGAGGTGGTCTTTCTCAAACTCGCCTGCCGGTATGCAGAAATGGGTGGCATAGAAAGTGACGGTGAGGAAGTCGACAATGAACCAACTCAGGCAGGAGATGATGGCTATCTCGGCAAATATCCAGCCGTTCTGTTTTTTGCGAGTCCACAGACTCTTCAGTATTATGCTCATCTTTTCTGGTTTAATGATTCAACAATAGGTTTGCGCAGCGACGACCAGGCAGGAATGAGGGCCGCCATGAGATTGAGCACGGCGCAGCAGACGAAGGCAATGAGGAACAGCGTCGGCGTGAAGAACATGTCAAGCTGAAGCGACACGCTGTTGATGGGATCGTACTCGCGCTCGAACAGTGTGAGGAACATGGTATTGCTGCACATGGCGCTGATGAAGAGCCACGAGAGCGCATAGCCCGCGATGCCGCCCAGGAGCGTCAGCACGAGGTTCTCATGGATGACCTCACTGAGCAGCGTCCGGCGCTTGGCGCCGAAAGCCTTGCGGATGCCCATCTCGGCAATGCGCGCCTCCATCTGGTTCGACACTAGGCCGCTCAGGTTGATGGCTGGCAGCAGCAGGAGCAGCAACATGAGCAGGGCGGGATATTGCAGGTTGTACAGCATGTCGCCCGTGGACATATCGTAAGATTCTTCGAAGTTGAGCGTCCTGGCCCAGTGCATCTGTGCGTCAATGCTAAACTCGTAGTCCCTGCCCGTTGCCTGTCGCAGCATCGAGAGGTATTTTGCACGGTAGGGTTCCAGTTCGTCCTTCAGCATCTGGTAAGTGCAGCCCTCCTTCAGCAGTACCGTCACCTCCAGACCGCCAGCATAGCTCACGTCCCGGCTCTGCCAGTGGCTGCGCGAGTCATTCACGGTATAGGGCAGGTAGACATCGGCCGAGGAGTTGACCAATAGCGGACTCACCTCCCTGACAACGCCTACAACGCGATAGGGCAGGTAGTTGAGGAGCAACTGGCGGCCTGCCACCTGCTCCGTCGTTCCAAACACCCGGCGGGCCAGCACGTCGGTGATAACGATGCACTTCTCGGCATGCTGCAGTTGTTCATCGGTGTAGGGCCTGCCGCTGACAAACTGGAAGTCGTAGAGGCGGTAGAAGTTGGCATCGGTGAACTTCATCGTCACCGGCATCTCCTGCTTGCCCAGCTCCTCGCAGGCCGTGAAGCGATAGACATAGCTGTTGTCCATGTTGGCACTGACCACCTCGGCACACTTCAGGTGGCTGAACAGTTCCTCAACGGCAAGGGGAGAATAGCCGGAGTAACCCACGAATGCTCCCTTGTCGTTCTTGAAGTAGCTTTTCAGGTACACCGTGCGGTCGCGGTGCTCCTCAGGATAGATATTGCTGATGCGGATGTGCAGGATGAGCGCCACCACCATTGCCGAGGCGATGGCCACCGCTGTGCCCGCGACGTAGATAGCGGAGAAGAGCTTGTCTTCGCGGATGAGTGCAAAGGCGTGTCGTATGATCTTAATCATTCGTGTAATTCGTGAAATTCGTGGTCGAAAATAATCTGTGGTTCTTTTATCACTGTATCTGTCGTCCGTCGAGGAATTTGATAATCCTGTCTGTCTGGGCGGCCTGCTGCTCGTTGTGGGTCACCATGACGATGGTGCGGCCGTCCTCGCGGTTCAGGCGGTGGAGCAGTTCCATGATCTCCGCACCCATCTTCGAGTCGAGGTTACCCGTTGGCTCGTCGGCGAGGAGGATTTCGGGGTTGCCGATGATGGCTCGGGCAATGGCCACGCGCTGGCACTGTCCGCCGGAGAGCTGTGTGGGGCGGTGCTTCATGCGGTGGGAGAGGCCGACGCGGTCGATGACCTCCTTGGCGAGTCGGATGCGCTCGCCGCTGCGCACGCCGCGGTAGATGAGCGGCAGCTGCACGTTGTCGAGGACGTTGAGCGTCGGGATGAGGTGGAACGACTGGAAGACGAAGCCCAGCGTCTTGTTGCGCAGTTCAGCGAGGCGGTTGTCCGAAAGCTTCGGGTCGATGCGCGTGCCGCACAGCTCAATCTCGCCGCTCGTCGGCTCGTCGAGCAGTCCCATGATGTTGAGCAGCGTCGACTTGCCGCAGCCCGACGGCCCCATGATGCTCAGGAACTCGCCCTTGCGCACTTCGAGGTTCACATTCTCCAACGCCTGTGTCTCCACTTCGTCGGTACGGTAGATTTTGTTGATGCCCGTTAGTTTAATCACTGTTTCCATTGTTCTTTTGTTTATTATGTTTATTATGTTTATTTATTCTATCTTATTCATCCCTTAGTGCGTTGGTAATCTTAGTCTTGATAATCTTCACGGCGGGGATGGCGGTACCGATGAGAACAGTACATAATATAATAATGTACACGACGGAGGAAACCACGAGGAAGTGGGGCCAGAAGTAATCGACCCACGTCTTGTCGGTGGGCACGTCGATGATGTTATTCATATAGAGCGTCTCGCAGTGTTCTTTACCATATTCCACCGTGAGGCCACTATAGGCGTAATTGAGATAGATGACGAGTCCCACGGCGACGGCTGCGGTGGCCAGCAGGGCGTTACGCCGAAGGAAATCCCAAAGAACACGCCAACGGGTGGCTCCGAAAGCACGGCGCACGCCACACTCCTCCGTATGGCGCTTGGCGTGGAGCCACACGGTGCCAATAACAGCCAGCATCAGATTGATAAGGAAGAACAGGGCGAGAGCCAGACTGCGGTTCACCTCCTGCGTGCGGCCCTCGTCGAGTTCCTGCTGCTCCAAATGCTCTTCAAATGTCATCAGGCGTCTGATGCGGTTGAAGCCCGTCTGACAGTTGTTGATGAGTTCGCGCCCATGTTCCTCTACGAAGCGTTGGGCATCCATCCCCTCCTTCAGTCGGATCACGTAGCGGCATTCGGTTTTGCTCAGACTGTCGGATCTGATGATTAGCGACTGCAAGGTATTATTCATCGACTTGCGGAAGTCTTCCACCACGCCTACCACCGTCACGACGATGTCGGGGTCACCATAGCAGATGGTAATCTTGCGCCCCAACACGTCGGTGCTCCCGAAGAGCGCCATAGCACCAGAGCGCGTCAGCACTGCCTGCCGGTCACGCTTCTGTAGGTGCGAGAGCTGTTCAGCCGAGGGGCTGCCGGGCAAAGGCTTCAACCCGTAGGTCTCGAAGAAGCGAGAGTCGGGTACGAAGCGGATAGCCGCCAGCCAGAGCGTATCCTTGTCGATGCGACACGGTGAGTAGCCCTGACTCGTAAAACCGATGGAGCCGTATTCCTCATCGTAGAGATAGGCCGACGCCACACCATCCACAGCCGTCAGCTGGCGCAGCATCTGCTGGCGGCGCTCCTCAGTAGGGTTGTAAGGGTCACTCCTGTCCTCTTCGCTGGCATCCTCGTCCCACGCGCCGACGGTCGTTTCGGCATAGAGCAGCTTGTCCGTATCGAAACCGAGCGTCCGACAGCGATAATAGAGGTTCACGACAGCGGGGTCGAACACCGCCCAAGCCACAACGGTGATAACCACCAGTTCAACGAACAGCCAGATTGTGGCCTTGCTTGCGAATATGTCTTTCAGTTGTTTCATCTTTTCTCCATCATTGATTCTACAATCGGTTTCCGCAGGCTCCACCATGCAGGGATGACGGCGGCCAACAGGTTAAGCACGAGTATCGCCCCAAAGGCTCCAATAAACAGCGAGGGGGCAAAGAGCATCTCGCCCTCAACAATCGGAGCCGTATTGAGCGTGCTATTGTCGAAGAACATGCCGAGGATTTCCCTTCGCAGACCGTAGATGGCGAGCCACGAAAATACGAGGCCGATGATGCCTCCGATAGTCGTCAGTACCAGGTTCTCCATCACCACTTGGTTCAGGAGCGTGCTGCGTCGTGCGCCGAAGGTCTTGCGCACGGCCATCTCCGCCGAGCGTCGCTCCATACGTCCAGCCACGATACCGCAGAGGTTCAGAGCCGGCACGAAGAGTAGCACGAATAGGATGCCCGCGTAGTGCATGACCAATTGCCACCCCGTAACCACCCCGAACACATTGTCGCGGTTCTCGGTACGGAGCACGTGCATCGGATGCGTCTCCAGGCCCTTGGTCAGCACCACTTTCGTCTTCACGCCTTCGCCGAAATAGAAATTGTTCAGCAACTCATCTTTCGACTGGGTGAGACGATTGGCTATGCCGTCGATCTCTTCTTTCAACGCCTGCAGGTGCTCGTCGTCCTTTACCGTGGCTACGATGGAATAAAGTCCGGCATAGACCGACCCAGCACGCACCTCCACCAGTGTGTAGGGCATGATGATGTCAGCATAGCTGTCGGGGGTGAGCTGGCTACCGCTGCGCACCACGCCTATGATGCGCAAGTCTTCTTCATGCTCCATCACTAATGTCTGCCCCACGGCATCCACACCCTTGCCAAACAGCCGCTCGGCCAGTGCATCGGTGATGACGCATACCGCATCTTTCCCCTCCACCTCCTTCCGGGTGAATGGTCTGCCACTCACGAAGTCGTAAGCATAGATTTTGAAGAAGTCGGCACTGGTGCGGTTGCGGATGACATCCACGAAGTCATTCTTTCCGCGAACAATGGAGGCCTGGCAACGGCCTTCTGCCTTTCCCGTTCCTGCCGCCAAGAGCGTGGGCGAACAATACTCGATGTTCTTGCTCTGCAGGAACCATTCCTCAAAAGCTTTGTCGCCGAAGTAGCATCGTCCAGCGCCACGGTTCTCTGCCTCAATGTAAATGCCTTCAAAGTAAGCAGTACGTGCGCGGTTGCGCTCGGGATAGATGGGTGCCAACTTGATGTAATACACTACGGCCATCACCATCGTAAAGGCAATGGCCAGCGCCGTACCCACGATGTAGATGCCGGAGAAAAGTCGTTCCTCGCGCATCATGGCGAGGGCTTGTTTCAAATATCTCATATCATTTACGATAATTATCTGTCAATATACAATACAATATCCGTGCCAAATCCGTAACTCATTGATAATCAGCAACGGCATAAAATAAAGTGTCCATTTCTGGACACTCATGGTGTCCGGAAATGGACAATCTAATATGTATTTCTCGTTACTGTATCATTCAGAACCCCGGTTCTGCCTCGCCACGAAGGAAGGTAATCCATCCATCCTTGTCTTTGAAGTAAAATCCTTCGAATCGAAGCGTCCTTTCGTCGGCGTAGTCGAAGGTAGCGATATTGGAATAGGCCATGTGTCCACTATTAGCACCTTCATATTGAGCATTCAAAAACAGGCAGTTGCGCTTCTCGCCATTTTCCCCTTCCGGGCTGTAGTA
>Ga0256404_1007284_pt1 | contig 17640 bp, 12 predicted proteins | sample RumenRJG_01DNA_FD_185990 | JGI IMG/M metagenome (GOLD analysis project Ga0256404, IMG submission 185990) | Bovine rumen microbial communities from Lethbridge, Alberta, Canada - RJG_01 | ecosystem: Host-associated > Mammals > Digestive system > Stomach > Rumen | place: Canada: Alberta | collected...
TCGGCGATCGGCGACATCCCGCCAGCCGAAGCATACTTCCCAGCCATGTTGCTGGATGCAGCGAAAGCAGCCGCCTGATTCACTATAAAATCATCGGATTTTTGTCTTGACAAGCGTGCCATTATACCAAGTGAGATTTTGGTGGTTAATGATGGCGGATTGCGAGAAGATGGAATGTGGAATATCCTGAATTTCGCGCCTATAAGGAATTTGAAGACCGTGCTTTTTTTGAATGTTCATTTTCACGGGAGAGCCACTTCCAAGTCTATGAAATTTTTGAATGTCGATGCTCTGATCATTCGGTCTTGTTCTTTTGAAAATTACTCTGATATCATTTTTAATGTAGAGAACTGTCAATCGTTTTGGATTCAAAGCAGCCAATTCGAACGCTGTACGCGAATAATGGATTCATGGGACTACGTTGGCGTCATTGGCAATTTGAAAAATGTAGGAATTTTGCAGGTGAATTCTTGCGCATTTAAGAATTGCTTCTTGTTACGGGAATTATCTGGCGGATATACAGAAAGGATAGGCGGCATGCTCTTCATGGGTGTCAATGGAAATGAAATAAATGATTGCAGATGCGATGATTCCAATCCGATCTGCTGATGCGTTTCACATTGAGGGGAATTTACGCTTATGAAAATTGAATTTTCCAAAATCGCAACGCAAGAGCAAGCTTTTGCATCGTTGCTCGCTCGCTTCGACGCGGCCGCGCAGATGATGCAGCCGTTTGCGGATGCGGCGGTGATGGCGGATTTGGCGCATTTGCGTGAGACGTTCCAGCGGCGCGTGGACACGTTTCATCGCGACGACCGCAAGCTCAGCATCGCGGTCGTCGGGCGCATCAAGGCGGGGAAGTCTTCGTTTCTCAATACGCTCCTGTTCGACGGGAAAGACGTGCTGCCACATGCGTTTTCACCGAAGACGGCGACGCTTACGAAGATCGAGTACGCTGCCGAAAACGCCATCGAGATCGAATATTATACGCCCGAGGAATGGGCGCGGCAGATGGAGCTCGCCGCGCAGGATCGCGCGGGCGATGATGTCGAGGCGGCGAAAGAACTTCGGAATGATACGCAGCGGAGCGGCATTGACGTCGCTAGTTATCTCGCCAAAGGGCGCGAGCGCATCGCTTTTCCTTCCGAGCGGGAACTCATGGAGCAGATGAATACCTACGTCGGGCAGAACGGCGCCGTCACGCCGCTCGTCAAATGCGTGACGCTCTATACGAATCGCCCCGAGCTCGACGGCGTGTCCATCGTCGATACCCCCGGCCTTTGCGATCCCGTCGTTTCGCGCACCATCCGCACGCGTGAATTTCTCGAAGTCTGCGATACCATCTTTTTCTTGAGCCCCGCCTCCACCTTTCTGACGAGTAGCGACGTCGATATGCTGCACGTCCAGCTGCCACAGAAAGGCGTCACGCATCTTTCCCTCGTTTGCAGCCGGTTTGATGAAGGCCTCGCGGACGTGATTTTTGATATCGATACGATTGAAGAGGCGCTCGACGATACGAAAAAGCGCTTGCAAAAACGCGCGATGGCGGTCTTCCGTCCGAAGGCCGGAGAGATGCCAGATGCGAACCAAGAAAAGTTGCGCGCGGCGTGCCAGCATCCGCAGTTCCTTTCCTCGACATTCCACAATATGATCGGCCGTGCGGCGGATACCTATACGGAGCTCGAGCGCAAAGCATTCGATAATGTCAACGAGCACGGCGACCTCGATGCGGCGATGGTCGCGCGCATCGGCGACATCACGGATATCGAGCAGGAGCTCCATGCCGTCATCGTGGAAAAGGACACGCTGCTCGCGGAGAAAGCCGCGAACCTGCTGCCGACCGCCGAGCGGGAGCTGACATCCTTTTTGCAGAACCAGCGGCAGACCGTCCTCACGCATTTGAGCGCGCTGACGAAGAACGACCAGCAGAAGCTCGAACAGCAGCGCAAGGAGGTGCAGAGCCGCATCCGCGAGATGCAGGCGCGGCTCGAAGAACATTTCGGCGGGGTGAACGTGAAGATCGAGGAGACGAAAATCTCCATCCTCCAAGACCTGCGACGCTCCAGCCGCGAGTATGCCAGCTTGTCCGACCGCACGCGCATAGAGACGCGCGAGCGCAGCCGCCGGGTCAGCGATTCGCATTGGTACAATCCGTTTTCGTGGGGGCGGTCGCATACGGAGTATTCGACGTATCAAGTCGAAGTTACCTATCTCCTCGCGAGCGACGCGCTCGAAAACATCCGCAACTACGCGAGCAGCGCGGCCGGATCGATCGAAGAGGGCTTTGCCGAGGCCGTGAACATCCGCCAGCTGAAGACGGCGCTGCTGAAGATGGTCATCGACGGCTTCGACGTCTCGTCCGAGACGTACGATCCCGCACATTTCCGCCTGCTCACCGAGCAGACGCTAAACCGCATCGAGCTCCCTGTCCTGAAGATTTCCGTCGATGATGCTATCGCAAGCGTCGGCACATCGTTCTCCGGCGAAATCCAAGACGCCTCCGCACGCAGCGAACTAAAAAGCCTGCTCGCAAAGACGATCGCTGACCTCTTCGACCGCATCAGCGCCCAGCTCGTGCAGGAAATCGCATCGTTCAAAGCACGCGTCGATGGCATCAAAGAAGAATTTTCCACCAGCCTCCTGCATGACATCCAAGACGATTACGATAGGCTCTTGAAAGAGTGCGAAGACAAAGAAGCAAGCATCCAGCAGCTGAAAGCCTACGATGATGCGCTGGCAGGATTTTTGAAAGAGCAGACGGTCTGATTGCAAAACGTGGCGTTTCCAGCAGCAGGGGATTTGTGAATTGTTCGTTTCCTATGGACACGTTCGTTCGATTTGTGCTAAGATGAACGCATAGGAGAGCAACGAAAATTGTTCGGATGCAGCACCGCAGGAGGATGAGCACTTCTGCGGTGCTGCTATTTTTTCGAGAAAAAATCAAAAAATACTATTGATAATCATTTTCAAGTATGGTATATTGTACTTGGCTTTCGTTGAGGGGTGTGAGGATGCACCTCGTAAAGCTCTCCTACTAAATACACAGCAAGAAGACCTCGTGCACCGCTCATGCACGAGGTCGTCTTGTCGTTGTCACTTTTTCGTGCAGAACGTCGCGAAGCGTTTTCCGTATGCCTGGAACAGCTCGCGGAAGTTTTCGATGTCGCCGCTCAGTCCGACCGGGCCGAGGTGGATGAACGGCTCGCCGAAGGACGAGCCTCCCGAATACACCGCCATGCCGCAGCAGAGCTCGAACGTCAGGAGCTCGCTGATCGTCGTCTCTCCGCCGCCGTGGAGGTACTGCGCTGTCGCGAACGCGCCGCCGAGCTTGCCTGCGAGGCCGAGCCCTTTCGCGTGCGTTTCGAGCCATGCTTTCATCGTGCCGGGGAGCGAGGCGAAATACGTCGGCGCGCCGAGGATCACGCCGTCCGCGTCATGGACGAACGCCAGGTCGGCATCTTGGATGGAAAAGCACTTGGCCTCGACATCGCCGACCGTCTGCATCCCTTCGGCGATCCAGTCCGCAGCCTGCTTCGTCGTTCCTGTTTTGGAATCGTAGATGATCGCAAAATGTTTCATTGAATCGCATCCCCCTCTTGCTGATGGCGCTCCAGCCATGCCTTGGCATACGTGCAGGTCGCCGTGACTTTGCCGCCGCGCCGGTGAATCTCTTCCACGGTCTCCGCTACGAGCTTCGAGGCTACCCCATGACCGCGCAGCTCTGGAAGGACGACCGTATGATAGATGTCGAAGATGCCGGGCGCAGTCTCGCGGAAATCGGCATTTGCCAAGAGCTTTCCCTGCTCGCCGAGCAGGAAGACGTGTTCTTCGTTTACTTGAAATTGCAACAGCTTCATCTCCATTTCGTCGATGGAATCGTTTGATTCCATCCTACCATCCTCGCCCATGTCGCGCAAGCAATCAAGTTCCTGTTCGTGCAAGAGGCCGGCCTCATTTCCGTCGGCATCAAACCGTACTTCGTGCTCGATTTCCTTTTCACGCAGGAGCTCCCGCAGCCCCGGCAACGCGTCGAAGGGCTGGAAGATTTTTGCGCGGTTCAACGGTCTCTTGATTGCCATAGGCTTTGTGCCCTCCAATCTGTTCGTTGCGTTCGCGGCGCGTGGCGGCGGCGAGGAGGTCGGTCGCCCGCAGCAACGCGTTCTTTCCAAACCGCTGGTGGAGCGCGAGCGTCGTCTGCTGGCGCGCGCGTTCCCGCGTCTCTGCTTCCAATGGTAGTCCGTGCTTTGAAGGAGCTCGGACAGAAGTATGTGCAAGAGAATGTCATCGGGAAACTGCGCAGCCACCTCACGCACGACGAAAAGCAGCGCTTGTATCGCGAGAGCCAGCGCGCGACAGCGTGGATGCGCCCAGTCATCCGGAAAATCTGCGAAGAATGATTTATGAGACATCATCGGTCATGGAGCGATACGATTTTCCTTGCAATCGCTCTTTGGAAGGTGATATTATAAAATATATCTTCGGCAAAAATTATTTAATTTGCCGAAGATATAAAGTTTGGGAGGTGATTCTCATGAGTGCAGTTTGCGCAGAAATGAAACCGAAGATTTTGAGCCGCCGCGCGTTCATCAACCAGCTTGCGAAAGAGATGCCGGGAAAGAGCCGGTCAACCTACATCATGAAGCTGCAACAGATGACAAAGGACGGTTCCATCGTCCACGTTGGACGCGACGCCTATCAATTTGCGGAAAGCGCCAGCCTGTATACGTATACGTATTCGCCGGCCGCGCAGGATGTCGTCGCATTCATGACGGAGCATTTCCCGTTGGCAGATTTCCGTGTCTTGGAATTTATCCAGTACAACGAATTTGTCAATCATCTGCTGGGACACAACACGATCCTGCTTTCGGTGGAAAAAGATATCATGACCTTCATTTTCAGCGACTTTCAGGAACGCTATCCGGGCAAGGCAATGCTACATCCATCGGTCGATGATTTTCACATTTACCGACAGGATGACGCCATCATCGTAGAGCCGCTTCTGACCGAAGCGCCCCGCAGCCATCAAGGAAAATGGCAGACGGGGCTGGAAAAGCTTTTGGTGGATCTCGTTGCGGACAAATACCTGCGGAGCAGTATCAGCGAGAGCGAATACCCTCGTATCTACGAAACGGCTTTTGAACGATATACGGTAGACACTCGCAAGCTCTTCCGTTACGCGCGGAGGCGCAATGCCGCGCAGAAAATCCGTAATATCATCGAAAGCTCGAACAATATCCTGCTGGGAACGGAGACACCATGCTGACACGAGATAATTTTACCGCCGACCACATTCGCGCATTGCAGCAGAAAAGCAAATGTGATCCATCCATCCTAGAGCGCACGATTTATGCCTTTGGCCTTTTGGAAGCGTTGACCCGCGTGGAGATGCCGTTTATTTTCAAGGGTGGCAGCAGCCTGATGCTGTTGCTCGAACACCCGCGACGCTTGTCGACCGATGTCGATATCTTAGTCGAGCCCGGAACGGATTTGGACGGCTATCTCGATGCAGCTGCGCGCATTTTCCCATTTGTACGGCGGGAGGAGCAGCCGCGGGCAAAACGGAGTGGCATCGAAAAGCGCCATTTCAAATTTTCCTACCAGTCGCCGCTGACAGAAAAAGAGTTTCACATCTTGCTGGATGTCGTATTCGAGGCCAACCCCTACCCGCAACTCGTCAGCCGTCCCATCAGCAACGACCTGCTCCAGACAGAGGGCGTTCCTCTGACAGTACAACTTCCCAGCATCAACTGTGTGCTCGGCGACAAGCTGACGGCTTTTGCCCCGCATACGACAGGCATCCCGCTCGGCATCGGAAAAAACATGGAGGTCATCAAGCAATTCTACGATGTCGCCACGCTGCTAACTGAATTTACAGATTTCGACGAAGTGGCAGCTGCCTACCGGCAGGTTGTACACGAAGAAATTCTGTATCGCGGCGGCAGCATCACGTCGGACGAAGCCATAAGGGACACGCTCGATACAGCCCTCTGCATCGCCGCGCGCGGCAAGGTGCAGCCAGAGGAATACCAGCTTTACGTCAAAGCCATTCGTGACCTGCGTGATCACATCTACGCGGAGCGTTATACCCCGGAGGTCGCAGCCAAGCAAGCACCTCGTATCATTTATGCTTCTGCGTGCCTGTTGAAGCACGCGCCGTTCCAAAACGTTCTCGCGCCAGATGAATATCTCCGTAGGCAATACAAAGGACAGGAATTTCTGCCGATGAAATACCTGAAGCGCATCGACCCGCTGGCCTATGCGTTCTCTATCCAAGCAGACGAACTCTTGCATAGCTGATGCAACAAAGCGGCCAAAATGGACGTTTTCTCCATTTTGGCCGCTTTGTTCGCGCATCATGATTGTATGGCATCGTCAAAACTTGACAGTTTTGACGATGTTTTTCGGTTTGTGATAAAATGCGGCTATCGGTATAGTAAAAACTTATCGTCAAAACAAAGGCGGCGAATCTCATGAAATACGGGTATGCGCGGGTCAGCAGCCGCGTGCAAATCAAAGGCAACAGTCTCGAAGATCAGGAGGCGCAGCTCCGGCAGGCTGGATGCGAGGAAATCGTCTGCGAGCAGTTCACTGGCACGACGATGCACCGGCCAAAATTCGACGAGCTCATGGAGCGCATCCAGCCGGGCGACACGATCGCCGTGACGAAGCTTGACCGCTTCGCACGGACGGCAGCAGACGGAAGCACGCTCATCCAGTCGCTTATCGACAAGGGCGTGACGGTTCACGTCCTCAACATGGGTGTCATCGATGACAGCCCCATTGGGAAGGTCATCGTCAACGTGCTTCTCGCGTTCGCGCAATTCGAGCGTGATCTCATCATAGAACGGACGCAGGCAGGGAAAGCGATTGCGCGGACGCGTGCTGGCTTCCGCGAAGGCCGACCTCCGATTCCAGCGGCGCGAAAGGAGGCTGCCGTGCGCATGGTGCTCGAACAGAAGATGACATATCGGGAGGCTGCGGAGTCGGTCGGCATCAGCATCGCTACACTGACACGAGCGATCCGCTCAGAAAAAGCGCGAAATTGTCCTCAGTGAATGGAACGCCATCGAATATGGTTTCCTAGGAAGCCGTATGAGGGGCCTTTGAATGGCTGCACGATCTCATGTACCCCTTGTTTTTATGCTATGTCCCGCCTGTGAGAACAAAATCAAGACGCTTGCGCGTGCATCACGCTCGATGAACGCGCAAATCAGATGAACTTGTACATGTTTCGCGGACGCAAAGAGGCCTCCGGATCGATTGAGCCGGAGGCCTCTTCGATGTCCATTATGGACATCTTTCATTTCACATGTTTTTAAAGATGTTTTGCTTTTGCGAGGTGGAGTGCCTGGTCGTACACTTTCATGTCTTCCTGCGAGAAGATGCCCTCATCGTTGTCCTTCGGATACCAGCCGGGCATATCCACATAGAATTTCGTGCCTTTGTATTCATACGCGATGCGACGGACATCTCGGAAGAGCTCTTCGCCGGTCTCTGGGTTGTGGTGCGTTTTTCCTTCTTGCATTTTCAAGATTCATTATCATTATCGCTGGTGGTTTGCGTGTGGAATATTTTGTCGAGTGCGTCTTGGAGTACTTTCGAAAGGTCAATGGAATCATCTTCCGCACGGATGGCCTGCCAGTACGGAATTGTGACTTCTTTTCGGATGGGATCGTTCTTGTGCTTTTCGAAATATTCACGAGCGTCTTCTATTCGTTTGCGCTGAAACGACTGAGCGAAATAAACAAGGATACGTTCCATTTCTTTGGAATCTTTCACATAAGGTGCATATTCTCTGCGGATCGTGTCTTTTTCCTTCGGAGAAAGTTCACGAGCAAATTCGCTTTCCATGATCGCCCATGAATTTTCTCTACCGGCCTTGTCATAAACGCATTTCCCGTCGATGGCGAAGAGACGGATGCGCGGATAGAATTGAAAGATATCAAGGAAGCTCAATTCCCACAGGATATCTTTCAGGTCAGAAAAATGTTGTTCCATCGAAATGCTGCATTGTCCATTCCCATCCGATGGTTCTTTTGACATCTTTTTCAGCAGAGTCAAGTAAGAAATCTCTGGACGGACAAAGAGAATATTCAGAGATGCCTGATACTGGCGATCTTGAAGCGGATTTCGTAAGTTCGTTGCTCGGAATGGAGAATCCGAATCGAGAAGCGTGCTTTCGATGATGAGGTTGTATCCATCTTTCATCAGAGAATCCATGAGTGCTGCTGCCATGTTCTCTTCGAATTTTTCGCTGGAGATACGGACGACATCCCCGTGTTCCTTTTTGGCGAACAAATTTGGCAGTACGTCTTTTTCCGTTCCGAATGCATCCACGACAAGGTAGGCATGTGGCTTTTTATGACGAATATGTCCTCCAGTCAGTGAAGAGATGATGCGCTCCATTGACTGTTCGAATTCGATTTTTGTACATCCTTCCATATCGCTGCCCTCTGTCATCTTTCTGGTTCCTCTGCAATTTCATCATCCAAGGCGCTATTTTGCTCTTCCGTCTCGATATATTCCAAGCCATTTTCGATTTCGAAACGGCGCATATATTCTCGCAGATATTTGAATGGATACGGGAGTACTGTGTAATCGTTGCGGACGAATGCATATCCGAGCATTGGAAGAATTTCACGATACGAAACATCCTCGATTTTTGCGCCGATTTTTGGAAGAAGGATATGACGGACGTGAATCGCTTTCGATTGCTTCAGTTTTGAAAATCCATACCGTTTTCCGCATAGATATCCGACGGCAGGCAAATCGTAGAGTACCTTCCCGTTTTTCACGACATGGCGCGTGACAGGGAAATAGTGGCATTTGAGATATCCTGTGATGCCTTCCCGTTGGAGCAGCCATTCTTGCTTGAATGGCTTTACGAGGATGTCGTGACGTTCATAGAGAAATTGAAAAAATTTTTTTGCAAGCTTGGTCGTCGGCAGTTTTTCGCGGACAGGCTTATTATCATCTGCATTTGAACTTGGAATTGCTGGTTGCAGGTAGTCCCTGTATTCAGATAGCGTAAACGTTGGATTTTCTGGGGTGTTCAAGAAACGACGTGCGGCATCTTCTTCCGAGATGACAGATCCGCAGGTTTCCTTGAATTCTTCGATCCATTGTTTCAGTTTCGCCCGTTCCATTGGGAGATTTCCGTTCGCACGCAGGAGGGCATGTTCGATTTCCAAAACGTTCGGCATCAAGAATTCTTTGGTATGAACGATGAGGTGGAGATTCTTGTCATCATCGTTGAAGTAAAGTCCCTCCAGTTCTTCGCCGCTGATGCGGATGCCACTGAAGCGTGGATCCTCTGGCTTCATGTAAAAGTCTTCGACCATATTTCGTGCTTGCAGGAACGTACGGTTCTTCAGGAAGGTGTCATCGTCAAAGGTTTCGATGGAGAACGAGCCGTCCGGGAAAAGTTTCATGGCAAAGAAATAGTAAAAGTATTGGTGGTCTGGTAACCGCGTGCGTTCGAAGGAAATGAAATTCCATGTATGCGTGGCTCTGTGTTCGGAATCCCATGGACGAACGAAGGAAGAACGCTGTTGGATCAGGTCGCGCTTGACGATGAGTTCTGCGAGAGATTTTTTGAGCAGTTGTGGAAGAGATGCTTGCGGATCTTCCACATCCGCCGTTTTTTCAGGAGCGAGTGCTGCGCGGACGGATTCTATGGAGATACATTGCATACGGGAGAAAAGAAGGTGCGCGTCGCGGTAAGGATCTGGCTGCTTCTGGATGCGATACCATTTCTTTTCGTGCAGCAGATGGATATTATATGCTTCCTTGGATGGCTCTGTGGAAATATCGGAATGGATGCCGAAGGTGTGTTCCAGTTCCGATTGGATGCACTCAAGATACGCTTGCCCTGTGGATTGCTCAAAAGCTGGAAGGTGCATAGACAGGCAGATGGGGCGTTCGAAAGCTGTACGCAGGAATCTCCTGGCTTTGTCAGAGCCGTCGTACTCTTCTACCTCGTCGCGGATAGCATCAAAATTGAAAACATGGACATCGTTCTGCATCTCGAATGTGATTCGCAGGTAATCAGAAAGGTAGGTTTCTACATCCCGTAGGAACTGGGCGAGGATACCGCATTTCGTTTGGCTGTGGAAATGGTGGTAAGAACCGAAGGAGACGAAGTCGCGGTTTTTGTGATGGTGTCGATAACTCCGCTGTTCGAATATTTGCTTGGATTTCGCATCAGAGGTATATGGGAAGATATGTCCCTGCGGATCAATGATTACAAGATGACGCGGTTTGCGCTGCTTTCCATTTGCTTTCGCATCCTTTTCTGCCTGGGGTTCATACTTTCGGAACGTGCGGAGCGGCAGTTCCAGAACCATGTTTGGGAGCAGATGGATTTCGAGGAAGGATTTCGACTTTGCGGATGTGCTTTTGAATGGATAATAGAGCTTGCCGGAGGTGTTGGAATAGATCGGATGATCAGAGTCATCCAGCAGACGCGGCAGCGCATTGAAAAGCAGCTGTACGAGCATACGGTCTTGAAAGAACAGATGTTCTTTTTGGAATTTTGGATTCTGGAAGTCAGAGCGTTCGATGCGCTTGACGCTGTAGTTGTCGTCAAAGACTTCCAACCGGGAAACGAAATCGCCTTCCTTCACCTGTCCTTTCCGGAACAAGACGAGGCATTCCTTCTTGTTGGTGTAGGCGACGCTGAGAGCATGGAAGGACACGAGGGGGTAATCAAGGATGGTCATCTTCTTTCGAAGGATGCTTGCAGATTCCCCATCGGAGGCGTTTTCTGTAGCAAGCTGGATGAGATAGACATCGAAATCACGAAGGAATGTTTCCCTTTGAAAATGCGGATGGATGCGGTTTGTTACTATCGGTTCCGTTGAACACGTCATTTGGCTCATAATGAAGTTCGCGCTCCTTGATCAGCGATTGGAGTTTCAAAAGGAATTTGAAATTGTATTCCCCTGGGGTACGGAACAGCCAAGGGACTTCATAAATGCGATGGCCGTTGAATTCTCTGTAGTCTTCAAGAATCGGGGCATCGTTGAAATGCGGCTGCTCTTCGATGAGATTCGCCACGATACCGATGGATTTTGGATAGTTCGGATGGTGCTCTTCGTTATACGCATCAATTTCATCGAGCTTCTTGGATACTTTTTCCAGGAAGGTTTCGCGGGGAACGAAAAAGCCGTAATGCCAATGTTTCATGTCGAGATAAATCTCGAACGGAAGCAAGAAATCGAATTTCTCGAACAAATCTGGGACTTCAATTTCTTTCGATGGAATGTCAAATTGACGGAGAATGGCTTCTCCGCAGACTTCTCCCAAGCTTCCTTTGTAAAAACTGCGATAGAGGTTTGGGTTCATGATGCTTTTGGCAGATGTCCAGGATGTCGCATATCCAAGATCCTCAAAGCGTTTCCGGAGGAGCGAATCGGACATGAGAAGCGGCAACTTGCAGTCTTCTTCACTGACTTGCCCGTAATGGAGATTCATGTACTTCAAGGAATTTCGTTGGATGATTTCATCCTTGGAAAAAAATCGGTCGAGATATGGGAAACAATAATTGAAGTCATCGCCTTCGATATAAGCATAAGAGGTCAATTCGTAAGGGGAATGCAAGAACTGAAACTCTTGCACGAGCTCTTGCCAATCCGTCATCGGATGGTATGCCTCCACGTTTGTGGGAACTTTCAGGAGCATCCGACGGATGTCCATCCAAGGCTGCATGGCACTCTTCTTGATTCCACCTTTTGGGGAAAAGAAGTTGCGGAGGAAACGGCTGGCATCTCCTTCTGCGCATTTGTTCTGGAAGATGACTTGGAGATGCCAATGCTCGTCTTCCTCTTTCGTCGGATGGATGATCGCTTGTTCCGTCAATTTTTCAAGTTCCGGAATCAAAAGAGATTTGTTTTGCAAAAACGCAAGATCGTCACGGATGCAGATGTTATGGAGTCCTCTGTGGATGTAAATCGAGATGTCGCGGTTCTTCAGGAAAGATCGCGAAATGCGACCGATGGATTGCACGACGTTCTTCAAGGCAAAGTTCGCATAGTAGGCCGAAGCATTCTGGAATGCAGATTTCATGCGGATTTGAATATGAAGCGGATCTGTTTTTGAGATCAACTGACGGACGAGGCTCGTACCGACTTGTTCTGGGATGACATTCGCTTGGGCAGCCGTTTTGATGACGCCGATCATCTTGTGCATCTCATAGCTGGCGCTCTTGCTGTCACGTCCATTACGATCCGCATCCGTGGCGAGCGAGGAAGACGGGGATACACCGGACATATAGCCGAGGAAAATGCCATCGAAATCTGCGGTTTCATGGCGCGAATCAGATGCATGTTCTCTTTTCTCATCATTCATCACATCGACATAAATCCCGTCGATTATGTCTTGGACGTTCGGGGTGAATTGCAGGTTCGTTCCGGTCATCAATGTTTTGTAGGCGGCAAACACCATGATGCGAGCTCCGTCAAGAAGACGCTTTTTTAGAGTATCTACTTCTGCCTCATAATTCTCTGACGTGATGTTCGCGAGAAGGACAGGACGGTTGCCTGGCAATCCATATTCTTTCACGAGTTCTTGCATTGCACCTTCCAGGATGCATCGATAAAACGATTCTGGATGGTTGGGAATCTGTAATTCCTTGGTATCCGGGTCGCGATTGATTTTTGTGTCGGAAAGCTTCGGGGAATTCAGGAACAGCCAAGCGCGAGCATTCGTGCTGATGATGAAATCTCGCATGGCAACAAAACAGTCGTAGTACATGCCGATGCGGTAAGAACGATTTTGACCGCCGTAAATGGCATCCAGCTCTCTAGCGAATCTCTTGCAGTAGGAAGCGTTCTTGAATACGGTCATCAAGAGATCGTATGTATTTTCATTGCAGGTGGCGAGGCTCCCTTGGCCGTCCATGATGTTCGCGTCATGGATATGGACGCCATATTTTCGATATCCATCTTTGAGCTGTCGAAGAAAGCGAGAGATGAGCTCGTTCCCGTTTCCAAGAGAAAATTTCTTTCCGAGGTGTTTGGCAAAAAACGGGAGATAGAAGTTGTCTGGATTGATGATTTCCGCAGTCGCGGATGTCCCGATGACGAGCATCGTTTCCGCGAGGTTCAAGGCAATCATCTCTGGCGTCTTGACACGAGAGGCGAAGGTGATGTCCGTCTGTTCCATGTTGTGAGAGTCGTTGATGAACCGGTTGAGCCAATATCCACGAAGAAAATAGCTGCCATCATTCTCGCGGATGATCGAGCGCTTTCCAGCCCCGCTGGCCATCATAGAAGATTCTGCCATCGAGGAAATGAGTGCTTTTGATCGGTCTGTCGATGAAAAAATTTGCCGGAGAAGGGAGTCTTGCGCTTCATCGAGTGTGATGTCCGCAACCCCTTTTGGCTTCCCGCTCTTTTCCAATTCCTCTTGCTTGATGGAACGATACTTCCGGCTCCAAAATCCGACACATTTGCTGAAATCGCGGAAGAACCATTGGAGATTCGACAGCATCTTCGGAACGGGAATGTAGCTGCTGTCGTTCTTGATCGGCTGATATTCGCTGCCGCTATACATTTGGATGATGTACTGCCCTTTTTCTACTGACCATTTCGCAGCAGAGTAACGCTTCCCTTTGACGTTGGAAATGGAATGGATGTTGTAATCGCCGAGGAATGTGAATTTCGAATTTTTGTCTTCCATCGAGGAAATGGGCAGGCGATAGTTCCAAGCATGCGAAAAATAATGATGGAAAAGTTTGTCCGCCTGTTCCTGTAAATTTTTTGTCCGTTTGTATCCATTGACGGATTTTTGAACGTCAACGCTCCATTTTTCCTCGCTTTTCAGGAAGGTGTAAATAGAACGGAAGAGTTCGATCATATTGGCTTCGGAACGCAGCATACTTTCGATGATATAACTTTCGAAGACGCTGCGGTTTGAATCGAATTCATCAAGGAACAGGATGGGCTTTTGATCTGTCAGATAGTCTCCCAGCGTTTGGCCTCCGACACCTGGGACAATTGTGGCAAGCGTCCTCAGGAGCTTGGACGTGTTGATGAGGAAGGTTCGGCAGGTGAAGATGCGCATGGAAGGATAGAAACGCGCCATCCACGGGTGCTGCTTGACGGCACTGGCAATGGCCTCGCGGAAGAGCATCTTGAACTTTTCGAGCTCGGCATCTGTCGGATCTTTCGTGGAATCTAAATGCGGAAGCGGGCAGTTGTCTTTGAAAAACTTCTGATAGACCGTGCGGAAGGCATGCTCGGCCTGCCAGAATTTGATGCCGGCTTGGTTCTCCGTTTCCTCTCGGATTTGCAACGGCAAAAGATGTTTGCTCGCGTGGAACTGTTGGAGCGCTGCAAGTGCTGACTGGAGATGGTGGAACGTCGTTTCACAATCATTGTCGCTCTTGATCATCGCTTCCGCATCGTCACTGTCAAGGAAATCATCAAAATCATCGAAGCATTCTTCGTTCTTTTTGATATGGAGAACGTTCGCATCCATATTTTCTTTTGATGTCAAGGAAAGGAGATCATCATAGATGCCATCGATATGCTTGTTTTGCGGGCTGCATACGATGATGGGCCGTGTCCCGCCTTGCCTACGGTATTCTGCAATCGTATGAGAAATGGAAAATGTTTTTCCAAAACCTGTCGGAAGCGGATAAAGATGAAGTCCAGTATCGTTTTCGATAGTTGTTATTTTCTGGAAAAAGGAATCTACCAGTGTCAATTCGTGCATCATCATCGACTCCCATCATCACATGGCACTCGCTATGAAAACAACAAAAGCCGCTGGCGATGAGCTCGTCAACGGCTTTGAGACATTTACTGCGCAGGCTGGAGGTTCATGGTCATGCGAAACACATCCAATCAAAGCAAAGTGACAATTTTAGGTTGGAGGCTGGCAGGAACTTTCAGAAGTTCCATAGCGTGTTCTTTCGTGCAGTGAAGACTTTCCATGAGCGAACGCACGGATTCGGCGATTCCGTTGTTTTTTCCTCTTGCTTCCGCTTCACGTTTTTCCTCTTCGAATTCACGTCCCATTTTCGTCATGCGAATCCTCTCCTTTATTTTTTCGTATGTCTGGTCATCGATGATTTTCTCGCAGAATACCGTGAGCCCCGGAAGAACGAGGTTCAGCGTTTCTTCATCGGCGATCAAGTTCGCCAATTCATATGCCCTGTGAACCGCTTCCTGCTTTTTCGACTTCTCACGATAGGTGAGCGGAGCGATCATGAATTGCATACAATCCGTATCGTCCAGCGGCTGGCCGCCTCTCAATTTCGTTGACAGCCGATCGAAGATTTCATCGCCCGACAGGTCGCTGAGGAAAGCCGTATCCAGCTTGAGGCGGATTGCGCCGGCATCTAACTGGTCTTTTGTCGTGCCTCGTGTGACATCAGCGGTGTAGATGACGATCATGCGCAGAATGGGGAACTGACCGTGCTGATTGAAATATCTCGTCAGGACGCCGGTCAGGTAGCCGGCATATTTCAGCTTGTTCTTTTCGTCATAGTCGCTTTCGTAATCGACGATGGCGAACGTCCCGTCGGCCAGCTCGAACAGATTGTCAATACGGAGCTCCGTCGCTTGGATGGTCGGCAGGTTTGTCGGCTCGACGCGGACGATCTCTGGGAGGTCCAGGCCGTACGCCTTGAAAGACTTGTTCCGCATCCGTTCTCCCATGAACTTCGAGAAAATATCCTTGTTCTGGTACGCGATGTCCGCATCCGTGTGCGCCACATTTGTTCCTCCCCTGACGGTTTCTATGACTTTATTTTATCATAGAAAGAATGGCAGCTCAATCATGGGCAGTCATCTGTATGATCAGCTCCGAACCTTTCCTGCACGAGCTCGTCTAGAGCCCCTTCCTTCACATACGCCATGACATCCTGATCGACAAAATTCCGTTGCGAAATCTGTTGCGCGGCTTTGTCGAAGCCGAAGATGTAGGCGATGGCGATTTGAAAGATGATGTGGCTCGGGGCGAAGCCGTAGACTTGGTGCTCGAGGATGTGGCGGAGGCGCGCGGCGTCATCGGGGTATGCGGCTTTGAGGCCGGCGCTGCGGTAGAGGCGCTTGACGATCTCCGTGATGTAGAGGCCAGACTTCATGTAGAAATCGACGAACGTCTTTTTAGGATCGTCGAAGATGCCGGGATTCTCCGCCTCGAGCGCGTCGACCATCTGCGTGACGACGGATTTCGGCGTGAAAATCTGGTTCGTCTTCTGCGGCGGGATGTAGTCGAAAATATCCTCGTCCTGCGTCTCGTCGAAGTAATCGGCCAGCCGTTCCTTCAGCCGCAAAAATTCTTGGATGGATTCGTCGAACACGACCTCGTTGAAGAGGTGGCCGTCGAAATGCCGCGTCTCGCCCGTCTCGGGATCGTCATAGTCGCCGCCGTCGCGCAGAAAGCGGAACTCCGGCTCCGTGATGCCCGTGACCTCGGCGAAGACGTCATCCGGCGTGTAGTCGTCGAAATTCGCGAGCCGCAAGTCTTTGCCGCCGCCGTGCGCCATTTCGCTGTACGCCATGATGAAGCTCGGGATCGTGCGGGAAAAACCGCGCAGATGCGCGCGGATGTCGTCCTCGACGCCCTTCTTCTTCTTTGCTTCCTGCTGGCGCTCCAGCTCCTCGACGACCGTCTGCTGCGCTTCCTCGAATTTCTTCGTCGCCGTCTCCTGCAAATCTTTTTGGAACGCCTCGGTCGCCTGCTGGATCTTCTCCTGCACGTCAGCGTTTAATTGCTGGATTTCCTCTTCGCTCGTTGCTTTCTCCATGCGCTCCTCGTGCTCAGCACGAATGATTTTTTTCGCCTGCTCGTGGCCTTCCGCGAGGTGCTGGAACGTCTCTTTGATGTCTTTCTCGACGCGCGTGCTGATCTGCTGCGCCTTGCCCTTCGTGAGGCCGTAGGCATCTTTGATGTCCGTCTGAATGGTCGGCTCGAGGTTCGTGACGAGCGTGTCGGCGACGGCCTCCGCGACCTTCATCGTCTGCGGCGCGTCCTCGCACGCCGCGTCGTCGATGATGTCCTGCGTCTCGCGCGTGACGTCCTCGTAGACCTTCTTGCCGAAAAATCCTTCGGATTTCTGGATGACGAGCGCGTTCGGCACGTCCACCTCGCCGTTTTCGTCCACGGAGACCGTTTCCGCGTCGTTCATCGAGAGGGCGTTCTTCTTGTCGGTCGGCTCCTCGGCTGGCGTGAGCTTCTGCAGCACGTCGCGCACAGCGGCCGGTGCGGAAAAGATGTTGCCGATGTTCTGGAACAAGAAATTGCTCATGAAGCCGCGCCGGATGACCTCTTTCGCCTTGATCGTGCGCGGGATTGTCAGCACGCTCGCCGCATCGAGCTCGACCATCTTGCCGTCGTCGTCCTCGGCGATGACGGGGAAGAAATTCAGCAGGCGCTTGATGTGCTCCTCGTGCTCTTCCTTCGTCCCGCCGCCGTTCGCCGTCGTGGCATTGAGGTTGTTCGCGAAATCGTCGAAAATCATCAGCGTGCGCTCGGGTGCGAAATCGAAGACATAGGCGTTCTCCTTCTGATAGAGCTTGCCGTCCTCCTCGTACGCGTAGGGGTTCTGCGCGCGGAACGCGGCCTGCATGTACTCGGCGGGGCTCTTCATGTTCGACAGGATGAAGACCGCCGTCCACGGCTTCACCG
>Ga0256404_1007287_pt1 | contig 17635 bp, 11 predicted proteins | sample RumenRJG_01DNA_FD_185990 | JGI IMG/M metagenome (GOLD analysis project Ga0256404, IMG submission 185990) | Bovine rumen microbial communities from Lethbridge, Alberta, Canada - RJG_01 | ecosystem: Host-associated > Mammals > Digestive system > Stomach > Rumen | place: Canada: Alberta | collected...
TGAGAACCACCAAAAAGTAAGTTCGAAGTGTTAAAATCTAAAAGCGGTTGATATACAGAGGTTTATCTCTATGTGTTTTTCATTGTTTATAGTTGTTTAGAGGTCTCTAAATACAATTACCAAATCCAAGACTGCCCACATAAGTAATTGACTCAGGAATCTTCACGGAAGTCATCCCAGTGCATTTCCAAAAGGCCTGATCAGCAATCTCCGTCACCGTATATTCGACACCGTTGTTGCTGACAGACTCCGGGATAATCACCTTACCTGAGATCTCGGTGGATGCTGCCTTGACAGAGACCGTTCCAGAATTTCCTTCTTCCGTAAGCACCGTGAAAGTCAGGTCACCAATAGAAAAGCTGTCCTTAACAGCTGCCGATGTGCTGAAAGAGAATATCAGCGCAAATAAAAGAACTTTAATTTTCTTCATACATGCTAAATGGTTATTGATTACTAATCGTCCCAGATATTAGTTGGTCTGGAGTCCAAACCATTCTCCTCGTCCATCCAAATATCGTTCTTTTTGGCCTGGCTTTCCTCTGGGGTTGTCGTGCCAGATACTTGAATCATGATTGATCGTTCACTCTGCATTGTGATAATTTCAATGCGGGGTTTCATGTACTTCCTTTTTTTACTCATTTGCTTGTTCTGTTAATTCATATATACAAAAATGGCTTTTGCCTGACGCGGTGAATTAACAGATACAAATTAGGGATGCGCTTCGGCTCGGCAAAGATAATAAAACAGAATGGATTTTATATACTCTAAGATGCAAAAACAACTGATTTTGCAGCTTAATGGTATGCTGAGACAGTTTTGGGCACGCTGTTTCTATGTTCTAAAGTATCACTTCTAATGGTAGTAAAATTGTTGTTTTTCCTGTGGACGGAAAACATGTCCTTATGACATCTTATATGAACGTGATTATAGAACGTATTATTGACAGCATTCTTGTATATAAAATAAGCAGAATGCAAGGACTTTAGTTATTCATCAAACGCTTATTTATGATTTGCACTGAGTTATATAGGTCATTTTTAATAATCGGTTTTATAACAAGAAATAAATAGCACCTGTATAGCAGATCAACTCCGCTATACAGGTGGGGTACAATTATTAGAACTTCCTGCACTTAAGGAAGAATCTTCTGAATTAGCATTTGGGTGTTGGCATACAACGGAACATCGGTCTTTCCAAGAATAGCAGCAGGTAGGGTTGCCAGCTCTGACAGGTTTTCCATTGGGGCAATGACATTCTTAGCTCCATTCTCAGATAGAAGCGATACACGGTCATTGAAGTTCAAAGCCCTCTCGATAGCACCGCCAATACTGATATTACCGATTACGGCCAAAGCTGGTTTCAACGTACGACTAAAAACAGAAGAAACCAATGCTGTAAAGGTAGCTGAACCTATGCCTTTATGTACCGTTGTACCCAAAATAGCCGTAATCTGTATGGTCACATCCAGTTTGCTGAGTGAGTGCTGCTGTGACAGAATGGCCCTTTCGTTGGCACGTATGTAGTTCAAAGTATTTCGTACATCACTCTTAGCATCAGCAGAAGCACTGCCTGTCACCGTCAGTTTACCGTTGCCAGGGATAGTAATGACCTCAATCTTCACCAACGTCACTTTGTCGCCGTCACTTGTAGCAGTATAACACGTTCCTGGAGGTAAAGGGGCATCCTCTATCAAGTTGCTGCCACGTTCCTCTGGCAGTGAGACGAAGGTCTCTTCCTGTGTCTCTTTGTCGATATAGGAAAAGTTCGTGTCCCAGAACTCCATGCCACCGATGCGTTTCAGCTGCTCCTTCACACGTCTGCGCATTTCGATGGCCCACTCCAGATATTCGCGTACATCTTCCTTAGTGTAGTTGCCGTCAGGGTGCATCAGCTTGATCAGTCCAGAAACGGTCTTTCGTACAGGTTTCGTGTCGCGCTGCTTCATTTGTGAACCAAGGGTGAAGTACTCGTCGATGGCATTCACATAACTGTCTTTTCGTAGGTTGTGCATCCACTCGCTGAAAAAGTCGGTGGAGAAACCAAAGTGGTTGGTGAAGTGATGTGGGGCAAACTTGATAATCTCCCAGCCGGGCAGGAAGAAACTCAGACGGTCAAGGAATGCCGTATCATTAGCAACTTTGTCATTGAACGGACTGAACAGGTGGCTGGTCTGAAGCACCGTTTCTACAGGCTGATTGATATTTCCATTTAGGATAATGGAAGCACTGGCCGATTTCTCGCCAGTCTTACCTGCGCGTGAGAAACTGCCGCTTTCCATGTAGTCTTTCATCAGGGGCACAACCTCTTTGTCCTTAAACAGCTCATCGGTGGACTCATCAAAGCAGAGAGCATCCCACAAGCCTACGGCACCGATATGACCAGATGCATTGTTTACAAAAAGCGAAGCGGCTGTTCCCTGACCACCGCTGACCAGCATCGAGTAAGGTGAAAGTTCCTTGAATACGAAACTCTTTCCCGATGAACGTGGCCCAAGTTCGGCCAAATTGAAGTTAGATTCCACCAAGGGGATGAAACGCGAAAGTAACAGCATCCGCATGCGTGGTGTCATGCCCTCCGATTCAGGCTCATAACCACCACTACGCAGCAACACTTGTAACCATTCCTCCTTACTGAAAGCAGCACGTGCCTCCTTGATACGACTTTCGTCAAATGTTGATAGTTGGATTGGCCGAATCTTTGAAACCACAAAGGGGTAAATTTTACTCCCGATAGTCTGTAACGAGTCATAGTCAATGTCAATGATTGCCCATATTCCGCCCGTCAGCAGTTTCTCGTGGGCTGTTATCAGACTGTCAGCGATGTTGGCATCGCTGATGTTCAGGTTCGACAGGTGTGCCCAGTACTTATCCTTCGACGGGTCCAGGCGCACACTGATTTTATCAATCACCTTGTAGGATCCTCTTTCCCTGATTTTAGCCTTAATCAAGTCGGCTTCATCGGGATTGACATAATGTTCCCTGAGCACCCGGTGCACATTTTCCACACCTTCCTTGATTTTCTCTTCGTCGTCGGTGCTGCATGAGTTGGCCAGCAGATATTCGAGCACGAATACCGGCACGTTGTCCTGTCCTTTGACAGAACGGACTATATCTTTTCTTACTACATACCCCTGGAATGTATCCAGCAATTTTCTATCGAGTTCTATCATCTTTCTTTTTCCTTATTCATTAAAACAATCCACCCATATCGCGGCTGCTCGATTTCTCGATGTCGCAGGTATCCAGTTGCTCTGTTGTCAGAGCATCAACCACTACCAGCTTCATTCTCTCCTGGTTGAGACTGTATTCCTGAACCGTTTCGGTGTCAGCCTTCACCTTTATAACGTTCGAGCGAGTAATTTCATGCCCCGACTTGTCATAGAACAGCAGTAGGACTCTTCTTTCCGACTCAAACATATCGCTACCATTGCCAGTTCCTTTCAGACTTACGTTAAAGAACTGGCCCGTCACTGATTTTAGGTTTCCTTTGTTGGTGATAGCCACTTTCATGCCTATCTGTACATCTTCTTGGTAGATATGATACTGCGGTATGAGACATTCCTGTGGTGTAAGCCCGCCATGAGCATAGCCATATTCACCTCTTGTACGGAAAGGCTTGTCGCTCCGAGCATAATACTGATATGTTCCTGTTAGCCACTCGTCTGTACGCTCTATTAGTGATGGTTCACTGATAGGATCCTCCGAGGTCACAAAGCGCTCTTCTGCTGAACCGCCTGATGGTACAGGTTGTTTATCTGCTTCGTCGAGAATACCCGTAATCACATATCCGTGGTCAGTAGTCAGCCAGACATGCTGATAGCCCATCTTCAGCAGCACTTGTACTGTCTCATACAGTTTTTGTTCGTAATTGCTAATCTCGGTAAGCCCTGCCAATTGAAGCTTCTCACCAACCTTGTCGATATTTCCATAGAGCAGCACCAGTTTTTCTGCGGTAACGTGTTGGTTCAATTGTGTCAGCTGCAAGAACTCCAAGCCAGGAACATCCTGCAACAGAGCCTGCTGTCGTTTATTGATACCATCCTCTTTGGCTGAAGCCAGACCGTAGAGCGCACTCATACCGTTTGGTGTCACAGATGGCAGCTTGCTCCATGCCGTCTCGCGGCTGATGTTGACACCTAACGGGAATTTCCTGGTTACAATGGCTTCTGCCATCTCCAGACGCAGACCATCACACACGATAATGGCTGTACGCCCCAGACTCTGTCTGAAACACTTGGCTATGAGTCCTTGTTGCGTCTGTTGGTACTGGCAGACAAGCTGGTACCAAGCATTGAGCATTGAGCGATTCCGTTGTTCGTAATACTCTTGAAAGGGTCGCAATACATCCTGTTCATTGAGCCAAAAAACATAGAGCCGACGCATGGCGGTGTCAATGGGTGCAAAGGTGGTTCTGTAATAGGAAGCAAAGTCCTTCAGATTTGTTATCAGATGCGGTGTGCCAATGTTCGCTTGAAGCAATGTCAACACATCTTTCAGCCACGGAGCCTTAAATCGCTTGGCTTTTGTTGATGCCATGCGTCTGGTTATATACTTTTCTAATTCATCGGTTTGTTTACCACCCTGAAGCATGACACTCAGTTGTCGGAACATCAGACCATCAACAGTAGTAAACGGATGGTCGGCATGACAATGCAGCAGATTCATTGTAGACGGTATCTGGTAAGCGTCTATATACTCACGCAGCGTCTCATCCATCTCTGTACTATCCACTATCATATCATAAAGTATGAGCAATTCTTCACTGATGGTGCCATCCAGCAATTTGTCAAACACCGTATTCATGAACTCTTTGGCCAACACATCTGGTGCCTGTGGCGTGTTGGGCTTGCCCACCAATCGGCAGGCTTCCTCCTGCATCAGCTGGTACACATCGGCATCGGTCTCTTGCTGATAGGTCTTCGGTGCTTTCAGGAAGGCCATAATCATTTTGTCAGCCTTCATAGGATTGATGATGCCCTGTGCCACGCCCCGCCACCAATTTTCGTCCTTGTTCTTATCTATCTTGGCGGCAAGCAACAGTCGCTGACCATCCACCATGCTGCGTATGCCCAGCTCCCGGAAGAGCACCCCTTTCAGGTAGGCTTCCATATCGTCGAGCACGATGCAGCCGCAAGTCGTAGCATACTCCTGCAGTTGTGTCAGCTTACGCCGGGCGATGGTGGTATAGAACACGATGTTCCTTTCGCGGTCGTTGCGCTCAGCGTCTAGTCGAGCTTGCAGCTCCTCCTTCCTGTTGTTGGCCGTGAGCAGTGTTACCCGCTTGGGCAGCAGTGGCAGTAGGAAAGCTCCTTCGCCCTTCGTATCGGTGATGACCAGCCGGTGGTGCTCATCGAGCTGCTGCCGTATTTCTTTCTGAAACCATTGTTCAATCATTGTTCTTTCTTTTGTTATTGAAGAGAATAGTAATAATCTGATTATCAGACAATTAAACGTCTTTTATTCTTGACCCCATCTCTTTTTCTTCTTTTTTCTGCCGTTTTGAAAAAGAAAAGAAATTATGGCAGAGCATACTTTCTATACCTTCTGCCTCCATTGGCCTTTATTTCTCCGTTTTTAGCCATTTCTCTTGTCATTCTTTCTAATTCGCCGAAATCTACATCAGGAAGCCGCCTACCTATTTCTGCCAACAAACTATCTGGATGGAATCTTAAGTCTTCTTTTATTAAAGCTTTAAGTCTGTATGGTTCGATGGTCTTTAGAGATGTAGTAAATTGAACCTTGGATTTTGCAACAAAATCAGGGTTAATTGAATACTTTACGCCTTTTCCAGTACCCCTACTCTCGACAATGCCATTGGTAAGCAATGATTCAACCCACGACCTTAACCGTTCTCCATGTGGGAGTTGAAGCTCGTTTGTTAAGTCAATAGCTGAAATTGTCTTATGCTGGAGGATTATGCCAAGAGTGATAAAGTTCTTTCTGCTTATTTTATAGTGATCAGAAATGAAGTCACATACTCGCGAAGCATCTTTTGTGATGATATTGCGCTCTACGGAAACTTCCACATAGTCTTCACCTTCTTCAACGACAGGCTTGTTTTTGCCAGCTGTGAGCAATGTTTCATAAACCATATCATAGCCAGTACCTTCTGATTCCATCAGATGCAAATCGTAGAAGACCTTCGCCAAGTGCAGATTTCTTTTCTCTGTCTTTTGCAAGATATTGTTGACAGTGACTCCTATAGGCAACAATCCAGGATTGGTGATAGTCATGTGATCGGGATATAACTTGATAAAAATATCTCCTCGTGTCGTGTAAGGACGGTGTACAATGGCATTACATAACAGCTCACGCACAACCTTTTCGTCGTATGCCGGAACGTTTTTGCGCCATAGCCCTTCAGAGACTTCGTTAAACTCTTTCCATTCGGGTATTGCTTCCCAGATGGCCTCAATCAGTTCTTTTGGGTTGTACCGATAGTCATCCCAAACTTTCTTGTCAACTTTTTCCTCTTTGGCATCATACTTGATATATTGTACAATCGGCGAGTAAAGAAGACGGGCTCTCTGCTCGGCTTTACCTAACCAAAGAACACCTAAGTTTGTCAACAAGCCAGAATCATCTATCATCTGATAATACGAAAGGATTTCCTCCTCAGTCTTTTCTTTCACGAAATCAGAAACACGATCAGATGAACGGACATCGACCATAAACTCACGTAGTTTCTGTTCGTCAGCTTTTGTCCAATGCGTGTTAAGGGTAACTTTTGTTTCCCAGTTATACGAAGGCCTATCCGAAATAAGTCTACTCAGTTCATCGGGGAGTAACACTCTACTTGAATCGTAGTCTCTAATGAGGTACTGTCCTTTGGTTGTACTTGCAATTGAAACGTGGGATGGGAAGATATGCAGATTCACATATTGCCCACCGTTTTCTGCCACCACAATCTCAGTTCTCACTGCTACATTAAACGTAAGTTCATTTATTCTTTTTATTATCTTTTCAGGCAGTGTCTCTGAAATAACCTGATTACTGTCTGGAAGATTTGAATCGTCTTCAATTCCAATACTGATTACGCCACCATTAGCATTGGCAAAAGCTACACAGTCTTTGGCCAGTTCGCCAAAGTTAGTATTCTTACCTTGCACCAGTTTAAGCGACTTCTTGTCAAATTTGGAGTTCTCTTTCATTGCACTGTATTTCTATAGTCGTCTGTCTCTTTTGAAATAACGTTACTTCGTACACCTTATTAAAATCCACTGTTCACCAGTCGGCATTCAGGTATTTCTTCAGCTGCGTGCTCTTCAGCACCTCATAGCTGATGATGCCTGCCTTCTGCAGCGGGGCGATGTTCTTGCCCACGCCGTCGTCGAGCTTGGGATTGTAGCCAGAGGCAAGAAGGCCGTCCACCTTCTCACAGAACTCAGCCAGTTCTTTCAGCTGGGCACGCACCTCAGCGGCTTCGGACTTTTGTGTGGCATCACCCTGCATCAGCACCTGAAGACGGTCGTTAAGAGCAGCCTCGCGGTTGGCGGCATAGACGCTCTTAATGCGCATCAGTGTGTCGCGGCTCCACTTGTAGATGCTGGTGAACAATTCCAGAGCATGGTGCGGGCCGCTGGTGATATGCCAAATGAATGGGGTTTTGGGCAGATACATGAAGAGGTTCAGGTGGTCGCTCAGCTGCTGGAAGAAGTGCTCCTGTAGGTAGCGTTCCAGATTACCACCGCCAAGCAGCGTAAACACCTGGGCTATCTGTGCGGCACTGTAGCCTCGCTCCACCATTTCTGCCTCTATACGGGGAGGCAAGCTGGCTTCACCGGCATTCGTGGTGAGAGGTATCACACCGTCGTCATCCTTAGCCAACAGTGAGCGAATGACGTCGGTAATCAGTTCGAAGGCCAATGTCTGTGTGCGTTGGGGAGGCAGAATACCAGCCTGCTTAAACTGCCACCATACTTCCACGGGGTTCATCTTGTGCTGTATGCAGAACTCCTCCCATTCCTTATTCGTCTGGTAGAGCACGTCGAAGTCTGTGATGTGGGGCAGGTCGTCTCTTTCTTCCAATGATTCGAGGTGCGAAACAACCGTGTCTTCGGGGGCATATCCGCTATTATGTGTTAACCATTGATGATATTCCTGTTTTGCCTTATGGCTGACAGGTAAATCCCCTACAGGAACACCTTCTTTGTCAAGCACCATTTGTTTATCATGTTCACTCAACTCATAAACCTCAAAAACTGTTTTATTGATGATACTTTCATTGAGGAGGATTTGGGTGTAAAATGCGTTCTCTGTGTCATAATAATGTTCAATAGATGATAACACATCATTTCCTCTATGTATAGGCGATGATATATAGTTCATCTCAATAATAGAGTATGAGCTTAGCCTCTTTTTGATTTCTACATTCTGTCGCGATAATCTTTCCACAAGTTTTTCTTCCTCATGTTTGGGAATTACAAAAGGTATTCTCCACAAATCCCCTTGGTTGATATTAACTGTTGGATTGAGACAATCGCATATATAAAAAACAAGTTTAGTGTTGAAGAATCCTAATTGATACCATACATTTTCGTAATCATTAGAATAAATACCAGGACCTCCTGCATCAATTATAAAATTAGACGGGAGATATCTAAAAGTAGCACCTTTAGAACCTGCCGCAGAATAGGTAATACCTTCTCTGAAATAATAATCAGTATTTCTTACTACAGATCTTTGATTTCCTTTTTCATCAGTGAAATTATTTAATTCCTCTCCATCATTCTCCCAATTTAGAAGTGTCCACATATTTCCATACCATTTGTTATATGGACCACCTTTCACATACCGTACCCATTTCTTACGATCTGTTTTATAATCTTTAGAGATGTTCTCTGCAGGTATCTCCCACCAAAAGCGTAAGAAGCGATTGTTGTCCGAAGTAGTTAAGCCTTTTACAACATCTATGTAGTCGTCAACGGTTTTTCCTCCGAACTTCTCTCTGAACTCATCTGAGATCCAGTAGATGAACGGATAGGACTTGATGCCTTTTAGCTTTTCTTGGGGTAAGGTGTAAACGCGGTCGTTACTGACTCCGTTAACTAAGTCTGCAAAAGCTTTGAAAAGTACATCTTTTCGTTTCATCTCATATAGGTCATTGAGCTTGATGAACGTCGAATCATCTTTCCGTTTGTCCATTTCAAGAATGAACATAGCACTATCAACCCTTGCAAAAGAAGAGAACATTCCCAGATAGCCCCATTCCACGAAAAGATTGATATGTGTCTGTTCGATAATAAACTTTCTTGTGTCCTCAAAAGTTTTGATGTACATGAATGTGGGAGGATTGACCATCCCCACCTTTCCATCTATCCCCGCCAGCTCGCAGCACCGTTTGATGAAGCAGGCATACAAGTTGCTGTTGAACTTCAGCGGACGGCGGTAGTTTTCTTCCACAAACGCTTTCAACTCTGTGCCAAAGTCACCGCTATCTGTATAAGGTGGGTTAGCCACCACGGTGTCATACTGCTTGGAGATAATATCGAGGAAAGTCATTGCCTCGTTCATCTTCAGCAGCGTGTAGGGATTGTCGTGCTTCTGGCCATACTCGTTGACCAGGTTGTGCAACTGCTGGCGCAGCTTATACCCCTCGTTGAACAGGTCAACTTCCTCGACAGGACCAAACAGCGACGGCTGGTCGTCACGATGGGCCGATGGCAGCAACTCCTCCAGCTGTTCCTCCACACGGATGAGCGAGCCGAACTTATGCGCATCGGTGAGGTCAGTCCATATCTTCTGGGCTTTCTCCTCCAAGTGCTTGTTCCACGAGGCATCGTAGCCGAACTGCGGGCGCACCGCGTCGTAGCCGGGCAGATAGAAATTGCTGCACACCACATGGGTATGCTCCGGCATGCGGGCACGACGGCCTCCCGTCTCGCGGGCTTTGATGAGTAGTCCTATCTGAGCCAACTGCACGGCACGCTCGTCGAGATCCACGCCATAGAGGTTGTTCTCAACGATGAGTGCAGGAATCTCACGACGGTTATAGTCACGACCATACCGCTCGGCCTGTTCCATATACATGTCGTAGAGCAACGAGAACGAATAGAGCAGGAAATTGCCCGAACCGCAGGCAGGGTCGATGACCTTCAGCTCGCGCATGTCTTTGGGGTCGCGGCATCGCTTCGTTGGACGATTAGCAATGGCATAGCGCCGATGCCCGTCCATGTCGGGCTTGTCAAGCTCACTGTCAGGGAACATTTCGAGGTAGAGCTTTCCCAAAGAGTTGTCCACCAAGAACTTCACCACCCACGACGGCGTATAGACCTGACTCTGGAGGCACACCTTGTCGTACTCCGTCTTCTCGCCGCTCTCCTTGAACTCCACCTTCTCAGCCGAGTTGAAGTTCTCGTAGAGCCAGCCCAGGATGTCGTCCTTCTGCCAGCTGTCGGCACAGTCGGGGTCGTTCTCTATGGCATTGAAGGCCTGGATAATCTCATGCAGCTCGTCGGCGGTAGGCATCATGGCATAGGGATAACTGTCCTGATAGAGCAGGAAATTCAGCTCTGCCATCTCGCGGAACTTGTCCGTCAGGAAGGGCAGCAGTCCGTCGCGCTCCATGCTACGCCCTTCGGGGTGCTCTTCGAGCCACATCTGATGAGCAGCAGACAGTCCGCCGTTCTCAGCCCTCTGTTTGATGACCTCCGGGAAGAGTTGTTTCTGTTCCATGAGTTTGATGGCAGCAAGACGGTTGAACAATGTGAACACACACTGTTTCAGCGTATAGTCGCGTGCAGCGGCATAGTCGCCATGTTTCTCCTGAAGGTGTGTGTTGTTGATGTCGATGATACGCTGGCGAAGGGCGGTGTCCTCTTCGGTGAGTCCGTCGCGTTCCTCATATTGTGATAGTCCGATGCCTATGCGCTCCATCCTGCCGCTGAAGGCACGATGAATAAGCAGTCGGATGCCGAGTACATAATCAAGTAATTGCATGTCTTAATTCGTATAATTCGTTAAATTCGTTGTAGGGAATCAGCTGTTGAAGTCCAGCTCGTCAGCAGCATCAAAGCTCTGTAGCAATGAGAGCTGACTGGTGAGCCATTGCCGATATTGGGCCACCGACTGCTTGCCTTGCGGCAGATACGACTTCATGCTGCGCGTCTTAGGCTGCGGCTTGGGCTGTGGATTAGGATCGCCGGGCTTCGGGTCAGGTTTGGGTACCGGCTTCGGGTCGGTCTTGACGATTTCCGACTGCCAGAGCAGCGTTTCCTGTTCTCGCTGCGGAGCCATATTTTCAGCATACACCAAGTCGCGGAGTTGCAGGCCACAAACCTTACAGCGTATTTCATATTGCGGGATGTCTATCCGAGAGACCTGAAAGCGACGGCACTGGCTGTCGAACAGGCTGATGCTGCTATACAGACGGGCATTCCACTCATGAGGATAGGCATCCAACTGCTGACGCACGGCTTCGGCCTTCTCGCGCAGCGAGGTATAGAGCAAGTTCACCCGTTCCTTGATGCCATCAAACAGTTTGTAATACATGTCGCGGGCCTGTTGCTCCAGATGGAGGATGGTCTGATAGTTGCTTACCACATCAGTCTCATAGCACTGCTGGAACTGCTCGACTATTGGGTTGATGAGCTGCATGTCGCAGTTGGCACTCTGCAGTTCTTCCTTGACATCCTCCAAGTATTCCTTGATACGCTCAATGCGCCGGAAGTTGTTCTTGATGAAGTCGAAGTCCTTCTCCACGCGCTCTATGGCAGTGATGTATTCGTCCTGCTGGTTGAGGAACGCGCGAGCCTGACTGAAACAATTGGCCTCGGTGACAGAGGGCGTGAACGGCTGGAAGACAGCCTTCGTCTGCAGGGAACCGGAGAAGAGTTGCGACAGTCGCTCGTCGAGAGCAATCTCACGGTTCACACGCGACAGGATCTCTTTCGACAGCAGACGGATGGCATCCACCACGTCGAAGTCGTTCATCTGGTAGCTCAGGTTCTCGCCCGTCCACTTCTTGTATTCGCAGTCCTCCTTCAGGATGTCGATAATCTCCGTGCGGTCCTTATAGCTCAGACTCTGCGAGACCGCCTTGAAACTGGCACGGGTGAAGTTGCGGGCGTTGGCAAAGATGTCCTTGGCACCTTCGGCATTGGGCGAGTTGAAGTCGTTGCCGCCATATTTGGCAATGAGCTTGTTGCCACGGAACAGGGCGGCTACCGAGGTCATGATGGTACCCAGCGAATAGCCCGTTGGCGGTGCTGACAGTTGCTTCTCCAGTTCGGCACCGGAGATGAACGATGCTGCCTTGGCCAGGATCTCCATAGTGACTGACAGGTTTGTGCCGATGAAATTGCCACTTGTATCAAAGAACTTGAAATCTTCGGCAGCACCAAAGAGCGAGTGCAGACGACCTTTGTTCTCTGTGAGCACTTTCGGAGCAACCGATTCTAACAGACGTGCAGACAACCGCTTGGTGTAGATATTGTCGTACATCTTCTTCTGAAGCTGCTTTACGGTAGTGTCGAAATTCAACTCAGACAGTTCGTAGGTATTATACTGATAAACGGCTGTGGATTGTCCATAAGCCTGCTGTAGCAAATCAACCAGCCGATCTTTTTTGTCATCCAGTCCCACCTCGAAGCTGCGTACGATGTTCTTCTCTTCATCGGTGCTGTAAGTCTTCTGTGAAATATATTCGATGCGCTTGATCTCTGTAACCAAGGCTGAGATGTCATTGGCGTGAGTTGAATCGGGAACCAGATAGATACACTCCTTGTGCTGTTGTGAGGTGGTCTTCACATCATTCATGAACTGGGTGCGGTCGCCAGCTGTATGCACCACAAAGATGTCATGGAGCAACACCTTCAGCAACTCGTTGGCATTGCCGACGATAATCTCTCCGTCCTCGCGCGACACTTGGAAACTGACGGAAACGGTCTCTATCGTAATGCCTTGAATACTGCGAAGCATCTGCATGCCCTTCAGCGTGCGGGTAATCTCACCACGGATGATGAATGGAGCTACATCGTAGGTGTTCATATCTTCGAGGATACGCTGCTCGGTCTGATTAGTGATGCGATATTGGTTGCCGGTAAGCAACACAATCTGATTCTCCAAGAGTACGACCAGTGCCGACTTGATCTCTTCGAGAACCTTGTAATAGTCGTCAGGACAGTCAACGTATGCACGGCAGACGTTTTCAGCTGTTGTCTGTGTCACTTCAGTCTTTGCCAGAAAGTGGATGGTTTGGAGCAGTTTCTTTCCCTCCACATACTTGTAGCCTTTATCCTTCAGGGCATTTGCAGCCTGCTCGTAGCGCACTCGTTGGGCTTCCTCGGCATTCAGCTCTGCCTGGTTGCACAGTTGAGTTGCCGTGACATGGGCATGTTCGTGGTAGCTGAGCTTCACCTCTTTCTTTAGCACGTCAAAAGCCGAAATAATCATGCCACGGGTACCCACCTTCGTCTGCACCATCTGCGACGAGCCGAATAGGAAATACTGCAGCATACGGAACTGATACTCATGGAAGGGGTAGTAGTCGGCATACGTTTCAGCATCTGCCGTTGGACGCAGGTTCAGTCCGGGCAGGTTGGTGAGGTCGCGTATGGCTCCACTGTTCTTCTGGAAGTAGCCCATCAGTTCCTCACGCGCACCGCTCTTCTTGGCCAGCAGTCGCTGCTTGATGATAACATCCACCTCGTCAGCCTTGATATCTATGGCTGTACGGAAACGGTCACGCAACTTGGTAAGCAGGTTCTTCGATACGTTCTTCATCGAGATGACATCGTCGAGCTTCAGCTGGGCAATGGCAATCGTCCACACCTTACGTCCCAGGGAAGCCAGTGCCTCGGCAATGCCTTCAAGGTCGAGCAGGTTTATCTTCTCCTGGGTGATGGCCTCGCTTACTTCATCGATCATAAAGACAATACGAGTGTCACCATGCTGATCAAGATAGCGCTGCAAATCCTCACGCAGCTTAGTAGCATCGTATTCTTTTCGGTGCTGTTCGGCCAGTGCCTTCGACTCATCGTATTCTTGTTCTGATGCTCCCATATCCATAACAGCACGTTTGAAGGCGATATGGTTCTTCATCATGTTCTTGCGCAGGTCGTGCCATTCTACGCCCTCATTGGCTTTGATGGTAGAGAGCAATTCGTCGTAGCGGCCATCTAACAGCAGGTTGAATTCCAAGATGCCAATCCAGTTGTCGAGAAGTCCCAATGAGCGCAGGAAGTTGGCGAATAACATGTAGGGGAGTCCGTAGGTGGATGTGCTTTTGGCAGAGTCGAAAAGCACCACATGACTCTTGAAGCGGTTCAAGCTGCGCAGGTTATTCTCTGTCATGTTGGCATCGGGAAGTCCTGCAAGCTTGGGCAGGAACCGTTGGCGCATGGAGGTGCCTTCCAACACTGGATTGCGCAACAAGTAACCCAGCATCTTGGCAAAATAAGACTTACCAGAACCGTAGAAGCCACTGAGCCAGATACCCGACTGCATGGTTCCTGATACGTATTCGTCACAGAAGTCGTTCAGGTGCTTGGCAAGGCTTTCTGTCAGAATAAAGCCTTCCAATTCAGACACTATTTCTTTTTCGTCCTGTGAACTGAGGTCTATGACTCCTTTTATCTCTTCATCGAGACTGATGGTTAGTATATCTTTAATATTGTTCATATAGGTAAAATGCTATTTAATAACGATACAACGATAATGTGAAGCTGTGGTGCGCCCTAAAAACTTGATGGCATCACCTTCGACGGTGGCGGGATAGAACACCACCAACGGATGTTTGGCTGCCAAAACACGCGAGTCTTCCATGATGTGGATATTGGAGAACTCCATGTCATAGAGCGTGCCAGTGTGAACCAAAACAGGCGAATGGTCGCTATTGAGCACTTCGGAAATCCTGTCCATTAGGAAGGCAAAAAACGTACCCTCAGGTGAGTTCTCGCTTCTGTACACCTCCTTGCCGAAATTGGCTTCCATTTCCTTGAAATTGTCCTCGCCGATTTCCTTTACATAGTCGGCAAATGTCTCGCGGATGTCAACGAAAGTGAACAATGTGGGTGACAGGCGGCGACGGCCTTCAGCTATATACTCGTCATCATCATCGCAAGGATAGACAAAGAGAATGCTACGCCCGCCATTGGCTTCTACCTGAATAGAGGCAAGGTCGTTTTTAAGGGCGTTTTCGAGATCCGCGAAAAGGCGGTTATGATCAAGTTGAAAAGAACTACTCATCTTTATTTAGTGTTATTTTTATACTGTTACCTAATTGCTCTAATGTCCAGTAAGGGGTGAACTTGATGGACTTCATGTGATTAATCAGTGAAGCCGTATCATGGAAAGAGAACTTGAAAAGCGGGTTCTCCTCTGATGGTTGGTCAGGAAAAACGCAAAGAGCCAACCGAACCAAAATGAGAAAAAGCTCGTCACCGATATTTGGATATTTGATTTCCTTGGATTGAGTTCCTTCGGCCAATCCCAGCTTCTTCATAATGGTGAGATATTTCGATGCCGTCAGCTTTAGTGTGGCTTCGCTCCACGTTAACTCACCGGGGAAGTCACGGCGCAGTTCGTAGAAGTAGCTCATAATCTCTTCCGGGCGCAAGGAGAGCCGTCCTGCATAGACAGCTTTCATGTAATAGTTTTCCGTGATACGGGCAAATAACTCGTTATTGATGGTCATCTGCCAGAATACAACGATGAGTTTCTGATCCATGCGTAAGTCATCGGAAGATAAAGCGTCAAGTATTATAGTCTGATGCTCCTTGCTGCAGAATGTCAGCAGACAACGGTTGATGGCAGCCATGAATCTCTTCCCTGCATTCTCTGTTCGGAAAGAGAAGTCGGAGTCCTTGGTTGGGTCAAGACTGGCAACGACATATTGTATCATAGCCGCATAATCAGGTACACCGCCAATGATATTGGTATCTGAATTAAAACGCACTTTCTTTTGCTCCATACACCTTGTAATGTTTTTGTACTAATACTGCTCATGACTTATCTACGAGCAACTCGCTTATATTGCAGTTGAGCAAAGATGAAATTCGATCAAGGGTCTTAAGGTCTGGTTGTGACTTGTTGGTACACCAGTTAGAAACAGTTGTGGTGTTCTTACCCAACTGCCCTGCCAACCATTTACTGGTTCTTTTTTTTTCGACCAGTACGATTTTAAGCCTATTTAAATCCTTCATATCTTGAATAAAATCAAATTAAACGCAAATATAATCAAAATCTTCTGCATTTCAAAGGAAAAGGATAATCATTTCATTTTTTTAACTATTATAGTATTATTTGTGGTTCATACTGCTGTTTCCATTTTGTTCATCCCGGGCATGGCTTTTATTGTGCAAAGTTATGGCAACCATGAACGGGCAAGTACCGCCGTGCTATTTACATACAAGTTTTCCAGCAGCCTTCCGCTTTTAACGGCTTCACTGTCAAAAGTGGTATTCCGGAAATCTTGCAAGAAAATTCCTTGCCGTAAGGTTCATGTTCTTTGCCATCTTTTAAGCACATAAAAGCGAAGCCTCGGATGAGCTTCGAATAGTAAAAGGAAACGCAGTGTGTAACCGACCTGCACAAATATCTTAACAATATGGATATGTATTCTTATATTCTTCAGATTTTCAGAATGCAAGCAAACACAGTTGCCTCATGGGGTTTCAATCAGCCTGTAAGGGTTCCCAATGGTAATGGTATGGAATTTTCCGTTGAAGGTTACATCCATCAGGGCAAGGTAAAAGTGCTCTACAATGCTGGTACCGACGCTTTCGACATTTACATCCTGAATGCAGATGGCAGCACCAAGGAAGCCATTGAAGAGGTGTACGTCGATGTTCTTGTAGATACCATCGACAGGCACGTGGAACGCTGTGAAAACTACGAACAACGTGTCAAGGACTTCTACCACCTGTGATGAGCTGACCTGTCATGAAAATGTGAAAGACCGATGGAAAACTCCACCGGTCTTTTTTATATAGGGTCAGCTTGGCTTGTGGCCGTGTTCCTATTCCTCCCTTGGGGGGGGGCTATTTGTCATGGAAAATCCCAACGTTACCTGTTTTTTGTATGCCATCTTTGACCTGCTATGTCGCCATCATCCTCTGGCATTCCAGTCGGGGTACTTGACGCTTTTTCAAGTGCAAAGGTAGCGTGCCCTGATGACCCTGCAAGTACCGACAGGCTATTTCAGAAGAAAAGCCTTATGGCAACCTTCCACTTTTGGCGGTGCAGACTCCCTTCGGTCATTTACACCGCCAAAAGCGGTATTCCATGTCTTTTCTCCAGAAATTACTTGCTTTGGTCATCTGCTTAGGACACGCATTCACCAGCACAGAAAAAGTCTATACCCGACAGGTTATGCCGAAGAAAAAAAAGCTCCTTCGCAGGAGATGGATTATAGAAAAAGTCTTCCCCTCAAGGAAATCCGATAAAATCAAATCACAATGACACAGAGCATCAGAACACTTACTATGGCAGAAAAGACATTCATGGAGAGTGCCAGAGACGAGAACTCACTGCTGTACCGACCGATGAAGGACATGTTTCATGTCGCACCCAGCACCGACAAATGGTGTGTATTCATGTGGAATAACCTCATGGCAGTATCAGACACCTTGGAAGAGGCGAACGATACCATGCTGAAACTATATAACGCATAATCAATATGAAAAGAATGAAGAAAG
>Ga0256404_1007288_pt1 | contig 17628 bp, 15 predicted proteins | sample RumenRJG_01DNA_FD_185990 | JGI IMG/M metagenome (GOLD analysis project Ga0256404, IMG submission 185990) | Bovine rumen microbial communities from Lethbridge, Alberta, Canada - RJG_01 | ecosystem: Host-associated > Mammals > Digestive system > Stomach > Rumen | place: Canada: Alberta | collected...
TCGAATAGCTTAGACGAATAATTCATGTTGTCAAAAAAGAGGACATCCGCTAAGATGTGGAAATGCATCTAGCCAATGTAAATCCACACAAAGGAATGTCCTCTCCATGGATTATATCGAAAATCTTGGTTCAATCACAAAATCTGTGGGATGAATAATCCCTACGTATAGTTCATGTTGCCAAAAAAGAGGACATCCGCTAAGATGTGGAAATGCATCTCGCAAATGTAAATCCACACAAAGGAATGTCCTCTCCATGGATTATATCGAAAATCTCCGTTATGAGCAACTGCCTCTTCTGTTCGAGCAGGTTGCTTCGGTTCAAGAATACCTGCTGATTCCATCCTCGCTGACAGGCTTTCACAACACGGATACCACCAGCGAGTTTTTGCCAAACGGCCGCAACTCTCTGTGCATGAACGGAACGCTGTCGCTTCCAGAAGAGCGCACTTGCCCGTTTTGCGGCAAGTCTCACCTGCATATCAATCAGCGCTTCGCAAGAACGTTGAAGCACCTCCCCGTCGGAAACGGAACCAGCATCGTCAGCTTCCAGAATGTCCAGTATCTCTGCATGGATTGCAGACGCACGCATATGCAGGAAATCCCGTTCAAATCCGTGCACCATTCCATCACGAAGGAACTGGAAGACTACATCTGCTTCCTGCTGGCCCGTCACTCGCTCACCAACAAGGAGATCAGCGAGCTCACCGGCGTTGGCCCGAACATCGTGAAGGCCATCGACAAGCGTCGCCTTGAAGGGCTTTATGTCGTGGATGGGAAGCTCCGTCGGCCTGAAACGTATGCGAGGTTTCTCGGCATCGACGAGTTCAAGCTGCACAACGGGCACAAGTACGCGACGCACATCATCGACATGAAGACCGGGCACATCCTCTGGATTTCAGAAGGAAAGAAGAAGCAGGTCGTCTATGACTTCATCGAGCACGTCGGCCTGGAATGGATGTCGCACGTCGAAGCGGTTGCGCTCGACATGAACTCCGACTTCCAAGAGGCGTTCCTGGAGAAGTGCCCGCACCTCCGCGTGGTCTTCGACTACTTCCACATCTTCAAGAACTTCAACGACAAGGTCGTGAGCGGGATCCGGAAAGACGAGCAGAAACGCCTGGAGGATGCAGGGGACTACGAGGCAGCAAGAAATCTGAAACGCAGCAGGCATATCCTGATGTCCAGCCGCGCGACTTTGGAGAGGAAGGATCGCGAAGCAAGCGAGGGGAAAGTCCTCCGCAAGGAAAGCAAGCTCTTCCCCATGCCGGAAGTCAAGCGGCGCGACATCGGATATATGAAACGCTACGAAAACATCCTCGAAAAGAACCGGCTGCTGTTCGTGACGGATCTCATCAAGGAGATGCTGCAAGAAGCGTTTTCGTGTCAATCGGAGCACCGTATGCTGGAATACGTCAACCGCATCATGGATCTCTGCTTGGAGTGTGCGCCAGGAGAAGATGAACGGAATCGCCACTTGATGTGGTTCCGAAAGCTCCTAGCGTCGCATCTCGACGGGATCATCGCCCATGCAACCTACCACATCTCAGCTGGAAAGATCGAGGGCATCAACAACAAGATCAAGACGCTACGTCGTCAAGCATACGGCTATCGTGATGATGAATATTTCTTCTTGAAACTCATTGACATGAGTCGCCATTAATATGTCGAGACTGGTTCATCCCACAGAAAAAATGATTGAGCCAAAAAAAAGTGAGCAATTATGCAGGATTTTTATAGATTTTGAGCGAAATATAAGACAAAGTAATAGATATTATGCGATTTTAGGTCAGGTTCAACTCAATAGTTCAAGCACAAACAGGGTTCCAATAGTGGGGAATAAAGCGTGCCCTCTTCCCCACATGTACTCGGGTGGTGTATGACATTTGGGAAATGTGAGGGAGACTGTATGAAAAAATATTTTTTCGTGGGATTGGGGCTGGTGCTGGCTTTGACACTGCTGGTGGTTGCTTATGGCGCTTATCTGAATGAAAGGGGAGAAAGCCAGATTGCCCTGCGCATGGAGGAACGGCAAGCGGAGCTGATTGGTGAGAAAGCCGCAAGGAGAGCGTTTCATCCTCTGGTGAAGTTCTCTGCCGTCAATCTTTATACTGCCAGCATAGCGGATGCTGTGGCACTTACTGAGGGGCGGATTGTGGAGGCTTATGCTTCTGTCAACAGCTATGTTCACAAGGGTGATCTGCTTTTCAGGCTGGAAAATGATAACATCGCCCTTTCCATCCAGGAGGCTGAGGCGAGCATCATGAGCGCCAATGCTGAACTGGCCCGTGCCACCAACAATTATGACCGCTATAGCAAACTGCTGGAGTTTGATGCTGCCTCCAGCCAGCAGTTCGATGAAGCCAAGGCTGCCTATGTGGCGGCCCAGGCAAATTTGCAGGCGGCGGTAGCTAAGCGGGACATGCTGCTGGTAAATGAATCACGCTGCGAGGTCCGTGCACCTATCGATGGGACAGTGCGCATTATTTACCGACAGCCTGGAACCTACGTACCCAGTGGCACATCTCTGGCGCTTGTGGGGGATTATAACGAGCTTTATTTTTCCCATCAGGTCAGTGATGACAAGGCCCAAAGGTTGCAAGTGGGACAGGAGGCAGAGTTTATCTTCCCCGGCAGAGAGTTCAAGAATCTGGATGGGGCTCACGGAGACATGGGAACAGAGCAGGTCTTTCATGGTGTGCTGACGGAGATTGCCCCGCCCTTGGAGGTGCCGGGCGCAGCCCGCACCCTGCTCTGGCGGATAGATAATCCCTTGGGACTACTGACGCCCCAGACTTACGGCACGGCCTATTTGAAGCTGGTCCGGGGGGCAGAGGCTCTTTGTGTGCCCCTCTCCGCCCTTACGGACAAGACCAGGCAGACTGTTTTTGTCTACCGGGATGGAAAGCTTGAGCGCAGAGATGTTGTCACCGGCAGGGATGATGGGGATTATGTCGAGATACTTGGCGGGCTGGAGCCTGGGGAGATTGTCATTGTTTTTGGCACAGAGAATTTGCAGGATGGGCTAAAGGCAGAAGTAAAGCTGAGGGGTGAGCAGGATGTCAGATAAAGAAAAAAATCAGGCAGCAGGCAGTTTCTTCAGCCAGGCAGCCCTGGACAAGCTGCGTTCCCCGGAGAAACTGGACACCATGGTGCATATTACGGGGCCTATGGGCTGGATGGGGCTGGCCGCCGTCTGCATACTCTGCTTCTCCATCGTCCTCTGGTCCATCTACGGTTCCTTTACAGAAAAGGCCGAGGGCATGGGGCTTATCATGGATGTCTCCGGGGTCAGGAGCGTTTCCCATGCTGCCTCAGGCCGCATTACGGACATTTATGTGAAAACCGGCAGCCATGTGCATGAGGGCCAGCTTATAGCCCATATGGAACAGCCGGAGCAGTCGGCGGATACCCGCATGGCCCAGTACGGCACAGAACTGGCGGCCAACGACAGGGATGTGCAGTCCCGGGTCTACCAGTATGATGCCAAACGGCAGCAGCAGACAGCCAACGAGGACATCTACTGCGAATATGACGGTATTGTGGACGAAGTCATGGCCTCTGAGGGTCAGATTCTTTCAGCAGGGGCTCCTATCTGTACGGTACGCCTGACCGAGGAGAGCAAAGACCTTTCAGGAATTTTCTATATTCCTGTGGACAAGGGCAAGCGGGTGGTGCCGGGCATGACTATCCAGCTGGCTCCCAATGGGGTGGACGTGAGCCAGACCGGCAGCCTCCTGGGGGTAGTGGAGAGCGTCTCCCAGTATCCCATTTCCTCCGCCGGCATCGAAAAGGGCCTGGGCAATGCCCAGCTGGCCCAGTATGTGCTATCCAAAGACGGCGGGGCAGCGGTGGAGGTGAAATTCAGCCTGGTGAAGGATGCCTCCTCGGAATCCGGCTATCTATGGACTTCCGTGGTGGGTAAACATACGCCCATCACCCCGGGCAGCTACTGCACTGGGGCCGTAGTCATCGAGCGGAAGATGCCCATCGAGAAGGTATTTTACAAGATCAGCCAGTGGCTAAGGAGCAGGTAGCATGGGGATAAAAGCATGGGAGACTTTGAAAAATAAATACTTTCCCCAGGGCCGCCGAGCCAAGACCCCCACAGTGCTCCAGATGGAGGCGGTGGAGTGCGGTGCGGCATCGCTTGCCATGGTGCTGGCCTATTACGGCAAATGGCTGCCTCTGGAGCGCTTGCGCCAGGAGTGCGGGGTTACCCGGGACGGCAGCAATGCCGCCAATATATTGAAGGCAGCCCGCAGGCTGGGCTGTGAGGCCAAGGGTAAGGCAGGAAGGGCCAAAGGCCTTCTGAAGCAGGATTTTCCCCTGATTCTTTTCTGGGAGTTCAACCATTTTGTGGTCATGGAAGGCTTCAAGGGAGAGACTGTTTTTTTGAACGACCCAGCTATGGGCAAGCGAAGTGTGCCCTGGCAGGATTTTATTTCCTCATACACTGGGGTGTATCTGCAGATTGCCCCCGGCCCTGATTTCAAGCGGGAGGGACACCCTTACAGCATTGCCAAGGCTGTGGCCTCAAAGCTCATGCAGGACAAGTGGGCGATGCTCTTTCTGTTGATTCTTGGCCTCTGCATGGTGTTGCCGGGACTGGCGGAACCTGCCTTTAACCAGATTTTCATTGACGATATTTTTTCCATGAAGCATCCGGACTGGACCCAGTACCTGCTGCTGGCCATGGGCGGGGCGATTCTTCTGAACGGCATCATGACTGCCATGCGGGCCTCTGTCCTGCTGGGCTGGCAGAAGAAGCTGACCCTGGCGGATTCCTCCGCCTTCTTCTGGCATGTCCTGCGGCTGCCCATCACTTTTTTTCAGCAGCGGTTTGCCGGGGAGATTGCCTCCCGCATCCAGTTCAACGAGAGCAACGCAGATGTGCTCTCCGACCAGGCGGCAACCTCCCTGCTGGACTGCCTGATTGCCATTTTCTACCTGTTGCTCCTGCTCTCCTACAGCGTGCCTCTTACCTTGATCGGCGTTTCTATCAGCGCCGTGAATGTCTTTGTCTTTTTCTATATGCGGCGCAATATGACAGACATCATGATGCACATGCAGCAGGAAAAGGGCAAGGAGTACGGCACCCTCATGTCGGGACTGATGATGATTGAGAGCATCAAGGCCAGCGGCACAGAGGGGGACTTCTTTGCCAAATGGGCAGGCTATCAGGCCAAAGGCCTCATGGCCATGCAGAAAATGCAGTTCTGGTCCCTGAAGGTGAAGCTGCTGCCCACTCTGCTGTCGGGGCTTACCAGCGCCATGGTCATGGCCGTGGGGGGCTTCTCTGTTATGGAAGGGGTCATGACTGCCGGTATGTATATGGCGGTTTCCAATCTACTGCCCAAGTTTCAGGAACCTATGAACAAGCTGCTGGCTTTCGGCAATACGCTGCAAACCACAGAAATGCAGATGCGTCGCCTGGATGATGTGTGGCGCTATGGGATTGACAGGCTGAACTATCCTGAAAAGCCGGTCCCCATGGAAGAAGGGAGCCTACGTCTGACAGGACAGCTGGAGCTGAAGGACTTGAGCTTTGGCTACAATCCTCTGGAACCGCCCCTGCTGGAGCATTTTGACCTTACCCTGGCCCCCGGGCAGTGGGCGGCGGTGGTGGGTTCTTCCGGCAGCGGCAAGTCCACCCTGGCCAAGGTGGTGGCAGGGCTCTATGAGGAATGGTCAGGAGAGGTGCTGCTGGATGGCAAAAGGCGGCGGGAGCTTCCCAGGGAGGCCATCGTCGGCTCCATGGCCATCGTAGACCAGGACGTGTTTCAGATAACGGGAACTGTGGCAGAGAATATTTCCTTTTTCGACAAGTCTCTGCCCAAGGAGGACATCATGAGAGCAGCCCAGGATGCATGCATACATGAGGACATCCTGAAGCTGAACGGGGGCTATGAGGCCCAGGTGGCCGAGGGAGGGCTGAACTTCTCCGGCGGCCAGCGGCAGAGGATGGAAATCGCCCGGGCCCTGGCGGGGAATCCCTCCCTGTTGATTCTGGACGAGGCCACCAGTGCCATCGACCCATTGACGGAGCAGGTCATTCTGAAGAATATCCGCCGCAGAGGCTGCGCCTGCCTGCTGGTGGCCCACCGCCTTTCCACCATTCGGGAGGCTGATGAGATCATCGTGCTGGAGTATGGCAAAATCGTGCAGCGGGGCACTCACCGGGAGCTTATAGCAGAGGATGGTCCTTACCGCCGTCTGGTGGAAGAGCGTGAGGCAGAGGAAGATACAGAGTCTCTGGACTAACCAAAGAGCCTTGAGGAGTTGAGGGTATAGATGAAACTTTTAGCAGGTCAGCGCACGAAGCTCATGGAGGCGGGCAGGGCTCTTCTGGTGAAGCAGGGCAGGGTAGAGGCTTATGCCCTGATGGAGGAGGGGGGCCACCGTCTCTTCCTGATGGAGCTGGAGCCGGGGGAAGCGGCGTTCCATTCTGCTGATGAATTCGGGGACATTACCATAGAGGTGTATGCCCTGGAGGATGCAGCGTTGGAGGAGCTGTCCCTGGCGGAAGAGCAGGCAGGGACATTAGTGCCCCTGATGCGTCACTGGTTCCAGGAGCTTATCTGCCTGCCCTGGCTGCGCCTGATGGCCGACCGGGGAGATGAATTCCTGAGAGCCTGGGTGGATGGCTCGGTACTGAGGCAGGCGGGGCAGCAGACAGAAAATCTGCTGGAGGAGTTTGAAGAAAACCAGGGTATTTTTGCCATGCTGGCAGGGGTTCGCTTTGCTGCCCAGGATGAAAGGCTGGCTCGCCGCCTGATGGCCCGCAGGAGACATAAGCGCCGCTTGCTGGACGAGACCGTGGCCAATCTCTTGGGGGAGGACTGGGTCTCGGTGTCCGGCAGTGGCCAGGGCAGCGCCAAACTGGAAGAGGCCGTCTTTCTGGTGCGGGCCGTGGCCCATCATCTGGGCATGCCCGAGGAAGACATTGCCCTGAACAAGGAGACGGTAGAAAAGCTGGATGCTTTGGGGGTGCTGCGCCGTCTGGTGGCCAAGGGCGGCATGGAGATGCGCCTGATAAAGCTGGAAAAGGGTTGGGAAGGCTGGGATTGCGGGGCCATGCTGGGGTATTTCGGCGAGAAGAAACAGCTGGCAGCCCTGCTGCCCGAATCACCTTCCAGCTACAAGCTGGTGACCAGGGAAAATATGGAGGGTGTGACCCTAACCTCCGAAATGGCCCATAGTGTTTCAGGAGATGCTTTCCTGGTCTATCCGGGACTGCCGGACAGAAAAATGGGACGGCTGGACTTCCTGCGCTTTATGGCGCGCCATACTTGGCAGACGGACTGGAAGGCCGTCCTTCTGGCAGGGCTCTTTATGGGGCTTATCCCCCTGCTCACGCCCATAGTCACGGAGACCATGTTCCAGGACCTCATTCCCATCCTGGACCGCAAGGGGCTGGCCACGGTGACCCAGGTGGTGCTGGTGGCGGGCTTTACCACAGCGGCGCTAACTACAGTGCGCGCCCTGGCTGTGTTGCGCCTGACAGCTATGGGGAATCTGCGGGGGCAGGCGGCCCTTTTCGGGCGGCTATTGAAGCTGCCGCCGGGCTTTTTCCGCCGCTTCCAGTCGGGAGAGCTGGCGGAGAGAATGCAGGGACTGGACAGGTCTGTCATGCTTCTTACCAGCGAGTCCGTGGGAGCGCTGCTCTCCTTTGCCTGTTCCTTCTGGAGCCTGGGGCTGATGTGCTATTACAGCATGAAGCTTACGGGGATGGCCCTTTTGGTCTGGCTGGTCTACCTGGCCATTTCAATTTTCCTGCTCTACCGGCTGACCAGGGCCCAGCGGGATATGACCACGGCCAGCAACAAGACCTCCGGCATTCTGGCCCAAATCTTCGCAGGCCTGGCCAAGTTCCGCACCAAGGGTTCAGAGGAACAGGCCTACCACCTCTGGGGACAGCAGTTTGCCATTGAATTGGGCCATAATATCCGGGCGCGCCGCCTGAAGAATATCAGCACGGTCATAGCGGCCATGCAGCCCATGCTGCTGACACTTATCCTTTACTATAATGGCCTGCTGGAGCTTGCCACTTCCCAGAGTGGCGGCGGGACTGCTGCCGAGGCACTGGGTCTAGGTGCCAAGCCCATGACGGCAGCCACCTTCATCGCCTTTCAGTCTGCTTTCACCGCTTTCAACACTTCTTTGGTGGCTATTATGCCCATTTTGGAAGGCATGTCTGTCATCAAGCCCTACTTGGATAATCTCCTGCCCATCTTGGAGGAGATGCCTGAGACCTCCGAGGAGAGGCAGGAAGCCGGCGTGCTTTCCGGGGCCATCGAGGTGAGGAATCTTACTTTCGGCTACGTGCCGGAGAGCAGGGTGCTGGATGATGTGAGTTTTCGCATCGCTGCAGGAGAGCAGGTGGCCATTGTGGGAAAATCCGGCTGCGGCAAGTCCACCCTGATTCGCCTGCTGCTGGGCTTTGAGATGCCCCGGCAGGGAGCCGTCTACTATGACGGCCAGGACCTTTCGGAGCTTTCCCTGCCCTCGGTGCGCTCCCAGATGGGAGTGGTGCTGCAGAATGGGCAGCTCATGAGCGGCGACATCCTGCACAACATTATCGGCACTAATAACCTTACTCTGGATGATGCCTGGGAGGCGGCAGAGGCGGCAGGCATTGCCGAAGATATCCGCCAGATGCCCATGCAGATGAACACCATCGTCAGCGAAGGCAGCACCAATATTTCCGGTGGGCAGCGCCAGCGCATCTTGATTGCCAGGGCCCTGGCATTGAAGCCTTCCATCATCGTCTGCGACGAGGCCACCAGCGCTTTGGATAACCGCACCCAGGCCATTGTGACCAAGAGCCTGGACAAGCTCCATGCCACCCGCATCATCGTGGCTCACCGTCTGTCCACCATCCGTCATGCAGACAGGATTATCGTGCTGGACAAAGGCCGCATTGCCGAAACCGGCAGTTTCCAGGAACTGGTGGATAAGGGCGGACTCTTTGCCTCTTTCGTGAAGCGGCAGGTGGCCTGAGAATAGGAAGGAACAGCTGCAATGACTGATTTTGCAAATATCTACAGCAAGTATTACAAGCGAATATATAACTACCTTTACGGCCAGTTCCTTCACCGCGAGATCGCCGAGGATGTGGCTGGCAGTGTGTTTCTGGCGGCCATGGAAAATCTTGAGTGTCACGGGCCGGCAGAGGGGAAGGAAGCTCCCTGGCTCTTTGCCATGGCCCGGAATATGGCGGTGAATTACCGCCTGCAGGCCCGATGCCGCCACGAGGTCAGCGCCTGGGAGTTGCCGGAGAGGCCGGACAAGGACAGCGTACAGGAGCAGGGAACCCTGGAGAGCCCTTCCTCCCTCCGTACTTGCCGTATTCTCGAAAAACTGACGGCAGAGGAGCGGGAGCTTCTCTCCCTGCGCTACGGCCTCTGCCTGACCAATGAGGAAATCGGGCGGCTCCTGGGGACAAGTCCAAACGCCGTAAGTCACAAGTTCAGCCGTTTGCTGGCCAAATGCCGCCGGATTGATGAGGGAAAATAAAAAAATTTCATGGAGTGGCATTTTTGAAGTGTCTATCTTGTCTATATAAGCAAGAGACCAATTATCAGGGCGTGGCGAAGGGAGGGGAGGTTGTGGACGAATATGAAGTCGAAATGGACAGGATCTTTCGGGAAACTGACTTCGCCGCCGAAAATCACGACCTGAAGGAGCGTCTGTGGCAAAGGCTGCAGGAAAAGGCAGCCCGGCGTCAGCAGGAGCCTTTGAAAATCATTGATGAGGACAGGGAACTTTCGGATGAGGAGCTGACCCGCCTGGCGGCGGCAGGAAGTATTTTCACCGTGAAAAAAACTTAGTTGTATGTACCCAGGGGAACATGTTAGGAGGGTATCCGAATATATGCTGAAATATTCCCGCTATAACCACATGGTAAAAATACCCGACGAGGATGCCTATGCACTGTTGAATTTCCGAACGGGGGCTTTTGCACGTTTGAGTCCCTTGCAGAAAGATTTGTTTGAGGTTGCTGCCGATTTAGATGAAAATAGCAGTAAGGTCAAGAACTTTCGGCGGGGGGGCTTCCTGGTATCTTATGATGAGTTGCGGCACATGCGTACCCAGGCATATATGGCCAGTGGTTGGGGGCGTGTGCTGGGGTTGACTATTTGTCCGACTATGGCTTGCAATTTTGCCTGTCCCTATTGCTTCGAGGAACAGCGGGGCGGCCGCATGAGCAAGGAAACGGAAGATGCCGTGGTAAAGTTCGCCGATCGTTTTCTGGTGCGTCTGCCTTGTCAGGACATTGGTGTTTCATGGTTCGGCGGCGAGCCGCTTCTTTGCCCGGACATCATCGAGAGCCTGTCCGAAAAGCTCATGGCACTGGCAGACAAAAGAAATTGCGGGTACCACGCGCGGCTGATCACCAACGGATGGTTCCTGACGCCGGAGATTGTCGCCATGCTGGAACGAGTGAATGTGATTGAGATGCAGATTACTCTGGACGGGCCGACACCGGAAACCAATGACCATCTGCGACGAGAAAAAAACGGCGGCTCCAGTTTTGCACGTATCATGGAGAACTTGGAGAATCTGCATACAAAAAAGATCAAAGTGATGCTTCGTTGCAATTTGCATCGGGAAAACGCCGAGCATTTTGGGGCGTTGAAGGAGAAGGTGAACCTACTCGCCAAGAAAGCAGGGTTTCCCGTCCGTGTTTATTCGGCTATGATGGATGGATATGCAGGCATGTCCCACGAGATGCAGGAGGCATCCTTTAATACGAGTGAATTTCGCCGGATGGTTGAGGGCTGGGAAGATTTGCCCGCCCATGTCGATACCGATGCTTACTACCCCTACACCGTCTGCATGGCCCAGAATTTGACCGGGATCGGCATAGATGAGAACGGCGATCTGTATAAATGCTGGGAAGCGATAGGCAGGGGTGCAAAGGCTTTCGGGAATGTACGCGATTTTGACATTCTTCAGGAGCCGGATGGAAATCCGGGCGCATGGGACGAGTATTTCGAGACTCTTTTCCCCGAAAACGACAAGGACTGCATGGAGTGCAAGGTTTTCCCGATTTGCAAGGGCGGCTGCCCCCACAAACGGCTGACGGGCAGGCGTACCTGCTTGCCCGTAAAAGCGGATCCCGATGGCTACGTTCTCCATCGTTATCGCATTTGGCAGGAAAAACGACAAAACAGACCATAGATGAAAGGGGCAGATGTATGCGAGACGATTGCGGTATCTTAGGAGAGACGAGGCTTTCCCGCAATTTTCAAAGGTTGATGAGACGGGCGGCAGCGAATGGTCGAGACGAAGCACTTTTCGGTCAAAAGTACATTGCAGCAGCAAACGAGGTTGTCAAAAAAAGCTCCTTGCGCCACATGCCACGGACGAGTTTCTGCCTGGAGTTTCCTCTGACGGGCAAACCCTACATGGATATTTTCGTGAACCTCCAGTGCGGAAAAATGGAAGCTCCGGTAAAGTTTGAAGTCGGTGATGGTTTCGGGCTGGCATCTTTCGTCAATGCTTGCGCCGCGGATGAAACCCTGAAGGATTACCAGTTGTACTTTACCTTCGATCTCTCCGCTGACAGGCACATACCCAACGTCTATTTGTTGCCGCCCAACAGGAAAGGAAATATCTCGTATGTTCTCGCCATGATGGATAAGTTGAATGCTCTTGAACGGAAAGAACAAACGGCAACGGTTCTGGGGAAAGTACCCTCGGGGTGGCAAATTTACTATGCCGGTTTCATGCACACAAGAACGGACGCCCCCCTGCGCCTGGGGTTTGTAGCCAATCCTGAATGTGTACGCGGGTACGCAAGGGACAGTTCCTTGCTGGCCCGGGATTTTAACGTCTTTTATCCCGGGGGGCTTACGGAGGTTCTTCAGGAACAGCTTTCTTTGCTGGCCGATGCGATCGAGGCGGGGGCGGAAATGGAGATACAGCTTGACCTGCTTCCCAATGGCAGCTTCGGCGACAATATCGCTGTTTCGCCTTCCCTTGGATTCAATTATGCCGATGTGCGGCGAGCCGATGAGACCATGGCCGGTGACAGGGTAACGAGGATTATGGAGCTTTTTTCCCGTTGGGGTGTGTCAGACGATCGCTGGCGTCTCATGGGACAGGCTTGCTACGGAGTGGAGCGCATTGCCCAGGATGGGGACAATCGACGCCTGGTGGCGGATGTGGTGCAGCTAAGTGCTATCAAGGTGCGCTTTAACAGAAACGGCGCATCTCTCGCCAAGGGCTATCTTATCGCCACGTCGTGGGATTTATGATTTCGGTTTTACCAGTCTGGCCGACAATTTGTAACGGAACAGGCTGTAAAATAAATGGGACATCGCAAACCATTTTTGGAAATGTCCCAACCATATTATTTTATTGTGTCCTAAAAGGAGGATGACAAATGGATAACCAGTTCGATCCCCGTAAATTCTCGAAGGAGCAGCTTCAACAGGCTGTGGCCTGCGAGACGCCGGAGGAACTCTTGGATCTTGCCAAGAAAAACGGCATAGAGATGACGCCGGAGCAAGCAAAGAAGTACCTCGCTGAGATGGAGAACCTTGAGCTTGACCTCTCCGACGACCAGATGGAAGCGGTTGCCGGTGGTAGTTGCGCTTGGTTCTATCCCTGATAGGAAAATGAAAAAAGAGAGGAGAAACATGATATGGCAAACAAATTTGATTGGAAATCTCTTTCAGATGAGCAGCGGCGGGAGCTTTTGAAGAAAGCCGCTGCTTGCGAAACGCCGGAAGAGCTCATGGCTCTCGCCAAGGAGCAGGGGTTGGAAATGACGGAGGAACAGGCAAAAAATAAACTTGAGGAACTGGAAAACCTTGAGATCGATCTCTCCGATGAGCAGCTCAAAGCTGCGGCCGGCGGTTTTAGCTGTCACAATGGCCAGGGGCTGTGCCTGTCCGATTCGGGTGAATGGTTTGGTTGCTGACGTTTTCCGATAATGGTATAGCGCCTCGATCTGGGTCGTCTTTGTTGCTTTGGATGATTGCTGACACCGACGGCTGCGGTCTTGGCAGTTGCATCGTTTTGCGGAGTGCTTTTGCAGTGCTCCGCAAAACTTGTCTATTGCTATGAAATGGAATTGCGTAGTACAAGCCGTTGCTTCGCATGGAAATTTATGGCAGAGGGGGCTATCGAATGGGCAACATTTTATCCTTGCCGGATATCGTGCAGGATTTTCGCCGCATTTATCAAAAAGCGGCGGCAGAGGGGCGCGAGGCAAGGCTTTTTGGGGAGGAAACTCTTGAAAAAGCATGCGCTGTCCTGCGGTGCGGTGCCATAAAAGATGCAAGGGAGGCGGCGGGCTTCTACTTCGAGTTTCCCCTGTCGGGCACGCCCTGCATGGATCTGTTGCTTCAATATACCTGTGACGCATTTCCTTCCCCCGTTAAATTCGCGGAAGGGGATGGCTTTGGCTTGCAGAACTTTTTCGATGACTGCGCCGGCGATGAAGGCCTTATGGGGTATGGATGTGGCTTCTCCTTCGATCTTTCCCGTGAGACCTCCGTTGACAACATTGGACTTCCCGGCATTTATCTTGTACCGCCCCCCTCGCGTGCTAATGTAGATTATGTTCCTTTGATGCTGAAACGGCTTGGAAAAGCGGATTGTATTCCCCAGGTAATGGGTGCTTTTGCTGCTGCGCCGCCGAGATGGCGTCCTTATTATGCGGGGTGCATGGCAGGGCGGGTCGGCGGGCCGGTGAGGCTTGGCTTTTTCCTGCCGAGGGAAAGTCAGGCGTATTATTCCACACATCCCCTCGGATTGGCTGAGGAAATCGAGCTATACGGAGGACATAACCTTTTGTCGGAAGAAAAGGACAAGTTTTCCTATCTCATCCAAAACGGCGGTGTGTGGGATTTGCAGTTTGACCTTTGTCCCGATGGTACCTTTGCTGATGCATTGGGCGTTACGCTTGACATGGGAGTTGGCGGTGCCGATCCACGTAACTCCGAGGAATTCATGATGAAAGGCAAGGCCGGGCAAATCATGAGGTGTCTGGAAAGCTGGGGGCTGGCAGATTCCCGATGGCACGAGATGGGCAGAGCCTGTTACGGTGTCCTTCGCATGGTGCGTGAAAACGGGCGGTGGCGTGCCGTAGGTGATACGGTGCGGCTGAATACTGTCAAGGTGCGCTTCAGGGAAGGGCGGGCCTATCTTGCCAAGGGTTACCTTTTTGCGCAATCATACTGTATTTCGAAGAATATGAATAATTCGTCAGAGCCTGAGTTGAAATAGAGTTTGTAGAAGGCGGTGGTCAAATGTTACCGGCGGAGACAGTATTTGACGCTCTCATGGATCGTGCGGCAAATGAAGTAACGATGAAATCGGTGTTCGGGTCACTGGGTGAACAGAGGGCCTTGCTTCACGAAAAACTTTGCGGTCATGGGTTCAGCCAGATTTTTTTGGAAATCCCCCTCGACGGGGAGGCTGGATTTGACCTGCACATCATCCATGATGCCGAAGATATTCGGCGTGGCACTTATGAAGAAAATTTGTATGGTAATCGCGGTTCACTCTTTGCCTGGTATGCTGGCGAACCTTCGTGCGGCGATGGGCTGGATGTGGTGTATGATCTGCGGGAAGATAAAGAGGCTTCTCCAATGGTCTATCTCAAGATGTCAGATGATACGCCGGATTTCGATGGTTTTTTCCGTGAGACGGGAGATGAGGGGGCAGGCAGAAGGTTTCATGCGCTGACAAAGTCTCTTCCCTCCGGCTGGCATCCTTGGTACACGGGGGTGCATATGAAGCGGAAAGGGAAACCGTTGCGCATTGGAAGCGGCCTGACTGATTTTGCAAAGAGGCGTTACGCAGGCAATCCGCGCTTTTTGGCCGATGACTTGAAAGCCTTGGGGTTTACTGCCTGGCTTTCCCCCATGATGATAGACAAGCTCCGTGAGTTGTTTGCTTTTCCGTGGCCGGTGGATGTCCAACTTGATTTGCTGGATGACGGTTCCGTGGGGGATGTACTGGGGATCAGTCTTTGCACGGGAAACATGGGGCGGGATGCGCTGCGTGCTTCCCTTGAGCATGGAGACTTGCAGGAGCTTATGTTGCTCTTGGAGAGTTACGGCGTTTCGGATGCCAGGTGGAAAAAACTGGGAAATACTGTATTCCAAGTTTTGGCTCTGCTTCATTCCGATGATGGGAATAAATGCCGATATATACTCTCGGGAAATCTCGGCTTTGTTAAAGTGCGATTCCAAGGGACAGGTGCATTGGCTCTGGATGCCAAAGTATACCTTAACCTGAGGGCAGTTAGATTCGGTAAGGATGATGGTTGAATGCCGCACGGGGAGTATCGCAAAAAAACGAACAGTCCTGGGGAGAATTTTGGCGCGAGAAACAGGGAGAAAACAAATGAGACTCAGCAATTATGAGATGATTCTGCCTCTGATTGGTGCGGACGAAAAGGAAATCGATGACAGGGCACTTTTGGTGAATGGCCTTTACGGCGCATTTGACATCGTGCCGAAGCGTTGCGCGGATTTTCTTATAAAGGGAAAGTTTTCGCAGGTGGATTCTTCCCTATGGGAGCAGCTGGCAAGACGTGGTCATATCACAACCAAATCACTGGAGGAAGAAATTGCGGATCTGGAGCTTCTGGCACATATTGACCGGCGGATCATACAGAAGAGCCGCATTGATCTTATCATCATGCCGACCTATGATTGCAATTTCCGTTGCCCCTATTGTTTCGAGCGAAAGCGTTTGGCAAGGGGCGAAACGTGGCTTGCAAAGGTCATGAGCCATGAAATGATTCAGGCGATCTTTGCTGCTTTGGATGATTACCGATCCAGAGGCTACGGCCTTGGCAACTGCACGCTATACGGTGGTGAACCGCTCATGAAGGAAAATCTTGCTACCGTGAGGGAAATCGCCGAAAACTGCGCCCAGCGGGAAATGAAGATAGAGGTTCTGACCAACGGTTATGATTTGGCTTCATTCATTCCCATCATCAAGGAATTTCCCTTCGTGTTCGTACAGGTTCCTCTTGACGGTGTCGGAAAGACAAATGACAGGCTTCGACGGCACAAAGAGGGCAAAGATACCTACGAACGGATATTGAACAATGTGGATATGGCCTTGGAACATGGCATTGGCGTAAATATGCGCATCAACATTTCCAAGGAAAATCTTTCCAGCATAGATGAATTGACTGATGACCTGAAGCGTCGCGGTTTCCTGGCAAAAGAGAATGAACGCCGCATGGGGCAGAACCAGCGGGGGGAATTTGTCCACTATTTCAAGGCAACGGTAACACCTGACAGAAATTCCTTCCTCGGCGAGGGAGGCGTCGCCAGGGAACTGCTGGAAAGCGGTCGCAGTGCTGAGTATGTCATGGAGCATTCTTGTCTTTATGGTATAGTGGCGCGGTATATCCGCAAGCTGTTTCAAAAAGATACCTATGTGGATTTTTCCACTGCCATTTGTAACGCAGAACGCGGCGCGCTTTTGGTTGACCCTTACGGGCTGCTCTTCCCGTGCTGGGAATCAGTTGGTGATGATGATATGGCGGTTGGCCGCGTGGATGAGACGCAAGGGCGCGTTTTGTGGAACTTTGCCAAAGCAAAGTGGCGACTCAGAACCTCGGACAGGATACCTGCCTGCCGTATTTGTCCGTATAATTTCTTTTGCAAAGGCGGCTGCGCCGCACGAGCCAAAGATGTCTATGGCGACTATTTCCGCGAGTATTGCGGCGATCACAAGCAAGCATTTGCCTTTGCAGCCTCGCATATAGCAGGGAAAATGTGGCAAGAGCGAGGCGAGGCGGAGCTGTCATTGTCTTTGGCAGAGCCGCTGGCGCACTTGACAAGGAAGGAACGGTATATGATTATGAATTCCAAGAGTATTCCCGATGTCTTTGCCATCGTAAAAAAGGCAGGCCTTTTACCACAGATATAGTAAATGACAATAATATATATGTCATTTGCCATATACAATGTCTCAACTCTATCATTTTTAATGGGAGGTATTTAGCATGGGAAACATCGACAAAAGCAAACTCACCGAGGCGCAGATACAGAAAGCAATGGCATGCAGCAGCGTTGAGGAACTGATGAAAGTGGCCAAGGAAGAGGGCTATGAGCTTACCGAGGACGAGGCCAAAGCGTATTTTGCAGAGATGGAGGACTTTGAACTGGACGGTGACAAGTTGAAAGATGTGGCGGGCGGCGGTTTTGCGGGTAGCCAGTGCTATGCCAAAACTGGCTGCTGATAAGGACGCGTAGAAGACAAGGGAAGCTGGATGATGTGAAGCTAAGATTCCGGCCAGAGGGCAGCCAACAGTTGCAAACTTTTGGCCGGAATCATTTTCATGAGAGTTCCTCTATGTGACCACAAAAAAAGGGTCAATCACAAAACCTGTGGGATTCGAATAGCTTAGACGAATAATTCATGTTGTCAAAAAAGAGGACATCCGCTAAGATGTGGAAATGCATCTAGCCAATGTAAATCCACACAAAGGAATGTCCTCTCCATGGATTATATCGAAATTGTTTTAGGAGACTTTTGCAATGAAAAAATTTTTCTCTTGTTACCCTTGGCTTGAATTTGGGTGCCAAAGAATATGATTTGCTTTTTATTATTCAAAACAAGGCTGCTTGGGAAAGATTTATT
>Ga0256404_1007289_pt1 | contig 17624 bp, 18 predicted proteins | sample RumenRJG_01DNA_FD_185990 | JGI IMG/M metagenome (GOLD analysis project Ga0256404, IMG submission 185990) | Bovine rumen microbial communities from Lethbridge, Alberta, Canada - RJG_01 | ecosystem: Host-associated > Mammals > Digestive system > Stomach > Rumen | place: Canada: Alberta | collected...
CGTCCCATCGGGGCTTCCCACACTGCTTTTGCCCTGTAGATTCCGCGTACTTCAGCGGCGTCGGCGTAGCCGTGGCCGCCATGCCTGCCTAGCAATCCGAACGATACTTCCTCCCCGTGCCGGTGGTCGCGTAGCGACGCCCGGCCGGAGTTCTTCGTCCCGCTTGATAAAAGGGCGGGTGGGGGGGCTTGTCCATTCCTGTCTGGAAGAGGCTGCGCCGGAGGCAGTGGGCTGCGCAAGCGGCGCTGCTCGCAGCTTGCGAACGTCGCCATGCGGTGGAGACAGCTGCGAGCGGCAGAGCGTCGTGCAGCCTGCTGCCGTAGGCGCAGCCTCTTCCAGACTTCCTCTTAAAATGGGATGGTGGGCGGGTTCCCGGCGTTGCTGGGCGCTCCATCGGGGCTTCCCGCCTTGCTTTCCTCTGCCAGATCGTGCGTTTGTCGGCGGCGCTCGCGGAGCGATGGCCGCTTTTCGGCGTCTGAAGATGCTGGGATTGTTCCTTCCCCGGACACGGTCGCACCGCAAAGCAACGCGGCGCGGCGCGACGGTGCCCGGGATCTCGCCGTCTGGATCTGCTCTAGCCCTCTGGGGCGGGTGGGCGGGCCTCTGCGTTTTCCGGCTGCTTCTCCGATTGCTCTTCCGATGGCGCGGGCCACCACCACGACGGCTTCGGCATCTGAACGCAAATCCAAGCTGCACGGCCAAGCGGATAAGCGTTCCAGATGATCTTGTACTCCGTTTTCGTCCGTCCTGTGCCGTCGAAGAAATCGACGTCGTAGAACAGGCCAACAGAAAACAGCTCTGGATTCAGATGCTTCCATTCGAGCTTCGATCTGCACGCTTCTGCAAGGATTCTGCCAAGTTCTGGAACAACTGCCGCAACAATCTTTTCGACAGATACATCCTTGACGGGAATCAAGACATCGAAATCCTCGCTAAGAGGGCACGGGCAAGAACTAGCGTACCAGGCCCGTACGTGGTATCTTTTATTTAGCATAACGGATCTCCTTTCTGCTGGAGGTGTTTTTGATTGGAAAAGTACGGATTAACGTGTGCTTTGCTTGCACCGCTGCGGTGCTCGCGATCCTGCTGATCGCCGCGCTGCTTCACTGATCCCGCCGCCGCTCTGCGGCGGTTTTTTTCATATCTTCATCCCCTTTGACTTCCGGCACTTCTGCTCGCGCTCTGGCTGCAGCGGCTTCGCCGCGAGCTTGATCCCCTGCTTGACGGTTTTCGCCGCGAGCTTCGCCACCTTTTCCGCGCCCTTCAAAACGAGTTTCGCGGGAAGCAGGATTGGAGGCCCGGCAAGACTGATTCCAGGGCCGGGGTGGCCCGCCGCCTTGGCCTTGCCGGGGCACCGCGCTGCTGGATTTTGGAAGTCTTGCGCGGTGATCTTCTTCACGAAATTTTGTAGCTGCGATTCGAGCTTCGAGCGATCGTCAATGAAGAGCTGCACCTTATGCTTCGCGCGGCTGATGTCCACATAATACGAGTTCTTGCTGTTGAGTCCAGCATCCTTGCTGCTCATGTTGATGATCGCGCGGCTCACGGTCGCGCCCTGGGCTTTGTTCGGGGTCTGACAGTAACCATGATCGAGCGCTGCATATTTGCGTGTATCGACTTCAATGATGCCTTTTTCTTTCCCGCAATCGACGCGGATGCGTGGCCCGTTGATCTCGACGATCACGCCGCGCGTACCGTTCTTGACGCCGAGACGCTTGTCATTACGCAAAAAGATCAGCTTGTCCCCGGCGGCAAAATAGCGCTGCTGCGGCGGATCGTCCGCGCTCCGCTGCACGGTGAATGCTGTCCCCTGCTCGATCTTCCCCTGCTTGACGAGGGTCGCGCGGATGCGGTTGTTGATGTCGATGCGGTCGGCGTTCCTAGCTGTCAGTACGAGGGTTTCTGCCTGTTCTTCATCCGAAAGGCTTGTGTAGGCTTTCGCCACGGCTGCGACGCGGCGCTTTGGCGTCGGGATTTCTTGGATGTGATTGGCGATCATGTCGAGGCTCGCTTTCGTGCGGCCTCCGACGGCCTCCCGTACGGCGGCAAGAAGCTGCGCGTCCTTCTGTCTCTGGATGTTCTTGAGCTCCGCGCACGGCAGTTTCCCGCCCTGCACGAGATTTGCGAACGCCTGCCCGCAGCCGACTGGCGGCATTTGGCAATCATCGCCGACAAAAATGACGGTATCTCCGCGCAGCTGCGCGGCTTTCTGAACGTGCCAAAAAAGATTATCGTCGATGAGGGAGGCTTCGTCGATGATCCAAACGGTGGGCTTCTTGGACGGCTGGAGGCCGTCAAGATTCCATGTTTTCTTGTGTTCGTAATCCTCGCCAGGCACGGCGTTTCCAGCTTCTTTTTCCAAACGATTCATCGCGGCATGAATCGTGCTGCTGCTGACGTGCGCGTCAATCGCGAGCTCGTCTGCTGCCTGTCCGGTTGCCGCCATGCCCCGCACTTCATAACCTTTCTGCTCCCAGACTTCGCGAGCCGCGTTGAGCGCAAACGTTTTTCCTGTGCCGGCGAGGCCACGCACGGCCAAAAATTGGCTGTGATCGGCGTTCGCTGTGACCTGCAAAACCATGTCGTATTGTTCCGTGATCCCGCCGCGCCGCAAGTTCCAGCCGTTTTTTCGGCAGGCTGCATCGAGCGCGGCTTTCGCTTTTTCGCGGCCGAGGCTGTGACCTTGACCGAGGCCATCGACGATCTGCTCCGCGATCTCTGCCTCTCGCGCCCGGTTGGCTACGGTCGTGAAATACGTTCGCGGCTGCAGTCCGCTGTCTGCCGTCGGCTGCATCTTGATCAGCTGCGAATCTGCGCGGACAAGTTCTGCGGCGCGTGCTCTCGTCATCCCACATTCAACGCCGCGCTGCACGATCTCCTTTTCAAATTGCTCTTCCGTCCATGCATACGATTTTTCCTGCAACGCTTCGACAGCTGCGCGATATGCACGGCGCTGCTCTGCCTCTGTCGGCGCGGCTGGAGTGCCGCGCTGCGGGCTCTTCTGCCCGATCTGCTGCAGGTACTCCCGCCATTCTGCCCGGCGAGCTTCGATGTCACAATGCTTCTTTGCTTCGCGCGTGGCGAGCGTGATGCGCGCGCTCGCTTCTGCTCCGTGCTCGCCGCTCTCCTGCATCCGCGCTTCAATCTCTGCACGGCGCTTCGAGAAATTTTCGAGCACATCTGCGCGGATCCCCTTGAGCTCGAAGAACCCTTTCTCTGGATCCGTTATCTCAATCTCGTAACCGAGCTCACGGATCTTCTGCGCGAGGCGGGCGCGGTACTCTGCCCCACTCGCGATCTTGTGCTGGTACAAAGGGCGAGCGTCGAGCGCGTAAAGCCCCGGCTGCCCTTTGACATGGGCCTCATTGAGAAGAACACAATGCGTATGCAGCTGGGGATCTTGTGCGCGTGATACGTTGTGCTCGAATTTCGCTGCGACGGGATCGACGGCCTTCTCCGTGATGATTTGCCCGTTCTCCTTCCGGCGACAGTTTAGGTCTTTCATGACCGTCTGCATCGTCTCGCGGACGGCCTCACGATGGGCCTGCAGCAGCGCTGCTCTTAGCTGCGGATCACCGAGCTCACACGCGATAGATACCGACTTCGGCGCAGAAAATGTCAGATCGATTGCACAGTTTTTCCGTGCTTCGCCCTCCAAGATAGCTTGGAATTTTGCCGGATCGACGGCTTCGCCGTCGGCAATCTGAACGTCTGACCGGCTACCTTGCCACCTGTCCGTAGCTTGATCCATGCTGCGCGTGTAGTAATCGTCCTGGGAGTAATACGTCCCTGCCATCTGGGCGGTACAAGTCGAAATGGATAGCATGATGGATTCCTCCCTTCATCAAATGCGGATCCCTTTTTTCCGCGCGGGCTTCTGTTCCTTTTCTTCCTGCAGCTGCATATCCTCCGGCTCTGGCGCTGCTTCCTCCGGCTCCGTTTCTTCCTCTGCTGGGGCTGTCTCCGGCTCTTGCTTCTGGATGTCGATTGCGGCGATCTTGACCTCTTTCAACGGCTCATACTCTACGTTTCTCGTTGGGTATTTCCTATAGTCGAGCTTGATCTGTGCCGTCATCGGCGCGAGGTTCGGGAGGCTCACGATGCACTCACCGGTTTTCTGACCGGCGATTTCAGCAGGAAGAAACGCTGCATCCTGCGTGATCTGCCTGCTCTCCCCGTCGCTCCCACGCCCGCTTCCGAGCGCTCCGCCTTTGTTCTGATTCTCGCTTTCGACGATCCGCTGCACTTCCGCTTTCCCAAACGTTTCAGCGATGTAACGTGCATCCGATGCCTCCGGCATGGCAAAAACGAAACGGGATTTCGAGCAAGCAACAAGATTTTTTGCTCCCTGCGTCTGGTAAAGCTGCTCGAGCTTTTGGATCGTCTGATTCGCGAGCACGACACATACACCTTTGCTCCGCGTCTGCGTCAGTAGGAAAGACAGCATGGACGCCATCGGCGGCAGCGCGGAAAGCTCGTCGATCAGAAAGACGAGGCGCGTCTGCTGCGCTCCATTGTCCGGGTACTCTTTGATCTCTTGCCCGACGAGCTCGATCCACAATGCGAGAATGCTTGAAAACGACGTGTCATGACGGCCGGCGCTTGAAAGATACAGGTTGGATCTGCTGGACGTGTCTCGCGCCCAACAGCTGACGGAAAACGTTCCATTCTTCGAGCACGTCGCAAGCTGCGCAATCTTTTCATGGACGGTTGACATGACGCCTGCAGCCTGCTCCGTATCGCTCTGTCCTCCCAGCGCTCCAACGCCACTCTGCATCTTTGGCGGCAGCTCTTTGAACTTTTCGAGGAGCTGATCTGTCGGCTGGTTGAAAAATTCAACCACATCCGCGTTTGTCGTTTTGCCATGCAGCCCTAGCCAGCAAAACGCCGAAACGAGGACGGCGCTCGCGGATGTCAGCCAAAATTTCTGATTGCCGGCAGCGGCGCGGGGATCGTCAACGCCGCACAAAATATCGCAGATTGTCTGCAAGTCCGGCGGGATGCGGGTGATCTTGCCGTCCGGATCTTGGACGAAATCGAACTCCGAAAAAATGGACCAGCCGACGGATCGCGCGTCGAATGGGTTGAAAAGGATGTCCCCTTTCCTGCCGAAGTGCGCGAAAAATTCGCCCTTCCTATCGACCACTAAAAGCCTTGTCCCGCGTTGCAGCCATCCTGCTACCATCTGCAGCAGCAGCGAGCTTTTGCCCGTGCCGGTGCTTCCCAAGATCAGGAAGTGCTCTTTCTCCTTGCCGGCATCGAGCGCAAGTTTTCCGCCATCACATGGAAGGATCAGGCCGGTGTTTTTCGTCTTCCGCCGGCTCAACTGGCAGAACTCCTTCGGCGTCAACCGGCGAGCTCCCCGGATGTACGTATCATTCTTGTACTTCTCCGCCGTGCTGATTGGGTGCGTCATCCAGCCGACACAGCCAACAAGAAGAGCGAAAACTAAGAAATATGGAAACCAAGTGTAGGGGCGCGGCTGCGGCAGCAAATCGAGCAATTCGTGATACTGCGGCGCGGCGATGTCGGGCGCGGCGTAGCCCATAGAAGCAATATATCCCGCGTATTCCGACGGCACAGCCATGCGCCCGATCTGCACGTCAGCTGCATCCATAACGCGGCTGATCGTGTACTTCGCCATCGTGCCGGGAGCTAAGTCCGCCTGCCCATAGTGCCGATTCACGGCGGATCCAACGAAGAAGTAAGCGGCAATCATGCCCACTATGGGCAAAATCAGCCATCTTGCCATCTGCTTTTTTTCCTTATCATTCATGATCTTCATTCCCTTCTGTGATGCCAAATTCCCGCTGAAAGTTCCGAACGATTTCAAGCCCGTCGGGATGCTCGTCAACGTAATGCGTCGCCGCGATCGAACCTGTGAAGCGCTCGAAAGCAATCAGCTTTTGAAGCAACCCGGCGAGATTCGACTGCATCTCGTCGAGCTGCTGCGCGAGCGCGGCGCGTTCTCCGGCGTTCCAGCTCCCCTCGTCTGATGAAAATATCCTCCGTCTCGTGAACTCTGAAACGGTCAGATTTTCTGCGGCTGCCATCCGTTGGACGGCCTTCTTCTCGTCCGCACTGACGCGGAAAAAGATTTTCTCTGCTGGCATTTTGCCCGCCTCCTTCCGTCGTTTCCGGCTTTTCCGTCACCCTGCCTGTCTCCTATCGAAAGCCTTTGATCTCAAAAGAGACATGGCGCTCCGTCTCCCCTGCTATGGGGTGACGATGGGAGACGCCTGTCTCCCATCGTCAAGCCGCGCCCGCTCTAGGGTTGCGGCTCCCGCTCCTAGCGCCCGAAGGGTGCATAGGTGTGGGAAATTTTTTTGCTCGCAAAAAAATTTTATACGAATCATTTAGCGTTCTCCATATTGGCTGCATCCTGTCCACCTCCCTTCGATTCTCCCAGCGCCTCAAACTTCTTGGCTGGCATTCTGGATCCATCAATCTGTAGCGGGATGCGGGCTGGCGATCCAATCACTGGTGCATCCTCTTCGCCTGCGTCGATCTGCGTGACGGTCGGTGCTCCCGCTGGCGCAAGAACAACACGACAACGCCTCCAGCCTCCGTGGGGATCTAGCAGGACGTCAATCTCCTGTCCTGCACGCAGCGGTTGCAGGTGAAAGCTCCCGTCAAGCTCTGCCGACATGAGACACAGGGCGTTTCGGTGCGTCTCGATGAATCCGTTTTGCATCTTGCGTCCGTCTCCCGCGCTCATGATCCCCCCTTCCGCAAGTGCTCTTTCCAACAGGACGGCTGCCTCCCGTTTCCCGATCTTCTCCTTGCCTGTCGGCCAATAGCGCCGGACGGCCTCGCGAATATCCTCTTTAACCATCTGACTTTCCCTCCTTGATCGCCTGCGCCGTTTTCGCCGGCGCACGGTCAATGAATCCAATAGAATCAGCGACAACCTCCGTTTTGTACTGCTGCGTTCCGGCTGCCGTCGTGTAAGACCGGCGATGTAGCTTGCCGGTGATCTCAATGCGATCACCGACGGTTCCGAAGTCGCGCAACCGCTCGCCGAGATCGTCCCACGCGACGAGATCGATGTAGTCAATACGATCCTGATCGTCCTGCGCCGCGATGCAGGCCCAGCAACACGCCTTTCCCCGCTGCGTATACCGGCAGTTAACAGAAACAAGACGGCCCGAGCCCTCCCAGCGGTTCACGGTTGCGGGGTGGCTTCCGCCTCCCCGCTCGGCTTGGAAACGTTTTGCGACGGTTCCTGCTTGCGCTTCATCAGCGTCCATCCGTTCTGCTTCAGCTGGTCGAGCGAATAGCAGCCGGTCTTCTGTTGCACCCACTCTGCAACGCTTCGCAGTTCTGCCTCCTGCAGCTCTTTGATCCGCGCGTCGAGCGCGTCACGCTTCTTCTTGAGATCGTCAAGTGACAGTTTCTTGCTCATTTCGATTCCTCCCAAAATCGCCCTCTGAACACATTGTAGGGGGTCACAGCCTCGAAAAACTGACGTTTTTTTTCCCAATTCGACGATTTTTCGAGCTAAAATTATTACATGATAAGAGTATCAAGAAAACTGCCATCTAAATTCTTGTTTTCTTGCAAACGAAAAGCCTGCTAGAAACTAGCAGGCTTCTGTTCAATATTGATCCAAAAACACGTTTCGGAAATCGCTTCTCACGTATTCAACAAACCTTTTAATCTTTGAAAACAGATCTTGATTTTCATCCAGAAGAACTTCTCCACTCCATCCATCTGGTACCCGGATCATGTGTACCTCCGGTTCTTCTATCACAAATCCAGATTTTCCAAAGAAATTTATTCTCTGTATCTCCTCTTGCTTCGTTATCGGCGAAACGGCCAATACCAATTTGACGTTATTCGCATCCGCAACCGCACAAATTCTTTTCAAGACTTCCGTTCCGTGATTTTTTCCTGTAGGTCTGACGCTAATTTTTTCGATACAAGCAACTTTACTTCCGTCCGGCGTGTAGTATCCTGAAATCAGAATATCTCCATCCTCTTTCCCGTCGAGCGCAGCTGTTATCAGCAAGTCTACAAAATCATATTCTTTCTCCCGAGTTGACAGGTTTCTCATCTTGAAAATCGCTCCCCCTACTTTTCAAAACGGTAATAAAGCACAAGGATCTCATCCTCCTGATGCACATAAATCTGATCGTCTCCCTCCAGCTGATCGAGCTCGTTGGCCCAAAAGAAGCACTTCCTGTCCGACGGATACTCCCCTTCGCGATAAAATTTTTGGATGGCCGCTTCAATATCGTCCGATGTGATGTACCCTGTCCGCAACGCAACGAGGATTCCTTTTGTATAAACCCGGAACGGCGTTTGAAACTCACGAGCGAACCCTGTGCGGATCACATAATCTTTGATCTGCCAGAAATCCATACCGATCGGAACGTCATCCAAACGGAGATCATTCATCTTTCTTCCCTTGAAATCCATTCTTTATCACTCTCCTGATACATGCATCATATCTCGCTTTCATGAATGATTTTTCTTATTTTTTTGCATGCAAAGATTGTCTATGGATGGATTTACAAACAAAAAGACCCAGCAAAATGCTGGGCCTTCATCGTTATTTCTGCTGATCCTTTTTATCTTCATCGCGCAACGCATAGAACTTTTCCTGCCATGTATCGCGCTGCTCGGTTAGCTTGTCGATTGCTTCCTGCATCTTGTCGATCCGCTCCTGATGCTTTTCATCAGCTGCCGCAACAGCGGAACGGAGCTGCGCTTCGCCATCACGCCGCGCGTCGAGGACGGCTGCCTCCTTTTCATTTTTCAGCTTCTCGCGGAGGTTGTCGATCTTCTCATCATACCGGCCTTTGAGCTCGGTCGCTCCCAGCTTGGCTTTCTCTTTTGCATCGTCGAGTTTTTTCTGGAGCTCGTCGGCTTCTCTTTCGGCACGCTCGGCGCGTCCCGTGACTTCCGTGAGTTCATCTTTGATCTTCGCGTTTTCGGATTCGAGCGCGGCGGCTGCTTCAAGCTCTGCGGCGACTGCATCCGCTTTCTCTTTGAGCGCATCGACCTGCGATTGCAAGGCAGCATTGAATTTCAGCAAACGATCCTTTTCTTCTGCAGCCTCTCCTTGCAATTTTTCCAGCGCTGCCTCGGCCGCATCCGCGCGAGCGGCTTCCGCATCTCGTTCCTCCTTCACATCCGCGAGCGCGTCTTTCGCCTCTTTCGCCTCGCCTTCTGCCTTGTCCGATTTTTCCTTCAACGACGCAACAGCCTGCTCGTTCGTCGCGAGACGCGCTGCATATTCCTCACGGATCCGCGCATCCGCATTCGCAGCAAGCTCCAGCGATGCCAGATAGGCGTGATCGATCTGCGCAAGCAGGCTGCGCACATTGTCAATCTCCGTCGAGCGGTTCGGCAGAGCTCCCTTTGCTTGCTCGCGTGCATAGCAGTCAAGCAACACAGGAAGGAGATCTGCTTTCCTCATTCCAGATTCTTCCGCGAGCGCTTCGAGCTTCGCGATTGTATCCTCGTCAGCGCGGACACTGAATACTTTATCGTTTGCCATTTTTATTCCTCCGTCAACTCTCCAGTTTTGCTTTCAACTCTTCGAGCGACTGGATTCCACTCGCACGGACAGTTGCCACGATTGCAGCATCTGTCATTTCATTATTGACGTTCGTCGATACGATTTCAATTTCCCAATTACGATCTTCGCCCTCGGTTGCCTCTCGCTGTTTATCAAGCTCGATTTCATGATCTACAGCGGCTTTTGGTACATCACTGAGTTTGAAAACAGTTCCTTTCAAAATCGTTACATGCAGATACGGTTGATGATGAATATACGCGATTCCCTTTTCATATCCATTTGCCCGCGCCATGCTATCATCTACAATTACGACATCATCACACAATTCAACCTTGTTGTTTTTCATTAACCTACAAAGCTGACGATCGCCCCATACATACGAGGTGCTTGACATATATAATTCATCTCTTGCCGTGATTTTTACAGTCACGGTTTCGCACGGTGCATCCGTACGAAAATACACTTTTTTCATGGCTTCACGAAAGTCGTTTGCGTCAAGCACTTTCGATTTCCAAGCCTTTTCCTCGCTATCCCATTTTGCTCCCATATCGTGCATCAAATTTACAAAGTCCGGATGGTACGGAGTATATACCCATGTAACGCCATTGGCCTCTGTGATTTCAAACTCTCTACTCATTTCAATCGCCTCTTTCGTTGTTATTTATATAAGTTTACGTTGTATACTTTTGTCTACATCATCATTATATCATATTTCAAGCGAGATTGCACTAATATTTTATTGTTTACGTTTACAAAACATCGTAATAATTTGTATACATAATCAAAACTTACAAGTATTGACTATGCCACGAGTATCGTGATATGATGCACCCATGAGAACATCAAAACTCATAGTCAAAACAAAGGCGGCGAAAATGATGAAATATGGTTACGCACGGGTCAGCAGCCGGATCCAGATGACAGCCGGAAACAGTCTTGAAGATCAGGAAGTGCAGCTCCGGCAAGCCGGATGCGAGGAGATCGTCTGCGAGCAGTACACCGGCACGACGATGCACCGGCCGAAATTCAACGATCTCCTAGATCGTCTCCAGCCGGGCGATACGCTCGCCGTGACAAAGATCGACCGCTTCGCTCGCACGGCATCAGATGGCAGCGCCCTCATTCAAAAACTCTTGAAGAGGGGTGTCCAGGTTCATGTCCTCAACATGGGGCTCATCGACAGCAGCCCCATTGGAAAGGTGATCGTCAACGTCCTGCTCGCGTTCGCGCAGTTCGAGCGCGACATGATCGTAGAACGGACACAGGCAGGCAAGGCCATCGCCAGGACGCGGGCAGGCTTTCACGAGGGCCGGCCTCCGATTCCGGCAGCACGTAAAGCCGCCGCCGTCCGCATGGTGCTCGATCAGAAGATGACGTACAAGGAAGCGGCAGAGGCCGTCGGGATCAGCATCAGCACGCTTACACGAGCGATTCGAGACGAAAAAGCAAAATGTATGCTATGATCGATAAATCTCAAGCGCCTAACTTCTGGCAGGAAATAGCAGGGTATTGCCGAATATAAGGAACCAAGAACGTATAGAAGGCGTCTGTTGAGGAGAAATCACATGAAAAGAATTTTGCTTTACTTAGTGATGGTATTTTGCTTATTTCCGCTGTCTTTGGTACAGGCTGCGGATACAACGCAAAAAAATTACATTGATGATTTGAATGCTATGCTGGCTGTGCAAGATCAGATCGGAACTATCTACATGGGGATGACGCAAGAAGATGCGGAAGCGAATTGGGAAAATGTGGATGGATGGCGCTTAAAACGAAAAGATCATAATACTCATTATATGCGTTCAGATAATGTCATACGCCCAGCGGCTCTGGCGGACTATGTAAAGGATTCCCCTAAAGGATCTCCTTTGATACGTGAGTGTTTTCATATCGGATCGCGGGAAGGTTATGTCAACAATGTTCAGGTAAAATATATCACACAATACAGGCAAGTAGCTGCCATGTTGTCTAACAGGGCAGTAGATATTTTCACGGCTAATTATGGTCAGCCGCGAAAAGAATCTTCTGGTCCAAGATTTGGCAGTGTACTCGGTTCTACACATTATGATTGGCGGCCACAAGGACGATGGTGTTCTGTTAACTATGGTGCTTATAAAGCTATCAGCAAAGAGGATAAAATAAATGATTTGGGGCGTGATGATGTTCCGGATAATTACTATATAGTAACCATAGCAATTTTATCCATGGATGATTAAGTCTATAGCGAAAGAAGTGGCTGCTACAGTTTCCTGTAGCAGCCACTTCTTTCGCTTCACCTATCCGGTATTGATTTTCAATCATAAATTACATAAAAAATATTTTTTATGTAATTTATGATTTTTGCGTTATTTCTTGGTACATCTTCAAAAGCTCAATCACGATCTCGGATTCCGGCATATCCTTACGGAAACCGTACGCAGCCATCACGGCACGATCATTCGCTTCATGGGCTTTTCGCAACTCTATCGGCATAAGTGCTTCTGTATAGAGCTGGACGAGGCTGCTATCCTTGTACTGCGCCCGCGCATCCAAGATCCGCTGTGCCGTATTCTCGATAGCGCGGCGTTGTGATTCTGTCGGCGAAGGCCACGGAAACGTATTGTAAACTATATTAATTGCATAGCGGTATCTTGATTCCAACCTTCCAGAAACAAAGCGCATCCATGCCATGTGAACGTTAGATTCCAAAATTCCAAAATGATATGGCTCGATCTCCAACGAATATTCTACGCTATCGCTCGGTATGTCGCCGTCATTCGCATAGCCAAACGGGATATACTCGCGGCTTTCTCCTGTATGACGAGGAAATACAAAAATTTTTCCTTCATGAAATTTCTTACTGGGACGCATCATCGTTGGCATGTTTCTCAACTTGTACGCATCTCCGGTCTTGATCTGCCGACTTCTCCATTCTCGGCAGGCTTCCACCCTCTGACGGATTTCAGGAATCGCCTGCAGCTCTGCCGGTGTTATTCCTTCAAGCCAGAGGCACCACCTCGGCTCTCCATTAATGAACGGATCCGCAGAGATGAAAGCTCGGATCCATTTCTGCGCTTCTGGATGCTTTTTCAGAAGCGCAACCCGTTCCTCTTCTTCCAAGATCAGATTGTGATTGTCCGCTGGCTTTATCCCATAAATAGCGGGTGGCACGTCACAGATTGGCCGGCTGCACGTCTTCACATAAATATCTGGAGCATCCATCAAATAACCATTGATATTTGATACGGCATGATCTCCCGCCTCGTCATAAATAGTCTTGTAAGTGCTATTGAAAGCAGCAAATCCAATAACTACACAATAGACATGGGCCTTTTCCAAAGAATCGCTATTCCATATAAACGTCCGATATGCAAAATGGATCCGCAGACCATCTTTATAGAGCGGTCCCCAAAGCGGGGCCACCTGCTGTCCCTGGCAAATGGAATTTGTCGAAACAAACGCCGCTATGATATGATGCCCCTTCATATAGTCGAATGCCTTTCGATACCAGCAAGCGACATAATCCAGCTTTCCACCATTTCCGCTGAAAATCATCTTGCGATCTTCCTTCTGCTGCGCCGTGAGGTGGGAATTTCCGACAAACGGAGGATTCCCCATGATCCGTACATCATTCGATGGCGGCAGAACTTCTTTCCAGTCCATCTGCAAAGCATTTCCCTCGTGAATGTTTGCATTTGTGGAGAGTGGAAGAAAGTCCATATCCTTATTTACGATGACAAGCGTCTCTTTGAACATCTGGCTTTCTGCGATCCAGAGTGCCGTTTTCGCTACTGCGCAGGCGAAATCGTTGATCTCAATCCCGTAGAACTGCTGGATATTTACCTTGATAAAGTCATTTTTTGAAGGCTCGTCGAAATTCATGCCAAGCAAGATCGCACCGCCAGCGGCATCCGTCTCCCGCAGGATGTCATTCTCCAGCCGCCGCAAGGTAAGGTAACTCTCGGTGAGGAAGTTCCCGCTACCGCAGGCAGGATCAAAGAAACGACCTCGTGAAAGTTCTTCCTGCAATTCGCGCAGCCGGGTCGCTCTTGTCTTCGGCTGCTTGATGCTCATCGCACGCTGGAATTTTGCGCGATACTCATTCACAAAGAGCGGATCGATGACTTTGTGAATGTTTTCGAGGCTCGTGTAGTGCATGCCGCCCTGGCGTCGAATGTCAGGATTCAGCGTCCCCTCGAAAATAGATCCAAAAATCGTCGGGCTGATGTTCGCCCAGTCGAAGCCGCATCCATCTTCGAGGATAAGGCGGCGCGTAGCATCGTCAATCGGCGGGATTGGCGTCTTTTCTGTGAAGAGGCTACCATTGACATACGGAAACGCCAGGAGCTTTTCTTCTTCAAACGGATCAATGCGATCTTCTTCCTTCGTGTCCAAAATCTCAAAGAGATCCATGAGACCTTTTCGGAAGTGTTCCGGTTGAAAGCTCTCCATGTAATCATGGAACATATTCCGCTTCCCAAAAAGTTCAGCATCCTCGGCGTAGAAGCAAAAAACAAGGCGCACAATGAACTTGTTGAGATCTTGCATCCCTTTCTTGCTCGGGTGCTCTCCGTATGCCGGCAGAAGGGCGTTATAGATCCTTCCAACCAATTCTCCCGCATCCCGTGAGAGTTCCATTTCCTTCGCGGCGGAGCTGTTCGAGACGTCCGTGAGGAAGTTCATCCGATATGCCTCTTTCGGCAGATCGGCAAGCGCTATGCGCTGCGGATCGTCGTTCGGCTTCTCCTGATCATAGACCCAGAACTCCGTGAAATTGCAGGCGATGATCCAGCGCGGGCGCTCGCTGAACGGCATAACGTCTGCGTACCGCTTCCCCTGCTCGTACGGCGTCAAAGAGGTGCCGTCGCTCTGCTTCTCCGGCTTCGCAAGATTGATCCCCGCGCTCTTCTGCTCGATGAGTACCCGCGTATGCGGGAGGTAGACGTCAATAAAGCTCTTGTGCTTGAGCATGACCGGCACCTCGAACCGGCAGAAGCTCGCTGCATCCTGTACGCCATAGACCTTCTGCAAGAGCTCGATCCAGAACGGATGGCAATCTTGCTTCTCGTCTCCGCGTCCCTTCCATTTCGCCGCGAATGCAGCGGCGCTTGATGTAGATGTCAATCGTATCACCCTCTATTAAATAAAATACATAATTTATATAAATTATGTATTTTATGCTTTCCCACGCATGGATTTGAGCGCCTTGATCTCGTCCGCATGCTTCTCGATCTCGTCCTCGAAGACTGAAATGAAAAGCTGCGTCATCGACTTGCCCTCGACGTCCGAAAGGTACCGCACATCTTGCAAAAGGGATGCCGGGATCTTGAAGTTGACCCGCGCCATCGGGCCATCATAGATTTTCGGCCGGCCTCCGGCTCTCTTCTCCGTCTCCGGCGCTGGCGCGGCCGGATGCACGTCCGGCTGCATCGCTGGCTTTACCTCTGCCGTTGTCTGATGCTGGATGTTGGCTTGGACGGCTGCCGCCGCCGAAGTGATCTTCTTCATCGTTCTTGCCTCCTATATGTTTTTAACATTTCAATCATATTTACTGTTTCTTATGTATTTTATGATTCTTCAAGGATTTCCTGCACCAAGGCTGCATAGTCCTTCGCCGCCGTGCTTTTCGGATCGTAGTCGAAAATGGATTCCTGCGCAAGCTGTGCTTCACGGACAGCGACACACTCGCGGATCTTCGTCTTATAGAGCTTCGCGCCGATCTCGTCTGCGAGCGCTTGGATGTCGCCTGCAACCTGCTTCGAGATCACCATCCGCGCCGTGTATCTCGTGATGATGATGCGGCTCGGCTTGCCGCCGAGATCGCGGATAGAATCGGCCATCGCTCGTATGGATTTATACGAAAACATATCTGCTGTCGCCGGAATGAGTACGATGGAGGCCGCGCGGATCGCCGCGAGCGTGTTCCCGCTCTGGTTCGGCGGGCAGTCGATGAGGATGAAATCATACATATCTGCGAGCGGCGTGAAATCGAAAGAAACATCTTGATTCGCCGTGCCGATCAGCGAGAAGCTGGACGGGATGATGTCAAAGCCGCTTTCCGTCCGCTGCACGGCTTTCGCGATGCTCGTTTCCTTGCTTGCTACCTCTGCCATCGACGGGCCTGCAACGGCCTGCGCCTCGAACGAAAGATCACCTTGCGGATCAAGGTCAATGAGCAGGACGCGCTTTCCCTCTTTTTGCAGCCCAGCTGCGATATTGAAAGCAGTCGTTGTCTTTGAGATGCCGCCTTTCTGGTTCGCGATCGTCAGTATGAGCATGATGGTTTCCTCCTTTGTCGATTCCTTGTTATTTTTACATTCATTATATCACATACGCAAGTAAAGTAAAATATGTTTTGTATGTATAAAACATAAAATGCCGCTTTGAGCGTTGAGGGTTGCAGTCCTTACGTTCTGATTGTGTCGCGGCGTTGGAAGAGCAATCCCCCCGGTCATCCCTTCTTCTTAGTTTTTGACGATTCTTGCTGTGCTGGGAGTGTCATGCGGCCTTGTGCCGCGCTACGAATGGAGTGGTGCGTATTTTAGAGGTTCGGATTTGGGGTCGATATGGTTATTTACATTATCCACAGGCTTGTCGGACGGGTAGACCATGTATTTATACATGCACAATCTCGAGGTGTATTTTGCATTATGACGCAAGGGGTATAGCTACGAAACGAGCAAACTCCGTCAACAGCCTTTCAAACTCAATCATTTTGACTTCTGGAGCCATCCTGCGGATCTGCACAGCCAAAAAGGCACAAAAAAAGGGCGCACGGGTTGCGTCCTTCTGGTAACTCACTTTTTGCTATGCTCTTTTCAAGGAACGTGAACGCATCAGGCTTTGACGTGCCGTTTCAGCTTGGCCGCAAGCTCTGGCCTGCTTTGGAAAAGCCGTTCGATGGCGCTTCCGACGTCCTGCATCGGCTCTTCCTTCTGCTTCGGTTCCAACGAGACGTGAGCCGTCTTGACGCGCACGCTGTGAGATGGCTTCTGGATTTCCCGCTTCGCTTTCTTCGTCGGCTTCGGGTCGCCCTGCATCATCGACGTAATCCAGCCGTAAATGTTGCGGATGCCGCTCGCCGTGATTGCCATCGAAAAGACCTTCTCGATCTTTGCCATCGCGGCTTTACCGTGCTTGAGAATCAACTGGACGACGAACATCGGCGAGAGGCCGAGACGACGGGCCAGAGAGAAAACATGCCCCTGCATCCGTCGTTCTTCCTCGGATTCCTCGTGCGCCTTGATGTAGCCTGCCACACGCTCGCCGAGCTTCGCCTGCTTGTCTGGGTCATCTTTCGCCATCTGGTAGACCTCCGGCGGGATTGCCATCAGCTCGCGCCAGCAAACCTTCCCAGCATCATTGAACTTGATGAAGCGGAAAAGCATCCCCGCGCGAACGAGGTCGGTGATGATGTGCGATACGCGGCTCGTAGAGAGACTCGTCATCTTGCTAATAGCTTCGTTGAACGCCCAGCAATAGCCGTTTTTGAAGCTCAAATCCGTAATGACACGGAGCACGAATTTGTGGCTGCTTGTGATGCGGATGTCGTTCACAACCTCCGCCATTCTCGTTCCATTCATGGTTTTCCCCTCCGAACATAATAAAAAAGCGCTACGCACGCGTGCGAAGCACTTGATTTTCTGCTGTTCGATGGGTTATAATGAATGCAGTTAACAAGCGCCTGCTTAGTGCCTCTTGGGAAAAAATACACTCGCGGCGTTTCATGGCTCGTTGGTACTGGTAATACCGACGAGCCGCTTTTATTTTCTTTTGTTTACATCCCATATTATACCCGAAATATGGCTGTTTGTACAATCTTCCCCAGATCGCCCAAAAATCGCGAAGTGGGAACGAACTTTCCCACTTTCAAGCACGAAACGCACGTTTTTAGATATTTCCATTGCGTTTTATGCCCTTCATGCAGTTCTTCAACATTTCATGCGTAGAAAAAATGATACGCTTGATGGCGTGTGCTTATCAATCCCCGCGACGGTGGGCGCGAAGCGGCCACCGTCGCCATAAATCTGTAAATTAAGGGTGTACCTTTCCTTCCCGTGCCGGTGGTCGCGTAGCGACCCCGGCCGGAGATCGAACGTTCCTCCATCCAGGGTGGGCG
>Ga0256404_1007291_pt1 | contig 17623 bp, 13 predicted proteins | sample RumenRJG_01DNA_FD_185990 | JGI IMG/M metagenome (GOLD analysis project Ga0256404, IMG submission 185990) | Bovine rumen microbial communities from Lethbridge, Alberta, Canada - RJG_01 | ecosystem: Host-associated > Mammals > Digestive system > Stomach > Rumen | place: Canada: Alberta | collected...
ATCGCCGCCCCTACGCAGCCGAACCATTTATAATTCCTCATTCCTCATTCCTAATTCCTCATTTCTCATTCGACAGATCCCCATTTATCACAACAGAGCTGAACAGATACCTTTCATTTACCGGGAACGACGCCCATAAAAGCTGCCGCGCATCCGAACGGACGCGCGGCAGCCGCATTTCCTTTTCCCTTTTCCCTGTTCCCTTTTCCCTGAAAATCCTACGCCTTCTTCACCTTCGGCCCCTTGGGCGTGTCCTCGATGACGTAGCCCAGCCTGGCCACCTCGTCGCGGAGGCGGTCGGCCTCGGCGAAGTTCCTGGCCTTCTTGGCCTCCACGCGGGCCTGGACCAGGGCCTTGACTTCCTCGGGGGTGGTGTCGGCCTCCTTCATCAGCAGGCCGAGGACCTCGTGGGCCATGGTGTTGAGGGCCTTGAGGGCGGCCTCGATGACGGCCCTGCACGGGGCGTTGGCGTCGGCGAGGGCAGTGTTCATGTCGCGGACGTACTCGAACAGCACGCCCATGGCCTCGGAGGTGTTCAGATCGTCGCACATGGCGTCGTCGAAGCGGTCCACGAAGCCGTCGGCGCGCGCCACGAAGGCCCGTTCGGCGTCGTTCATCTCGCGCTCGGGGGCGTGCTCCAGGGCGAACTCCGCGTTGTCCCGGGCGGTGTAGAGGCGCTCGAGGCCGGCCCTGGCCTGCTCCATCAGGTCGCGGGAGAAGTTGATGGGGCTGCGGTAGTGGGCGGACAGCATGAACATGCGCACCACCTCGGGGTCGAACTCCTTGGAGATGTCGCGCACGGTGAAGAAGTTGCCCGCGGACTTGGACATCTTCTTGTTGTCCACGTTGATGTGGCCGTTGTGCATCCAGTATTTGGCGAAGGGCTTGCCCGTCGCGCCCTCGGACTGGGCGATCTCGTTCTCGTGGTGGGGGAAGATCAGGTCCACGCCGCCGCAGTGGATGTCGAAGGTCTCGCCCAGGTACTTCATGGACATGGCGGAGCACTCGATGTGCCAGCCGGGACGGCCCTCGCCCCAGGGGGACTTCCAGAAGGGCTCGCCGGGCTTCTTCGCCTTCCACAGCGCGAAGTCCATCGGGTGGCGCTTGATGTCGTCCACCTCGATGCGCGCGCCGGACTCCAGGTCGTCCAGATCCTGGCCGATGAGCCTGCCGTAATTGCTGCGCCACGCCTGGGTGTCGAAGTACACGTCGCCGTTGTCCACGCGATAGGCCAGGCCCTTGAACTCCAGCTTGCGGATGAGGCTGATGATCTCGCCGATGTGCTTGGTGGCCCGGGGATGCACGTCCGCCTTCTCCACGCCGATGGCCGCGGCGTCCTTGAAGTACTCGTTGATATACTTCTCCGCGATGGCTTCGACGGTGGTGCCCTCCTCGTTGGCGCGCTTGATCATCTTGTCGTCGATGTCGGTGAAGTTCTGCACGAACGTCACCTCATACCCCAGATGCCGCATGAAGCGGCGCAGGGTGTCGAAGATGATGAAGGGACGGGCGTTGCCGATGTGGAAATAGTTGTAGACCGTCGGCCCGCAGGCGTAGATGCCCACCTTGCCCTCGTGCACCGGCACAAAGACCTCCTTCTTGCGGGACAGCGTGTTGTAGATCATCATCTGCTTCATATGTCTTTCCTCACGATCACAGGTTTTCTTTACATATTATATGAAGGTTGCGTGGAAACGTCAAGGCGGGAGCGGTAAATAATTAATAATTGGGAATTGGGAATGGGGAATTAAAGATAGCGGCTGCCGCGCACGCTTTTGGGGCGGCCATTGGCCGCCCGCCTGATACCGAAGCGATAGGTACAGCCCGGCGTGCGGCGCATCGCCGCCCCTGCGCGGCCAGGCTATTCCAATTCCTAATTCCTCATTCCTAATTCCTCATTCTTCATTTCCCATTCAATATCCTCTGAATCTCCCCGTTCACCCTCCCGTTCCCGGCGAGTATGGAGCCGGTTTTCAGGGGGACCAGATTGGGGCGCCAGGCGTCGAGCTTGCCGTCGGCCTCTTGGAGGATCACCGCGCCGGCGGCGTAGTCGAACAGGTAGATGCCCTGCTCGATGAAGGCGTCGGCGCGGCCCGCGGCCACGCAGCAGAGGTCGTAGGCGGCGGTGCCGGAGCGGCGGATGTCGCTGATGGCGCGGACCAGCGGGAAGAACACCGGCTCGGTCTGGGCCAGTATGGCGGGGTCCCGGTGGCCGAGCCCCAGGTGGACGATGGCGTCGCGGAGGGTCGAGACGTCGGAGACGTGGATGGGCCTGCCGTTGCAGGTGGCCCCTTCCCCCTTCGCCGCCAGGAAGAGCTCGTCGGTGCCGGGGCAGTAGACGCAGCCTGCCGCCAGCTCGCCGTCGTGCTCGTAGGCGATGGAGATGGTGTAGAGCCGCTGGCCGCGCATGAAGTTGGCGGTGCCGTCGATGGGGTCCACGATCCAGCGCCCCACGGCCTGGGTCGCGCCGCCGTACTCCTCGCCGAAGAATTCGTCCTCGGGGCAGGCGGTGAGCAGGATGTCCCGGATGAGCTGTTCGCTCTTTAGGTCCATCTCGGTGACGAAGTCGTTTTCCGATTTTCGCTTGATCTCGAACGCGCCGTGGGCCTCCAGCATCGCCCCCGACGCCCGCGCCGCGCGCTCCGCCAGCCGCGCCTTCTCCATGAAGGTCATAAAAACATCATCTCCGTGATAAAATTTGTTGGCAAAATCGACAATATATGTTATAATCAAAGGGCGTACAGACGCAGTATACCACAATTCGGGTACGGATGGTGTTATTTTTCATGAAAATGATATCCTGGAACGTCAACGGTCTGCGGGCGGTGCTCAAGAAGGGCTTCTATGAGAGCGTGGCCGCGCTGGACGCGGACGTGATCTGCCTGCAGGAGATCAAGATGCAGAAGGGACAGTGCGACGTGGCGCTGGAGGGCTACGAGCAGGTGTTCTACTGCGCCGAGCGCAAGGGCTACTCCGGCACGGCGGTATTCTCCCGGGTGCCGATGAAGAACGTGACGTATGGCATCGGCATCGAGGCGCACGACCACGAGGGCCGGGTCATCACCTGCGAATTCGAGGACTTCTATCTGGTCTGCTGCTACACCCCCAACTCCCAGAACGAGCTCAGGCGGCTGGACTACCGCATGCAGTGGGAGGACGCCTTCCGGGCGTACCTGGTGGAGCTGGATAAGACAAAGCCCGTCATCCTCACAGGCGATCTGAACGTGGCCCACGAGGAGATCGACTTAAAGAACCCCAAGACCAACCACATGAACGCCGGGTTCACCGACCAGGAGCGCGGCAAGCTGACCGAGCTGCTGAACGCCGGCTTCATCGACTCCTTCCGCTATTTCTATCCCGACGTCACCGGGGCCTACAGCTGGTGGAGCTACATCGGCGGGGCGCGCTCCCGGAACGCCGGGTGGCGCATCGACTACTTCATCGTCTCCGAGAAGCTCAAAGACCGCATGGCGGACGCGAAGATCCACCCGGAGATCATGGGCTCCGACCACTGCCCGGTGGAATTGATATTGAATTGAGCGGTTTTCGGCGTCTCCAGCGGACATTTGGTCAAAAAACACTTGCGCAGCGTTTCAAAACATCGTAAAATAGCCACAACGGGGTGATAGCATGAAAAAGGTACATTTGAAGAGCGCGATACCGATCTACATCGCCGCGGCGGTGTGGCTGGTGATGGGACTGATCTTTCCGAAGCTGCTGATGAAGCTGCCGGGGCTGATCGCGGCCGTGGCGCTGTCCGTGGCGGGATACTTCGTCGGCTCGAAGGTGTTCCCCGGGCGGGACATCACCGTGGAGGAGAAGATCCAGACCGGCGACGCCAAGCTGGATCAGGACATCGCCGAGGGCCGCGCGCGGCTGGAGAAGCTCCGCGAGGCCAACGCCGCCATCGAGCATCCCGGGATCACCGCCAGCCTGAACCGCATGACCAAGGCCGGGGAGCAAATCTTCAAGGAGCTGGGACGCGACCCGAAGAAGATCACACTCGTGCGCCGCTTCATGAGCTACTACCTGCCCACCTCTGAAAAGCTGATGGACCAGTACCGGGAGCTGGATGCCACCGCCGTCAAGGGCGAGAACATCCAGTCCGCCATGAGCCGCATCGAGTCCAGCATGGGCGTGGTGGCCGACGCCTTCGACAAGTGCGCCGACAACCTGTTCAAGGACGACGAGATGGACATCGACGCCGAGATCAAGGTCATGCAGACCATGCTCTCCGGCGACAGCCTCTACGAAAGCCCGGTCAACAACATCCGCCGCGCCGCCAACCAGGCCGCCGTGCCGCCCCAGGCCGCGCAGCCCGAGGAAAAGGAGGGCGCGGAGCGGGAGATCAAGCTGACGCTGGGCGGACACTGACCCTTCGATCCCGCATTCCATATCACCATTCAATGAATATAAAACAGGAGGACATCACCATGGCAGACGACATCAAGTTGACCCTGAATCCCTTTGGCAGCGAGGACCAGCAGATCACCGAGGCTGTCGAGGACGCGGCGCAGGCGGCGACCCAGGCTCTGGCGGAGGCCGAGGCGCAGGCCGAAAAGAAGGTGCACGAGGACACCCTCCAGATGCAGAACTTCTCCGACGCCGAGCAGCAGATGATCGACGACTTCTCCAAGCAGATCGACGTGAAGGACGCCAACCTGGTGTTCTCCTACGGCGCGGCGGCCCAGCAGAACATCTCCCAGTTCTCCGACGCGGCCCTCAAGAACGTGCGCACCAAGGACCTGGACGAGGTCGGCGACATGATCTCCAACCTGGTGGTGGAGCTCAAGAGCTTCAACACCGACGACGAGGAGAAGGGCGGCCTGTTCGGGCTGTTCAAGAAAAAGGCCAGGAACCTGGAGGTCATGAAGGCCCAGTATGACAAGACCGAGATCAACGTCAACAAGATCACCGAGGGCCTGGAGCAGCACCAGATCCAGCTTTTGAAGGACATCGCCATGCTGGACAAGCTGTACGACCAGAACCTGAGCTACTTCAAGGAGCTGTCCATGTACATCGTGGCCGGCAAGAAGCGCCTGGAGGAGTTCCGCAATACCGAGGTGCAGGCCGCCCGCGACAAGGCCGAGGCCACCAAGCTGCCCGAGGACGCCCAGGCCGCCAAGGACCTGGCCGACAAGGGCGACCGGTTTGAGAAGAAGCTCTACGACCTGGAGCTGACCCGCAACATCTCCATCCAGATGGCCCCGCAGATCCGCCTGATCCAGTCCTCCAACCAGCTGATGGCCGAAAAGATCCAGACCTCCCTGGTCAACACCATCCCGCTGTGGAAGAGCCAGATGGTGCTGGCGATGGGCCTGGCCCACACCGAGGACGCCATGAAGGCCCAGCGCGCCGTCACCGACCTGACCAACGATCTGCTGGTGAAGAACGCCGAGAAGCTGCACATGGCCACCGTCGAGTCCGCCAAGGAGGCCGAGCGCGGCATCGTGGACATCGAGACGCTGACCAAGACCAACAAGATGCTCATCGACACCATGGACGAGGTCCTCACCATCCAGCAGCAGGGCCACGAGAAGCGCCTGGCCGCCGAGCAGGAGCTGGCCAACATCGAGGGCGAGCTGCGGCAGAAGATCCTCGAGGTGCGCAGGTAATCATGATCCCCCGGAGCGCCGGGGTCCGCCCGTGACGGCGGCCCCGGCCCTCCGGACACAACTCTGATCACAGGGAGGCGTTTGTCATGCGCTTTGACGAGAATCGGAAGGTCGCCTGGGCGGTGCTGGCGGTGTGCGTGCTGCTGAGCGTGTTTGCGCTGGGCGGCGGGGCCATCGGCCGGGAGCGGGCGAAGGTGGTGAAGGTGTTCAACAGCGGCGAATACACCGACACCGACGTGCGCCACAGCATGGACGCCTATCTGGACAACGCCGGCGAGGCGGCCTCCATCATGGCCAACGAGGCCGAGCTGCACCTGGGCGCCAGCGACGCCAGCGACGCCGCCCTGAAAAACGCGGGCCTCATCGGGAAGGACGACGCGCCCCTGGATGAGCGCAGCCGCGCCTATGCCGAATTGAAGGGCCAGGTGGAAAAGCTCTACAACAGCCTGTACAACGCCGTCGATCAGGCCGGTTTCAAAAACTTCAAGCTGGCCTACGACGATTTCTGGGGCTGCGACGACCTGCTGGGCCGCGACGGCTACCACAAGCTGGCCAAATCCTACAACGACCTCATCTCCGGGTTCCCCGGCGGGATCGTGGCCGGGATCACCGGGAACGGGGCGCTGGCCACGTTCGAGGGGTAAACGCCTGCCCGCCGCCATGACGCCGAAAGGAGGCTGTCTATGAAATTCAGAAGCGCTCTCTGTCTGACCCTGTCCTTGCTGCTGATGCTGGCCTTCGGCGGCGCGGCGCTGGCCAAGGTCCCCTCCCCCACCCAGCAGTTTTACTTCTACGACGGGGCCGACGTGCTGACCGAGGCCACCGAGGGGGAGATCTTCTTCTCCAACCAGTTGCTGGACGAGGCCTGCGGGGCGCAGATCGTCATCGCCACGGTGCCGACCACCGGCAGCACGGGCATCGACGACTTCACCCACGAGATGTTCAACAGCTGGGGCATCGGTGATCCCAAAAAGCACAACGGCTTTCTGCTGGTGATGGCTATCGACGACGAGGACTACTACGCCGAGTGCGGCAGCAACCTCCAGCCCAAGTTCACCGCGGGTTCTATGAAGCAGTACTTCGACGAGTATCTGGAGGCGGACTTCGCCAGGGGCGACTACGACGCCGGCGCGCAGAAGTTCTTCGAGGCGGTGTTCGCCCGCGTGGCGGACACCTACAACGCCGAGGTGACCACCGCCCAGGGCGTGGCGGCCTACCGCGCCTGGCTGGCCGAGGGCGACCGCGCCGATTGGGCCGCGCCCGTGGGCGACAGCCGGGGCTACGTGGAGGACGATGATTCCAGCGGCATGCTCTCGCTGGTGCTGCTCGTGATCCTGCTGATCCTGGGCTTCATACTGGTGACCCGCCTGCGTCGTGGCCGCGCCTATCGCCAGACCGGCGTCTACGCGCCCGGCCGTACCACCTTCGTCCCCATCTTCTTCGGCGGTTCCAGCCGTCGCTCCCCGCCGCCCCCGACCTACGGCGGACCCACCCCGGGTCCCGGCGGCTATCGCGGCGTGACCCCGCCCACCGGCGCCCCCGGCGCGGGCGGCTACCGCGGCGCGACCCAGCAGCCCAACCCGAACACCTACCGCAGCACTCCCCAGACCCCCAGGCGCTCGTCCGATTCCGACTGGCTGACCCGGGGCATCATCAGCGGCCTGTTCGGCTCCATGGGCGGCAGCTCCGGGCGCTCCTCCGGGTCGTCCTTCCGCTCCTCCGGCGGCTCGCGCTCCTTCGGCAGCGCCCGCGGCGGCGGCGGACGCTCCTCCGGCGGCGGCGCCGGGCGGGGAAGGCACTGAGAAAACGGATAATTGAAAATGGAGAATGGAAAAACCATGCGGAAATCCTCACGGATTTCTTTGACCACAATGGCGTAAATCGGCGCAGCGACGCTGTTTCTACCGTTTGATCAAACAAATCCGCGGGATTTGCACCATCATTTTCCATTCTCCATTTGTATCTATCCAGTTCTGCTGTAATAAGTGGAGATTGTACGAGGCAACGGGGAACGACCTCTCAGTCACCGACTTCGTCGGCGACAGCTCCCCTGAAAGGGGAGCCAAGAGGAAGACAGAGCGTCAGCCTTGGCTCCCCTTCCAGGGGAGCTGTCAGCCGTTAGGCTGACTGAGAGGTCGTCCCCCGCAGCCTACCAAGTCTCTGTTTGTCGCAGAACTGAACAGTTACCTCCATTTTCCATTTGAATTCGGGCTTCCACCCGACGAATCTGATCTGTCAGAGCCTGACCGCCGGTGTCTGTTAAGTTTCCTATATTCTTTGTATAATATGTGAAAACCGAATTGCAATCGTTGGATGATGTGATATAATAATTGCAGTGTGTGGAGGACAACGGGCTCCACCGTGAACCGAAAACGGGTCAATGACAAGGAGGAAAACCATCATGCTGAATAAAGCTGTGCGTATGCACGGGCAAAACGATCTGCGCCTGGACACCTTTGAGCTGCCGGAGATCAAGGACAACGAGATCCTGGTGAAGGTCATCTCGGACTCCATCTGCATGTCCAGCTACAAGGCGGCCATCCAGGGCTCCAACCACAAGCGCGTCCCGGCGGACATCGCGGAGCATCCGGTCATCGTCGGCCACGAGTTCTGCGGCGTCATCGAGCAGGTGGGCGCGAAGTGGGCGGACAAGTTCACCCCCGGCGAAAAGCTGACCATCCAGCCCAACATCTCCTATCGCGGCACCATGCAGACCCCCGGCTACGCCTTTGAGTTCTGCGGCGGCGACACCCAGTACGCCGTGCTGCTGCCCGAGCTGATGGAGCAGGACTGCGTGCTGCCCTACCATGCCGACGAGTTCTTCTACGGCTCCCTGTCCGAGCCCTTGAGCTGCATCATCGGCACCTTCCACGCCATGTACCACACCACCCCCAACGTGTATGTCCACGACATGGGCATCCGCGAGGGCGGCAATCTGGCCATCCTGGCCGGCGCGGGCCCGATGGGCCTGGGCGCCATCGACTACGCCATCCACTGCGACCGCAAGCCCGGCCTGCTGGTGGTCACCGACATCGACCAGGCCCGCCTGGATCGCGCCGCCTCCATCTACACCACCGAGGAGGCCGAGAAGAACGGCGTGAAGCTGGTCTACTGCAACACCAAGGAGAACGCCGTGGAGAAGCTCATGGCGCTGACCGACGGCAAGGGCTATGACGACGTCATGGTCTTCGCCCCCGTGCCCGCCGTCATCGAGCAGGGCGACGCCATCCTGGCCCAGGACGGCTGCCTGAACTTCTTCGCCGGCCCCACCAACACCCAGCTCTCCGCCAACTTCAACTTCTACAACGTCCACTACGCCGCGCACCACCTGGTGGGCACCTCCGGCGGCAGCACCGAGGACATGCGCGAGGCCCTGCGGATGATCTCCGAGGGCAAGCTCCGCCCCGCCGGAATGATCACCCACGTGGGCGGCCTGAACGCCGTGGCCGAGACCACCTGCAACCTGCCCAAGATCCCCGGCGGCAAGAAGCTGGTCTACACCAACATCGACCTGCCCCTGACCAACATCGACGATTTCGCCAAGGTCGGCGAGACCGATCCCCTGTTCGCCAAGCTGGCCGAGATCTGCGCCCGCCACAACAACCTGTGGAACGGCGAGGCCGAGCAGTACCTGCTGGCTCACGCCAAGGCGATCTGATCCTATTCAGCCACAGGACCCCGCGCCGCGCGCGGGGTCCTTTTATGGATACGGGCTCTGGTTGGTTGGAATTAGGAATGAGGAATGAGGAATTAGGAATTGAAACAGCTTGGCTACCCCTACAATGCGCGGCAGCTGCTATTCATTCCTAATTCCTCATTCCTAATTCCTCATTCACCCCGATAAATACTCCCTTATCACAGCAGGAATAAAAACTATCCCACAGGAGGTATCCCCATGGCTCATCATGACGCGCCGGAGAAGATCCTTGTCCGGGGGGCGCGGGTACACAATTTGAAGAACGTGGACGTGGACGTGCCGCTGAACCGTATCGTGGGCGTGGCGGGGGTGTCGGGCTCCGGGAAATCGTCGCTGGCGCTGGGGGTGCTGTACGCGGAGGGGTCCCGGAGGTATCTGGAATCGCTGTCCACCTACACCCGGCGGCGCATGACCCAGGCGGCGCGTGCGGACGTGGACGACGTTTTCTACGTGCCCGCCGCGCTGGCGCTGCGGCAGCGGCCCGGGGTCCCGGGCATGCGCTCCACCTTCGGCACGGGGACGGAGCTGCTCAACAGCCTGCGGCTCATGTTCTCCCGGCTGGCCTGCCACAGATGCCCCAACGGCCACACGCTGGAGCCGACATTGGCGGTGGCGGCGGGGCAGGCGCTGACCTGTCCCATCTGCGGGGAGAGCTTCTTCGCTCCCGGCGCGGAAGAGCTGGCCTTCAACAGCCAGGGCGCGTGCGGGCGCTGCGGGGGCACGGGCATGGTGCGGACGGTGGATATGGACACCCTGGTGCCCGACGAGCGCCTCACCATCGACGAGGGCGCGGTAGCCCCCTGGAACAGCCTGATGTGGTCGCTGATGACCGACGTGTGCCGCGCCATGGGCGTGCGGACGGACGTGCCCTTTAAGGACCTCACCCCCGCCGAGCGGGACATCGTGTTCCACGGCCCCGCCGAGAAGAAGCACATCCTCTACCACTCCAAGACCACCAACGTGGCCGGGGAGATGGATTTCACCTACTTCAACGCCGTCTACACCGTGGAGAACGCCCTGTCCAAGGTCACCGACGAGAAGGGCATGAAGCGGGTGGAGAAGTTTTTGAAGGAGGAGGTCTGCCCGGAATGCGGCGGCACCCGGCTGTCGGCGCGGGCCCGCGCCCCGAAGCTGATGGGCATCGGACTGGACGAGGCGTGCAAAATGACCTTAGCCGAGTCCGTGGCCTGGGTGAAACGCGTGCCCGACGCGCTGCCGCCGGAGATGCGGCCCATGGCGCAGAGCATCTGCGACGCCTATCTGAGCACCGCGCGGCGGCTGACGGACCTGGGGCTCAGCTACCTCACCCTGGACCGCGCCGCCTCCACGCTCTCCACCGGCGAGCGCCAGCGGATGCAGCTGGCTCGGGCCGTGCGCAACCGCACCACCGGGGTGCTGTACGTGCTGGACGAGCCGTCCATCGGGCTGCATCCCTCCAACATCGTCGGGCTGAACGGGGTCATGCGGGACCTGGTGGCCGACGGAAACTCCGTGCTGCTGGTGGACCACGACGCCCAGATCCTGTCCGAGGCGGACTGGATCATAGAGATGGGCCCCGAGGCCGGGGCCGAGGGCGGGCAGGTGATCGCCCAGGGCAGCGTGGCGGAGATCGCCCAAAACCCCGCCTCCCGCATCGGGCCGTTCCTGACCGGGCGCGCCGTGGAACCGACGCGGCCGCACACAGAACCGGACGCCCTGTTTGCGCTGGGCCACATCCGCTTGGCCACCGACGCCATCCACACCGTCAGCCCCCTCGAGGCGGACATCCCCAAGGGGCGGCTGACGGTGGTGACCGGGGTGTCCGGGTCGGGCAAGACCACCATGGTGCTGGAGAGCCTGGTGCCGGCTCTGGCGGCGGCGACGGCGGGCGGCAGGCTGCCCGCGCACGTGAAGCGCATCGAGGCCGAGGGCATCCGCCACGTCAAGCTCATCGACGCCACCCCTATCGGCATCAACGTCCGCTCCACCGTGGCCACCTACGCCAACGTCCACGACGAGCTGCGCAAGCTCTATGCCCGCACCCCCGACGCCAAGCGCCTGGGCTTCAAGGCCGGGGATTTCTCCTACAACACCGGGCGCCTGCGCTGCCCCGTCTGCGACGGCACCGGCGAGATCAGCCTGGACGTGCAGTTTCTGCCCGACGTGGACATCCCCTGCCCCGAGTGCCGCGGCGCGCGCTACGCCCGCGAGGCCGGGAACGCGCGGCTGATGAACCGGGCCGGGGAGGCGCGGTCCCTGCCCGAGCTGATGGACATGGACGTGGCCCACGCGCTGCGCTTCTGTCGGGACATGAAGACCGTCGCGCCGCGCTTGCAGGTGTTGAAGGACCTGGGGCTGGGCTATCTCACCCTGGGCGAGGAGACGCCCTCCCTCTCCGGCGGCGAGGCCCAGCGCCTCAAGCTGGCCAGCGAGATGGGCCGGGGCCAGGAGGACGCCGTGTTCGTGTTCGACGAGCCCACCATCGGCCTCCACCCGCTGGACGTGCGCACCCTGCTCGGCGTGTTCCAGACCCTCATCGACCACGGGGCCACCGTCGTGGTCATCGAGCACGACCTCGACGTCATCCGCGCCGCCGACTACATCATCGACATGGGTCCCGGCGGCGGCGCGGACGGCGGCAGGATCGTCGCCGCCGGAACCCCCGAGGCGGTCAAAGCCTGCCCGGAGAGCGTGACGGGGAGGTGGATTTAGGGGGCGAGGGAAGAGGGATTAGGGATTAGGAAATAGCTGCTGCCGCGCGGAATACATTTCATAGCTCCCATTCAATTGAGGTTACAATTCAAGCCTGGCGATCAACAGGAGAACGGGGAACGACCTCTCAGTCACGCTTTGCGTGACAGCTCCCCTGAAAGGGGAGCCAAGAGGAACGACAGCGCGGCAGCCTTGGCTCCCCTTTCAGGGGAGCTGTCAGCCGACAGGCTGACTGAGAGGTCGTTCTCCAATCGTAACCATCAAAACCAATGCGTCGAGTACGCGGCAGCAGCTATTCCTAATCCCTAATCCCTAATCCCTAATCCCTTTTCCCTCTAATCCCCCTCTGTTCCAGAAAAAAATTTCTCCACCCCCCTTGACATTCCCCCGCAAAGCGAATATAATAGTCAAAGAAAGTCAAAGATGACTTTTTACACTGACTTTGCCCTGAAAGGGGGAGCATATATGAACTTTGAGAAATACACCCAGAATTCCAGGGAAGCCCTGAACGACGCCATTCAGCTGGCGCTGAACAACCAGAACGGCCAGGTGGACGAGCAGCATCTGCTGTACGCCCTGCTGAGTCAGAAGGACGGGCTGACGGCGCAGCTGATGAAGAAGCTGAAGATCCAGCCCAGCCGCATGATGGCGGCCTGCGACCGGGAGCTTCAGCGGATCCCGAAGATCTCGGGCTCCGGCTTTGATCCCAACCAGATCAGGTTTGCCCCGCTGTTGTACGAGGTGTTCAACGAGGCCGAGCGGCAGTCGGAGTACATGCACGACGATTTCGTGTCCGTGGAGTTTCTGCTGCTGGGCCTGATCGAGAAGCCCAACGGCGCGATTCGGTCCATCTTCAACGAGTTCGGCCTGACGAAGGAGGGCTTTTTAGAGGCGCTCCAGAAGACCCGTGGCAACACCCGCGTCACCAGCCAGAACCCCGAGGACACCTACGACGCGCTGCTGAAGTACGGCATCGACCTGACGGCCAAGGCCCGCAGCGAAAAGGCCGACGAGAAGCTGGACCCCGTCATCGGCCGCGACGACGAGATCCGCAACGTCATCCGCATTCTGTCCCGCAAGACCAAGAACAACCCGGTGCTCATCGGCGACCCCGGCGTGGGCAAGACCGCCATCGCCGAGGGCCTGGCCCAGCGCATCGTGGCCGACGACGTGCCCGTGCGGCTGCGCGACTGCCAGCTGGTGTCGCTGGACATGGGCGCGCTGATCGCCGGCGCAAAGTACCGCGGCGAGTTCGAGGAGCGGCTGAAATCCGTGCTGGAGGAGGTCAAGAAGTCCGAGGGCCGGGTGATACTGTTCATCGACGAGCTGCACAACATCGTCGGCGCTGGCAAGGGCGAGGGCAGCATGGACGCCGGCAACCTGCTCAAGCCCATGCTGGCCCGCGGCGAGCTGCACTGCGTGGGCGCGACCACCGTGGACGAGTACCGCAAGTACATCGAGAAGGACCCCGCGCTGGAGCGCCGCTTCCAGCCCGTGATGGTCAACGAGCCCAGCGTGGAGGACACCATTTCCATACTGCGCGGCCTGCGGGAGCGCTACGAGGTGTTCCACGGCGTGAAGATCGCCGATACCGCGCTGATCGCCGCCGCCACCCTCTCCGACCGCTACATCACCGATCGCTTCCTCCCCGACAAGGCCATCGACCTGGTGGACGAGGCCTGCGCCATGATCCGCACCGAGATCGACTCCAAGCCCCAGGCACTGGACAGCATCGAGCGCGAGATCAATCAGCTCTCCATGGAGGAGAGCGCCCTGGCCAAGGAGGGCGAGGGCTCCGCGCACGAGCTGGAGCGGGTGCAGGGCGAGCTGAACGTGCTGCGCCAGAAGTATGCCGAGATGGAGGCCCAGTGGCAGAAGGAGAAGGAGGCCATCAAGAAGACCCACAAGCTGCGCGAGCAGATCGAGCAGATCAACGCCGACATCGAGAAGGCGCAGCGCGACAACGACCTGAACCGCGCGGGCGAGCTGCTGTACGGCGAGCTGCCGCAGCTCAAAGCCCAGCTGGCCGAGGCCGAGAAGGAGACCGAGGCCAACAAGGGCGCGGAAACGCTGCTGCGCGACCGCGTCACCGAGGATGAGATCGCCCGCATCGTCTCCCGCTGGACCGGCATCCCGGTGACCAAGCTGGTGGAGAGCGAGAAGGCCAAGCTGCTGAAGCTGGCCGACGTGCTGCACGAGCGCGTCATCGGCCAGGACGAGGCGGTGCAGAAGGTCGCCGAGGCCATACTGCGCTCCCGCGCCGGCATCCAGGACCCCAACCGGCCCATCGGCTCCTTCCTGTTCCTGGGACCCACCGGCGTCGGCAAGACCGAGCTGGCCAAGACCCTGGCGCAGGCCCTGTTTGACGACGAGAAGAACCTGGTCCGCATCGACATGACCGAGTACATGGAGAAGTTCTCCGTCTCCCGCCTGATCGGAGCGCCTCCGGGATACGTGGGCTACGACGAGGGCGGCCAGCTCACCGAGGCCGTGCGCCGTCAGCCCTACAGCGTGGTGCTGTTCGACGAGGTGGAGAAGGCGCACCCCGACGTGTTCAACATCCTGCTTCAGGTGCTGGACGACGGGCGCATCACCGACTCCCAGGGCCGCACCGTGGACTTCAAGAACACCATCATCATACTGACCTCCAACCTGGGCAGCGACATCATCCAGGAGGGCATCGACAGCGAGGGGCACCTCACCGAGACCGCCCGCAAGCGCACCGAAGCGCTGCTCAAGACCAAGTTCCGCCCCGAGTTCCTGAACCGGCTGGACGAAATCGTCATCTACACCCCCCTGACCCGCGACCAGATCGTGTCCATCATGCACCTGATGATCCGCGGCCTGTCCAAGCGGCTGGCGGACCGGCGGCTGTCCGTACAGCTCACCCCCGCCGCCGAGGATTGGGTGGTGGAGAACGGCTACGACTCCACCTACGGCGCGCGTCCCCTCAAGCGCTTCATCCAGCGCGCCATCGAGACCCCCATCGCCCGCCTGCTCATCGAGCGCGACCTCCCCGCCGATACCACCATCCTCGTGGATGTGGTCGACGACCAGGTCACGCTCCGGACCCAGGAGGCGCTGCCGGAGGCGCAATAACCCGGGAATTAGGAATTGGGAATTGGGAATTGGGAATTGAAACAGCTTGGCTGCGCAGGGGCGTCAATGCGCCGCCCGCCGGGCAGTACGCATTGTTCAGGTATTGGGCGGGCGGCTATTGTGTGCGCGGCAGCCACTATTAATTCCTAATTTCTAATTCCTCATTCCTCATTGTCTCCGTCAAATCCCAATTTATCGCATTGGCTGAATGGTAACAATCGAGGATTTTGCAGGCAGCAGGCGGCTGAAATTCAGCCGCCTGCTGCCTGTATTGTGGGGTATTTCCTTAGCGCCCATTTCGCAAATAATCCAAATAACCCATTGCATTTCGGGTGAAAAAACATTATAATAGAGATAAGGAATGGGGATGAAGCAATGTTCAACATCGGCTTTGGGGAGATCATGCTCGTGCTGGTGGTGGCTTTCGTCATCGTCGGGCCGGACGATCTGCCCAAGGTCGCGCGGTGGCTGGGACGAAACCTGCGGAAGCTGCGGCTGATGCTGCGGGAGCTGAAGCAGGAGACCGGCTGGGACGAGCTGGAGAAGGAGGTCAAGGACGTGCAGCGGGACGTGAAGGCCACGGTCCGGGAGCTGGACGTCACCGCCGACCTCAAGGACGCGGCCAGGTCCGTCAAGACCGAGATCGACGGCGTGACGAAGGACGTGGAGCGCGACGTGAAGCAGCTGGACAAGTCCATGAAGGCCGAGGCCGCCCAGCTGGACGCCGATCTCAAGGAAGCCGCCGCGAAGAAGCCCTGACCCATAACGTTCAAATAGGAGGTTTATCCCATGAGGCTTGGAACCACTGAAATCATTCTGATCATCGTGCTGGCGCTGGTGCTGTTTGGCGGCGGCAAGATCGCCGGTCTGGGCGGCGCCCTGGGCAAGAGCATCAAGGACTTCAAGAGCGCCGTCAAGGACGACGAACCCAAGGAGAGCGCCACGTCCGATGAAAAAAAGGCATAAACGCGCGCCAGAGGATGCCCGGGTGATCCCGGCCGATGAGGTGGAGGAGGCCGCCGCGCCGCTGGACGCGGTGACGCCCCCGGAGCCCGCCGAGCCCGCGCCGCCCGCGGAGGAGGAAGCGGCGGAGGAGGGCCTGACCCTGCGCGACCATCTGTTGGCACTGCGCAAGGTCATCATCACCTGCCTCATCGCCGTGGCGGTGGGCTTCCTCATCGCCTTCTACTTCGTCATCGACCCGCTGATGCAGTGGATTACCGCCCCCATCGAGCAGCGCGGCGTGCAGGTGATCTACACCGCCGTCAGCGAGGCCCTGACCACGAAGCTCAAGGTGTCCATCGTCACCGGCGTCGTCATCGCCTTCCCGGTGATCATCTGGCAGGTCTGGTCCTTCATACGCCCCGCCCTCTACCCCAAGGAGCAGCGCTCCTTCCGCGTGTTCTTCTTCTTCGCGCTGGTGCTGTTCCTGGTGGGCATCGTGTTCTGCTACGCGGCGGTGTTCTTCCTCGCCATCGACTTCTTCATGGTCTCCGGCGAGGGCCTGGCCACGCCCATGCTGTCGCTGGACAAGTACATCAACTTCCTGTTCGGCTTCCTGCTGCCCTTCGGCGTGGCGTTCATGCTGCCGGTGTTCATCTACATCACCACCAAAGTGGGCCTCACCACCCCCGAGATGCTGGTCAGCAAGCGCAAGTACGTCATACTGGCCATATTCATCTTCGCCGCCATACTCACACCCCCCGACGTGGTCTCCCAGGTCCTGCTGGGCGTGCCCATGCTCCTCCTCTACGAGGTCGGCATATTCGTCTCCCGCCTGGTCAAAAAGACCGCAAGGGCATAAGAACGATCCCCGCGCGAGCGTGGGGATCGTTCCTTTTCCTCGCCTCATTGAGGAATAGATTATGGAATCCACTCCCAACGCTCCGCTTTCTATCATTAAGGAAAAACCACCCCGCGCTGCGGAGTGGTTTTTGGAAACAAACGCTTTTTTTGATACAAAGTAACCTCGCTGCTGGGTTACAGGGAGTTACAGGAATATGCCTCGCATTGGGTATATCTGTCACTGATTTCCTCTTTTGTGGCACATAGCATGGTCGGCCGTACCCAGTTCATCATCAAGTCCGCCGGCATCTGAGTGAGCCCAAGGCTAAACCCTATACCTGCCGCGAACAAATTGCCGGACTCCGGCCCCCATAGATCCTGGGAGCCGAAGTCCGGCTAATCATTGCTTATACAATGGACACTTGTGCCTTCGGAATAGATATCTCTTTTTTTGCATATTCCCTTCTTTGACTATTGACAATCCACATCATCGGTGGTATACCCTTACGTGGGATCTGAGGGGCGCCGCTGCGCCCGTAGCAAAAGGAGATGTAATTATGAAGAAGATCCTGTGTCTGATGCTCGCTCTGATGATGGTAATGAGCTTTTCCGCGTTTGCCGAAGACGGTACCTTTACCGGCGTCGGCGAAGGCGGCAAGGCCGGCAACGTGTCCGTCGAGGTCACCGTTGAGGGCGGCGCGATCAAGGACATCAACATTCTGGAAAACGAAGAGAC
>Ga0256404_1007292_pt1 | contig 17620 bp, 10 predicted proteins | sample RumenRJG_01DNA_FD_185990 | JGI IMG/M metagenome (GOLD analysis project Ga0256404, IMG submission 185990) | Bovine rumen microbial communities from Lethbridge, Alberta, Canada - RJG_01 | ecosystem: Host-associated > Mammals > Digestive system > Stomach > Rumen | place: Canada: Alberta | collected...
CCTTGAGCAGTTATATCACCTTGTTCGGTGAACAAATCATCTTCATTCATAAGGTCATATAAAAATTCAAGTTCATTTACAACACCATCAATACTATCATGTATTTTATCCCAACGAGTCCAATCAACTTCATTAAGAGCTTTATCGTAACTAATTAAATTATTTTCTGCTTCAGCAATAGCTGCGCATACATCTGCAATGGCAGATTCCATTTCAGACCATGCTTCAGAACCATATTCAATATAACCAGAATTTAAAGCCTGTTTTTCTCGTGTCTTCAACATTTGAAGTTCTTGATTTAATTTAACAAGTTTCTTTTGTTCTTGGTCATATTGTCTATAAATAAGAATTTTAGAACTTAATTTTCCAGCTTCTTCAAGTCTATCAATAAAAGTATCTTGTACATCAATTTCATGTTGAATAGCCTCAACCATATTATCATAATATGTTTGAGTATTTTCAAACAATTGTTGATATAATTCGCCACGCTTATTTGTAAGGTCAATTAATGCTTGCTCTGATTGAACGGCTTTGTTATCAATAATGTTAAATTAGTTCGCTACACTAATTCAAGGTTTTAACCTTGCTTATACTTTCGTATAAGTTCAGACTATATCTTAAATATATTTAAGCACTATTTATTATAAAATTTTTTATTTTCTTTTCAACATCATTGCAATCAAAATAAGGAATACGTAATAAACTTATCCCCTTTTTGTTACAATAAGCATTTTTTATATTATCATGTCGTACTGTTGCTTCTAAAGATGAATCAGAATAAATAGCTGTATAATGTCCTTGTCCATCAAATTCAATACAAGCATTATATTTAGGAAGATAAAAATCAAATGGAAGTTTTCTTTTATCTCTACAATCATCAAATTTATGTTGAAAAATATAATCAATATTATTATCTTTTAATACATTTTCAATCAATATCTCTCCCTTGCTTTTAGCTTTAGTACAAATAGGACATCTATTTACTTTTGCTTTATAATAATTAACAAAACTAGTTTGAAACATATTTCCACATTTACATTTTATTTTTAAATTTCTATCAGTGCAATTTCTATATTCATCAGAATTTAACCATTTGTTTCCGTCATTTGAAATAATATTTTCGATTTTATCAACAGATATTCTATTAAATCTTCTATCTTTATAAGAATTTACAAAACAATCATGACCACGTAAAAAGTTACTAAGCATTACTTCTTGGATATTTCCATCTCCAATGTCTATTTTTATTTGCATTTTTACTTCTGTAAAGTCATTTACAGTAGTAATTAAATGATATCCTAATTGCTCGCATCTTTTTTGTGCTTGAGCAATATATTTTTCCGCTCTTTTTTTACGAGTTACTTCACTTGTTTTTTTCCCTGTACACTTAGAACAACAGTCTTTCGCAATAATTTTATGCCCTTTAATATATACACTATAAGGAGTCTCATATTGAGCGCCACAATAATCACAATAAGGGCGTACTCTAGTTCCACTTCCATATGTCAAATCTTTTATAAAAACTTTAAATTCATCCCCATTTTTTGTATATTTATATCCTTTATTTATATAATATTTTTTATTGCCATTATTCCATTTACATATTATAGTTTCATTTTCATCGAGCAATTTATACTTCACCCCTTTCGAATATAATATGCTTAAATATATTATTTACTTTTTCCAACTACCAATCGCTTGTAGTTGTACTTCCTTGCGGAATAGTCGTTGAACGTTTTCCTATTCGGAACTTCGCTGCTGATTGCCCATTGTTGCATTTATATATTTTTTAAACATTCACATTTAGATTTATTTCATTCTTATGTTGTAGTATATATAACTTTAGGGGTTTCCAGCAATTAAATAAATTAAGTGGCGTAACATTCACCACGTTTGATATTCTTGAATTTTATCCCATAAATCACTATCAGTTACATCTTCAATTCGGAAAGCACCATCTCTGATTTTCTGTTTCCAAGATTCGCTCAGATTAATAGAATTGGCTTTATTCATATAAGTTGTATATGCTTTACGTTGGTCAGATATTTCTTGTGTAACAAGTCTTAAATTATCCACAATAGAATCATTTCTATCTGTCCAAGTATTATAAGTACTACCTATAATCTTATCTAAATCAGAAATTCTTGCTTCAATTCTACCAATCAAAATCTCAACTTCATCTAATGTATTCTTAGTTTCTTTTGCATCTTTGGAAGAAGAATTTCCTCCACCAGAACCACCAGAACCTCCAGAACCTCTTGAACCACCACCAGAACTTCTAGAAGAACTAGATTTTGAACTAGAAGTTGCAACTCTTGCTCTAGTAGCACCAGATGTATTACCACTAGAATAAGCAGTACCATTAGCAAAACCAACTAAATGTCCACGACCTTTATTAGAAGTAACATAACCATTTTCTAATAATTCTCTGCTTTGTTTATGATTGAATACTATATCACCTTTACGGAGATTCACAAATTCAGCACCATCATCACCAACAGTAAACCAATTACCATCACGGACAACTATCTCAGTTCCTAATTCACCTGTAAGCGCCGTCTGGTCTTCAGGAAGTCCCCATTTGCCACTAGCATATGCATGATTAGAAACTACAGAGCCTTTAACAAATGCAGTACCACGAGCATGAGCTGTGCCATTTGCAAAATGAGCTGTGTAATTTGATGCTAATTCATTTGCTTTGTTAAGCACAGATTGAATGGCAGATTTCATACCACTAAGACCAGTATAAGCAAAATTAGCAACGACACTTACAGTTTTACCTTTAATTGAAGCAATTTGGCTTCTCATAGATTCAGCTGCACTGGCTACCTGTGACGCTCCACTTAATACAACAGAAGGAGCAGCGCTAAGACTATTTAATGTTTTTACTTTTGATTCTGTGTTAGAAGCATCTTTATCAAAATCTTTAGTGTCCATTTCTGCTTTAGGTTCAGGATTTTGTTTATCTAATTCTTCATTTCCCTTTTCAACATGTTGTTTACCTTTGTCGTAATCGGAGGTATCCATTGATGCATTGGTTACTTGCTCTTTATATTCAGTAACTAAATTTTTGGTTTCATTAACAACACTATTAGTTTGTTTGCTAACAGTATTTGTCACAACTGTTTTTCCATTAGTATTTTGTATACCTTTTTCGAGTTCAGAAGAATCTGGTTTAAGAAGAACATCAACATCTCTTTCTCCTAATTCAAGCATTTCAATTATTTCTTCAGGTGTTTTATCAGGATCAATACCTAAACTTGCTAATATTTCAGGAGTTCCCTCTCCATAAATAATAGATAAAAGTTCTTCTACTTTTTCATCTTCTGTAAAATTAAATTTAATATCATACTCTGCATACTCTGTTTCAAGTTGTTGAGCATCTGCTATATATTTTTCTAATTCTTCTCTGGCTTGTTTAACATCATTAAAAGCTCCAACCGTATTTCCTTGTAAAGTAGGATTAGCTTCATATTCATCAATTAATCCCAACTCATAAAGTGCTTGGTCTAATATACTTAAAAAAGCTTCCGCAGAAGAAGAGTCAATTCTACCACCTTCAATTTCAGCCGCTATATAATTACGAGCTTTTTGAAGTCCGTCTTTATCAGTAATCTCATCCCAATTATATTGTTTTAACGCTTCGGGAAGTTCATCAGTTTCTTCTATTAATTTGCCAAGTTCTTCTTTAGCAGAACCAACAACAGTAGCCTTTAAATTGATGTCGCCTTTATCAGCCGCTTCTCTTTCAAGAGCAACAAGATAGGAGAGCATATCCTGTGCTTGTTCGATTTGTTGAGTTTTTAATTCAGGACTTAAATCGCTATCTTCAATTTTTTGAATATAATCATAAACATCATCAATATGACCACTAATAGTTTCATAAGCATCTTCATCATCTAAATTATTATATAGCTCTTTAAAATCAATATCATTAAAACCGCCAAGTTCTTCTTGAGCTTTAATTGCTTTTTTCTCAAGTTCATCCATTGCCCACATAGGCTGGTCAAGATTCAATTCAAATCCAGCGCTAACAGCAGCTCGTAACATAGATTGGAAAAATTCAACATCTATACCAAGTTGCTCGGCAGCGGCTCTATCTCTGCCAAAACCAAAATTATAAGTGCCATCATCTTTTATCCATTTCTCATCATTACTTAATCCAAGTTGTTCTTGTTTTTCTTTAAGAGCATCAAAGAAATTGAAAATACCATTAGATGTTATCTTACCACTTGAATCAAACTGGAAGAAATCACGAATAGAAAAAGATGTTCCTTCAATCTTTTTATCAAGATTGTCAAACATTTCAGCACATTCTTCTCCGCTTGCTGTAAAAGCGTCAAAAGAATCTCCATATATCAAATCAAGATAACTTCTAACTGTATCATCACCACTCCAGCCACGATCAATCAAATCTTTAACCGTATCATAACCAGCGGCAATTTTATCATACATATCATATTCATTACCATTTGACTGAGCATTAATCCATGTCTGATAAGCAGAAGTAGAAGCTTGATAAGCCATCATTAAATCTTGAGTATCTTGGATTCTTTGTAAAATACCTTGACGTTGGGCAAGAAGACCAGATGTATCCTCTTGAGCATCATTAGCCCTAATAATTTCATCATTACAACGTTTAAGAGCATCATATTGTGCATCAAGAGTTTTTTGATAATCACTATTTGTTAAAGCGTTTTGCTTATCTATTAATGTTTGAAGCTTTTCTGCATTAATGTGATAACCGTTCGCACTTCTTTCAAGAGCATAGACATAATCATCTCCAAACATTTCTTTAAAAGCATCTATATTTTGAGTGGAAATACCAGCTCCAGAAACAGATTCGGTAAGAACAGTATTTAATTTGGATACGTTTTCTATTGCTGTTGCGATTTCTTGAGAAAATTGATTATATGCATCAGAAGCAGAATTAGTTGCATCAGCCACATCACCGTGAACAATACTATTTGCAACTAACATATCTATCATTAGACCAGAATCATCAATAGTATAACCTAATGCATTCATTAAGTTTTCTAAGGCGTTTCTATAAATCTGACTTCCATTTGCACTTGCATCAAAAGCTTGTTCGGCATCAACTCTATCTATATTTAAATCAATAACTTTCTTTAATGCTTGATATAGTTTTTTATCCTCTTTAGTATATTTACCAGTTGCTTTAGATGTATCTTTTAAATCTTTTTCTTGATCTTGCATGAATTCTTCAAAAGTCTTACCTTGTTTAATTGCTTTTTTCCATTCATCTTGGAAGTTTGCAATATATCCAATAGACTCTGCTTGCCAGTCATGCATTTTTTCTCCAACTTCTTCAGCAGTAAGACCCATTTCAGACATTGAATTTCCAACTACACCCAATACATTAGATATATATTGTCCATCAATAACTAAACCTTCCGCATCAAGTTTGAAAAGTTCATCATTAGTCCATCCTTCTCCAGCATTAGCTATGAGAGTATTAATATAATTATAAAGAGTTTCTTCAGTTAATAATTTACCTTTACCAGTACCATCATTAATAATAGGAGTAAAAGCAATATCAACACCATCAAATTCTCCTGAACCACCAAAAACTGTAGAATAACTGCCTACAACATCTTCAATAGATTGCCCCCAAGATTCAAGAGCTTCTTGTTGTTTTTTAACTTCTTTAGCATCCCAGAAAATAAAAGGACGATTAGTATTATCTATATTGCCTATTTGTTGTAAGTTTTCTAAATTGTTTTTTACATAATTGTCAGCTTGTTGTTTTTGTTTTTTATAACTTTCAAGACGAGAGATATCTTCACCCATCTGCAAAGACTTCTTAATAGCTTTAGTAGCATCTTCAGTTCTATTTTTAGTATCAATAACTGAAGTATCTATATTATCAAATAATATAGAAAATTCATTATTAGCGGGTACTTTTAAAAATTCTTCTTTAGCTTTAGTCGCTTCTTCAAAATCATTTCGTGCTTGCCTTATCTTTTTACTATCACCTGAAGCATATGCTGATTCAAGATTAGAGACAGAAGATTGATAATCAGAATATACTTCATAATCTTTATAAGCCCTTGTAGCTAGTAATTCAATTGGTAAACCTTCAAGATAAGCACTTTCATTATCTTGTCTTATTTTCCCTATATCATCTCTATATTGTTTAAGAAAAGATGTAACATTTTCAGCTCTTTTTTGTAAATCTTTATTATAAGGATTTTGTTCTTGGAGTTTTTCAATTTCCTCCATCATTTTCAGTATTCTTTCATCAGCTTCTACAGGATTTCCCACTATAGCACGATAAGTTCCAATTTGACCTGAATCTCTACCATAGTTTCTCTCTTGAGTATATTTTTGAATAATATGTGAAAGAGCTTTATCTTCAGGCGTTTTATAATTTTCAAAATCTAAAGCCATACTTAAAGCGTATTCGCTTTCAGTAGTCATAGCCTTTTTAGCTAATTCGAATCCTTTTTGGTAATCATCACTATACCAAATCCTATCAGCTTCAGCTTGAGAAATATTATCAATTAATAATAATTGTTCGTTAAGTTCTCCATTAATTAAATCAATTTTATTTGCGGTATTACCATATTGGTCTGTAATTTGTTTTTGAATATCATATATCTTTTGTTTGATTTCAATTGTTTCTTGTTCTGACAAATTTCCAGTATCAAGTTTATTTTTTAATTCTTCATATTGAGAACTATATTCAGAAAGAGTTTGTTTTTGTGTTTGCCATTCTTCGCCTGTCGCTCTAGCAGAATCAACAAGTTCTTTTCGAACTTGTTTTTGGTGTTGAATAAAAGCATTAATTCCAATTGCTACAAGCGCAATTGCTGTTCCTACTCCTCCTATAATTGGAATAGCAGCTGAAAAACGTCCCTTTATTGCCTGTCCAGCTGAAATAGTAGTTGAAGCCAATGAACCCATAGCTCCTTCGGTTTGAGCTAAAGCTTTAATAGCATTTTTGCTTCCTTTTATTATTTCATAAGCAAAACCTTTACCATTTTGATAACCAACAATACTTTTAATTCCTGTTATACTAACAAAAGCAGTTCCTAATAATCCAACATTATCAACAACTTGAAGAATTGATTTACCTAAGTCAATAAAATAATTAACAGTATCTCTATTCATACTATTAGCCCAAAGTTGTTGATATGCATTTTGTAATTGAGCTATATGACCATTAATACTGTCCATATATTTTTCATTTTCTTCCATTGCAGAATTTTCTGCTTCTTGAGAAGATTTATAAGCATCTTTTAAAAGTTGAGGATTCTGGAAAATACTAGCCGCAATATTAGCACGAGTTTTTCCTGCAACAGATTCCAATAATAAATTTGCATTGTTTCTACCAAATTGTTTATCTGCCTCTAAAATTTCATTATAAACATCAGCAATACCCAACATAATTTCATATGTTGATTTATAATTACCATTGTCATCAAGAATATCAAAACCTTTAAACTGATTTGAAGCAACGGCTGTTGCTTCTTTAATTGTATCTCTGAGCTTTGATTGAGTAGTTAACATTGCATCTGTGTCTTCACCCAATTCTTCAAGAGTCTCTTTTGCGCTTTTTGTCTTTCTGTTACTTTCAACTTTTGGTTTACTGACCATAATACTTATTATGGCGCATAGTCATTTCTGGCTATGTCTCACATTTCATATTAATTGGGTTATAGTGTGAGTTCGGACTGTATATTCATCCTATTGTTTAATAGGAGATAGCTCAACTTATATAATTACTTATATAAATATTACAGTCTCTACGGAAGTAATGTATATTATTTGCGTATTAAAATTTCTTCTATATTTTTATTATGCTCCATGTATATTTTTTTAGGAATCCAATAATATCCATTTGCATAATATTTTTTAGTATGAATACAAGAACCAATATTTCCACTTAAAATACCAGTTTTTCTTTCTGCTTCTTTATAATTTATATAACTATTTATATAATTATAATCTATAGAAAACTGCATAACTTCAACATAATTATATTTATTATAGTTCTTGGGATAAAATAATCTATTAGAGTGCAAAGCATCATAAATACGATGCGGAGAAATATCTAACAAATTAGCTATTTCAGTTACTTTATTTCCTTCATTTAATAATGATTGAATTCTACGAATATCTAATTTGTTTTTATCTTCTTGAATAACCCAATCAGGTATTTCTTTTAAATCTGGGAAAAATAGCTTACAATAATCTAATACACTAATTTTATCAATTTTATAATCATAAAATTTGTATCCTTTATTAATCCAAAATTCTTTTTTAATTCTATCTCTTTTCTTTTGAGTTTCTCTTTCATGAAATTGACCTTGAATTTCAATAGCAATTTTCAATCTATGATTGACAATATCGGTACACATAATAGTATTAGTATTTGGATTAATGCAAGAAGGGTCTTCTAAAATAGTATCAGGATATTTATTCATAAATAATTGCTTTAATACGATTGCATGTAAAGATTCTTTTCGCCCATCGCAAATAGGACAAATTAATCCTCTATGGCAATCTTTTTCTGAATCTCTAGAACCTCTCAGAGCATTAAAAAAAGACATATGAATTATTTTCCCACATCTTTTACAACGAAAGTCTAATATTTTATTTCTAGTATAACTATCATCAATCTTAGACAATAATTCAAAATTATTTTCTTTTTCATAAATTAAATATTGTTTAATATTTTCTTCTAAAAAAGGATTGCTCCTATGAAACCACATACGAGAAGAGTAATTATTCCTCTTTAACAAAACTTCTCCTGTTACAGAGGCTTTATAAATCCCATCAGAAATTATTAATTTTTGTTTTGTGTTTTTATATTCATTTTTAGGTGTTAAAATTTTAATACCAAACCGATTTGAAAAATTAACTATATCTTCAAATTTTTTTTAAACATATATCATTACCTTTCCACGGTCTTGTCGCCCCAATACGATTTTAACCGTTATAGCTATTTTCTAACATAACATGATTATATAATATATACATGTTAATGTCCATAGATTACTCTATGTTCGGGCACATTGCTTTACCCGTTAATCTAAGCGCAATAGTACGCATACCTGTGCCTACTTTATTTGCATCTTGAACAACAGCATTACCAGCAGTAATGAGTGCAAGAGCTTCATCCATATCATTACCAGCAGTTTTTAAAGCAGAAGCAGAAGATTGAAGAGCGGTAGCTGCTTCTGAAGTTGAAATTGCATAATTATTCAATCTGTTACTTTCGGTTTACCAACCTACTGACTATAATTATTAAAAATTATAGCGATAAGGATGTTAATCCTTATTCTCACATTTCATTAAAATTAGATTATAGTGTGAGTTCGGACTGTATATTACATCCTTTATAAAGGATGAATAGCTTCAATATTATTGTTACCAATAATATCCCGCAGTCTCTACGGTTTCAATGTATTATATAGTATTAATACATTGTCTTACCTCGGTCTTAACTATCTCTAGCCTTTAACCGATATAGCTATTTGCTGATATAATATTTACGTATTATATCTGTATGTTACCATACATTTAGGCTATTTTCAAACCTACTTCATTTAATTTATCTATTATATTCATCTTAGATAAATCATCATAAGCAGCACTCATTGCAATTAAACTTTTAGTTGCTTCATCAATACTCTGAAATTCAGAAACATTCATTAAAACATTAGCGACTTTTGCAGATTCACTTGCTTCTTTTAAACTTTCTCCTAGCCTCATGAAATCAGCAGTACTATTTTGAATTTGTAATGCAGTTGCTCCAATTGCATCAGCGGTATCAAAAGTTTCTTTTTGATAACTTCGAAGAGTAGAAATTGTTTCGCCAGACACTTTTTGCATTTCTGTTAAAGCTGTATCGAATTCTCTAACAGTATTAATGCCTTGTTTAAAATAACCCCATAAACGATAAAATCCGACAAACGACGCAAGAGTAGTGAAAAGACCTCTCCATTTAGTTGTTAATTCACCAGTTAAGGTTTTAAGGATACTTTCAGGTTCTTGAACTTTTTTTGTAGCAACAGCAATAGTACCCATTGCTTTATCATATGTATATTCGAATTCTGAAACCACACCTTGAGCATTTTTTATTTCTCTAGAAAACTTAACGAATTGATTACCTTCTTTATCAATAGAAGTACTATATGCAGAATTAGTAATTACACCCTCCGCTTTAGCATACTCATCTACAATTTTTTTTATTTGTTCAATATCATCGGTTTCAGGAATATTTTGTTTTATAACTTTGCCCATTTGATTATTTATATTCATTGAATCCGAAGATAATATTTTTTTTAATTCTTCTAATTCTAAAATAATGCTATGTATTTTTTCTTTATCTTCTTCATATTTTTGAGCGCTTTCTTCAGTTGTACCTTTATTTAAATTAGTCGTTAATTCATTTAATCGTTGTTGTGCTTCTACGAATTGACTATATACTTGTCCATATTTTTCAATTTTACCTTCGGCACTACTGGGGTCAGGCATATCTTTAAACCAATTATTTAAATTATTAATTTTATTTCCGTTTATTTCGGTATTAATAATTTTCATACGGTTTAATTGTTCATTTACTTTATTTAGCTGTTCATTAAAAGCACCGTAAGCTTGTGCAACCGACTCAATATTACTTCCATCTTCATTGAATTTTTTAATTTCAATTTGTAAATTATCATATAAACTAGATAATTTTTTTAATTCACCTTCGGTATCTTCCGTACCATTTTCTCCATTCCAATTTAAAGCCATTTTATTATAAATTGAATTGGCTTTTTGCATTTTAGTTAATCTACTTTCTTGACCAAACATCATATTTGGGACGGGAGAAAGTGAAGAAGTTCCTCTTCTAGAATTTGAAACTATTTCATTATATAAACCTTCTAAACGTTGTTGAATTGTTTTAATATTAATCCAATCTTTTTCTGATGTAAAATTAAAATTTTTAAGAGATTGAAAGTCTTTTGTTGAATCTAATGTACCAGAAGTTTTGTTGCTAAAACTTTGAAGCCATGCATTTAATTTTGTCTCCCATTCTAATACTTTTTGTGCTTGTTTTTCATTATCTTTACCATATTTTTCCGCATCGTTTAAAATAGAAGTAGTTTGATCAATATAAAAATTACCAGTTTCTTTATCTTTTTTTAATGAAAATGTTTTTCGATAAATATCATTTGTAGTTTTATCCCTAAAAGATACGGTAGCACCAGTAACATTAAAATCTTTTCCATATCCTGTACTAGCCGATATATCATCTAAATCAGGAATTTGACCATACAAAGCAGTCAAAGCTTCAGATAAACGATTATCAAATTCTGCCACAGAAATAATTTGCTGTTTTACTTTTTCTGCTTCTTCAGCTGCTATCAACAAAAACTCTTGAAAAGCACTTAAATATGGGTCATAACTAAGTCCTAAATCTTCATAATCAAATTCATTATCAGGTTTTTCAAATGAAGATATTCTTTTTTTAGGATCTTGTTTCTTTGATGAATCATTATGAGATACAACTGGTATATTATTTTGTTTTATAGGATTAGTTTTTTGAATTTCATTTAATTCTCGTAAATATTGTAATTCTTCTTTTAAGACTTCATTGGTTTGTTTAGAAGAATCTAATATTTGCGTATTAAAATCAACCACGTTATTTGATTCAATATCTGTGGTAACTAATGTTTTAACATCATTTATAAATGTTTCAAATTGTGTCTTTTCTTGTTCTAAGGATTTTGAAGTTTTGTCCGTTTGAGTCTCAAGTTTTTTATTAGCCTTAGTGAATGATTCCTTTGAAACAGTTGCTCCATTAGCTGCATCTCTTATATCAATAAAATTTTGAGCTTCATTTTTCAAAGAGTTAGTAGTCGATATATCTGATTCATTCTGTTGAGACATATCATCTAAGTATTTATTATAATATTTAGATAATTTATTTGTATTAGGTTTTGATTCGTCTAAATCTATTAATGTTTTTGTTCCACCAAATTTTTTATATTTATTATATTGAGAAAATAAATTTTGTACTGTATCTTTATCTTTTGTGACAATAAAATTGCCCTTGTCATTTACTAAAGAAGAGTACATTTTTTGTATATCTTTAAATTGAGAATCTAATTTTGATTTACTAGGTACTCCTGATATTCTTTCAGTCAAATCAATAATTTCTTTTAAAGATTCTATTATTCTATCAAAAGGTTCTGTTGAAATTTTAATATTGTTTATTTTATCAAAATCTAATAAAGATAATGTGTCATTTAAATTTTTAACTTTCTCATTTAAGATTACAACTTCGTTTTGAATATTATCAAATCGTTCTCTATAATCTACACTATTATCAGAAAATTCGACATCTAAAATATCTTCAATCGATTGTCGAATTCTATCAAATTTTTCAGTATAATTAATATTATTGCTTGAAGAGCCAATAGTTACCATTATTTCTGCTAACAGGTTCAAATCTTCTCTTAAACTATTGACAGCATTTTTTATTTCATTAATAGAATTAATAACAGTTTGTTTTATTTGCTCAGATATTTGTGCATCTTTTAAAGACTTTTCTTGAATTCTTTCTTCTTCATTGGTTAAATCATTTAAATATTTTTTATATCCCGAATCTAATTTTTGTTGATTCTTTCTATTACTCGTTAAAGATGAAAGACTTTTCTCACCACCCAAATTTAAATATTTATAATATAAATCATAAATTTCTTTTAATTCTTCTTTGTTTTTTCTTAAATCTAAAATTCCTTTATCATTAAGTAAAGAATTAAATTTAATTTCAATATTATCAAATAAAGAATTTAATTGGTCAAAAGAACCTATATCAAACCCTTTTTCTAATAATTTAATTATATTATTAATTTGACTGTATGTTTTTTTTAGCTCTTCGGAATCGAATGTCAAAGGTTTGAATTCTTTTTTTGAAATTATTTCTAATTTTTCAATTACTTTATTTAAAGATTCGGAATAATTATTTGCGTATTGAATTAAAACCGACCATATTTGAGCAACAGCTTGTGGCGTAAAAATACTATTTGTATTATTGCCTTGTGCTTGCGTTATTATTTTTTCTAATTCTGATGTATCAATCTTTATTTGATTAATACCTTCTATTGTTTTTTTTATATCTTTAAGTATTTGTAAAATATCTTTTAGTTGTTTTGCATCAAAAGGTGTCGATTCAGTATCGATTCCTTTTTTATTTTTGCCTTTACTATAATCATTATAAGCAAGCTGTAAATAAGCTTTTTTATCAGTGTCTGCGTCACCAGAAATTAAATCAGAAAATGGTCTAATGCCACCTCTAGATTGATAGGTAGAATATAATGCAAACAATTCTTTAATTTCTTTTATTTTGGTTTTTCTTATTTGCTCATTTTCTTTAGTCTTTTCTTGAGTTAATGAATCAATAGATAGTTCCGAAAATTTCTTTTTTAATATATCGAACTGTCCTTCAAGTCCATTGCCGCTTAATTTAGAAGATACGTCGTCAAGAGAAGAAGTAAGTAATTTAAAACTTTCAGCTGTTTGTTTTATTGCATTTGCGTAATTAATAAAATTCTCTTCTTTAGTAAAACTGTTTATATTTTCAAAAGAATTTTTAGTATCTGTAGTTATAGTTTTTAATTGTTCTGAATATTCAGCAACTTTTCTAAGCATTTCAGGAATTAATTTTGCCATCGAAGAAAAGTCTTGTTCAGTATTTTTTAATCCTGTATCATCCACAAGCCCTTTCATTAGCGTATTCAACTCTGCTACTTGATTTTTTATTTTTGTATTTAATTCTTTAAAATATTTTTCTATATTTTTGGCTAATTCTTCAGTATTTGTTTCATAATGAATTTTTATTGGATTAGTATTTGCTCTACTCTGTAAAGCAGAAACATCTTTATTAATTTCACTTTCTAAAATAGAAAAAGCTTTTGGATCTAATTTAACAGGGATTATAATTCCTCCATTTTTAAAAGCTCCTGTTAATACTTGCTCATTCACTTTTCCTTCAATTTCTTTAAAAAAACTAGAAAAATCTACTTTTTCAGTAAAACTTAAAACCTCATTATATAACCTATCTGCTAATTGACTTCCTATTATATCTGCCGTTATAGAAGATATATCATCTATTTTATTTATTTCATTTTCTAAAAAAATAGATTGATTACCTTTATCGACATATGCCGTATTTAAATCCATTAAAGCGCTTGAGTATTTGTAAACCGCTGCGGCCGCATCAACATACGCTTTTGAATAATTACCATTGCTATCTCTTTGCATTTCTTTTGAGAAATTTTGAAAAACTTTTAATGCATCTTCATATGCCGTTTTCATTTCTCCAATATTAGAAACTTGGTCAAAACTTTTAATATTAGCCAATCCCGAATTTAAAGTTTGTTGTAAAGAAGTATATTTTTGACTAAAAGCGTCTAAACTAGCATTTGCTTTATCTAATTGTGCTTGAAGAGTGCGAGTACTAAGCCCATTAAGTTTGTCTTGCACATCTTTAAAAGTATGTCTAAAACTGTCAAAACGTTTATCTATTGATTCAATTTTAGAGACTAAAGAATCTAACTGAGCTTGAGAAACTTCTCCCCCTGTTTGTGTTGTTTTTTCAAATTGAGATATATTTTGACTTACTTGCGAGAGAACTTGTTTCATTTCATTTAACTGCTCAGTATATTTTTCAAATCCTTCAGCCTTTTCTGTTGCTTTAGAAATTGTATTGATTGCTTCGGTCAATCCCGAAGTAAACTTTTTAGCATCACTTATGATTTCTATTACTAATTGTTTATCTGCCATATCATTAACCTCCTATTATATTATTTAAATTTTAATATTGTATAGGAATTTGATTTCGCTTTTGAAATAGCAGTACTACCTATCCCTCCATCATTCACATCAATACTATCAAACAATAAATTTCTATAAGTTAACATGTGGTCTAAAATCCATGGAGGAGTAATTGCTATTTGAGGTTCACCGTGTATTCCCATTAAGGAAATATCTAATATATAATCATTAGATTGATGGTGCGTTCCCATTTTATCTGGATATATTTCAACCCCCCCATAGAATCTTGTTCCATGAGGATTCCTATAATATTTTTTCCCTGTTTTATATAATGATTCTTGACGTTTATATTGTTTAGGGTCATAAGAAGCATAAAACTGTTGCACCGAATAATTATATTCTTCTGTTAATGCATCTCTAACCTGTGTTGCGATATTTTTAGCAATGTTATTTCCATAATCTTGAAAATCTTTTATTAAGTCTTTTGGTATATTTATTTCGATGGGCATTTTACTTTACCTCTTTTAATCTATTAATTAATTCATTCCAATCAACTTCTTTACTAATCTTTTCAACTCCTCCAAGGAATCTATCAATCACACCATGAATCATAGGAACATATTTAAGAACTTGATTAGAAATAAAAGCATGAGGTTCATAGTAATTAGTCATCATATCATCAGTCTTCATTTTTAAAACACTATCTAAAGTAGTGATTAGATTATCAGGCATTAACTGACATACTGCCTCAATCAATCCTGCTTTAGAAAGAAGATTAAATTCTTCCATCCATTTATCTGAATGAACAGCAATATTAGTATATTGATTAAAAATAGTATAAATATACATGATATATTTTTTGCATGTATTAACTTTAATATTGCCATTTTTATCATAACAACTATTAGCAAGAATCTGGTCACATAATACTTCGACCGCTTCAAAATTTATATAATCAACAAACTTAACAGCGGTTTTTAAATAAGATTCCTTTGCTGTAGTTGTACTAAATTTATTGTATTTATTCACAAAATCCTTAACATCAATTTCAATAGTATTTTTAATTTCCATATCAATTCTCCTTTTCAATCAAAAAAATAGAAGAGTAGTTTTACTCTTCTTCAGACCATTCATTTATATATGCTTGCCCGATATTTATAGCATCAGCTTCATTATCATCTACATCTTTACCATACATATCCTTTATTAATTTAATAGAAGCTGCTTTACAATCATCTCTTTTTCGAGCATTAATTCCTACCAAACTTCTCCATTCAGATGGAGTATATTCTACATAAAAAATAATAAATTCCCCAGTTGGAAGATTTATTGGAGTATCCATATTAAGTTGTACACAATATGCCCATATACCACCTATCAATTTAACTAAGGTATTTATTGTAGACATATTTTGTCTTTTACCTGAACCTACTATATCCTTTTCTATAACTAAAATATCTGGTTCATATTTTTGTATATGTTGGATTATATCTATATACATTATTTGTAATCTATCTTCTGTATTATCTTTTATATGAGACCAATTTAATACACCCGATTCTTTATATATACCATTTTTAAATACAGCCCATCCTGTTTTAGTAGAACTTGTATCTAAAGATAGGAGAGTAACTTCTTTATTCTCATTCATACTGTATTCTCCTCTAATGCATAGTTAAGCCATAATTTATATGCTTCTTGTGTTTCTTCTTTTAGAAATACCATAACAAGTACTGATTCTCCCTTTTTATCAATACTGGTATATATATCAATTGGATATATTTTATTACTTATATACAATTTGGCTTGCTTCATATTAATTAGCCTTACTACTTCACTTGAAACATAAGGTCTAGGTTTTAAATTTGATTGAACATAATCTATATCTTTCATCCTTTTCCTCCTTACAAAATACAAAAAAAGGGCATAACCCACGAACAGTGAGTTACACCCTATTGTTTTTGTTTTAAATAAATCACTGTTCAATTAATACATTAAATACAAATTACTTACCATGCTTATGAGCGATAGCTTTAGGATATACCTTCTTTGATTCTGATTGAAGATTGGATTTAAATTGAGATGTTGTAGATTGAGAAAGAACCATATTCATTTTCTCTTCTGTTTTCTTAAAATTTTTAGCATCAACCTTAACTGGTTCGTCAATTATCTTTTCAGACTCATTTTTTATTACATCTTCTAACATAATTTTTGCATAAGTAGTCGCAAAAGATTTCTTATAATTTTTATACTTTTCAGAACCTCTATATTTACTAAGAATTGTTTTTGCTTCTTCTTTATTAATTTTTCCATTTTCAAAAGAAGACATTACTTCGTATGAATTAAAACATTCCTCACTACAAAACATCGACATCCATGTGGGATAATTTAAAAATTCTCTACAATCATTGCAATACCTATAAGGTGTCCCACACACCACACAAATTTTATTATTCGTAGCCATATTATTTTTCTCCTTTTAATCTTATTTTTTTTGAAGCCATTTAATATGGCTTTGAGAAATAGTACAATATGCGATGAAGCATAAAGTACTTAAATATTATTTACTTAATAACATCTTGAGATGATAAAATCTTTCCATTAATATAATCCTGCACAGTAAAAGGAATATTAAAATTTAATTCATTTCTTTTATTGTTAATATATTCCTCTAACTGTTCTAAAGTATTACTTCGTGTTCCATATATATTGTGGAATGACCCTTTAATAGGAATTCCATGACACGCAATACACAATGTTATTCCATTGTTAATATCATATCTTAAATCAGGATTATCTTTATAATTATTAATATGGTGGACAT
>Ga0256404_1007293_pt1 | contig 17619 bp, 16 predicted proteins | sample RumenRJG_01DNA_FD_185990 | JGI IMG/M metagenome (GOLD analysis project Ga0256404, IMG submission 185990) | Bovine rumen microbial communities from Lethbridge, Alberta, Canada - RJG_01 | ecosystem: Host-associated > Mammals > Digestive system > Stomach > Rumen | place: Canada: Alberta | collected...
CAACGTAAGGTATTTACCCCCCCCTAAATCGCTCTTGTATTTTTCTGTGCCACGACATAAATCTATATGCTGAATACTTGTTTTGCTTAATACATATTTCATGCATTCACACAACAAAACATACCCAGGAGAATACCTTCTGAAGTCTGCCGATATTGCAAGCCTTGGAATAACTACTCTATCTTTCGAATAGTTAAGAGATCCCATAAAACAAGCAGCTACAACACCATTCAAATACAATGTGGCATTAACAGCATTATCGTTTAAGAACAAGCTAAAATTATCATGTCTTAACCAACTTATTCCTATATAATGTTTTATTTTTGTAAATACAGAATGTGTATAAGCATCCAATTGCCTTTTTAAATAGCATCGTTTTGAATCTCTTTTTATCTTCGCAGGAATATTTTTTCCTCCAATATAAAAATGGAAATCAAAATCGACACCATCCTTCAGCATTCGATTATAGGCAGTTCTAATATTCTGTCTAACAGATTTGGATAGCTGTTTGAAGTGTGAATCGTAATCTGATTCCAAAAAAATGTCTACACATTCGTGAGAACCAACAATCTTAGAATAGGGTTTCAAATATTGTAAGGTTTTAGAATCACTAAGCAATCTACTAAGATAAAATGGACGTCCTATGAAATCCCGCAATTTCAATAGACATTCCTTGCATTCATTATCAGATAACTCCTTTCGATATAAGAAATCGGTCATATCACACATACCAATATTTCCTAAAGTATCGATCTCTCCTGAAAAGATATGAACTTTCATTGGAGCAATCATAACAATGTTGTTATCTTTGTCTACTGCATAAAAAATAATAGGTCTGTACTTTGAAAACAATTTGGTTTGCCACCAAACATATTTCATGAAGTTATAATATAAATACGGAGAAACAAATTCTTCTTTTTCCATATTTAGCCATGCCTTTCTTATCTTAGCAGACAACAGCAAGCTTTTCTTTATTTGAATGTCCATATTTAAATTTCAAAAAAGTTTTTTCGTTTCATAAATTGTTCCATCACTTGTGCCATGCAAATACTCTCTTTTCTACGCAAACGGGCAGAAGAGAAACGTTTGTTTACTATACAACTGATGAATTCCTGTATCTCGTATCGCAAACCAAAACCATCCCATTTATAGAAATACTTTTTATTATCGTTCTGGTTTTCATAACGCAACTCGAAATAATCTGTCTTCCACCAAGGTGCCGGTACATAAGCATATCCCTTGGTTCCTGAAATCACCAAGCATCCTTCTGTTTTTACACCCAATCCTACTTTAAAAGAACAAATAGCTTTAGGATAATGGAAGACTCCACGAGTATAAATATCAATTCCATTCTCCATACGAGAATAAAGATTCAAATTCTCATAATTGATACCCATCAACTTGATTATAGGTAATAATGGATAACTTCCTTCCTCATACATGGAACCACCCGCTTGCTTAGGATCAAACTCACGACCATTTTTGTCTAGAAGTTGTGACAAAGAAGCTTCTATGTCAACCACATCACCTATCAATCCTGATTTTATAATCACCATTAAGTGATTAAAAGCAGGACAATGAGCCGTTTTGTTTGCTTCCATTAAAATGACCCCACTATCTTCAGCCAACTGATATAGTTCTTGTGCCTGAGCTTTTTCTAATACCAATGGAGTTTCACAGAGCACATGCTTATGAGCCAATATTGAGCTCTTAATATCTTGGTAATGAGAAAGATGAGGAGTCGCAACGTATACTGCATCTACTGAATTATATAATTCCTCAATATTTTTACAAGCAATTACATTTTCATGATTCAAAACATATTTTTTGCATTTATCCTCATCAATATCATAAGCAGCAACAACATCAACTCCACTGACTACAGATGCCTCAGAAGGAAATCTATCTGCCACTCGTCCGCAACCGATAACGCCTACCCTAACAACTTCCTGCGATTCGTTACGAAGCATGGTAGATGATATACCTTGAGTTCTTGGTAGATAAACAACCTTACAGAATTCATTAAGGTAATCAAATTTTCCTTCCCAATCCGAACCTATAGCGAATATGTCAATATTGTATTTTTGGATATCATCGATTTTCTGACCAACATAGTCCTCTATAATAATCTTGTCAGCATACCCCGTAGCTTTAACAGCTTCTACACGTTCCAAGACATTATTGCGGACATTCAATTTACCTCTATCTCTATCAAAGCTATCATTGGTGACACCCACGATAAGGTAATCCCCCAATTCCTTAGCTCGACGCAAAAGATTTATATGACCTTGATGTAGAAGGTCGAATGTTCCATATGTAATAACCGTTTTCATTTAATATTTTCCAAAATTTAAACTTACAATAAGGTGATTTTCTCTTTTTTCCTTCGGTGGAAGCTGCATATAATCATCCCCATAAGACTTCTTGAGATATAAATCGGGATTTCGAGGCAAATTAACTTCTAGTCCTTCAAATACCCCTTTAGAAGGAGGAAAATAAATAGAGCTTTCAAATATTTCTTTACTCCAAGATGATTGCGTTAAAAAACCAGTTTTAGAATGATGACGAGAAAAAAACTTATCAAACCAATTACACCATGCAGTATGAGACGCAAAAGAAGTAAGAAAGCCTAAAGTAGCACGGAAATTAAAATATATTTTTGTAGAAAAACTAGTTTTCTTTATTTTATTTAAAATAGGATTTGGATATTTATAATAAGTCTGAGAATTGATTACAAATTTCATCACTTTAGCAAAATAGGAATCAAAGATTCTCACAACAGGATTGGCTGAAACATTATCCAGAATAAATATATCAATATAAATAGAATGCGTATACGGACTATTCATATCCATAAACTCAACTAATTCTGTGCCTTTAAGATAAATTTTACCAAAAGTCTGTCTCAATAATTTATCATTGTATCCAGGTCCTTCTAGAATGTATTTATCTTCCATTTCGCTAGAGAAAATGCTTTTTAACTTATTCCAATCATCTCTTGACAAATAAATATCCAAATCATCATCCCAAGGAATAAAACCTTTATGGCGAATTGCACCTAAAACAGAACCATAAGCTAAAATATAATCAATCTCATGCTTCTTAGCAACAGAATCGAAATCAGCAAGCATACTTACTAATATAGATTTTAGCTTATGACTATTATCTTCCCCTATTGGGTGTAAAATGTTGTACTCTTGCTGAATGCGATTAAACAATTCTTTAGCATTTAATATCATAATTGAATTATTTAATTATTAATTACTTTTTCTTAAACAATACATTGAAATAATAATTCCATTTTTTATAAACATAATCGATAGAATAATTCATAGCCTGCTCGATAGCATGTAAAGCCATCTCTTGTCTTAATACTTTGTTATGCGCTAGAAGCAAGATATGATCAATAAATTCGGACCGTAATTCATCTTCGTTTTGCGCACGAATAATAAATCCATTGTTATCATCAATAATATCATAAATTGCCTCATAACTACCATATACAATAGGGATAACGCCAAAAGACATAGCTTCAGCCAAAACTAGCGGAAAGCCTTCAAAATTTGAAGTCAATAACAAAATAGAGGATTCTTTATAATATTCTAAAGGATTGCAAAATCCTTCTATCGAAATATTTTTTAACCCGTTCTTATCAATATATTGTTCGTACAGCTTTCTATCAGGACCATCGCCAACCAGTTTTAAATTCCAATTTGGCAACACCCCGCATAATTCTCTCCAAATAGCCAATATTCTACTCACACACTTTTGGGTCTCATCTAACCTCCCAACATATATAATCTGCATTTTCTTTTTATTAAAATCGTAAACGAATTCTTTATTATCTATCGTTAACGGATTCGTCTGCGAAATCAACTTTTTAGGATTATTCATCCAACTTACCTTTTTAAATATCGGTATAAATCTGTCTGATAAAACCATAAATAAATCACTTATTCTATATATGTAACGGAAGCTATATGAAGTTATAATTTTAAAAGCTAATAACTCTATTAATTTAACAGCTCGTTTCGCTTTGGAAATATCACATTTAAGTTGATTCTCTATGTTTACAATCCTTCCATTCTTATCAGGCTGATTATGGTAAACCGAAATAACTTTTATACCAGTCCCTTTAATCCCCTTTTTTAGTAATCTTCCCATTTGAAGGTTTAATCCCCATTGATTAATAATTATATCAACCTTTTCTTTAACAAGGACCTTTTTAAAAGACTTTATATTCTCAGAGGAAAAATTTAAACTACCAATAACATACTGATGAATTCTTTTATCCATCTGAGATATTGCATATTCGTTAGGTTGCAAGAAAACAACTTGAGAAACATGATGCCCCTCTTCTATCATTTTCTTTGCTAAAGTGTTTGTCACAACCATAACACCACCAAAACCAGCAATACTGCGTTGAAGAAATAAAATGTTCATATTTTATATTTTACGATTTTAGCAGGAACACTTGCCACAATAACATTATTAGGGACATTTTTTGTAACGACGGCGCCAGCGCCGATGGTGACATTGTTGCCGATGGTAACAGGTCCGAGGATGGTGGCGCCGGTGCCGATGTAGCAGTTGTCGCCAATCGTGATCTGCCAATAGGAAAGGTCTGGACTTTTCTTGCCAATGAGTACCATAGGGAGAATAGTGCACTTACGCCCTATTTTTGTTCCACTAAGTATATGACGAAAGCCGTAATGAACAAGATGGCATCCCGGACCAACGTTATTAGGTGATATTGTCACATCATACTTCTGCGAAAGTCGACGCCAGTGAAGCCAACGCAATGCGTATGCTGACTTATGGATTACCTTCATTAATGGATTCCGACAATTCATATTGTTGAGATGCCATTCCATGAACCGGAGATTCTTCATATATGCGAACAGTTTCCAGTTCTCACCATACGTGAATCGAGCTGCCAACGGATGCTGCATCTCATAAGAATCGAAATCAGCTTTTATCCATTCCTTCAATTCCTTGCGCGTGGTAATACCCCCCTAATCATTTTCTTTTTCTCTTCAATTTCCATTATAAATCTCAATATATCTTTTTGCACAATTTTCCATAGAATAAAATCGATCATAGAGCAGAGACAGTTCTTTACGATTGACTTTTATATTCAATGCCTTTGTTATTTGCTCTTTAAAAGCCATCATTGATGTGTCATGTGAAAGAAGGCCCCAGCTTTCATCTTTAATAACATCAGGTATGCCACCAACGGGGGTCGCTATAGGATATACACCAGACATTCCCGCCTCAAGCAGACTTATAGGCAAGCCTTCCCATAGTGAAGGTAGGCAGAAAAAATCTATTTCATGGAGGTAATCAGGAATATTGTCCCTTGTGCCCATTACCTTAATACGTTTTGGATAATGTATTCTCTCAATTATTTTTTTTGTTAATTCAGGGTATGCTTTTGTATACCCAAATATCAAAAGGACAACATCTTTTCCTTCTTCAATTAGCTTATTGAAAACATCAACCAACATTAATTGGTTCTTTTCTTTTGTTATCCTTGCTACATTTACAAAAATTTTCGTATTTTTTGTAAAACGGTATGTATCTATTTCTTTTTTAACTTCTACAAGAGCTTTGGTCGTATGCAACTCTCTGCATCCATTTTCTATGGTAGTATAATCTTTATATCCATAATACTCTAAAAATGATTCACTACATATTTTAGAGATAGTTACAGCATGAATGTTTATATTCAAAAAGATTCTGCGAATCCATGTACTTATTCCTGGTTTGGTGTCATACTTCGCTATGTTATGAACAGTATAAAAATATCGGGGCTTTCTGTATACTAATGAAGGTATTATTATAAATGGAAATCCTTTGCAGTGAGCGTGCACAGCATTTGGCTTAATTTTAAAAATGACCTTCAAAATCGTGAAAACTAGAACAATTTTTGAAAGGAATGTATCTTTTGCGTCCAGTTTAATTTGGTGGACACGATTACAAATCTGTTCACGATAAAAATTAGCATTGCCACTGTTTATCCATGTTAGGATATAGACATCATTATTTTTTGACAATTCATTTGACAGATCAACAGCAAAGCGCTCAGCACCGCCCGCTCCTAATGAGCTTAATACTTGTAGAATTCTCATCTCTTAAAATTATATGATTAGTACTTTTAAAATACCTGACTTTTAACTAAAGAAAAATGGAATTAGCTCTGTAATTTTAGGACTTTCCTAAATATCTCTAAATATTTATCAGATATAACTTCCCAAGAGTACTTCCCTTTGTTGACAGCTTCTTTTACATTCGCTTTATATTTGTTTAACCGAACATCTGACTCTATCATATATAAAATATTTCTTGCAAGTTCTTCTGTATTCTTTGGAGTGACCAGCTCCCCAGTCTTTCCTTCTAATATCATTTCTGGTAACCCCCCTACACGTGTCGCCACTACTGGTACACAAGCTGCATAAGATGTCATTATTACGCCACTTTGGGTTGCGTCTGTATATGGACACACTGTTATATCGGATATTTTCAATAATCCATAAAGCTCCTCTAAACTTAAAAAACGATTGAATATTTTAATATAATCTTTTCCTTCGTAGAGAGATTTTCTAAAATACAGTTCGCCCCCACCAGCTATAATGAGGATAGCATCTGGTATCCTCCTATGGACAATATCCATAGCTTTTATTAAATACTCTATTCCTTTATATGGAGATATACGTCCAAAGAATAAAATCTGTTTTTTACCATATTTTTGAATGGTTTCGGGCTTTACATGCCACAGACATTCATAAACTCCAAGACGATTAACTTCTACTAATTTGTTTTGCAAATGGTAGGATGAAACATATTTGTTTTTTAGTGACTCACTTAAGACAACGAAACAATTGCAAAGATGATGCGATATCCATTTATTAAATCTTTTTCTAAATGTTGTCTCTCCTGTATGAGGTGTAGGGTCATGTACTATTTGTACAAGATTCTTTCGAAATTGGTATAGAAAGAAATCCTGAACTTTAGGAAACTCTGTAACTAGGACTATGTCTGGACATATGCAGCATAAAATTTTATGAAATCTTATGCGCAATAGCATGTTTTTTAAATTATAGACTTTACACGACCTATTGATGATAAAAGTTTTATCCTTATCAAAAAAATCACCATATTCATTAAATTGAGGATACAAAGATACAGGTAGGATATCTATCTTGGGCAATTGTATGTCAATGTTAACTAATGTAGATTTTAAAGTATTTGGCATCAACTGTATGAAGAGATAGACATCATTACCTTTCTCTATCAACTTTTTTACTAATGGCAAATCGCAATCTAGAAAATATGTTTGAGTGTAATATACAATCTTCATAAGATATAATAAAGAGTTAATTCATTAACGGAGCAAAAGCATAAGGCATTAATTCTGTCTCTAACCAGAAACTCTCAGCGTATGTTCGTTGTATAAACCATCCCAAAAACATTAATGAAACAACCATCAGATATATCCATTTTAAATTTTTAGATAATTTAGTTGAACCGATATATACTATAATCGCCCACATTATTAGTCTCGGAATATAACAAACTTCATAACCACGCCATATATTCAATGCATAGCAAAATGGAATAAGTAGGAAATCATATATACATACGTTATAAATAAAAAGAAAAGACCTTTTAGCTTTTCCATCTAAGATGGACATATATTTATGCAGATTATTTCTGTTTACATACATACATAGCAATAGAAGTAATTGTTCAAATGCAATTTTCCATGCATTGCTAAAAAAATTATCGTTGGAAGAGGATGCATACCATTCATAATGACTGGAGTAATCTCCAAATATGTCAATGTTTTGCAAAAACAGCTGCTTCATCGGAGCGACTAATAAAAAGAACGACAAAGTTAATAATATAACCTTCCTCATATTTATTGAAAAATCTTCTTTTATATAAAGAAGAACTAATAGGGGAAAATAAATAGCTCCCATTGGATGAAGCAGTACTGAAAAAGCACCTAATAAGATAGCCCAATTCTTCTTTTTCTTAAGCAAAAGAATGACTGCGAGCATAAATGCACATATAGATAAATGAGAACGTATAGTACAAAATCCTCGAATAAACCAAAAAACACAAAGGAAGAATGGGATGCATGATTCTCTGCTCTGTCGAAAGTACTTAATAAAGATTATAGGGACGGCTGCAATAATTGCTGAGGTTACTACTAGATAAAAACGTTCGTCATCTGAAAAAAAACGCAAGAAATGATTAAACCATCTAAATCCAATATTTGAATCATATTGTGACATCGCCCCAGACATAAGAGATTGAGGATTCAAACAATTTTGAAAATACAGAACGTAGGCTCCGGCATCTGCTCCACCCATTCCATATCCAACAACTCTGTACCCCCCAAAAATGGTCCATATCAAAAGCCATAAAAGCAAGCGTGAATTGTTCCCTTTATAGTTATTTTTATATTGTTTTTTATATAGAGTCCACATTGGAATTATTCCCATTAGTACATACAATATTGTTGTAGATAGACTCCAATATGGCATTCCTAAACTTAACATAATTATATTTTTAAATCGATGATTTATCCAACATATCCAATAGCTTTATAGAACTTTCTGGATTCACTTTGCGACAGAAAAATGTCCGGCTAGTTTTTATTCTTTGGTAATCTCGCTCGTCCAACACAAGTGGCAATGTTTTAGCTGGGCGGGTAGGATGCCAGTCGATATAGCGTAGAGCATTATCTGATACGACATTGAGCTCTTTGAGATGCGGTTGTAATAAGGTATGAAAAAAAACTTCATCTATACATGAGCAATAGCGCATTCTTTCTAAGTGCTCAGGATGTTCGTCTAATTGTCTCATGGCGAATTCCGCAACTTTTCGGTGCCATGAAAACCATTCCCAGCCAGCATAAACATCCTTTATCATTGGTCTCAAATAGATATGAAAAGCCTTCTGAAATATCTTTATTGGCAATTTTAATACATTCACGATACTGTTATTGTTATATCCCTTATCATTAAAGTGGTACAACCGATAACGATCAGGATACTTTTTCTTTCTCCATTCGATAGTTTCTTCCTCCGTATCGAACATCATATAACTTTTGCCTTCATTATTTTCAAAGAACTTATCAAATTCAGAATTGCTTTGACAAGGATAGTCTGCACCGCTTATCAGATGAAAGTAATCCATGTGGGAGGAATGTTGTAGCGCTTTTTTTATGAGAAGAATTTCCGTAGCGAGCAGTGAATACCCCCCCAAATTGGTTACTATTCTTTCATCATTTCCTAAGATTATAAGATTCTGTATGCTTTTACAAGCATCGCAAAATGGCTCCAAATCCGATTTCTTATCAATATGTATGAATATGAAATGGTTTTCGGCCTCCAATCTGTGGCATATTCTTCCAAGCAATGTAGGATTATTATATGCCATTATTAAAAATGCATGGTTCATAATTTTTTCCCAAATCTGTAGATAAATGAAGCTATAAAGCTCTTATTAAGCGTATTCATTGATATTCCATATTTATTTTTTCGAAGCATCCAATGCCAGTATCTAAAGATATTAGCATTGATGTCTGGTACCAAGTCTGTTCTGAATCCTTTTTCTAAGTGATGTTCTTTTGACTTAATTAATTTGTTCCTATAGAAAACATCCAAGGCATTATCTGGCTCTTTATTAAATATTTCATCATAATAAGCCAAAGCTTTTGTATGAGCCAACAGCTTTTGTGCTGTATTGTTAGTCTTTGATGATATTGTTTGGCTGTTCCTTCTATACATGAAACCCGGACACTGAACATTTGCTACACCTGTATCTTTAGCTGCCATGTATGCTGACATGTCATCAGATTCCCATGCATAAGGAAGTTTCACATAACCGTCATATGCTTTCAAATGCTTAACTTCGAAAAGCCAATCACCAATATATTGAGGACGATTGTAAAACCATCTAAAATATATCATTGAATACACGGACTCGTAAATCGGTCTTGGAGGTTGTACATCTGTAATTATAGATAGTTCATTTATTATTACAGTTTGCGTATGATACACACCCAGTCCCGGATATTGTTCTATCAACTTCACATATTCTTCCAGGCAGTTGGGCAGGAGTTTATCATCATCACCCATGCAGATGATATAATCACCAATAGCATACTCTAAACATTTGTTCCAGTTGCCGACTACGTGCTCAGCACCGAAGCCTTCCTTGTTTTTGTAGTAGCGAATACGAGGATCATCGTACTTGCTAACTATGCTATCCAAGTCCTGCGGTGAGGCATCGTTGACGATAATCAGCTCGAAATTCTTATACGTCTGCGCCAATATGCTGTCGATACATTCCGATAGAAACTGTGCCTTATAGGCTGGGACAGTGACGCTAAATTTTATATCTGTATACATGTTATTCTTTTATCCATTAAAGTAGATAATTTGATTACTAAATAGTTGTTTTCACATTAGTCTGATTGTCTATATAGAGATTAGATTTGACAACTCTATTGAATTTCCCAGCAGTCCTTTCCAAAGGAGTAAATCCCATTTTCTCAGTTAGGTAAAATTTCAAAGCTTCAGTTGTATATTTTCCCACAGACGGGTCAATCGTAATTTGTTTTACTAACTGAGTTAATTCTTTAATTGGCAGTTTAATCCCTTCTTCTAATGTCGCTTTTTGTTTTACAACAATAACGCGTATCTCATTCTCGTACTCGAAGTCTTTTCGCTTTAACAATAAAAGGCGTGCCTTAAAATCAGAGCGATTGAAATTTTTTGGCTTATCGACCATCGGAATTTGTGATAAAGGCTTCTTTATATCTATGGCCTTCATGTATTCAACCTTGCCAGTATAAACCTTGAGGTTATCATTGTCTTTGCTAAATTTGTCAAGCTCCTTTAAAAGTTCTTCGCGGTTGATTCTCAGTTGGATACCTATTTCCTTTCTTGAATAGACACTCCAGTAAGCCTCGCTTCGGGGAGTTTGAGTAAAGCATATGCAGAATACTCTTCCCAACCAACTAAAATTCTTTTCTTTTCCTGCGTCATCTATGTATTTTGCCGTTACAAATCTTTTCTCAAAAGGATCCTCCCATTGGGTTGGATTTGCGAGCCACAGATACTTGTTTTTTAAACTGCCTAAAGCATATTCCAAAGGCATAAACTTATTAAGATATTTTCTGCTTAGGAAATCCGCTCTTGTTATTCTGATGAACTGGACAGGCATGATGCAATGGATATTATCTACAAACCTATGATTCCGGTAAACGTCTTATTTCCCGCCACACCACATCTCCCGGCTGTTTTTCTGCGGTTATGTGGATTACGCAAAAAAATGATTTTCCAAGTTTAATCTATAGTTCGATATAACAGGGCAGCAATTGCCGCTTGTTGCTGACTATTGTCTAGGACCGTCGCTCCCGTCGCACTTTAATCTGATCGGGAGTTAGCTTCTGGACTTTAAATGCAAGTTCCAGTTTGAGTTCATAAACTTGTCATAGTTGACACCATACTCGGAGCAGAACTCCTGCAGATCCTTAGTATCACTGCTCAACAGAAACGTCATAAATTTACTTTATGAATGCATTGAAACACAGAGATTCTTGGTATTCAAGAATATGCGAGATCTGCGTTATTTGTGTCAAGGTTTCACTTGGAGGATTTTTCGTACGCGAATTACGCAGATTTATGGTGCATTGATGCACGGGGTTATCTATATTAACTGTCTGCTAACCGAGACCACTGATTAAGATAGGTATCTTGAGATAGCACACGAACCGGCTTATCATTTCCGATCACAGACTTTTCAGGTAAATGGCTCACATCTTTAGAGAGAAAGGTACCAGCGGCTATAACTGTATTGGGATTAGTTCTAGTATTCTTGAGTATCATGCAGTTGTTTGCAATCCAGTTATTCGACCCGATTTTAATAGGTGCGGTATCTCTTTCAACGACTTGGCCATTTCGAGTAAGCTTATGGAAGTCCTTATCGCAGATTAAACAATTCCAGCCTATTAAAACATTATCACCAAATTTAATGTGATCATAGTTGACTAATTTTAGTGACGTGTAGTTGTTGAAATTATCACCAAACTCCAAAAAACTTTCCTTACCAGTGCTGATGCAAGAATTATTCCCGATAGTACAACGCCCATGAAAAACAATTTTACCCCTAAGCTCTAACAGTATCCCATTATTGGGATATATAGATACTTGGTTGATACCAAGTCTGATCATTCCGGTCTTGATACCCCCCCCTAAGATTTGAATCTTACCCTGCAATCTTCTGAATTTAGGCTTCCAGACCATGATGGGTATTTTCCAGGCTTGCTTAAAAGGAAGGTAATGAAAGTTGATATACAGATTCTGCGGTAAGTACCGAAGGATCTGAAAAATGAGTTTTAGTCGCCGATTCATGATTTTTACCAATAGCATCCAGTAATAAAAGTTGATATACAGATTCTGCGGTAAGTACCGAAGGATCTAAAAAATGAGTTTTAGTCGCCGATTCATGATTTTTACCAATAGCATCCATTCTCAACTTTTTTGGCCTCTTTTGGTATATTCTGCTTTGACGGATGAATCCAGTATTCATTCATCATAGGAGCAACACGAGGATTGTTCTGCCAGCGAGTACCAATAATACCAAACAACACCTGTGTCCAACCTGCAAGATGAATTGCCTGCTTACCTAACGATTTCACATAGGCAGCTAAAGGCATACCATAGGCTCCGCAGCCGATCAGAGCGATATCGAAATCAATCTTAGAGATGTCATTCTCCATCTTTTTAAGCGCTTCAAACCAGTTCTTATAAGGAGTCTTAATGCCTAAGATGGACTGAACGCTCTTATAGGTAATCAATTCAAACTCTGGCAAAATATCCGGATCTTTCCAAATCAGTGTGCGATGATTCTTATATTGACTTAGAATATCCTCTGCGAATGGATGAATTACCAAGACTTTCTTGCCAGCAAGCTCTTTTGTCCACGGGTCTCTATAATAGAAAGGCGCATAATAGCCATCCAGATTGACTTTCTTAGCAGTAGCTAATTCTTTCTTGAAATATTTCTCATTGGCTATGTAGCTACCCAATACGTCAATTTGCTTTAGAGCTTTATAATTGGTATCGAAAAAGTCAGGCAATAGTGAAACGTCATTGGGGAAAAAGCCTGCATTATTGCAAAGAACTTTCAGTGATTTTCTATCAAGCCAACCAACATTTTGGATTTTGCCTCTGAAAAAATCAAGATATTCTATTAATGAATGATGTGCCTTTGCATAAAGCAAATAATTTACAAGGGCATTCAACTCGACTGTACCGAACTTTGATATCATGCAAGGATCACCCTTATGCAATAAATCACGGATGTAGTCATTTGCCTCCTGGTCGTACAGCTCTACATAACCATAAAACTGTGTTCCTTGCCCTTTGTTATCTTTATGGGACCAAAGATGCTCCGGTAATTTTACTACTTTCCGTATTGATTTAAATATGAATTCTTCAACTGTCATAATCTTATTATTTCTATCCAAAAACCCTTAATCCTTTTGTTATAATAAAATTTGGGTTGGTTGCTAATAATGAAAGATCTTTTCTTTGAATCTTTCTGCCTGTATTATTCGCTGGTATTCCCGCTATTAAATCATAGGGAGATGCTTTAATATGTGAAGTAACTAAACTATCAGCTCCTACTGTACACCAGTCAGGCAAATTAGTTCCTTTCAAGATAGTGACACCTTTGCATATCCAAACATAATCACCAATAGTAATAGAAGAAGTTACCGGCTTTTCTTTCCTTTTACCATCTTCCATTATATGGTAACATTCATGGAAATCAGTATCACTGATTGATACGTCCCAAGCACAGCTGAAAAACTTGCCTAATGTTATTTTGTCGTAGCAATTAATCGTTGTACAACCAGTCATGCCTGTATTTTCACCAATTGATAACTGAGCTCCTTGTTTTATCTCTATTTTGCAGCCGTTACCTATTAGTGTAGATCCTTTAAAAATGATAGTACCTTCATTATATAGCCAGATTCCTTTTTGAGTACAAGTATTTTCAGACTTTTTCCCCAATTTAATCATTCCGAATCTAACTTTCTGAATATTTATTATTACCCCCCCCGTTTTTTTACTATGAAGGAAATAAGATGTTTCATTCATGTGGGGACTATATAATAAAATAGGACAATGTATTGCATGTCTAAATGGCAAATTGGAGAAATTGTATAGTAAAGTTCTGATCCAACTAACTTCAAAGAGGTCTTTAAGTAGGCGAAATATCATTGATATCAACATAATGGAAGGAAGATTATTTCTTAAATTTATTAATGATTATATTCTTAGCCCAAGTGCGTTCACCGGATGTAAATCCTATGAGCCAAATAAAGATAAACGAAATGATGAATACTCCTAAGGCAATTCCAAATGATGTGAAATAGGGAAATGTCTTCTTGTTTAACATTAAAGCCAATGCACATGGAATGGCAAAAGTTAATATTTCCCGAAGCGTTACTTCCATCAAATATCTTTTGGCAGGGTACGTTGGAATAATGGACTTCAAAGCAATGAGTTCTGCGAATAGACAAGTGATGGATGTAGCAATTAATATGTATAAATACCATACCGCAGAACCGCCAAGTTTGTATATGAGATAAACTACAGGAATAGCAAGTAACATCACACCTCCATTAGCTATTTGGAAATTTCTTATTTTGCCTGTTGCCTGGGCAACATTTTGTAAGGTTCCACCCAAAGTGTTTGCTTGTACATATAACAATGAAAGCACACTAAATTCAGCCGCATATTTCGGTGGATTTTCCAACCATATATCTAATAGAGGATTGATGATGCTGATGATTGGTAAACTTATGAGCATAAATAAGAAGAAACCGAACTTTCCACTTTTGAAATTTAGCTTGAAGCAATATTCATAATCTCCAGCAGCATACGACTTAACGATCTGCGGTATTGAGGCTCCAAGGAAGTTCGTAGCAAATGATGTGACTGCTGACTGTACATAATTGGAAATTCCTCTTGCTGCATTGTATAGTGGACCAAAGAACATATTGATTAACATATTCATTCCTTGCCCATTCAATGTCCAAGCAAAATTTCCAATCAAACTCCAGCTGGTATATCCCAATAACTTCTTAAAAAGTTGCCTAGACCAGAAAAACTTATATTTACAGTTGTCGAATTTCTTTAGACAATATATCCTATAAGTCATTGCTATCACAAATTGGACAACTGCCAGTAAGATTCCATACGCTATTAATTTATCTCTAAAAGCATATTCAAGCAGAGTTACAATACCTAATTTAAGCAAGACCTCAATAATACTTATGTAAGCATAAGCATTCATATGTTCATGACCAAATATAGATGCGTTATATGGTACCTGCGTAACAGAGATCATCAGTGTAAAGATGGAACATTGCATCACCCAAAAGGCTGCGTTCATCCTTTCTGCTGGTATCACAAGTTTATTGTAGAAGAACCATAACCCTATAGATTCGCATAAGATAAATAGCAAGATCGCAAGAATCATATGCACATTAAGAAGCATTGAGAAAGTCTTGCGTTGTTGATCCAAACTATCTTTTGCTATTCCAAAAGAAATAAATCTTTCTGTAGCCTGAGCCAATGCGGTGTTGAGGAAGGCGAACATCGACACCATGCCACCTACAACATTGTAAACACCAAAATCAACTACACCTAATACCCTCAATACTACCCTTGAGGTATAAAGTGCCACGATCATCACCAAAATTTGGCGAAGATAAAGGAATAGCGTGTTCTTTGCTATTCTCTTGGTATTATTTTTAAGCTGGGCTTGTTGCATATTATATCCGCATATTAACCATCCTACGCATGTATTATCGTAAACGTCTTATTTTCCGCCACACCACATCTCCTGGCTGTTTTTCAGCCGGTTATGTGGATTACGCAAAAAAAAATGATTTTCCAAGTTTAACCTAAATTTTGATATAACAGGGCAGCAATTGCCGCTTGTCATAGGTTTCTTTGCTGACTATTGTCTTGAACCGTCGCTCCCGTCGCACTTTAATCTGATCGGGAGTTAGCTTCTGGACTTTAAATGCAAGTTCCAGTTTGAGTTCATAAACTTGTCATAGTTGACACCATACTCGGAGCAGAACTCCTTAAGATCCTTAGTCTCACTGCACAGCTGATACAGATCGTAGACTTCCTGATAATTGACTTTTTCTTTCGGCATAACTTTTCTGTTTTAAAGTTGATGCCGCAAAGGTAATATTTTTATGCGCCGGTGTCAAGGCGGAAAATAAGACGTTTACTTGTCATCCGGTGAATACCAGCCAATAAAACCTACTTTAATTTTATTGTCTAACATAATCTTCTATTTTTTGAATATTTACATTGTCTAATACCTTATCTACAAATCTGATAACAACATGTCCAATCAGTAAACTGCCAACAATGGTCAATACATAAACCAATATTCCCAAACATATATTATAATCAATAACTGTTACAAGCCACTCATAAAAGCGAACTGACAATCCTTCAGTTACCAGATAAATGAAAAGTACAGGTTTCAACAGTTCATTTAGTTTGGAAGAGTATCGAGGTTTTAGCCCTTTCACATAATAGAACAAAGCGACAGCCATCATTGTGATTAACGGTGTATTATAGTTAAGTAGTATGAACACTATCTTCTTACAATAATGGTCACATAACAACATCAGTCCTACAAGCAACAGAAAACAACAGACAAATAACACCAATGCCCCATGTTTCTTGAACTCAATCTTATAGATTTTACAATATCGACCCATCAGAAAAACCGACAATAATCCCAAAAAATTCGAACCAGCATTCTCCTGCAATAGAAGAAACGAGATGATTTGATATACTATCATTGCGACAACAATCACGAGAAATCCATTCTTCGTAAGGCTCTCAATACCTTTGTTAAGTATTGGTGACAACAAAAATATGAGCATATAGGATGTCATGAACCACCATCTCAATGTACTTACAGGAAAACAAGCAGTCAAAAGTCCCCTCAATGAGAAAGAGTCGAACAAGAATCCACCAGCAAGACACGCCATCAACGATATGATAATCAACCATATTTCCATCGATATACCTTTCTTGGCAGAAAACCTTAAGCCATAATAGCCTGATATAAACATGAAGCAGTAAGTAGCCGGAGCGAACAAAGCTGACAAGACAATACCTGTCTCATCAGTTATTCCCTTCATACTGCCCCCCCCACCGATATTCTTGAACCCATAGCCGTGAACCAAGATATGCCAGCAAAATATAACCATCATCAAGACTAGGCGCAAGACTTCTATATTTGTATTTCTTACTTTTTTGTTCATTTTTTATTAAATAATGTGATAAACCTACTAATATCTGCCGACAGTGATCCCGACAGTATCGAGTACATAGCTACCACGCCTCCAACGACATTGTATATACCAAAGTCGTTAACGCCTAATGCATTCAGTATCACTCTGCTAATGTATAGCGATATAACCATTAAGAACAACATCCTTATATAAAGCATTGGCTATTCGTTTCTTGTTGTCATTATTAGACATTTGCCCTA
>Ga0256404_1007294_pt1 | contig 17619 bp, 12 predicted proteins | sample RumenRJG_01DNA_FD_185990 | JGI IMG/M metagenome (GOLD analysis project Ga0256404, IMG submission 185990) | Bovine rumen microbial communities from Lethbridge, Alberta, Canada - RJG_01 | ecosystem: Host-associated > Mammals > Digestive system > Stomach > Rumen | place: Canada: Alberta | collected...
TACAGATGAAGGCCGCTATGACGATGCTCTTAGAATCCTCAACGACCTTATGATCCGCAACCCCAACGACAAGGACGCACTTTTGCGCATGTACAGGGCTGCAGACGAAAAGCGTGAGCTTCTAAGAAGAAATAGAAAAGGCGACTCATCTTCTGTACCAAGTGCAGAGGAACTCAGCCAAAGAAAAAAGCAGGATCAGCTTTCCCTTGCCCAGAAATACCTTGACGCAGGTGACTATGAAAAGGCCCAGCAGATACTGAACGAACTTGCCAAGACAAACAAGGGCGACAGCCAAATCCAAAACATGCTGAACAAGGCAAACGCCCAGGCCAAGGCAGCGGAAGAAAAGGCCGCAAGGGAAAAGGCAGAAAAACTTGCCCAAGAACAGAAAGCCGCAAAAGACAAGGCGGACAAACTTGCCCAGGCACAAAAGGCACTCGAAGCTGGAGACTACGACAAGGCACAGCAGATACTCAACTCAATCCCCGCAAACCAGAGGAGCGACAGTGACGTAACTGCAATGCGCAACAAGATAGCAAGCGAAAAACAGGCCGCCCAAGCCAAAGCCGCAGCAGAAAAGGCCGCAAAAGACAAGGCAGACAAGCTTGCCCAGGCACAGAAGGCACTCGATTCCGGTGACTATGCCAAAGCCCAGCAGATACTGAACGAACTTGCCAAGACAAACAAGGGCGACAGCCAAATCCAGAACATGCTGAACAAGGCAAATGCCCAGGCCAAGGCAGCGGAAGAAAAAGCCGCCGCTCAGAAGGCAGCCGAACAGCAGGCAGCCCAGAAAGCCGCGCAGGAAAAGGCAGACAAACTTGCCCAGGCACAAAAAGCCCTGGAAGCAGGTGACTACGACAAGGCCCAGCAGATACTCAACTCAATTCCTGCAAACCAGAGGGGCGACAGTGACGTAACTGCAATGCGCAACAAGATAGCAAGCGAAAAACAGGCCGCCCAAGCCAAAGCCGCAGCAGAAAAAGCCGCAAAAGACAAGGCAGACAAGCTTGCCCAGGCACAGAAGGCACTCGATTCCGGTGACTATGCCAAAGCCCAGCAGATCTTGAACGAACTTGCCAAGACAAACAAGGGTGACAGCCAAATCCAGAACATGCTGAACAAGGCAAACGCCCAGGCCAAGGCAGCGGAAGAAAAGGCCGCAAGGGAAAAGGCAGCCGAACAGCAGGCAGCCCAGAAAGCCGCACAGGAAAAGGCAGACAAACTTGCCCAGGCACAAAAAGCCCTGGAAGCAGGTGACTACGACAAGGCCCAGCAGATATTAAACTCAATTCCTGCAAACCAGAGAAGCGACAGCGACGTTAACGCAATGCGCAACAAAATAGCAAGCGCAAAGCAAGCCGCAGATGCCAAGGCAGCAGCAGAAAAGGCCGCTAAGGAAAAGTCAGACAAGCTTGCCCAGGCACAAAAGGCGCTCGAAGCCGGAGACTACGACAAGGCCCAGCAGATACTAAACTCAATTCCTTCAGTCCAGCGTAGCGATCCAGACGTTAATGCTCTGCGCAATAAGATAGCAAGCGAAAAACAGGCCGCCCAAGCCAAAGCCGCAGCAGAAAAAGCCGCCCAGGACAAGGCAGACAAACTTGCCCAGGCACAAAAGGCACTCGAAGCCGGAGACTACGACAAGGCCCAGCAGATACTCAATTCAATCCCTGCAAACCAGAGGAGCGACAGTGACGTAACTGCTCTGCGCAACAAGATAGCAAGCGAAAAGCAGGCCGCCCAAGCCAAGGCACAAGCAGAAAAAGCCGCACAGGAAAAGGCAGACAAACTTGCCCAGGCACAGAAAGCACTTGATGCCGGTGACTATGCCAAGGCTCAGGCAATATTAAACACGCTTCCGTCTTCAGAAAAGCGCGATACAGACGTACAGGCACTCATAAGCAAAGCCGCCGCTCAGGAAAAAGAAGCCCTTGCAAAGAAGGCTGCAGAAGAAGAGCGTGTAAAGAAAGCCGCAGAAGACGCCGCAAAGGCCAAGAAACAGGCTGAACTTGCCGCCCTGCAGAAGGACATAGACAGCGAAATTGCAAAGGGCAAGGCCGCCCTTGCAGCAGGAAACGTAGAAGAAGCAATTGCCCACTTTAACAAGGCAATGAGCATGCTTCCATCCGACGATCCCGCTTATGCCGCAAAGAAAAAGTCAGAAATTGCACAGGCACTCTACGATGCTTCGGAAAGCACAGACAACCCTGCGGACAAGAAGAAGCTTGCAGATGCCGCAAAGACACTGGCCAACGAAGCAGTTGCAAAGGGCAGCGACGATGCAGGAAGTCATTACGTCCTTGGCATGGAAGCCCTCAAGAACAAAAACTACGCCCAGGCAGAAGCTGAATTTGAAAAGGCAATAAAGGCCGATCCAAAGAACGCATCCTATTACTATCAGCTTGGCCGTGCCCAGGCTCAGCAGGGAAAGTTCAAGGCTGCACAGGCTTCATTCAAGAATTCAACAGAACTCAATCCAAAGTTCGCACCTGCCTTCTACAACCTTGGCTATGTTTCCGAACGCTTGAACGACAATTCTCAGGCTCTGGTATCTTACCGCAAGGCCTACCAGATAGACGGTGAATATGAGCGCGCCTACATTGCAGCAGGACGCATCATGGCCCGCCAGGGAGACAACCAGGGTGCAAGCGCCGCATTTGACAAGGCCATAAAAATCAACCCGGCAAATTCACAGACCTACCAGGAATACGGATCTGCCCTTGCCGCAATCGGAAATTACTCCGCCGCAGAAAACAGCTTCAAAAAAGCCATAGCCTACATGGACAAGTCAAAGACAGACCCTGCAACATACTACAACCTTTCAACAGTTCTCCTTGCGCAGGAAAAGAATTCAGAGGCACTGTCTTATGCAAAGCAGTCCTACGAATTAAAGGCTTCTGCCAATGACGAGCTTAAGAACAACATTACCTACAACTACGCACTTGCCCAGGAAAAGGCAGGCAACGCAGAATTTGCAAAGTCCCTCTACAACGAGGTTCTCCTCAATGACCCCAACAACGTAAAGGCCAGAACAAACCTTGGTGCCCTTTACAATGAAGACGGTCAGAGTGATTCTGCAATCGCCGTCCTGTCAAAAGCCTACGAATTGGACAGCTCCAACTTTGAGGTAAACAACAACCTTGGCAACGCATACAACAAAAAGGAAAACTTTACTCAGGCAATCAAGTACTATCAGAACGCACTGGCAATTTCTCCAAAAGACAACACCGTGCGTGCAAACTTGGCAAAGGCATACGCAGGTGCCAAGCAGTACGACAGCGCAAAAGTTGCCTACGAAGACGTGATTGCAGCCAATCCAAAGGACTGGGAATCATATCTTGAGCTTTCAAAAGTGTGCATCGCCTTGGGAGACATGGAAAGCGCAGAAACTTATCTTACCTATCTTCAGAAAAACAACCCAACCTACAAAATGGCAGAGGTTGCAAAACTCCTTGCTTCTATAAAGAAGTAATAGAAAAGTAAAGGTTCAAAACAAAAAGAGCCTGGTGCAAAAATCCGGTCGGGGTTTAAGCATCAGGCTTTTTCTTTTTTTGGGCGGCACTTGCCTTTACTGACGGACAATCTTTTCCGCTAACAAAAGTGCCATGTGTGTGGTACTTCCGGGGTTCCGCGGGGCCCAACCCGCTCCATTCCTACGGAACGCCTTCGGCGCCCCTCCAGCACCTGCCACGCTTGCCCTGCAAACTTCCCTCCATGGATTTTTCCGCATTGCTAAGCCGCCCATCCATGGGCTTAAAAATTAAATTCTTTTTACAAGGGCAAACAATTGCTTTCGCGTAATTGTAGTGTAAACAGGACGTCCGTGGGGGCAGTGGGGGTCTGGCAGTTCAAGAGCCTTTTCTGCAATCCATGCAGCAGTTCCGCTGTCCAGAACATCACCGTCCATAACAGCCGTTCTACATGCAGTGCTTGCCGCCGCCGCATTAATCATATCGTGGGGATTAATCCTTCTGTCAAGCAGGTCTTTCTTTAGGTCTGCTTCCGTTCCCTTCCATCTTATTGGGACAGTAGAAAATTCCCACTTTCCCTTGCCGCAGTCCTTGCCGGTAAAGCCTGCCTGCTCAAGCTTTTCCTTTAGCGCATTAATGTAGTTGTCGTCCGCAGCATTGTCCGTCTGCACAATGTAGGGAACAAGAAGCGTCTGCTTTTGCCCTGCGTCTGCCATAATGCGGTTGTACAAAATGCGCTCGTGGGCAGCGTGCTGGTCTATTATGTAAAGAACATCGTTTTTTTCCGCAATCAAAAAAGTGCCAAGAGCCATTCCAACAAAATGAAAGCCAGATTCCCCGCCTTTTTCTGCAGAAGATGAAGGTGGCTGGTCTGGCAGGTAATTTGGCTTTGCAAAGTGTCCGTTAATGGAAGCTTCCATTTCTTCCGTAATGGCTTTTTCGTACTGGCTGCGCCCTGTAAAATTTCCCCTGCCAAAACTCGTATGGTTCATGGGCTGGCTGTAGTTCTGGCTGTAGCCGCCATGGCCATATCCCTTGGAAAAGCCTGGCATTTTTGCGTTTACAATAAAGTCAGAAGGTGCTGCAAAATCCGTAGATTCATCCGGGGAAGCAACAGAAGAAGCTCCGCCGTAGATTCTTTCTTCCAGCCCGTAGTTCAGCTCAAGCCCCTTGTCCTCTTCTTCCTGGCTTTGGTTTATTATGTTCTTTAGCGTGTACTGCTTAAAGAAATTTTTTGTTGCAGAACTTACCTCATGGTGCAGTTGGGAAATGTCCTTAAAGCGGGCCTCCCTTTTTGCCGGGTGAATGTTAAAGTCAACAAGGGCCGGGTTCATCGTAACAAAAAGAGATGCAACAGGATGCGTTCCGTTTGGAAAGTAACCCTGCGCTCCGTATTCAATCGCCTGAATCAGCGAGTATTCGTTTATGCGCCTGCCGTTAACATATATGTAAATGTTTTTCCTGTTTGAGCGGCTAACGGAAGGTTCCCCTATCACAAGGGAAAATGAAAAGTCCTTTGCCGCCGATGAATTTTTTATTTCGTAAAAGAGGTCTTCGCTTTCAAAAAGTTCAAGCGTCTGGCAAAACCTCTGCGTTAGGGTTTGTCCTGCTGGAAGGTTAAGTTTTTCCTCTCCGTCGCTTGTAAAGGTAAATGCTATGTCCGGCCGGGCAATTGCTTTTTCTTCAAAGGTTGTTCTGCACAAAGCAGCTTCGCTTGCACTTCGTTTTAGGAAAACCCTTCTTGCGGGAAAGTTTTCAAACAGGGCTTGGGTCTGGACAATAGTGCCAGTAACCGGTGGAACAGTCGTTATAACGTGGTCTTCCGTAACAGATGCGCACATCCTGCAAGTGCCGCTTGTAATTTCAAGCCGGGAAACTGCCGCCATGGAAGCAAGTGCTTCTCCCCTAAAGCCAAGGGTGGACAAGTTTAGCAAATCAGTTTCGCTGGAAATTTTACTTGTTGCGTGTGGCCGTGCACAGGCAGCCAAGTCTTCTTTGCTCATTCCGCAGCCGTTGTCTTTTACGCGGATTTTTTCTATGCCGCCGCCTGTAATTTCTACGCTAATCTTTGTTGCGCCAGAGTCTACCGCATTGTCCAAAAGTTCCCGCACAATTGCATTTGGCCTGTCTATAACTTCTCCAGCCGCAATTTTTCTTGCAACGTCCGCGCTTAATTGTCTAACCTTAGCTTCCATTTGTCCTTACCCTTGCTAGGCATTCCTTGTTCCGTTCACTTCTGAACCCGGGTCAAAGAAGTCCAGCACAGGTCCTTCCCCCTTTGCAGGAGACTTGGATTTTCTTGCCTTGGGCTTTGCGTCCTTTTCTTCTTCCTCGTCATCCCCTGTTTCCGGGGAATTCATTAGAATCTGAATCTTGCTTTCCATTGCGTCCAGTGTCTTCTTCATGCTCTTTGCAAGCTTTATTCCGTCCTCAAAGTCTTTGAGTGCATCTTCCAAAGAAATGTCCGCGCGCTTTATGTCGTCGGTAAGCTCTTCAAGCTTCTTTAAGTCATCTTCAAAATTGTTCATATATTTACCTCCCGTAATTGTCTCTATTGGCCAACGCTCAAAACTTCTGCGCTAATGCTTCCTTCTGCAGGGCGTATTTTTATTTTTGCTCCCGGTGAAAGGGAAGCCGCATTTCGGACAACTTTTCCATCTTGGTCCGTTACCATTGAATATCCCCTGTCAAAGATTGTCTGGGGGTTGCAGTTGTTCAGCGTCTGTTCGCACTGTTCAAGAAAGTGCCGCCTGTCCTGCAAAAAGTCCTTGATGTTTTGCTCAAGCCTTTCCCTGGCAGAATCAAAGCGCATGGAAAGGGGCTGTTCAATGTGCCTAAACTGAAGCTCCATGTTTTCCGGCGTAAAAGTCCTTAGCATAAGACGCAGGTGCTCAAGCTTACCCTGAATGGATTCATGCATCTCGTTGCGCGAAACTTCAATGCTCTGCTCAATGTCGGAAAGAAGGGGAACTGCAAGCTCTGCCGCCGCACTTGGGGTAGGTGCCCTCTGGTCTGCCGCAAAGTCGCTCAGCGCCCAGTCAATCTCGTGTCCAACCGCAGAAATAACCGGAATCTCGGAAGCTGCAATTGCCCTTACAACGCCCTCATCGCTAAAGGGCAGCAGGTCTTCCAAAGAACCGCCACCCCTGCCAACTATAAGCACGTCGCACATAGAGTATGCGTTTGCAATTTCTATCATCTTTATTATGGAAGGAGCCGCATCTTCCCCCTGCACAATGGTAGGAAAAACTATAGCGCTTGCCTTTGGGTTCCTTCGCCTTGTAATCTGAAGAATGTCCCGTATTGCAGCACCGGTCGGACTTGTTACAATTCCAATGCGCCTTGGAAAAAAAGGAAGCTTTCTCTTGCGTGATGAATCAAAAAGCCCTTCTGCCGCAAGCTTCTTCTTCCTTTCCTCAATCATTTCCATTATGTCGCCGGCACCAGCTTTTGTCATGCTGCTAATGATAATTTGGTAGTTGCCACGTGGAGCGTAAACGGAAACTGAACCGCGCACCTGAACAAGCATTCCGTCCTTGGGAACAAAGTTAAGGCTAGCAGCCCTTCCGCGGAACATAACCGCACTAATCTGGCTCTGCGAATCCTTTAGCACAAAATACAAGTGCCCGCTCGCGTTTGGCCGGTAGTTGGAAATTTCCCCCTTAAGCTGCACGTTGGGAAAAGTTCCTTCTAGCATTGTCTTTATAAGCCCGGTTAGCTGGCTTACCGAAAAAACGGAATCATCATTAGAGGATGTCATGGAATGATTATATATTTATTTTGCGGAATTGTGAATAGGTATGTTGTTTAGTGTTGCTTTAGAATTTAGGAGGGGAAAGCCTTCCCCTGCGGCCGCACTTCGTTGCGTCCTACCCCTTCTGCGGGCTCAAACGCCGCCCGCAACGCCCGCTTTGCTTGTTGTGTTACTTTGCAATTAATAGCGCAAATTTGCTTGCAAAGTCGGTAAGCGTGTTTATGAGCGACTAACGCCCCCTGCTTTGGCCTACAGATATTGCTATTCCAAGAAAAAATTTAGAAATTCCATTCTTTGCCACCAAGATATGCTATAATGGACTGGTAAGAATAGAAAATACTGCTTTTAAGATGGAGTAATTGTGTTTCCTGTTTGTAAAGGAGGAACTTTGGTGTGAAGGATAAAATTAGATAATGAATAAGCCGTTAAAATATGCCCAGTGCGGAAGAAATGCTTTCTTTTTATGAGTGTAGGAAGCCGTCCCCTGAGGACACTGAAAAAGTTCATTTTGTGTCATTGATGGGCTTGTCCCCTGTGATCTAAGTTTTTATAATACAATAAAATGACTTTTTGTAGATTTCCGTGTCAAATCCGAGACTGTTTTCCAAAGGGCTAGATTCTGGTGAATACAATGAACGTGCTAAATTCCCCACTGAAATTTCCGGCGATTTTATTTTCGGAAAATGTTCCTGAAAAATGATCGCTCACTCTTATGCTATTGGTAATGGTCGTTATGTCTGTCATAGTTTCCCATCTCTGATTTGGGAGCGGATGCAAGTCTGTTTCCGAAATACTCAATTCAATACTGCCGGCTGAAATAGTTCCTGTGTAATGTTCTGTTGAATAGCTACCGTCATAGAAAGTTGATTTTACAGATGCTATAACAGAATTTCCGCAAACGTTTTCGATTATAAGATACTGAGTTTTTTCGCTGTCTTTATGAATATAATATCCTGTTTTGAGAGTGGATTTCATCTGTGCACTTAACTTTGCGACTGATAGTTGATTTGCTTTTTCTGATTCAAGCTTGTTTTTTCTGAATTCATCGGTAAGACCTCCTAATTTTACGTAAGCAGTTTCTTTAATGGAAGCTAACCTGTCAGAGCATATTTTTTGTGGGGGAAGGCTTGCTTTTTCTGAGACAGATTCGTTAAATGCAAGTTCGCTTTCTATCTTTGTGCCACATTCTGTACAGAATTCATTATCATATTCAAGCGGTGCACCGCAGTGAATGCAGAATTTCGGGTATTCGTTACTAATCTTTTTAAATTTTTCCTGCTTTTTTTGAGATTCATCTGTACTTTCCGATTGTGCCTGTGCAAAATTACTCATTTTTGTTTAGCCTCATTATTATCTTCTTCTTTTACAGAAATCATTTTGCCACCGCATTTTCCGCAGAATTTGCCGAGTGCGATTCTTCCGCATTTTGAACATTTTAATATCTGGATTCCGCATTGATCGCAGAAACAAGAATCCTCTGGAATTTCTGCATGGCAAGTCTTTGAAGGGCAAATCATAATTCAACCTCGCAAAAATCAAAGTCTGTTTCTTTAATGGTCGTAAGAACTTCTTTTGTCCGATCCGCTTCCGGCAATGCAATTACGCGGCTGTTCTTCTTACGGACAACTGTGTCAAAAAGCTTTCTGATTGTGCGACCGTTTGCAAAATCTGTTCCGCGATTTTCCCAGATTTTATTTATAACTACACGGCAAATACTTCCTGCATTTTCTGTAAGAGTAAGCCCTTCTCTTTTTGCGAAAAGGCAGAAAAGTTCGTAAAGCTCTTCCGGATTATAATCTTCAATATGAATATGATGTGTAAACCTGCTTGAAAGCCCTTCGTTCGTCTGCATCCATTCGTGCATTTTGTTTTCGTAGCCTGCAACAACTACAACAAATTTTCCACGGTCATCTTCCATCCTCTTCATAAGGGTGTCGCTTGCCTCGCGTCCAAAGTCGTCAGTTGCAAGAGTGTAAACTTCATCAATAAAAAGGATTCCGCCGGTTGCATCATCGCAGAGCCGTTGGACATTCTGAGCCGTGTGACCGACGAATTTTGCAACGATTTTGCTACGGTCGGTTTCAATAACCTTGTCGCTTGACAGAAGCCCGATTGAACAGAAAAGCTTTCCTAAAATTCGCGCGACCGTAGTTTTTCCAGTTCCAGGATTTCCTGTGAGCACAATATGAATCTCTGGTTTTTTTTGCTTCTTACCGATTTTTTCCATCTCTCGGTTGATTTTGATTGTATCGTAAAGTTCGCGGACTGCGGACTTTACCTTTTCCATTCCTATAAGCTCGTTCAGCTCGGCAAAAACTGTTTCCGGTGTAAGTTCCTTTTTCTCTTCGCAAGGAATATCTTCTGCTGTAATCGTGGTGAGAAGTTCTTTTGTAAGCGATTCCGCCTGTATCTTTGAAAGGCGAGAGTCCATTCTGATTTTTATCGTGTCAAAAAGATTGCGGACTGCTCTGGCATTTGCAAAATCTCTTCCTTTGTTTTTGCACAAATCTTCAACGGCGGTTTTTGCAAGTCTCTCAGCATCTTCTGAAAGAGAAAAGTGAGCCTTCTTTACATTCAAAAGCAGGATTTTAAAAAGTTCTTCTGCAGAATAATCGTCAATGTGGATTTTATGCTCAAAACGGCTGTCTAAGCCAGGATTCATTCGCATAAAATTCTGCATTTCGTTCTGGTAGCCTGCTGCAATTATGACGAATTTGCCCCTGTCATCTTCCATACGCTTCAAGAGCGTTCCTACAGCTTCGCTTCCATACGAGTTTGCACTTCCGTCAGTGCCAGCAAGATAGTATGCCTCGTCTACAAAAAGAACTCCGCCCATTGCCTTATCACAAAGTTCGTTCACTTTGTCTTTTGTCTGCCCAACGAACCCCGCCGTCAGGTCAAGGCCACTTGTTTCAAGAACGTTGTCGCTCGGCAAAAGATGCATCGCATGGAAAAGTTTTCCCAGAATTCGTGCTACTGTCGTTTTTCCCGTACCAGGATTCCCCGTAAGAACAATATGAATTTTTGGATTTTCTACCGCAATTCCAAGCTGTTTTCGGCGCAGATTGTTCTGAATCGTCTGGCATAGCTCGCGTACCGTCTTTTTTACGGTTTCCATTCCAATTAAATTATCGAGCATGGAAAGGATTTCTTCAACCGACTGAACTTTTTTGACGACAGGCAAATCTTCAGTCAAAATCCGCTTCAAATCATCTGTCGTAAAGTCCTTCATTTTGCTAAGGCGGACAGCCTGTTTTTCTGCGATCTTGCTCATTATGCCTTTTTCAACAAGCCATCCGTTTTTGTAAACACAAGATTCATCATGACGTGCTTCTTGAATGCATGGCAGAATGGATTCCTTCACTTCATCATCAAAGACAAAGCCTTTTTCGCAAAGTTTTTTCTCAAGGATTTTTGCAAGGTTTTCATCGCTCAAGGCCGGAAAGTCATAAAAGCTTACGAGGTCTGCAAGTTCGCTCTTTTCTAAAAAGAATTTTTCAAGACCGTCCTTGATTCCAAGAAGAATGCATATTGTCTCACTTTTCTTTTCGCTCAAGCCCAAAAGTAGCTCGTGAAGATAGACAGTGTCGTTGTGTATTTCGTCAACCAAAAGAACTCCAAGATTCTGGTCTGAAAGATACTTTGCAATTTCGGCATCCGTCGGGTAAATCCGTTGCAATTTATGTGCGGTTGTTTTTTCAATTCGTGGGGAAGCTAGGCAGCCTGCCTTTTTAAGCTCTTCGATAAAACATTCCGCCACCAAAGATTTTCCCGTACCGGTTTCTCCTGAGAAAACCAGAATGCTGTTGGATTCCATAACCGTCATTCCTATTTTTTTCTGCTTCTGCCTGATAGAAAGCGTGCTGATAAACATTGCTAGACGGCCGCGGATTTCAAGTAAACCGATGTAATCTGAAGAATGAGATACTGAATCAAGAATGGTGGGCAGAGTTTTTTTTACAGGAAAAGATGCCTCCAGAACAGGAATTTCAGTAGTCTGTACAGCAAGCTCGGTTCCGCAGAAACGGCAGAATTTAGCGATGAGACGGTTTTTTTTAGAACAGGTAGTGCAAAACGAATCTTCTCGGGGCATTTATCAATCTCCAAAAATTGTCTTAAAGTCACGAAACATTTCCACATTCCTTGCAAATGAAAAGCCAAACGGTAAGTATTTTGTCGATCGTTCTTTCCACAAACAAATAAGGATTATTCTGAAAACCAAAAAAACTGGACGCTGCTTTATAAAACGAAGATTCATAAATCCAGCGGTGAAGAAACTGTACTCTTTGACAGGATGAAGGCATAATGGTTTTATAAAAACAGAATAAGTGTAACAGACAGAATTCAGTTTCTCAGGCATTATGAATTTGGAAATTTTTCCCAAATACTATTTGCAGCATCATCAAATTGTTTTTGGGGGTCACAATTTCGCTTAAGCATTTTGAATTCTGTTATGAAAAAACTAGTTATTTGATTTTTGGTCGTAGTGCTAATGTCTGAATTTACTAAGAATTTTCCCAAAACATAGTCTTTATTCTTTGGAATAAACTCAAAACTTTTTACGGTATTCAGATGCCAATTATAAGAATTTTCATTATAGCTATCAGTTCCAATCAACTCACCATTAGTTTTATTAAACACTTCAATTTTGATATCCATTTTGTCACCTATAATGAATAACCACCATCGTAATATTACTAAAAGATGGTGGTTGTAACATATTTTGATTAAAATACTACCATTCCTTGTCGTTGTAAGGAGTGCCTTCAAAACCTCGTGCCTGCAAATGTTTTACCATGCGGTCAAGTTTTCCGCGCCACATGTTTTTGAACCATTTTTTATCGCCGAAGTATCTAACTATTGTAGGACTGATAGCATAATATGTGTGAATAAATGCTCTTCCGAACAAATTTTTAGCCAGCTCGTTGTCGCGGTAGCGGCGAAGAGTCCAGACTTCTGGGCAGTCATAAGAGCCATAAACTGCAGTTGCTACATAGCAGCCGCCTTTGGGTATACGAGAAAACAAATCGAGATATATCTTAAGATATTCAAGATCTTCAGTTACATCTTTAATTTTTTTTTCCAAGGATTTTGAGTTTTTGCTCATGTAATGATTAATATCTTTGGTACGTAACTTCTCATAAGTTTTTTTCACGCAAAAAAAGTCTTTTCCAATGCAGTTTTCATATTCATCTAGATCTAGGAATATTTGACTTTTTGTCATTAAGTCGTTCAGCTGTTTTTGCAGTGACTCTTTCCCAGAAAGACCTGTTTCCATTGACTCATAAAAATGTACACCCATGCATTTCAATATTTCCTCTAAAGCCTTTGAATTTACAGCTTCTTTCCATTTAAGATCGAAAGCCTTGTGCAGCATCTGCAGTTCAGCTTTATTTTGTTTATTTAATGACGAATTTTTAAAATATGAGCTCATTTCTTTGATTGCATCTACAGGTGGAAAAGAAATGCTTTCAATCTTGTCGTTTAGATTCTTAATCTGTGTTTCCACAACCATACGGCTCTTTTTACATTTCTCTCTTATTTTTTCCGCAATCCCATCCCTAAGGTTTTTAATCAAGGTGTCAATCTTATCCCACATTGACTCAAAGTTCTTGTCGTTGCTTGCCTTGAGTGCAAAAGTCGGCTCAGCTCTGATGATAACTTCGATGATTTTAAGGGCTTCGTCATCTTTTCCTAAAAAATGCAGTTCCTTTGCCTGCTCGTAGCCTGCAAGAATATTGTCTTTAGAAAGCTGGTATGCCCTGCCACTTGCGCTTTCTGCTTCAACAAGCTTTTTATTTGATTCGTTAACTTTGCTTTCAACGAGCATGTCGTTGCTTTTTGCAAGACGGGTGTAGCCCAAATAATAGTAGATTTCTGAAGCAAGCTTATCGGCCTCTTCTGACTTTCCGATATCTGAATCAATGTATTTTGAAGCGTTAAAGAAAGCGTTTTCTGCTTCATCGAGGTTGATTACATTGCTGAATTTTCCGGCTCCAAAAAGGTAAATTTGGCCGAGCAAGTGCCATGAAATAAAATCGGTTTTGTTCTTTTCTACAGCGGCTTTGATGTCTTCAAGAGCTTCTTCGTAATAGCCTTTTTCAAAATTTGTGAGTGCGCGGCGATAAAACTCTCGGCTCTGTGTCAAAAGCGGATTGTTTACAATGTCGTGGATTTCGTCGAGTTTTGAGCAGATTTTGTCGCTCATTGTGTTTATTGTGTTTGCGATATCTGCCATTTGTGCCGACATTCTATCAAAGCCGATTTCCAGCGTGTTATTGATGGAATTGAATCCGTGTTGGAATGTTTGTGCGAGCATTGCTTGAGAAGCAACAATTGTGTAAGTGCTTTCTCGGATGTCGCTTCTAATTCCGTATTCCATATCACGAATGGAATTTCTTAGCATTACATTTGAATTTTGTATTTTTGAAAGCTGATTTTGAACGGCAGTTTCGTAAGTGCTTGAACCACGGTAATAAAGTTCGTTTGTCATGAGAGTTTCTCCTATACTAAAATTCTATATTTATACACAAATTTTTTCGAAAATAATTAAAAAAATATTTTCAAACACAACTAAATATACTCTTAAACTCAAATTTTGTCAAATTTAATAAATATTTTGTGTTTTAGACAATAACATTTAACAGAATTTGGCTTCAAAATACAAATCATGGGCATTAGACAGACTTTCATTAAGAATATGAAGTATTACAGAAAGAGGGCTGGATTAACTCAGGAGAGACTTGCCGAAAGCATTGGAATGAGTGCTTCCTACATAGGCGACATGGAGGCTAGGGAAAGATTTCCGTCTGCGGAAACAATAGACAAAATTGCACTGGCACTTAACATTCCAACTTCAACACTGTTTAATGAGAACGGCTCTCCTGGCACAATAAATGACACTTTTGAAAAAATATACGCAAGAACATTAAAAGAAGAACTCTCAAAAAGAATAAACGCTGCAATAAACGAAGTTTGTGACTTGATATAAAAGAATCTCCTAAAATGAAAAAGAATTAATGCAAGTTAGTTCTGCTGCAGCATCTGCCTTTATTACTGCGGAATGCCGTCTAAAAATTTAAAAATATTTTTTTTAAAGTGTCATTCCATGGCACCTTGACACATTATAGTGTAAATCGTAAGGCTAGAAAAGGGCGTTTTTACGTCCATAAAGAATTGCGAGGTGCTTATGAGAAAAGATGATGTTATGGACACGTCGAGTGCGTATGTTTACGGAATTGATTTAAGCAAGGTTAAGTTTGAGCCTAAGCAGACAAAGAAAAAGGCTCCCGTCAAGAGGTATGTCTGCATTGATCTTGAGATGACGGAATTTTACCCGGGTCAGAGGAGATGCCTTCCTGGGGCAAACGGCGAGGTTATTCAGTTTGGTGCCGTTATGCTGGACGAAAACTACAACATGATTAGCAAATTCTCTTCTTACGTAAAGCCTGTCTACAGTTCCGTTACGCCTGTTATAAATGAGCTGACTGGTATTTCCAATGAGCTTTTGGAAAAGGCAGATGACTTTATAACTGTTTTTGACAAGTTCTGCTACTGGCGCGGAGACGGAGATATTACCAGCTTTTGCTGGAGCAGCGTGGACTTTAATCAGCTTTGGGCAGAGCTTGCGGTGAAGGGAAAGCATCGCGACGACCTGTTTTGCATTCTCCATGATTTTGTTGATTTGCAGCAGATATTCTGTAAGCTAATTTCTTCCAAGACACCTGTGGGACTGGAGAGCGCAGTAAAACTTTTGCAGATGGATTACGAGGGGCAAGTTCATTCGGCACTAAGCGACTCTTACAACACGGCAAGGATTCTTCACAAGCTTTTCTGCACGGAAAGTCTAAAGCTGGACTTTGACTACATAAATCCAACCAGAAAGAATTTTGCGGAAAAAAATGAGGATGAGGATTACAGCTGTCCGCTTGCAAGTTTTGTTTCTCCTGAACTTCTTGCCCAGTTTGGATATGCGGAAAAACCGTTGGAAAAAGAAGAAGCTAATGAATATTCCTATGAAGATGCAGCGGAGGATTTGAAGGTCTTGGAAGATTCCCCCTTGGCTGGAATGGTTGACAATGATGAGATTGCAAAGATTTGTTCAAAGTATCAAATAGAAGTAAAGAACTGGCTTAGGCTTGCAACGGAGGTTATGGCCACCAAGGAAATGCAGGTTGCCTAATGAGTGTCTGGCACACTTTTATTTGCTCTGGTGCTGTGCTAGAATATTTTTAGGGGGTCTTTCGTTTTTATGAATGCTCACTTGATGAATAGGGCGCATTACCATTTGCCGGGACTCTTTGAATTTTATGACTTCTACAGGATTTTTCTTCCGCTTTTTAGGGAACACAGGGAATATTTTTATGACTGGTGCGAGATTGCATCCATTTACGGTGCACCGCAGGATTGTCTTTGGGGAGGCGGCAGGGCATGTTGTGGGGATGCGGATGCAAGGGATGTTCTTTCTTTGGTGGATGAATACGGCATTTCTGCAAGGTTTACCTTTAGCAATTCTATGCTTACAAAGGAGCATCTTTTGGACAGGGGCTGCAACGCTCTTTGCTCCATGTTTGAAGGCCTTAATGTTCCTAGCGGTGCAATAGTTCATTCCGATCTTTTGGCGGACTACCTTGCAAAGAATTATCCAGGGCTTTACCTTGTTTCTTCTACAACCAAGGTGCTTAGCTCTTTTGATGATTTTCTTTTGGAACTAAAACGGAATGAATTTAGCTACGTTGTTCCAGACTTCCGCCTGAACAAGGAATTTAAAAGGCTTGGCTTGCTTTCTCCTGAACAGAAGAATAAGGTTGAATTTCTTTGCAACGAATGCTGCAATTTTTTTTGCAGTGAACGAAAGCTTTGCTACGAAAACGTTAGCAGAAGAAATCTTGGACTGGATGTTATGGAGCACAAATGCACGGCTCCGGGCGGGGATGGCGGCTACCGCTTTTCGCTTGCAAAGAAGAACCCTGCTTTTATTGGCATTGGTGATATTGTGGAAACCTATCTTCCCATGGGCTTTTCCAACTTTAAGCTAGAGGGTAGGGGGCTTGGCAGTGCCCTTATCCTTGAGTTCATCTTGTATTACATGACAAAGCCAGAATACCAGCTTGAAGTTCGCGAGGCGGTCTATCTTGATTCCATGCTGGACTTGTTTTAGCTTAGCCTAGGGGAAAGCGCTTTAGCTCTGCAAAGGAGGGGTGGCACTGGTAAAGGGCAATTTCTTTTGCTTCTGTCTCCAGCGGGAGTTTTATCTGCTCTGCTATTTTTACTGCTTGGGCAAATTGGGCTTGTTTTACGCGTGTTGCCAAGGCTGTGTGTGGAAGCCATATTTCCGGGAGGTAGTAGCCGTTTTCTGCCCTTTCAAATTCTTTAAGCAGAATCTTGTGCAGTTCTGCGTTCATTTTTGTAAGAAAGCTGTCTTTTTGCGGCTTTAGGAAGATGACTTTTTTCTTGAAGCTTCCTATTCCGGTGAATTGAATTTTGCCAGGCCTTTGCATTCTGGAAAAATCTGTTACAAGCTCAACTAGCCTTGCTTCTTTTTCTTTTGTTGCGTGGAAGGCTCCGAGCGTTATGTGTGGCGGTATGCGGCTTTTTACTATAAAGTCGTTTCCGCTTGCGTCTGCCAGGGCCTTTACCGCTGATGCTATAATTTCTTCCGCTTCTTTTGAGGGGTGCAGGGAGACTGCGTATGTTATCTGTGGCTTTGTGTTGGGCATGGGTTATTATAGCATAAAAACTGAATGTTATGTATAGGTTAAATTCTGATGTTAACTTCTAATGCCATTAACATAAAGAACCGTCATGTCAAACTGCTACGAAAGGGTGGCTTGGCAGCATGCAGAATTGCAAAGCGATTGAGCATGCCGACATTTTTTTTAGAACAATCTCATCAAATCTTCAATTGTTTCGCGGCGGCGGATAAGTTTTACGCTTCCGTCTTTGCAGATGAGAACTTCTGCTGGGCGCGGGCGGCTGTTGTATGTTGAACACATAGACCAACCGTAGGCACCTGTGTCCAGAACGCAGGCAAGGTCTCCGCGCTTCATTTCTGGCAGCGGGCGGTCCTTTGCAAGAAGGTCACCGCTTTCGCAGATGTTGCCTGTTACTGTCTGTTCGAGGAGCTGGGCACCATCACGGGCTACAACTTTTCCTTCGCGGATAACTTCAATGTCATGCCAGCTGTCGTACATACTTGGGCGGACAAGCACGTTCATGCCAATATCAGTTCCTGCAAATGTCTTTCCGTTATTGTGCTTAACTGCATGAACGCGGCCAAGAATTACGCTTCCTTCTGCAACACAGAAACGGCCAGGCTCACTCTTAAAAAGCGGTGCGCGTCCGTACTTTGCAACAAAGTCGTCCAGAATAGGCTCAAGGCGCTTCTTAAAA
>Ga0256404_1007295_pt1 | contig 17617 bp, 10 predicted proteins | sample RumenRJG_01DNA_FD_185990 | JGI IMG/M metagenome (GOLD analysis project Ga0256404, IMG submission 185990) | Bovine rumen microbial communities from Lethbridge, Alberta, Canada - RJG_01 | ecosystem: Host-associated > Mammals > Digestive system > Stomach > Rumen | place: Canada: Alberta | collected...
GGGGGGAATGTGGCGGAATATGGGGAGGGAAATCCAGCTGAACCGCCGTGAAATGGCGTTTTCATGGATTTCTGTCAGCGGAAATGGCGGGATGGGGCGGAACCATGGGAGGGAAATCCAGCTGAACCGCCGTAGAATGATGTTTTTGCGGATTTCTGTCGGGTGGTGAGGGGGAATGTGGCAGAATATGGGGAGAGAAATCCAGCTGGAGCGCCGTGAAATGGCGTTTCCGTGGATTTCTGTCGGAGGGAATGGCGGGATGCGGCGGAACCTAGGGACGATACGCCCCTTTCATCCTGAACTCGATTCAATATCTATCGTCAGCGAGAATAGATTCCGGGTCAAGCCCGGATGACAGGAGGTGACCAGGGTGAAAACCGGGTTGAGAAGAGGGAGTACCCTGGATAACAGGGATGAATGCCGGAATGGCAACAAAACAAAAAGCCGGGATGAGAAGGGAAAGCTGTGTTCTGGCTGGACGTGTGCCTGACATGGATCGGGCGTATGCAGACAGAATGCACACGGTATGGTTTTTCTGCACACACTCCCCGAAAAATGCCTGATTAGGGGTCTGCCAGCAGGGCGTGTGCAAACAGAACGCATAGAATGCATGTTTTCCGTACACGCTTTCGGAGGGTTTGGAAAGTCTGGGGCATGAAGATGCGGAAGGAAGATCTGGGAGCGAGTCCGAAGTCCTGCGTGAAGAGGCGGGCTATTAATCCTGGCAGATATCCCGATTGCCGTAAATTCTTAAAATAACACATATGGCAAGCTCATACGTCAAGCCTAGTGAAAGCACTTCCGCGGCACATCCTGCGCTTGACACATAAGAGTCAGTTTCCATCAGGGAAAGGCTTCTATCGGGTCAGCTAAAACCAGTAAAGGGCACAGGGATGAGAATTGAGACCGTGCGTAAGCATTTCACAATCAATTGAATGACACAATGTTGCAGAGAGGTCATGGTACGGTCTCCATGCCGTCAGGCAGACCGTATGCATGCCGCCTGTAATTTCTTGACCGTCAATAGGCGTTTTCAAGCGCCCCGTACGGTTTACCTGACAGGGAGAGGTAGGTACTCCGTACACTCCGCCTAATCGGGGAGGTCTGACGTGTCCTAATACGGTCTGCGTGGTCGAGGGGGCAGGCGCACTACTTACGACCGCCTGACTGAGGGAGGCGTATCCCGTACGGTCTGCCTCAGGAGGCTGAGGGTAATATGCATTTAATTGATTATCGGCATATCCAACTTAGCTGATTGGCTACCTTGTCTTATTTGAATGAGGGCAGGCAATGCACCTATTGATAATCAATCACTTGCCTTGTAATCTCTGCCACCTTCTGACCGACGGGTTATTGTGGATTCACTTGGGTGCTCTCGCCTGGGATTCCCTGGGGCTGCTCGTCGGGGGTGCGTTTGGTGTCCTTCCGCTTAAGGTCGCGAGCGGATTCGCAGGCTTCTTCGCGAGCGGATTCGCGGGCTTCTTCGCGAGCGGATTCGCGGGCTTCTTCGCGAGCGGATTCGCAGGCTTCTTCGCGAGCGGATTCGCGGGCTTCTTCGCGAGCGGATTCGCGGGCTTCTTCTCGGGTGGATTCGCGGGCTTCTTCACGGGCGGATTCGCGGGCTTCTTCGCGAGCGGATTTGCGAGCATCTTCGCGGGCTTTCTGTTTTTCGTAACGAGCCTTATAGCGGTCGTAGATTTTCTGCTCTTTAGCCGCACGTTTATCTAAAGCCCGAAGCGTCTTCAGGGTCTTCTTTCTTAGCTTCTCTTGTTGCTTTGCGGCCTTCTTCGCGGCTTTTTCCTGATCTTCCTTCTCCAGCCGCTCCCATCTAGCCTTCTTGCGAGCCTCCCTGTCAAGCCTCTTCGCCTGCTTTGCCTCCTTGATGCCCTCCTTTCCGGACTCTTGCTTTGCCTCATCGACTCCGCCAGGGCTACCCTTTCCGGACTCTTGCTTTGCCTCATTGACTCCGTTAGGGCTACCCTTTCCGGACCCATGCTTCAGGGAATCTGCAGAAACACCACCAGCCAAAGAATCAGCCTTGGACACTAGCGGATTCTCCTTTCCAGATAACGAATCGGCCTTCATCGAAAGCGAGTCTGGCTTAGCGGCAAGGCTGTCCTTAACGGCCAAAGTGTCCTTGCCTAAAGCCAATGCCTTACTGAGAGAATCCAGATATGCCTCGTGAATAAGAGCCAGAGAGTCTTTCCTAGCCGCCTCAATTCCATCCAGAGAATCTTTCTGGAGGCTACGGGCCCGTTTAAGCGAATCGCTCCGAGCAATCATCTTATTCACCTCATCCATATAGCCAGGGAAATACTTGTCGGTATGAGGGAATCTCGCATGAGGAATGCTTTCGTACTTAGCTCTCATAGATTTCCTAAGGACCAATGAAGTCACGTCGGAAGGAGATTTAGGCCTTTTATCGGGAAGCCACTTGTAATCTTTCAGAAAACGCTCGTCCTTCTTCATCTGAACTACAGGATAGGCATCGCTCTTAACTTCCTCGAAATAATTCAGGTCATTGATGCTGCCATCCTTGAAATTCGCCGTGAGCATCTTCGATTCAAACTTGTTCACAGTGGCCAGCGACTTATTCTCTTCGATGTAGAACACCCCGGCCACGCTTCCCATTGCATCAAACCGCTTCAGGGCGCCAGACGTGTCGAAATACGCCATCATATCCGTGGCTTTAATCTGGTCGTAGCTGGCAGTATCCTCTTGAACCGCTATGAAAGCCTGGGACATGAGACTGGCTCTGTCGAATGAGCGATTCTTAATGAGCATGGCGATGCTGTCGGCAGAATATTGCCGTTTTCCCTCGTTCCAAACAAGAGGGTCTATGTAAAGCCGCACCAGAGAGTCCAAGTCGCTATATTCAAGAGAATCACAGGCCATCTGCATGTCGCTCTTGTACAGCTTGACGTTCTTAACGGCCCTGGCAAAGCCTATCGCAGTGGAATCAGTCTTAGCCAAAGCAATGGAATCTGCTCTGGCAAGAGAATCCCTGATAGTGGCGATCTTCAAAGAATCTTCATTAATATTCTGAAGCGCATTCTGTGGACTTTCAGGCGGCTCCATTCCGCCATCGGGAGGACCGACGACGCCAGCGGGAGAACCGGAGACTCCCGCGGGCGGGCCGGAGACTCCAGCGGGACGGCCAGCGGCAGCCTTGCCCCTGTCCACTGAAGCGAAAGCGTTCGGATCCTCCTCCTCCATCTTTTTCTTTTCCTCAGCAGCTTTCGCAGCCGCATCCCTCGCAGCATTCTCCCTGTAAGCACCTATGGCATCCTGATACATTTCATCTACCCTGGCCTTGGCGGATTTGAAACTTTCATCAGGGATTGCGCATTTCGGCACCGTCCAATAAACCAGTTCGTCACCACCGACGTACACTGTGTCTTTGGTGCTGTCCTGCTCAACGACGCAGATAACTGCCGGGTCGCGACGCATCAAAATCTTCGAGAGGGAATCGCAATATTGCATGTAACCAGCGACAGATGCCACATTCCTCGTGGTGTCAAGTACTTGCGCATTGCCGAACATTTCAGCATCTTTCGTGTTCCTGAAATATTTCAAAGAATCCGCCCATCCCTCCTGATTCTCAGTCAGCAAATGGACGTTATCATTAAAAAGGAATATTTCTTTGGCTCGGTCGTACCACCCGGCATCAGCCGAAAGCATATTCTTTTTCTGCCATGCGTTTGTCCCTTTGCCGAAAGTCGCAAAACTCTGGTCGGTATTATATTCAAGATGATCAGTCTTTATGAATATGGAGTCGGTGAACATATTCACGTCCCCATTGAAAAAGAAAGTCTTTATCTTAGAATCATAAGTACCCACGTCCCCTTCTATGATTTGGCCACTCTCGTCCCTGAAAGACCCCCCATCTCTGAATATGGCGACGCTATCCTTAGTGTTGTAATCCAGATTATTCGTCCTCAGAGTATTCTTCTTCTTATCCTGAAGCTGAACGAGAGCGCCACGAAATTGCGCAAGGTTATCCTGAATATAGTAGTCTAGTTTCTCGCCCGTCAGAATCGTCTCGTCCTGAATTATCTGCACATGTCCGATGGCATTGATTATCTGATCTTCCACATGCCAAAGGGCAGTGTCGCACAGTAGAAGCGTGCCGTTATGCTGGAAACGAGCGTGGCCAAGCGCCTTCCTGAGATTCTTCCCGAATTCTTCCTCTTGCCTCAGCTCATCGCAGCCTAAAAGACGCACGAGGCTGTCAGTGTCCTCATGGTTCTGAGCCAAGAGACCGACGCACGCCAGGAATGACAGAAGAAAATATGAGAGAAGGCGGCGTAACATTAATCTTTGGTGATCTTCGAAGCCCATTCAGACCTGCGAAAATCGCAATTAGCGAACATCGGGTCTATCGTTATGTGAGTTTCCTTGATTTTTTTCGCGAGGAAATCGTCTATCGCCTTCACCTGCTTATCCTCCTTCACCTGGTTAGCAAGCTGACTGAAGTCATCTTGGAAAGTAGCCGTGTGAGCAGGCAAGATTTTATCCACCCGGATAATCTTATACATTGTCTTACCATCGATATACGGGTGAGTGTCGTTCTGGCGACCATCATTGTCGGTGGACTCGACAGGCAAGGATATTTCACCCTCCTTCAAGTCTTTTATTGCATCGTAGTCGGCAGGTTTCAGCTGGTCAATCTCGAAATATGCCGAGCCTGTGCTTGGGTCGGACATCTGCCCGCCGTTCGTCCTGGTGGCAGCATCCTGGGAATAGAATTGGGCTGCCATCTCGAAAGTAACCGCCCTATTGAGAATCTCCGTGCGGAGGCTATCCAATGTCTTAAAGGCTTTCTGCTTATCGGCTTCGGTATATTGAGGCTTCATTAATATATGCCTGGCATTGAACATATCACCCTTTTTCTCTATCACCTCGATAAGGTGGAAGCCATCAGGAGTCTCGACTATTTGAGATATGGTTCCAGGCTTCAAAGCCATTGCCGCATCTGAGAAGGCCGGCCAGAAAATGGACTTCGAAGCCATGCCCAGTTCCCCGCCGCGACGCGCGCTGCCCGGGTCCTCTGAATATATTCTCGCAAGAGTGGAAAATTTCTCTCCGTTAAGGATTCTCTCGCGCAGGCCCAGAAGTTTCTCGCGCACAGCCAGATTGGCAGCCTCGCGGTCTGGGTAGATGCAAATCTGGCTCAATTTATACTTGATAGGCACGACAGGAAGGTTGTCCTTATCTACTGTGTCGAGATATTCCTTGACATCATGAGGAGTCATGTCCGGGACAGTATTCATAATCTGCTGCTGCTCCTGCTGGGTCAGGCTCATGTCCTGATACTGCTGCCTCCAGTCAAGGCGCAGCCTGTAGAGAGGCTTTCCGAAATATTTTTCTACGTTTTCCTCTCCACCCAGGTAGGTCATGACCCTGTCCATCTGGTTGGAAAGCATGCTCTCGACCTGATCGTTGTTAACAGTCAGGGAATCAATCTTGGCCTGCATCAGGAAAAGCTTAGACTCCATTATGGACTCCAGCAACTCGCAGCGCTTATTCCTATCGGAAGACAGACCCTGAGCGTTCTGGTTCTTTATCTCATCTTCCAAGTCCGACAGGGTTATCGCCTCGTTTCCAATCACTGCGACGGTCTTGTCTACGTATTTATATTTCTGAGCTGACGCATGGACACAAAAAGCAGCAAGCAACGCAGCCGCAAATACGATTTTTCTTGTCATTTCGAGTAAATTTCAAAGTTTTCCTTAACTCGGGCATTTTCTAACAAGTCCCGTTCCAAAGTACTTAGCAAAGTGTGCTTACGCTCACTGATGATGCTGTCGATGATTTTTTCCCTGACATATTCAATAGGAGCCACTTCGCCCTCTTCCACAACGTCAGCGAGATATATTATCACCAGATTATCGTTATCGTCTTCGAACTGAATCACCGCCGCTTTCTTGCAAGGCTTTATCTCATTGTAGCTGACTCCGATGCTAGCGGCAAGCGCCAAGACATCCATCCATTGGAAAGAAAAGTCATGATATTTAAGCCCGCCCTTTAGAGCCAGGCTGTCGGCTTCTATCACGTCCTCGACATTGTCCGAACACATCAGCTTCTTGAAACTTGCCAGGAAAGACGACCCCTTATTAACATTCAGGGTCCTGGCTTTCACCAGCGCCCTCTGGGTCTTGAAACTCTCGGCATGCGACTTATAATATTCGTAAATCTGAGCCTCGGAGACCGACGTATCCAGCCTTTCATTAATGTATCGCTGCTCGTACCGATAGCGCAGCAAGCTCTCCTTATATTGCTCAAGTTCTTTCGTGACGTCTTTCTCTTCCTTTGACAACTCTTTGTCCGAGACATCCTGGAAGGCCATGTCCGTAGCCCATGAATTGATGTAGAGCATCGCCATGTTAAGGCTGTCCTCCGAGCTAGTGCCTTTAGGAATCATGGCCTCAACCTCGGACCTGTACAAGCGATGCTTTCCAAGTTTGGCCACTACCTCCTCGTCATGCACTATGGAAGAAAGCCACTGGCAAGATTGAAGTGCCAGCAGCAGGGAAAGACCAAGGAATATGCCGGGACGGAGCCTCATCTGGAATTAACGGGTATAGTTCGGGGCCTCTTTCGTGATGGTCACGTCGTGAGGATGGCTCTCAAGCATGCCGGCCTGGGTTATCCTGATGAACTGGGCGTTTCGCAATTCAGGAATAGTGTGAGCTCCGCAGTAGCCCATTCCAGAGCGAAGGCCGCCCACGAGCTGATAGACGATTTCAGAAACAGTGCCCTTATAAGGCACCTGGGCGACGATTCCTTCTGGAACCAGCTTCTTTGCGTCGGTCTCGGCATCTTGGAAATACCTGTCTTTCGAGCCAGCTTCCATTGCCTCCAGCGAGCCCATGCCCCTGTAAGCCTTGAAACGTCTTCCGTTCATGATGATCGTCTCACCTGGCGACTCCTCAGCGCCTGCCAGCAGAGAGCCGGCCATGATGGTGCTAGCGCCAGCGGCGAGAGCCTTCACGACATCTCCTGAATATCTTATCCCGCCATCTGCTATCACTGGGATTCCAGTACCTTTGAGCGCCTCTGATGCATTCAGGACTGCCGTAAGCTGTGGGACGCCAATGCCGGCGATGACGCGCGTAGTGCAAATTGACCCAGGCCCGATTCCTACCTTGACGGCCTTCACCCCGGCTTCTGCCAGAGCCTTGGCGCCTTCATACGTAGCCACGTTGCCAGCAATGATTTGAGCGTCCGGGAATGCCTCGGTGCATTTTCTTATGGTTCTCAGCACGCCCTCGGAATGGCCGTGGGCAGTGTCCAGCACCACAGCATCGGCTCCGGCGTCCAGCAGCATTCCTATCCTATCTACCGTATCTACCTTAATTCCAGCCGCTGCAGCTACCATCAGACGTCCTTTGCTGTCTTTTGATGCAATAGGATTGTCCTTTATCTTCATCAGGTCCTTATAAGTGATGAGACCCACCAGCTTCCCATCCTTGTCTACGACAGGCAGTTTCTCAACCTTGCTGTGACGCAAAATGTTCGTGGCTTCGGAGAGCGTGATTCCCTTTGGGGCAGTCACGAGATTTTCCTTTGTCATGACTTCAGAGACAGGCTGCCTCAGGTCATCCAGGAACCTAAGATCCCTGTTTGTCACTATGCCGATTAAGTAACCATTAGCATCCACGACAGGGATGCCGCCAATGTGGTTTTTCTTCATCATTGCGAGGGCAGCCCCGACCGTTGCTTCCGGATGAATTGTGACAGGGTCGTAAATCATTCCGTTCTCTGCCCTCTTCACCCTGCGAACCTGCTCGCACTGACTCTCTATCGTCATGTTCTTATGAATGACTCCGATGCCACCATTACGCGCCATGGCTATTGCAAGATCTGCCTCCGTCACTGTGTCCATTGCGGCAGACACGATAGGAGTGTGCAATCTAATCTCTGTGGTGAAATCGGTTGAGCAATCGACCTCTCTCGGAAGTACATCGGAATGGGCCGGCACTAGCAAAACATCATCGAAGGTGAGGCCTTCAGGAATTTCTCTGGTAACGAACTTTGACATTGATTAAGAAGCTGTTTTGAAATATTTACTCTTGTTCTTCATGTGCCTTTCGGCCATTTTCTTCTGCTTCATCGGTCACATAGCTACGGCTATGCTCCCTCTTCCGCAATTGAAACTGTCTCGAAAAATCCCTATGAATAACTGCGGCAAACATTTCAAAACAGCTTCTAAGAAAATTTGGCAAATTTAATCAATTTTGAGCGAAATAGAAAGGACTTTTCCACATGGAAACTACACCCGAACCCTTTTTATCAACCTCGCCTAGAATTCTTCTCGCTCGGATTGGCTGACGGCCGGCATAATCTCCAGCAGATGGGTTTAGGGAACTAATGCGAACTACTTGAGAGGAATGAATATATTTCCCCTCGCCTAGGTATATGCCCACATGAGTCACCCTTTCCGAGGTGCTGTCAGTAGCAGCTCTGCCAAAAAATAGCAAATCGCCAGGAAGGAGGTCCCTGCCACTGAATTCCCCATTTATGAATATGCCGACATCGCTTCCTGTCCGTGCCTGCTGGGAAGCATTCCTAGGCAGGAGGATGCCGTTCATGAAATACACGCATCGTGCCAGGCCGCTGCAATCCACGTTCTTGATAGAAGTGCCGCCCCACATGTATGGCACGCCAAGGAATTTGCTGGCAGCCTCCAGAATATTATTTCTGCATTTTTCCGGGCTTCCGAGCATCTCGTATGAATCTTTTGCCCATTTATAGAATATGTCTACGTCTTCTGCCGGCACGTAGCCAGTCTTGCCAGACGGCAGCACGACGCCCACGAATTTCTTCTTGAGCACCGCCCTACCCTCGGTGTAACCCTGAAGGGAGCCGCTCGTGTGCACGATTTGCTTGTACATTATTCTTACGATGTCGCCCATTACGAAATCGCTCACTATCGGGGAGTCAAGGGAAGGCTCTTCATAGATATGCGAATATGATGCAGTGCAGATGTATTTAGGCGCTTCCAGATAGTCCCGTAATTCTATATCGTCCATCGGAACCAGGCCCATTTCGTTCACCCACGCCGTGTAGGGCTCAGGAGATTTGATTTTCACCCAGTAGGCGCTAGTGTCCAAGAGTTCTATGATTGTGCCCATCAGCGCTTGGTCTCCAAGCTCGGCTGCGTAGTCCGGTTTTTCTCGCATGAAGTTGGCAGAAAATTCAGTGACTGCCCAATGCCTCTCTCCCTGCGCTGCAGCTTCCTGCCCCATTGCAGCAGCCTGAATGCAGGCAAGGGCAAGCACGACGACGACGGAATGCGATATATTCATAAAAAAATTTTTCATATCCTTACAAATATAAAAAATCCTTAGCTTTGCGTTGCAATGGAATTTCCAGATGGTAAAAGATACTTGGCATTTAGCTCTTGTTACAGGCACCTATTCGGCGAGCGCCTGCAGAAGCTGGTCATTGATGCCGGATTCTCCTGCCCGAACCGAGATGGCTCTGTCGGAACCGGAGGATGCACCTACTGCGACAATGCCGCTTTCCATCCTAATTACAGCACTCCCGGGAAAAGCATTCTGGAGCAGCTGGAAGAGGGAATAGAGTTCCACCGTAGGCGGTACCCGCGCGTGAAGCACTATCTGGCATATTTCCAAGCATATTCCAACACCTATGGCTCGCTGGAACGGCTGCGCCAGGTCTACGAAGAGGCTCTGTCGCATCCTGCAGTCGTCGGCATTGTAATTGGCACTCGCCCCGACTGCATCGATGCCGAGAAACTGGACTATCTGGCCGCGCTAAGCCAGGGAGATGTTCTGAAAGAATGGCGCCACGGTCTCACGCTGGCAGAAACCGGGGAAGCCCTCACCGCCCCGCTTGTCAGCATTGAATATGGCATTGAGTCCTGTTACGATGCCACTCTGCGCAGAATCAACCGTGGGCATGATTTCTCCTGTGCACGGAGAGCGGTGAAAGAAACCTCCTCCAGAGGCCTTGAAGTTGGGGCGCACTTTATTTTAGGGCTGCCCGGAGAATCCCGCAAGATGATGCTTGATGAATGCAGTGCTATTTCCGAGCTGCCGCTGGCCTCAGTCAAATTCCATCAGCTGCAACTGATAAAAGGCACCAGGATGGAACAGGAATATGCTGCCTTCCCGTCGGATTTCGAGACTTTCAGCTTAAATGAATATATCGACTTCATGGTCTCGATGCTGGAACGCCTCCGCCCAGACCTGTACATTGAACGCATTGCCGGCGAGGTCCCGCCACGTTTCGTCTCCAAGACCCCGTGGGGATTGATACGCAACCCCGACCTGCTGCATCTCCTCGACCTGCGTCTGGAGCAGCTAGGCACTTACCAAGGACGGAGATATTCAGGGTGAACATTGCCGATACGCATGACTTCAGGATATCATGACATTATAAACCAGACTGCTCCAAGGCATGACCCGGAATCCAGGCTTGTGCATGGGGAAAAGCGTTCATCCTTCCCCCGTCATCTTGGCTTGGGCTAGGTCACGCCTATTCGCTGAACGGGGCTACGTAGCTCGTTGCCTTGTTCTGGACGATTATCTTGTTCATGTCGTGGGCGATAACGACGGTGCGCGTGGCCTCATCAATCGTGAAATCGTCCATGCCTCCGCCGAGCGGGATGAAAGGAGGGATCTGCGCCGTGGTATATTCAGAGCCATTCTTAACGTTCGCCGCCTCAACCTCGCAGAGCGGCAGGCGAATGCCCAAATCGGTCACTCGGCGACCCTCCGCAATAAATATTTCCTGCCTCATCAGATAGACTAATTCCAGAAGGTCATCGGCCGTCGAAGCAGCAGAAATCATTTCCGAGGTAACGGAAGTTCCGGATATATATGGCACCGAAATCAGGTTAGGAGCCTTCCGGTCAAGCACAAGGCCAGTCCTCAACGTATCGTCCGGCGAAGCTGCCACACGGTAATCGCTGCCTTCGGGATACACCTTGGACCCGCCAGAGAAATCGCCATCGACCTGATCATTCACTCCCGCCTCGGCTGGCCGGCTGCCGACCAAGTTCAAGAGAGTCAGCAGAATGTTTTTGGCCCCAGCTATGTCCCCGTCTGAGATCGCAGCCTCGGCCTTTATCAAATACGGCTCCTCGGCCTTAGCTATGCAAATCGGCCTTGCGTCCAGAGACGTTTTCTTGAAATATTTCGGGTCGAGGAAATCCAGCCTGGGAAGTGGCTGATAGGCCGTTCCGTATGTACCTGACAGGAATTCCTGAATGCCGCTGAATAATCCATTCTCGCCATCGAATTCCACCATCCAGGCGAAATCACCCGATGAAGAGAGGGCTGCGTCCGAATATTTTACTGCGTCGGCCTTGTCTCCAAGCCGATAATATGCCCTGGCAATCAGAGTGTTGGCTAGTGCCTTTTGATCGGCAGGCTCAGCCAGCCGGAGAGCTTCCTCGAAAGCCGATATAGCAAGACTGAGATGCTCCCTCCAAGGCACTACCTCACCGCCAGACTCAGAAGGAAGAGCAACGAAATATTCCCCAGCCAGGAGATACGAATACCCTTTCAAATATAGCAGATTGAATTTCTGCGCATTCGTGGTTTCGGCATCGGCAGAGGCAACTACCGCCAACCCGTACTCAGCATCTTCACGAATAGAGCCCACATACCGCTGCAGAGCAGTTACGTCAGAATCCGTGTATAGCAGGGTCGGGCCATCGAAAACCTTACTTCCGGCAGTGTAGGTGTTATAATAATTATCCGAAAGAATTTCCATAAGTTCCGAATAACGGCCTATGGCAATGGCGAAATTGCGGTTGGCTCCGTTCACCCAAGTCTTCATTGCTTTGGGAGACTTGAGGAAGTCTTCTTCAGACACATTCGGATTCTCGACGTCACCCGGATCGAGCAGGCTGCACGATGCCAGCGACAGAGCTGAAACACAATATATCAATATTTTTTTCATCATATCCATCAGAAATTGAATCTCATAGAAAGAATATATTGCCGAGGCAGGGAGAAAGTGGAATAATTGATTCCGCCGACAGTGACGGAGCCTTGGTAGCTGCCCCCGTAAAGCACTGCCTCCGGGTCGACGCTAGCCGAAGTGAAAGAGAAAGGATTATTCACGTTGAAGCCAAGCAATATGCTCTTCGCAATGTGCTTTGGCCGAAGTTCGTAGGACAGGCCTATGTTCCTAATCTTCAAGAAGTCGGATTTCTCCACGAAGAAATTCGTGAAATCCAGCCAGCTCTTACGCTGGGAAATGCCTTCCAGAGCCTTCGCTGGAATGGCCGGGTCCGCCAGACCGTTCCGGAAGCGGAACATCCTGTCGAAAGACACCACGTGGCCACCATACTGCCAGTCTCCGCCAGCCGTAAACGACAACCTTTTATAAGAAGCTGAAAGAGACATGTTTCCGTACCCCTTCGGGAGCGTGTTCCCAAGGTTCTGAAGCGAAAGGACTTCTTTAAGAGAGCCGTCCGGATTCAGCACTGCCTTGTAACCACGCAGGAAGCCTACCGACTCCCCCTTTGCCACTACAGTCTGGATGGTCCTTGAAGAAAAGCCCCCGATTGCGAATGGCACAGCTGTGCCAACCTCCAGCACCTTGTTGGAATTGGTGTTGAACGAACCTTGAAGCCTCAGCTTCCAGTCCTTAGAGTCGAGAATCTGCGCAGCCAGGCTAAGCTCTATCCCCTTATTCTCTATCTTGCCTGCATTTGCCAGATACTGAGACTCCTGCCCGGACGACGGGAGCGAAGGAATATTGAAAAGAGCCCCTTTGGTAAGGGCATAGTAATATGTCAAGCCAAGGCTTAGCCGGCTTTTGAGCATGACAGAATTGAAGCCGGCTTCCCAGGAATGCTTCTTTTCTGGCCCAAGGTCAGGATTGCCCACCTGGCCGAAAGATGCCGCCTGACCCCCTCCGTAAGAATAAAAACCGATGGTCTTCTGATACTCGAAAGGCGGAGGATAGCTGCCGGCGACTCCGTAATTGGCAAAAATCCGAAGATCAGTAAGCATCTCACTGTCTTTCAACGAGCTCATGAACGGCTCATCTGAGAACACGTAAGACAAACCAACTTTTGGGTAGAACTGCCAGCCTACATTGTCCCCGAAAGCAGAATTATAGTCAGAGCGAAGCCCTAAATCCAAATATAGCCTGTCGGATATTCCTACGTTTTCTTGCAGAAAGGCTCCGTAGCTGTAAACGTAACTTTTCCATTCATCCGAAGTCAGAGTTCCCGCTCCAGAGATTATTTTTGAGCCATCCCTCACGTTGCTTCCGTCGAATCTGGACTGATGATCGCTGGTGCTGAAGAATTGGAAGCCTCCTGTCGATAGCAGGCTGAACCAGTCTTTCCGCAAAGAATGCCTTGCGTTCAGTTCCCCCGTGAGACCGAAATATTTCCTATCGAAATTATTGATGTAACCAGCGTCTGACGTGCCCTCGGGCCTCACCTGAGTCAACACGAGGTATTCATTAGTGACTATGATCTTATCTGAATTCACCCTGTAGTCCACGCCCAAGATGCCTTTCACGCTAAGGCTGGCAAATGGGGTGAATTTGAACGACTGGGATGTCTGGAAACGTCTCACTGTCTCATGATTGTCTATCAGGCTTTCCGCCTTGCTGACAAGCTCTTTCATCTTTGAATATGCCCAAGAGTCATTTGCGTCAACGTCGGGATTGAAATTGGCGGCTTTCCCGTCCTCGGCCATGTACGAGAAATTAGCGCAAGCCGTGCCTTCCGTGAACCAAAGCCCTGTGTAGTAGCCCTCATTGCCGTTTCTCGTGCGATAGAAATCTTCCGAAACAAGCCCGAAAGAATTCGAATATTCCAGAAAATCATTGAATCTGATGCGAGAGCCAAAGCGGAGATCGTATTTAGTAATCTCGTTATTGTTGCTGATCAGCGTTCCGGAACTGTTGCTCATGCTGGCGCCGAAACTGTAACCGTAATCGTTCGTGCCGCCGTCGAAGCCAAAACGGTATTTTTGCGAGAATCCCGTTTTATGCAGCAACTTTTTCGTGCGCTTGAAATGATAGAACTGGCCGTTTGCTGTCTCCGGCCCCATTTCCACTTCACCAAAGAAATTCGTCTTCTGGCTGCTGCCTTTCTTCGTGAATATCTGAATTACCCCGTTAGCAGCATCTGAGCCGTAAAGAGTAGTCGCAGCGCCGCCTGGGACATACTCGATTCGCTCGATATTTTCCATGGGAATGTCGCTGACCGATCCGCTCACGGCGAAGTTACCCCCGATAGGCACTCCGCTAGTGGTGTTATTCAGAGTTGCAGCTGTGTTCAGATTATCGACCCTCACTCCGTCCACATAAATGACCGGGGTAGAGTTGCCGAAAGCTGAGGAAATTCCTCTCGATTTAATCATCGAAGCAGTTCCTGACTGGCCGCTCCCCAACGTAATCTGCACATTAGGCAGGGAATTTCTCAAAGCTTGATCTATTCGGTCCGCCTTTATGCCTTCCAGGTCTCCTGCGCTGACGGTAGCAATGTTCGAAGACAGCCTCCGCTTGCTTATTTCTGCGCCCTGGCCAGTGACCACGACCTCGTCCAACCTGAAATAATCCTGTTCCATCGAGACTGTGACAGGCATTTCTCCTTCAGCCCTTATCGCGGTTGTTTTGTATCCCATGCACTCGAATCTGATGACAGACCCGTCAGGAGCACCGACTTCGAAATGTCCGTCAAAATCCGTCGCAGTGCCTTTAAGGAACCTTCCATCCACGATGACCGCCACTCCCGGCAGCGTCGCATGCGTCTTTGAGTCGATGACAGTGCCTTGGACCATTACAAGAGACCCGTTGTCGTCATCGTTTCCTGAACGATTGAACGTCTCGGCATCAACAGAAGGCAGCAAGAAAAAGAAGAGGAGGCTCGCCGCCACTAGAGAAATTTTCATCTTTTTTTAAGTTTTATCAAGCAAAAATGTCGCTGCTTGAATTTTGAGACCGCTAAAGTAGAGAAAATACTCTGTTCCCCAATGAAAATTTTGTTACTTTCCTGTTACAGTTTCCGTCGCAAGAAGGGTTAGAATACGGTCTGCGATGGCTCCGACTTGGCTGGACTTTGTTAAGACGTTATTCGTCATGATAGAGAATATGATAGCGTCATCCTTTGAGCCCTCGGAGGGGACGATGTAACCGCTGAAGCAGAGAATGCCGTTCATGGAGCCGCTTTTCATGAATATCCTGTCTTTGAGCTCGCCGCTCTCCCCGCGTAAGCGGCTGGAGAGCGTTCCCTTGCCTGGCTGAGGCAGGCTGGCGACATATTCACCGAAAACAGGACTTTCCATCATCTCGGAAAGGAAGCTCACGAAATATTCAGGGGACACGTAGTTCCGCCTGGATAGTCCGCTGCCATCCTCGATCTGCACTTCCTCCGGTGAGGCTCCCAATTTCGTAAGAACCTCGTTCAAAGCCACATAACTGGAATCGTAACAAGCCGAATGGCGCATCCGCCGACCTAGTATCCGCAGGCAGGTTTCCGCATAGAAATTATCACTGTCGTGATTGGTCTCTTTAATGATTTTGCTCAGCTGCGGTGAGTAAGTGCTACCCAAAATCTTCAAATCATCTACCTTGGCGGCATATTCATTGAACTCCTGCCTGTTCAGGTTCTCCCTGATGCGGCCCTTCAATATGTCCGCAGGACCACCGGTCACCTCAATGCCATGAGTAGCGAGATAATTCTTGAAATAGTATGCGCATGTGTAGGCTCCGAACTTGTTGCTGAACTCCTCCGTCTTCGGCTTCCTGTCCACTGCGAAAGTTCCTCTCACCTGGGCGAATGGAATATATTCAGAAGCAAACATGTAAAGCTGGTCGCCTGTCCCTGCCCCGGCCGTCGTGCAATCGTACGAATATTTCATCCAGGGGGTGGACGGGAATTTTACTGAAATATTCACTGCATCGCCTTCTTTTGCCCCTGCGCTCACGCTGAAATCCTGGGCATTCTCGTAGAAGCACAGGCCGTCACCGCCGGTGCCATAGGCAGTGCCGATGTCCTGATAGGACCAAGTGTCTTTCTCTGCAGGGCCGTCGAAATAGCGTCCGTCCCCGATGATCCGCCCATCGATTTTCTTGATTCCGGCCTTGTCCAGCATTGCCTTCCACTTCCCCATCAGCATGAAGCGAGGAATGGCGATGGAATCCTTCGATGCTATGGTAGGGTCTCCGCCGCCAACGATGTACACGTCTCCGTGCAAAACGCCATTTTCTACCGAGCCATTATAGCCGATTCTTGTCTCGAACTTGAAATCCGCCCCCAGCTGATGCAAGGCTGCGCCAGTTGAAATCAGCTTCATGTTCGATGCAGGCAGCATTCTCTTGCCGCTGTTCCAGCTCACAAGCGTCCGTCCTCCTTCGGTTCTGGCACACACCCCGAACAGGGAATTCTTCAAAACATCGTTCTGCGCCACCAATTCAACATATTTCTGCGCAGCCGTCTTCCCGGCAGGGGCAGCATTGCGCGAAGGCGCCTGAGCAAACCCCTCGAAAGCAGGAACCATCATCACGGCCGCCAACGCCGCAGAAAGCCTAGCGATATTTCCCATCGTCATATTCATTTACGCAAAATTAATAAAAATAAAGATGCTGAATATTTGCTATATTTGCCCCTGCTAAATAAAATTCCTTTGAATATGAAAAAGTGCGTTCTTGTTTCGGGCGGAGCTGGGTTTATAGGCAGCCATGTCACAGTTGAACTAATAGAGGCCGGATACGACGTGATCGTGGCGGATAACATGTCGAATTGCGACATGACCTGCTTCGAAGGCGTGAAGAAAATAACTGGCAGAGACGACATCCCTTTCGTCAAGATGGACTTCTGCGACTCAGTGGCGACGGAACTGCTGTTCACGACTAATCACATCGATGCCGTCATCCATTTCGCCGGATTCAAGGCCGTGGGCGAATCCGTGAGCGAACCACTGAAATACTACCACAACAATCTGGACTCTTTCATGAACGTGTTGGAATCCGCTCGTCATCATGGCTGTGACAACATCCTGTTCTCTTCATCGGCGACGGTTTACGGCGAGCCGGAGAAGCTCCCGGTGACCGAGGAAAGCCCTCGCCAGCCTGCGACGTCCCCTTACGGCAACACCAAGCAGATGCTCGAAGACGTGCTCCGGGACTCCGTGAAGGCATATTCAAATGTCAAAGGAATCGCATTGAGGTATTTCAACCCTATCGGAGCGCATCCATCGGCGCTGATAGGCGAACTCCCTCGCGGGGTGCCGAATAACCTGGTGCCTTTCATAACCCAGACGGCGATTGGCAAGCGAGAGTGCCTTTCGGTATTCGGGAATGATTACCCTACCCCGGATGGCACATGCCAGAGAGATTTCATCGACATCGTAGACCTTGCAAAGGCTCATGTCTTCGCAGTGCGCAGGATGCTCGAAGGGAAGATGAAAAAGGAATATGAGATATTCAATATCGGGACTGGCAAGCCGCTGTCAGTCCTGGAACTGATCACCGCCTTCCAGGAGGCTACCGGCGTGAAGCTGAACTACAAGTTCGCGCCTCGCAGGGCAGGTGATGTAACGGCGATATGGGCCGATCCGTCTCTCGCCAATCAGGAGCTTGGCTGGAAAGCGGAACGTCCCATCAAAGACAC
>Ga0256404_1007296_pt1 | contig 17614 bp, 21 predicted proteins | sample RumenRJG_01DNA_FD_185990 | JGI IMG/M metagenome (GOLD analysis project Ga0256404, IMG submission 185990) | Bovine rumen microbial communities from Lethbridge, Alberta, Canada - RJG_01 | ecosystem: Host-associated > Mammals > Digestive system > Stomach > Rumen | place: Canada: Alberta | collected...
TCGTCTACTACGGAAATCACGTCGCGATTTACATGGGGAACGGAAAGGTCATCCATGCGATTCGCAAGGGAATCAGCATTTCCAAAGTGAACTTCCGGAAGATTGTATCCATACGGCGGGGCTACTGAACCGAAAGACAGGAGCTGACTGAAGAAAACAAAAAACTGAGGTTCAAAGCTGTCAGGCGTTTTGCAGATTTCTGCGGGCATCGGACAGCTTTTTGAATGTCAGGACTGCCAGCAGCACGGCCAGAATCGTCATTATTACTGCGTACAGGGTTGCCGCTCCCAGTATTCCGTGGTTTCTGACAAGGATACCGGACAGGACGAAGGCGGCCAGCGCCGCTATGCCGTAACATACCAGGAGGAAGTTCTGTTCACGGATAATCGTGACAACGGTGCTGAAGAAGGTGGCGTATGCCAGCGCGCCGCCGCCTATCATGACGATGCAGAGTTCGGTCCGGTAGGCGTGAAGATCCACGCCGAAGATCCAGGACAGGATCGGGATTCCGATTGTCCATGCGACTGCAAGACCAAGCACAGTGAGTCCGAGGACGAGCAGCAGCTGCTGACGGATCCGGCGATTCAGTTCACGGAAGGCTTCGCGGGTGCCGGACAGCCACAGCTCTGCATAAGATGTCAGAATGGGATTGAAAATGAAGTTGGCGATGAGCATGACCATGAAGGCGGGCATGAAGATAATATTATAGACGGCCTGGATCTCTTCGGTGAGATAGGCGTCGATGGCGTATTTCGGCGCATTGCTGATATACATGTTCAGAAACAGACTGATGAAGATGGGGAATCCGTCGATGAGCAGCGTACGGAATTTCCCGCGGCTGATGGAGGGACGGTAGGATGTGCAGTAGCGACGACCGGCGTTGACAGTCGTCAGCATCATTCCGATGACGGAGACCGCGACGCAGACGATGCTGGAAAGCAGGAGGTTATGCGTCACCGCCAGTGCGGCGATTAATCCCAGAACCTCCAGGACATAGCGGATGGAGGAGCATTTTGTGGCCACATCCAGCCGATCCTTCTGCTGCATATTCCCGTGGATTACGTCAGTATAGGCCTGCACCAGCTTCAACATGCACATCAGAAGGACGACGGCGGCCTTCTCCGGACCGTAGCCCTTGAAGCCGATACCGTAGACGCAGTAGGCGCCAGAAGCGACGATCATGGCGCCGCAGGTGACAAAGCGCATGGCTTGGTATTCCTGGAAACTGTATTTTTCATGAATGTCCGAGGCCTGAAAACGACGCAGACCGTAGAGGCCCACATAGAGCATCAGGCTTGCAACAGCAAAAGCGATGCTGAAAACCCCAGCGTCGTAGACGCCGTTGGTCCGAGTCATCACCATCAGGATGACCGGACTCTGCAGGGCAGAAAGCATCGCGTTTATGGCGTTCCACAGATAGGAACTTCTTCTGATGTTGCCGGTTTTCTCCAGCAGATCACAGATTTTATTCAGCATATTGGTCCGTTGTTGTTATCGTGTTCATCGTACATCTGTCGTATGCGGCGTGTGTCTGTTGTGCTTGCCGCGCATTTGTGCTGCGGCGCGCAATTTGGCGGCTGGGAACGCGTCAGTTGACCAGAATGTATCCGATGTTTCCGGCTTTTGCCTTTGTATAATACATACTCTTGGTCACCTTGGACTTGGAGGTGGAGTAGGCACTGAAACTTTTCACGATGCTGCTCACCGTATTGACGTTGCCGTTTTTGGCCGTGTCAAACTTCACGAGCCGGTTGTCCTTTCCCCATTTGCCGCTGCTCTGTTTCAGCGAGTCACCCATGATGACATCGCCGTTTTCATCCAGTCCCAGCATGACCATGGTGTGTGTGCCGCCGGCGTAATTGTTCTTGCCGGGCAGCGTGACGATGACCGGATTACCTTCCTTGAGATGAGCAGTGATCTCTTTTTCAGCGTTCGCGGCAGTATATTTGTAGACGTACTTGTTTTTCACGCCGTAGTAGGTGAGGATTGTGGAGATGCCTTTCAGGTTGACCGGCATTTGCTTGCTCAGGGATTTGCTCATATTCGCATTCACTGCGTCAGTGCCGAAGACGGTCCGCTCCACTTCCTCGATGACTCTGTCCGGCGTGTAGTCTGCAAGCGCCGGAACGGTGGCGTTCAGCACGGTGGTCAGTGAGCAGGTGGAACAGCCGTGTGCCTTCAGATAGGCCTGATATTCCGGATATGTGTAATCCAGAGCAGTGGAATTCTGATAGTAGAGCTTGTAGTTGTAGGTGTAGCCGTCGCTGTTGGTGACGGTCGGATTGGTGACGTTGGCGTCAGTGTTCTTCGGCGCAACAAAGGTGACTTTGCTTTTGTCCGCGAGAGTGCGGCGGATATAATTAAAGGGCTGATCACATGTTGCGCAGACGCCGGTGGTGTGGGTGGTCTTACCGGTGAGCCGGCGTGCAGTTTTCTTGGGAATTGCGTGGGAGTGGGTCATGGGAATGACTTTGGTTCCCGTCACAGCGCCGTTGGAGGGATCCAGGTAAGTCTTCACGCCCGATTCGCAGGTCGGCTTAGTGGTGACTCTTCCGGCATAGGAAAATACCCAGCATTTCTTCACACTGCTCCATTTTCCGTAATAACGGGATTTTCCCTTCTGTTTATATGCGCGAACCTTAATGTAATATACCTTGCCCCGGATCAGATCGGTGAAGGTCGTCTGCGTCGCGCTCTTCCCCTTTAGAATCAGAATTCTTTTATTATGAGTGAATTTTTTGTTCGTCGCAACTTTAATCTGGTAGCCCGAGCAGGAGACCTTATTCCAATTCACGTCCAGCCGGCTTTCCTCCTTGCTGGCGGTGTAGGAGATCTTCGTCTGTGCGGGTTTCTTTGTCGCGGCAAAGGCCTTGCTCGTCAGCGCCGCGGCCGAAAACGTGACAGCGATTCCGGCACAGAGCAGGGCAACAATAATATTCCGCTTCAACGTACTGTTCATATCAACCTCGTTTCTTTCGATTCCGGATGAATACTCTGAAACAGCGCGCGGAAGAACCCGCGCGGCGTTCTGTCCCCTTATTATAATGGTTAACAATAAAAATTACAAGTGTTTCGTGCCCAACTGCCGGATATTCGCGTTTTTTTGCAGTTTTCCCGCGTTTTTTTCGCTTTCCGGGGGCGTACATTTCTTCGCAGAGGGATGAAACCGAACATTGCAGAGGGATGAAACCGAACATCGCAGGGAGAACCGGAACTGAATATCATGAATTGAAGGGAACCGTAGAATATGGTATAATTTTTTCTATAAAATCAGAGGTGACGAATTATGACGAGAGAAGAAATCACGAATCTGGACGGCAAGATCATCGACCGTAAAATGCTGAATGAAATTCAGCAGTCGGAGGAGGTCAAGGCCATCCGGGACAACGGTATGGACGGCCGGCGGATCGGAAAACGCTGGTATGTTGTGGTCTTTAACGACGGATACGGCGTCAGCGTTTACGTCAGTACTTTCGCGAGATAGGAGGGGCGGATGCCTGCAAATAAAGGAAAGGAAACGACAGGAACAGCGGAAGCGGAGAAGTCGCCGGGAGCGGAGGAGCGGACGAAGCTCATGATTGCGTCTGACATTCACGGGTCGGCGTATTACTGTAGGCGTATGCTTGAGGCTTTCCGGGCATCCGGTGCGGAGCGGCTTCTGCTGCTGGGCGACATTCTGTATCACGGACCGCGGAATGATCTGCCGCGGGACTATGCACCGAAAGACGTTATCGGGATGCTTAATCCGTATGCGGACCGGATCCTCTGCGTGAGAGGCAACTGCGAGGCAGAGGTGGATCAGATGGTGCTGGACTTCCCGGTTCTGGCGGATTATGCTTTGTTCATGACGGAGCGTCTTACGATCTACGCTACCCACGGACACATCTGGAACCCGGAGCACAGGCCGCCGATGATTCCGGGGACAATTCTGCTGAACGGGCACACCCATGTGCCCCGGTGCGAGGAATATCCGGATTTCCTGTACATGAATCCGGGGTCGGTGTCCATACCAAAGGAGGACAGTCCCCACAGCTATATGCTGCTGGAGGAAGAGACGTTTACGTGGATTGATCTTGAAACAGGAAAGGAATACAGGAAGTATCAGATATGAATCAGAAGAACTGCAACAGAATGATTGACGGCGTTATCTTCGATGTGGACGGCACGCTGCTGGACACGATGCCGGTGTGGCATGATGCGGGGGCACGCTTTCTGGCTACGCTGGGAATACAGGCTGAGCCCGGACTGGGAGATCTGCTGTTCGAGGAAACGGTGGAAACCGGTGCGCAGTATCTGATCGACCATTACGGACTGACCATGTCGATTCCGGAAATTGCCCGGGGAATCGATGAACAGGTGGAGCAGTTCTACTTTCGCGAGGCAGATTTCAAACCCGGTGCCCGGGAACTTCTTCAGCAGATGTACGACGTGGGGATTCATCTGACGGTGGCGACCTCCACGCATCGGAGATGTATAGAGGCGGCGTTTGACCGGCTGGGTATTCGGGGGTTGTTCGAGGGGATCTTTACCTGCAGTGAGGTGGGGGCAACAAAGAACAATCCGGCGATTTTTTATGCGGCGGAGGATTGCATGCAGACGCAGCCGGAGTACACATGGGTATTCGAGGATGGGCTCTATGCGATCCGAACCGCTGAGGCGGCAGGTTTTCGGACGGTCGGGGTTTATGATCCGGTCAGCGAAAAAGATCGGGAGGAAATTATACGGACGGCGGATTTCTATTATGAGAGCCTGGCAGATTTCGACCTGCTGTGCGGCGGAGACGACGAAGAAGCTGTGGCAGGCGTCAGTATGAGCGGTGTGCCGTACATCGGTGCAAAAGATGCGGTAGGCACCGGCGTGTGTGCCGAAGCCGGAAGAAGGAGCGAAAATGAGTCATAACAGAATTCTGGTGGTGGACGACGATCCCGATATCCGGAAGGTGCTGTCGGTGCTTCTCGGCAGCGAGGGATTTGCCGTGGAGGAAGCGGAGAACGGCCGGAAGGCGGTGGAGCGCGTGCTTGCCGGACCGTCGCCTGATCTGATGATTCTGGACATCATGATGCCCGGGATGGACGGGCTGGAGGTATGCGCCAGGGTGCGGGAAACTTCGTCGGTTCCTATTTTGTTCCTCACTGCGAAATCGCAGGATCAGGACAAGGTGGCGGCGTATACCAGCGGCGGCGACGATTTCCTGGTGAAACCGTTCTCCCAGACGGAGCTGCTGATGAAGGTGAAGTCCCTTATCCGGCGCCACACGGAATATAACACGTATCCTGCCCGTTACGCGGACGAGAATACACAGGTGCTGGCGGAGGACGTGGTGGTGGATATCCGGACCCGCTCTGTGCGCCGGAACGGCACCCGGATCAACCTGACCGACAAGGAGTTCGACATTCTCCGGTACTTCATGGAGCATCGGGGAGAGGTGGTGCAGAACAAAGATCTCTATGAAAGTGTCTGGGGCGAGAAATATCTTCCGTCCGCCGGGAACACGATTATGGTGCACGTGCTGAACCTCCGGAAAAAGCTGGAGGATGATGTGCGCAAGTCGAAAATTATCAAGACTGTCTGGGGAAAGGGTTACCGGATTGAATAAATGCAGAGCGAAAATCAGATACTGGTGGCGCCGGCGTTATCTGTCGCTGAACTTCAAGCTGATCGTGGCTGTGCTTGTTGCGGCGGTATTCGCGGTCGGCGGGTTTCTGGCCTCCTCTGTGCTTGAAGACTTTGTTGCGGAGAAATATTATCTCTCGGACAAAGCCAGGGCGGAGGCGGTCGGAAACCGCTACCGCGAACTGAAAGCCTTTGTGAAAAGGAATCATGTCAGGGCAACGGATACGCGGGCACTGCAGAAATGGCTCGCAGGGAAGAGTTACACTCAGTTGCTGGTCTGGGACAACAATAAGGACGTGTTCAGCGGCGGCTGGATCGTGGATTCCAGCGATACACGAGGTGCACAGGATGGCAGTCTGACTGTGCAGAAGAACAGAGCGAGAACGACAGAATCGGATACTATGAAGCATCTGAGCCCTGAAGACTTCAAGGAGGATGTCTATAACCGATACGTGACGTTTGCAGACGGGACGTACTATACATATATTAATGTCAACGGGGAGAAGCGATGGTACTATATCATGGATATAGTTGCGATCTTAATTGCGGCGGTGCTTTTCCTGATGACTATCCTCATCTATAACAGCAGGGTGCTGGAGCGGGTCAGCGACCTTTCCGACGCCGTCCGGAAAATCAGCGAAGGAGATCTGAACCGGCGCATTGTTCCGGGACATCGGGACGAGATCGGGGAACTGGCTGCGAGCGTGGATGTGATGCGTACCGCGATTCTTGAGAAGATGGGAAATGAGAAGGCAGCATGGGACGCCAATACACAGCTGATTACTTCTATGTCGCATGATATCCGGACGCCGCTGACCTCCCTGATCGGCTATCTGGATATTATTGAGAGCGGAAAGTTTGAGTCCCGCGAGGAACTGGACCGGTACATAGGATCCTGCCGGGAAAAGGCGTTCCAGCTGAAGGATCTTTCCGACAGGCTGTTCCGGTATTTTCTCGTTTTCGGCAAGCAGGAGCAGGAGATCAGGCTGGAGCGGATGGATGCAGGAATTCTGTTTCAGCAGCTTCTGGTGGAGCATGTGGCGGAGACTATCGGCTGCGGGTTCAATGTGAATCTGCAGTACAATGTGCCGGAGGGGTTTCTGGTGGATGTGGATATCTCATCCATGAGGAGACTCTTTGACAATCTGTTTTCAAATATCATGAAGTATGCGGATCACTCTTTCTCTGTGGAAATAAAGGCAGATCTGATTCTGGACAGAATCAAGCTGGTGCTGCAGAATCATATCCATGAAGAGGCGAAGAAGGTGGAGAGCAGCAAAATCGGTGTCCGGACCTGCAAGCGGCTCTGTGAGGACATGAACGGCGCCTTTCACGCCATGGAAGAGGAGAAGATTTATACGACAGAAATCCTGTTTCCGGTGGTGGAGATGAATGTTACGGAGGATGCGCTGGACCGGCAGCTTTTCGGAACGGCGGAGGCATCTCCGGGACAGGAGCGACCGGTGTCAGATCCGGAGGAACCGGCATCGGAGCCGAAGCGATCGGAGTCTGAACCGGAAAAGACGCCTTCGGGGGCAGATGATACGAACGGAATATGTAATCGGGCAGGCCGCATGGACAATGCATATGACGATCAGCCAGGTTATGCAGATAGTGCAGATAATGAAGGGGGATGCAATGATGACTTACAAGGACATACCGAGAATTAACGGAACATTGAGAGCCAAGTCGATTCAGATGCCTGAGGTGATCTGGAGCGCCAAGGGGATGGTGGTGCTGGGCCGCAGGATTAAATCCTGCATTTTCACTACGGACATCGCCATCATACGTAACTGTAATGCGGATGCGGTGCTTGCTGTATATCCGTTTACGCCGCAGCAGATCATCAATACGACGATTATCAATACCGCGTCGATTCCTGTGTTCTGCGGCGTGGGTGGCGGAACGACACAGGGCGTACGAACCGCGCTGATCGCCAAGGATGCGGAGGCAGACGGCGCATACGGAGTAGTTGTCAATTCGCCGATGAAGAATGGAAATATCGAGATGATCAAGAGAGTAATCGATATTCCGGTCATCGCTACAGTGGTCAATGAAAATACAGATATTGAAGCACGGCTGGATGCGGGAGCATCGATTCTGAACGTATCCGCCGCGGCTAAAACGCCGGAACTGGTCAGACATATCCGTGCGGAATTTCCGGGGGTGCCCATCATTGCCACGGGAGGGCCCACGGACGATACCATCCGGGAGACCATCGCGGCGGGTGCAAACACGATTAGTTATACTCCGCCGGGACTGGATGACATCTTCAGCGCTATGATGACGGAATACCGAAAGGAAGCGGCCAGAGTGGATTCTCCGGAGGAGAAGGAAATGATTCTGGAGGAGATGCTGGAACTGATTTAATACGGGCGGCGCAGTTCTTTCCCTGCTTTGAAGGAACGGCGCGATCTGTTTTCAGAGGAATAACGGCGTTCTTTAGCTCCGTTGCGGTGCGCCCGCCTGTAGAAATGTCCCGAGGCCGTGCAGGTCAGTGTGACCGTTTTGTGGATCGTCTGCACCGCCTCTCCGTTTTCATAGCGTTTGGCGGTTGCGGATGCAATGGCCCTGTTCCTGACTTTCCTGGCGGTGCGATTGGATACTTTCCATCTTTTGTTCCTGGATTTGGCTGTGACCCGGGAGGAAAGGCAGGTCGAAGAGCCTTTGCCGTACCGGAAGGTGCCGGTGACTTTCACAAACCACAAAACGGAGCCGGATGCGCTGCGGTAACGTGTGGTTTTGGATTTTTTCACAGTATAGACGCCTGACGGAGCAAAAATCCTTGACGAGGTAAGCGCTCCCGGCTGGCTCGGGGCGGTCTCGACGATGGTTTCATAATAACTTCCGTCAGGAAGCCGCCGGATGCTGATACTCTGTTCGCCGTCTGCAGCGAGGATCGGCTGAACCGTCAGGAACAGCAGGAAAACAGCGGTCAGCAGTCCTGTTATTTGGATTGTCATTCTTTTTCTGCGCATTTTTCTTCTCCTGTGATTGGATGTGTATGCTCGTTCAAGTGATTAAATATGTATATTTTTCAGATTTATATCAGTCCGTGCGGTGAGATCTATTCGATTACAGTTTCCTCTGTCACCGCAATAGAGTCGAGTCCGGTGTAGAAATTATAGAAAACAAAACCAATTTTCGCTGCCGACAGTATGAAGGCGACCAGAAGAATCACTGCCAGGAAGCGGCGGAAACGTTTCCATCGTCTGAGGTAGCGGTAAAGATCTTCATTTTCCATCGCGTCCAGATACGATTTTACGACGTCCTTCGCCGAGCCGAATCTGCTGGTAATCTCTGAGATTGAAGCGTTTGCATGCTCCTCGGCGTACATTCGGATCTCTCGCTGCAGCGCTTTTACATAGCGGCGCTCCGCCCCGGCATAGACTGGAAACAACAGCCGTATATTTCGAAAATAGGTGTTCAGTTCAGTGTCAAGGGTGCTTTTTTTCAAACCGTTTCAACCTTCCTAATCTTCCTGCGGTATTCCGCGGAATTCACCGATAACTCGCAGCGCAGTGCCTGCGACATTTCGCGGCGTTCTCCGGCAGCTCACGACTCGTGCCTGCGGCCTTCCGCAGCGTTCTCCGGCAGCTCACGACTCGTGCCTGCGGCCTTCCGCAGCCGCCCGGCGACAGACTATCTGCTCCCGGTCAGAGTTGTGACAATGCGGGGGTGGTGGTTACAGATGTATCGGGAAACTTCGACCATTCCCCATTGGACCTCTACGGTAAGAATGACCAGCAGCATGATGATGACAATGACGCGCCGGATCATCCTCCATGCGGAAAGATGATGAAAAAGCTCCGATGTGTCCATGGCGTCCAGATAGTTGGAAACCACGTCCTGGGGTGTGCCGAACCGCCGGATGACTGCCTGCAGATCACAGGTTTCGCTCTCCTCCGCAAAGGCGAGGACCCGTTCCCGGAACATGCGCAGAAACTGCTTCTCCCGCCGGGTGAAGACGGGCATCAGAAGACGGATCTGGCGGAAATAACTGCTGAGCTCCCGTGACAGTTTCCTGTTCATTTTCCCTGCTCCTCCGGCAATGTGTCGCATTCCAGAATTCGCTGGATGCCGCGGGTAATCTGACGGTAATCATCCAAAAGGACAGCGAGACGTTCCCGTCCGGGGTCCTCAAGATGATAGTACACCCGGAGGCGGCGTTTTCCAACGATGACCTCCCGCTCCGAAAGATACCCTTTCTCACGAAGCTTGTAGACAGTGGGATACAAAGTACTTTCCTGCACGTCAACATCGCCTCCGGAAATCTCCCGGATCAGACTCGTCAGCTGATACCCGTATAGATCTTTCTTTTCTAAGAGATAGAGAACCAGCATTTCCACGGTTCCCATCTTAAAACTGCTTCGTCCTCTGGCCATAGGAATCCCTTTCGTTATACTTTCTTCTTCAGTATACAGGAGATAATATGAATAAACAATACTTTTTAAAACATAGTATATATTGACAATAGAGAATATTTTGATTAAAATGAAATGAAAGCAATCTCAGAAGGCAGACAGGAAAGGGGTCGGAATGAGAATATCATCAGAAAGGAAACGGGTAAACCACAGGAGGGGACGGCGGCTTGGGGCCGTCATTCTTATTCTCGCGGCTGTAGCGGCAGGCTGCGGCGCGGTTCTGCACCATCAGCAGGTGACAGAGCAGAGGAAGGCGGAAGCTGCGGCGAGGAAAGCAGCGCTGCAGAAGGAAATGATAACAGAAATTCAGCAGATGCCGTCATCATATAAGAGCAGCGCCGACCGGCGCGGAACACTGACGACGATTGATTATGACACACGGCTGATCGACGGAAGCGGACGGACAGTTCGGAAAGAGGCGACCGTGTATCTGCCGTATCACTATGACTCTTCGAAAAAATATAACGTACTCTACCTTTGTCACGGATACGGAGGCTCTGAAACGACCTGGCTCGGTACGAAGCTCCTTCCGCACACGTTCAAAAATGTCTTGGATAATATGATCGGGAACGGGAAAATTGCGCCGCTCATCGTCGTCACCCCGACGTATACAAAGGAATATACAGACTATTACACGGAACTGAACGGCATGGTGGATGAAATCGCAGATTACCTGATGCCGGCGGTAGAGAAAAAATACAGCACCTATGCGGCGGATACGACGCCGAAGGGGTTTCGCGCCTCTCGCGGACACCGGGCGATCGGCGGCTTTTCCATGGGCGGCTGCACGACCTGGCGGGCGTTCCGGGACCGTATCAGCTATTTCAAATATTATCTGCCGATCAGCATGCCTTTGTATTACGACGAGGCAGGATATAATGAGAGTGAGAACGCCGCGACTTCGCCGGCGCTTGCTGAGTCAGCGCGTAAATCCGGTTACGGAAAGGACGGCTATTATATCTTCGCGGCTTCCGGCAGCGACGATTTCATGTGCGCGGCAACAAAGGGCGTTGTGGACACCCTGAAGGGTTATCCCGACGTGTTCACATACACGGACACCGGGTTTTATGATGGGAACCTGAGCTTCACCGAGTTCGCCGGACGCTCCCATCACTACTACTATACCTATCCATATCTTTACAACGGGCTGATGCGGTTCTTCCGGGATTACAAATAAAACAGCGTCTGCCGGAACCCGACGGGCAGACGCTGCCTATCTGTGTCTGTATACCTCTCTGCGATGAGCTATCTCGAAAAGAAAAATCGATATCCGCGTATCGTCAATCTCGGCAAACAATCTGTAGTCTCCCACTCTGTACCGCCATATGCCGCTGAGATTTCCGGTGAGAGCTTTTCCGTGCTGCCTCGGGTCGTCACAATCCACAAGATTCTTCACAATCCAGTTCTTTATGACCCGGGATGTGCTTTTATCTAATTTCTTCAGCTGCTTCACTGCGGATTCACTGAACTCGACTGTATACACGGTTTATACCTCCAGCATTTTCCAAACCTCGGTATGGTCATATCTCTTCTCGTTTTTCGACCTGTTCAGCGCGTTGAGAATGCGATCCTCGTCGAGTGAGAAATCAGCTTCAATTTTTTCCATGACAGCATCCCTGATAAACTGGGATAAGTTGAGATTGTTGACTGATGCATACTCATGAATCAGCTTGTTCTCCTCAGGAGATACTCTTACCGATATTGTACTCATAATGTCACCCCTCCCTGCATTACTTGTAATACATTATATCTTCGTTTACCAGATCTGTCAAGTACTCACTATTTCACGAAAAAAGGAGTGTGAAGAAAGACTCCTCACACTCCCTGAATTATCCTTTGTTATACAACCAGGGTGATGATGCGGGCCACGAACAGGAAGAAGCAGATCCACATGATTCCGTTGATCTCCTTCGCTTTTCCGGTCAGAAGCTTCAGCAGCACCCAGGAGAGCATACCGAACATGATTCCGTTGGCGATGGAATAGGTGAAGGGCATCATGACGATGGCCATGAACCCGGAAACGACATCCGCCAGATCGGTATCTGTGTCAAACACCATGTTCTTGACTGAGCTCAGCATCAGCAGGCCGACCCAGAGAAGTGCCGGCGTTGTGGCGAAGCTGGGGATTGCCAGGAAGATGGGGGACAGCAGCAGGGAAACAAAGAACAGTACGCCTGTGGTCAGTGAGGTCAGACCGGTTCTTCCGCCGGCTGCAACGCCCGCGCTGGACTCGACATAGGAAGTGACTGTGGAGGTTCCCATGCAGGCGCCTGCGACTGTTCCGATGGCATCGGACAGCAGAGCTTGCTTGGCTCTCGGGAGTTTGCCGTTCTCATCCAGAAGGTTGCCCTTGGAGGCGACGCCGATGAGAGTTCCGGCGGTATCGAAAATATCAACGAACAGGAAGGAGAACACGATGACGACGAAGTCCATGACGTGTGCGCCGATCCAGTCGAAGTCGAATGCGAACAGGTTCATCTTGGCAGGCAGGAATCCGCCGGCGAAGCTCGGAATCAGGGAATAGACTCCTGCGTCAATATCTACCTTGTACCAGCCTGCACCTTGCGCGATAATTCCAAGGATCCAGGTGGCCAGGATTCCGATGAGGATGTCTCCCTTCACCCGATAGTGGTGAAGAACGGCGATGATGATCAGACCGATCATGGCCAGGACGAATTCCGGAGAGCCGACCTTGCCCATGGTGACCAGTGTGGACTGATCGCCGATCACGATGCCCGCGCCCTTCAGACCGACAATGACGATGAAGAGACCGATTCCGGAAGTGATGCCGTATTTCAGGTTCATCGGGATGTCGTTGACCAGTTTTTCGCGGAACTGGGTCAGAGAGAGCAGGATGAAAATGATACCTTCACAGAGTACCGCCGCCAGAGCGATCTTCCAGGGATCCTGAATGCCTGCCTTGGCCATCGGAACGCAGACGCTGAATGCGAAATAGGCGTTCAGGCCCATGCCGGAAGCCAGAGCGACCGGATAATTTGCGTAAAATGCCATGATCAATGTGGCGAATCCGGCGGAGACAGCGGTAGCCGTGAAGACTGCGGCGCTGTTCATACCGGAGGCGGACAGGATGTTGGGATTGACGGCGAGAATGTAGACCATCGCCAGGAAAGTGGTCACGCCGGCGGTAACTTCAGTCCGCACATCCGTGCCATTCTCCTTCAGCTTGAAAAATTTTTCCATAAACTCTTTCTCCTTTTAGTTGAATGAATAATAAAAAGACACTAATTATTATATACGCCTTCAGAAGGCGGATTCAAGAAGTTATTCGCCCCTGTCCTACAGAAATGACGACTATTTTTTCGGTTTCAGCAAAAACACGAACAAAATGCAAACGATATGGGTAGACTATCCGCATTTTGTTCGTGTTTAATGAATGCGTTAGAAACGCAGTTTCAGAGGACTCAATTTTGTTCAGGGGCAACTCCCGTTCAGCGGCTCTTCGCCGCCAGCCGTTCCTCCCTGGAGGGAAGCTGGGACATTACGACCGCCGCGAAGATCAGTGCGCATCCCAGATAACCGCGCACAGCCATACTCTCGTGCAGCATGATTGCCCCGGTGATGACGGAGAATACAGACTCCAGGCAGAGTATCAGCGACGCCTCCGACGGATCTGCGTCAGCCTGCGCCACGATCTGCAGGGTGTAGGCGATACCGCAGGAGAAGACACCCGCATACAGAATCGGGAACCAGCTGTGAAGAATCGCCGTCATGCTCGGCTCTTCGAAGATGAACATACATACGATTCCGATCGCACCCGCTGTCAGAAACTGGATGCAGGACATCTTGACGCCGTTGGTCTTCGGCGAGAAATAATCGATAACCATGATGTGCACGGCGAAGGCGAAGGCACAGAGCAGGACGAAGAAATCTCCCCGCTGAATGCGGAACGCTTCTCCCGGCGTCATGCACAGCAGATACAGCCCGGTCACGCCCAGGATCACACAGAGCCAGATGATTTTCTTCACGCGCTTGCCGGCCGCGATGGCCAGAAACGGTACGATGACCGCATATAGCGACGTGATGAAACCGGATTTGCCGGCAGTGGTGAAAAAGATGCCGTACTGCTGAAGCGTCGAGGCGATGAACAGCACGATTCCGCAGCTGAGACCGCCGGCCAGAAGAACCTTCCGGTCTGCAGCCTTCTGCACCGGGTCGGGGGCTTCGCCGTTTCCTTTCTTCCTCTGCATGGAATCCAGAATCAGAATCACGGGAAGCAGGGCCAGACCGCCGATAAATGTCCGTATACCGTTAAACGTAAAGGTCCCGATATCCGCGCCCACCTTCTGGGCGACAAAGGCGGATCCCCATATGAATGCTGTCAGAAGCAGCAGAATGTCACTTTTCAGTCTTTTGTTCATAAACTCAATAACCTTTCTTCATCAAGTATACTTATGTAAGTATATTTACATTATATTTACGGGAGTTCCGACTTTCAAGATGCGCGACTTTTTTTCTGGACAAAAATATGATAAGATATTTGTATTCAAAACAAAATGAGGAGTTTGTTTCATGATTTGTGAAAAAGATGAAAAAGATATAGAGGCGCTCAGCCGGGAGATCTGTCCGCCTGACCGGGAGGCGATGGAGAAGGCGGCGGCCCGCCAGGAGGAACTTGCGAAGGTCCCCGGCAGTCTCGGACGACTGGAGGATATTTCCATACGGATGGCGGGAATCACAGGAAATGTGACGGGCAATGACCTGCGGAAGCAGTGCATCGCCGTGTTCTGCGGTGATAACGGCGTTGTGGCGGAGGGCGTGGCTTCCGCGCCCCAGACCGTTACTTTGTGCCAGACCATCAACTTTACCCGTCGGATTACCGGAATGAGCGCGCAGGCCCGCTACTTCGGCATCGATGTGCTGGACGTGGATATGGGCGTTGCGGAGGATATTCCGGAGGAGCTGTACACGGACAGCATGCTGACGGAGGACGGGAGCATCCCGGTGAAGATCGTGAACCGGAGCATCGCGCGGGGAACAAAGAACCTGGCGAAGGAGCCGGCGATGACGCGCCGGCAGGCGATACAGGGAATCCTGACTGGATTCGAGGCGGCAGACGCTATGAAAAAAGCGGGGATTCAGCTTTGCGGCATCGGTGAAATGGGAATCGGAAACACGACGACCAGCTCGTGTCTGCTGAGCGCGGTGACCGGGGTTGAGGCGGAGGACCTGGTGGGCCGCGGCGGCGGTCTGAATAATGAAGGCCTGGAAACGAAAATCCGCATTGTCCGTGAAGCCGGCGAGCGGTGCCGGGATATGGATCCCATCGGCAAGCTGGCTGCCGTCGGCGGCTTCGATCTGTGCGCCATGACCGGCTGCTACCTGGGCGCTGCCCGCAACCGCATGCCGGTGGTAATCGACGGATTTATCTCCATTGTGGCGGCCGTGATGGCGAGGGAGATTCAGCCGCTGGTCACACACTATATGTTCGCCTCTCATAAATCTACGGAGGTGGGTTACAACACCGCAATGGAACGCCTCGGCCTGAAGCCCATGTTCGATTTAGGAATGCGTCTGGGCGAAGGCAGCGGCTGCCCTGTTGCGTTCAAGATAATGGAAGCGGGCTGCGCGTCCATGGATCTGATGAAGACTCTGGCGGAGGGCTCTATCGACGCCGGATATCTGGAGGAAATCAAGAAAGGAAACTTTTTCTGATGAATATATTTGTCAGCGGAGGATGCAAAAACGGGAAATCCCTTCACGCCCAGGAGCTGGCCCGGGATATGGCGGCGGACCGCGGAGCCGCGCTGTACTATGTGGCAACCATGATTCCGACGGATCAGGAGGACCGGACCAGGATCCGCAGACACCTGGCGGCCAGAGACGGCTGGGGGTTCGCGACTCTGGAACAGGGGACAGATCTCTGCGCTCTTCTGGAGAGACCGGATGTGGACAGGAACGGAGTGTTCCTGATGGACAGCGTGACGGCGCTTCTCTCCAACGAGATGTTTCCGCCGGAGGGCGAGTATGACCCGGATGCGGGAGCACGGGTTGCCGCAGACCTCGAGCGGTTCGCGCGGGAAACCGGGAGCACGGTGTTCGTCTCGGATTATATCTATTCGGACGCCAGAGTGTTTGACTCGGTGACGGAGAATTACCGGCGTGCGCTGGCCCTCTGCGACCGGACTCTGGCGGCGGTCTGCGATCGGGTCATTGAAACGGGTTTCGGATTTTTCAAGGAGCTGAAATGAAATTTATAACGGCGTTTTTCATGGCGTGGGGGAATTTCATTACACTTCCCTGCCCGTACAAAAAATGGGACGGCGGGCTGAAGAACATGATGCTGGCGTTCCTGCCTCTGACCGGTGCGGTTATCGGGAGCATATGGGGGCTGGTGATCTGGAGCATGCGGAGCATCGACGCGGTGCGGCCGCAGGGCCTCGCAGTTCCCTCGCCTCTGGCGGCGGTTCTGGCGGTGTTTCTGCTGTTCGCTCTCTGCGGGTTCATGCATTTGGATGGCTTCATGGACTGCAACGACGCAATTCTCTCCCGCCGGCCCATGGAGGATAAACAGCGGATTCTGAAGGATTCCACGGTGGGAGCATTCGCCGTTGTGGCACTGATGTTTTTGCTGCTGGCGTGGTATGCGTGTATGAATGTATGCTGGAACAAAGTTCCATGTGTGGTGCTCTTCATGATTCCGGTGCTCAGCCGCAGCCTGTCGGGTGCTGCCGTGATGCGGCACAGGCCGCTCGGAACCAGTCAGTACAGGGAGGATTACCGGCAGCCGGGAAAGTGGAAATGGCATATGATGGACGGCGTTTTATGCGCGATCTGTGTTCTGCCCGCGCTGGCACTGGCGTATCGGCAGAGCTTTCTCCGTCCGGCCGCACTCATGATCATCGTAATGGTGATGACAGCGGGGATTGCCGGGCGCTATGCACGGAAACAGCTGGGCGGCATGAGCGGAGACATCGCGGGATATATGATCTGCTGGTCGGAGCTTGCGGGAATCCTGACGCTGGCGGTGACCGCGGGAAACTGAACGGACAGACACGCAGAGCCGCCCCAGACTTTGTTCGATGACGTCGGAGCGACTGTGGGAAATCGAGAGAAGGAGAAGACAACATATGATATTGATATTTGGCGGAGCGTTCCAGGGTAAGCTGGATTACGCAAAGGAGACATACGGGCTGTCGGACGGAGAGATTTTCGACTGTGCCGAGAACGACGGAAGCTACTGGCCGTCTGTGGATCTGAACGCGAGGGCGCTGAACCATTTCGACCGTTTTGTGCTGGCCTGCGTCCGGGAAGGCATCGAGGCCAAGGAATACCTGGTGTCCAACGTGGACGCGCTGAGCGACAAAATCATACTGGCGGATGATGTGACCCAAGGGGTCGTACCGATGAACAGGGATGAGCGCGCCTGGCGGGAGGAGGTCGGACGTTGTCTGGTCTACCTCGGAAAGCACGCGGAGCACGTGATCCGGGTCTATTGCGGAATCCCGCAGGTGGTGAAATAATGGTGTCCAGACTGATTCTGCTGCGTCACGGTCTGACAGAGGGGAACCTGAAGGGCTGGTTTTACGGCGGGGGTGACATTCCGCTGGCACCGCAGG
>Ga0256404_1007297_pt1 | contig 17611 bp, 19 predicted proteins | sample RumenRJG_01DNA_FD_185990 | JGI IMG/M metagenome (GOLD analysis project Ga0256404, IMG submission 185990) | Bovine rumen microbial communities from Lethbridge, Alberta, Canada - RJG_01 | ecosystem: Host-associated > Mammals > Digestive system > Stomach > Rumen | place: Canada: Alberta | collected...
CCTGTTCTGACTGTTGACATGGCAGAATACCGCACAATGCAAAAGCTGATGGTCAAGGTGCAGAATGAAGCCGGAGCGATCAAGCAGCTCATGCACGGAGAGCTTCCGAAGCTGGAAAAACAGCTTGCCGAGACAACAGGACTGTTCAAGGGTAAGGAGCGCAAGGCCCTATCTGAGAAGATTACCAAAACACAGCAGGAAATTGACCGCCGGATGGATCGACTGCCCGGGATGCTGAAAGAATACGGGTATCCCGACGTGCAGGCATTCAAGCGGCTTTACGACAACGCTACGGCTCTTGTGGAGCAGTATAACCGTGATCTGGCCACATGGGAGCAGCAGGTCAGCGGAAAGGACAAGCCCAAGCAGAAGCCGCCCGAAAAAGAGAGCATCCGAAAGAAGCTTCGGGAAATGGACGCGGAGGACAAGCGCCGGAATGCCCAGCGGCGGCAGGAGCCACGACCCCGCAGCTATGACTATGACAGAGGACGCTAAGGCAGAAGAAAACACCGCAGGAGACCCCTGCGGTGCATACATAGAAACGCCCTGCAAGTTTGCGGCTTGCAGGGCAACGCATTGGCTTATTTCCGCTTTAAGAGCCAAAAATGATTTTGTCCATCCTTAGAATCTGACGTATTACAACTCAAAGACCTTTTGTAGTCCGGGCTTTTTGGATTGCAGTTCAGCAGCATACCAAGCACAGTGTTCGCAAATGCGGTATGATTGCCCTTACTTTGGGATAGAAGGAATTCTAAAGCATAATCTTGTCCTTCATCAAGTGTGGAAAACTCTGAGAAGAATTCTTTTACAAAGCTCCAGCCATGCTTTTCATAAACGATCTCATAGTCAGGGTTGTTCAGCAGATTCACATATTCCGGTTCTTCCACAGATTCGTCGCTCTCAGAGTATTCCGAATACTCAAAATCACTATCATCACTGCGGCTAATCATGCTCTCAAAGAACACATTAACATTTTCTATCATTTGAGAATAGGCATCTCTGTCTATGCCGAACTCTTCAGTAGGATCATATGCCTCCATGGATTCTTTAATCATATCGCGCATGGTTTCCAGTTTTTTCTTCATATCTGTCATTTCGGTCTGATATGACTTCTGGATAGCTTTGATTTCCTGCAATCTTTTCTCCTCCTCTGCAATTTTAGCATCGAAGGCTTTGTAGATCACAAGATTATCCTTATCAAGGAGTTCTTTTATCTCTTCAATGGTAAACCCAGCCTTTTGAAGATTTTTGATCTTTACAAAGGCAAGTGCTTGCTCCTCATCGTAATATCGGTATCCAGACCATTGATCCACTTTAACCGGTTTCAGCAGATCTACATGATCATAATAACGAAGTGTCTGAGGATTACAGCCACAGAGACGTGCGAATTCCTTAATCGTCATATCATGTACCTCCTTTCTGAAACCGTTATATCATTGCAGTAAACTGTAAGGTCAATACCTACTTTCAATTTTCCAGAACAATTTTTATTGATCACGTATTCAGCTTCATGAACCCCAGGCAGCCAAATTCAGTCGCAGGCGTAAAACCGATCGACTTATAAAAGGCAATGGTCTTGTCCGTGTTGTCTGTCATGAGTTCCGTTTGATATACATCGGGATAACGCTTGATGATTGCTCTGAGCAGAGCAGTTCCTATTCCTCGGCGCTGGAATTCCGGGAGCACAATAATGTCTTGAATAAATAAAATAGAAGCTCCGTCGCCCACGGCTCTTATGATGCCAATCAGACTATTATCAGCGGTATATGCACCGAGTGTACAAAGTGAATTATTATATGCCTTTTCCAGCATCTGCGGATGGTCGGTATAGTTCGTCCAGCCGACGCTTGCGTACAGGTTCATAATTTCACTTCGCTCAAAGGCAGTATAATCCCTAATCACAACGCCATCAGCCTGCCAATCTTCCCTTATAAGGATATTCACTTCGTTTTCCTCCGTGGTATCAATCTCTGTATTCATAGCGTTTCACCCCTTCTTTTTCTTGATACAGGGAACGATATACATAATCTTTTATCTTTCCCTTTTTGGTAACCCATATTCCCGCTTCATTGCTTCCGTTGAAATCACCCACTGCTTGCCATATTTGCAGGCGTCCACGCCATTGACCAGCTTGCCGTAGGCAATTGCTTTGCGAAGAGTACTTTCATTCAGTCCCCAAAGCTGGGTGGCGTCGGTGAACGCCATAAGCCCGTCAAACGGCGTCTTGACCGTTTCGCCGTTTGCAAACAGCTCATCACAGGACAGGTCAAGATCATCGTTCCAGATGACCCCATAGCCGCCCATATCGACCTCCACGCCGGAAAACAGCTCTGGCGCATTTTCCAACGCCTTGAACGGCTCCCATTTGGCAAACAAGGGCTTTACGTCATAAATCTTGGTCACGCCCTCCGCAAACTGGACGCTCAAGCGATAGTCCGGCAGGGCATTGACCGCTTTGACCTTATGAAACATACAATCAACTCCTTATTCAAGGGGAGAAAGAGATTTGAACTCCTGTGTCTCCCACATATGCAGAAGATCGTTTTTGTGGATCGCCACCCATTCCCGTACCATAGCAAGTGCCTTGGGTGGGAGGTGCCCCTCTAGCACTTCACCTGTCTGAATATTAATAGCTGCCATATCCTCGCCGTAAAGTGCGTGGATGTGCGGCGGGTTATGCTCCGCCTGTTGAAAATACATACGAATGATGATCCCGTAGAATCTGGACAATACTGGCATAGATGTAACCTCCTGTTTGTGGTCACTTATATTATATCACGAAATCGTGAAAAATCAACTGTATTCTGAAATATAATTTGAGCTGTGACGAAAACGGCGGGGATTGCTCCCCGCCGCCCAATACCTTATGCGTAGATCAGCTCATGGTTTACGATTTCCATTGCCTTGGCCCGGATGTTGTTCATCCGCTGCACCCACAGCATTTGATCCTGTGCCTTGAGCTTTTCGGTGATGCCCTCTTGGGCGGTCATCTGCTTTACCAGCTCAAAGAACATATTCTCCGCCTGCTCGTTAATGTTGGCAAGATAGGCATTTAACCTGCCGCTGGTCAGCAGCTCTGTGTACAGGGCCTTACACTCCTGCTTGATGTATCGCAGGTGCCGCTGTCCCCAAATGCCGATGGGTTTTTCTTCTTCGGTGGGCAGAGTCAGGCAGGGAATGTAATAATCGCCTTGAAGCTCGTACCAAAGCCCATTGTTTTCATCATAAACGTACTTTTCCATATTGACATCCTCCGTTATAATAGTCGTTGAAGTATATTCGCACATATGTCACAGGCTCCCGATTGCCACACCTTGTTATATCCTGTTATGAGATTTGCTTGCCCTTGCTTTTGCCCTTATGAGCTGCCGGGGCGTCGTTGAAACGGTGTAACACTTAATAAAGGGATTCGGTGAGCAGACTGCGAAAAATCCTTTGTTTTCAACGGTTTCAGAAGATTTTATTAAAGCTCTATAATCACTGGCGGATGCCTATGATTTCGGGGATTTCAAATTCTGATTTGTCTGTGGAAACATCATATCAGAATATTGGAATCAGATAAACAGAATCCCTCTGGAATGGAATCATAGACGCTTTCCTGCTCTCCCTCATGCCGGATTGCACGGTCCGATGCCCTGCCCGAACGGCACGACCGTCAGCCCCATGCCCTCGAGGTCCTGCGTCATCTGCGTCGCGCCCCATCGGTCGAAGGCAATCTCCCGAATATGATATTTTTCACTCCGGTCCTCGATCAACTTCTCAATGAAGCCGTAGTGAATTACATTTCCCTCCGTAGTCATGAGCTGCCCGGCCAGCGCCTCCGGATCCACCGAAAACGCACAGGCATCCCATTTTCCATGGCCATCAAAAAAGCACCCGGTCTCCCGGATGCTTTCAAAACCAATTTTTCCTGCCCTCAGGCTGCCTTAAAACGAAAGGGCTCCTATAATCGCCGCCAGGGCTCCTGACGCAAGCAGAAGCAGGAACAGGATAATCGCAAGAATCAGTACGCAGAAATACGAACGTGCGAAATTCTTCAGGTTCCGATTTTTTGCCGAAACTGAAAAGACAATCAGGCAGATCAGCCCGACAATCGGAATTCCGAACAGAATCTGATATCCGAAATATCCCCACATGCTTATTGGTCTGTACTCTTCCGGCCCATCATAATAGTCCATATCTTTACCTCTCTCCAAACTGTTTTCGCAGGACCTTCCTGCAGGAATGATTATATCCCATACCTCATTCCCAAACAATCCGAAAAAGAGTGTAAAGAAATGCACCCGCCCTGTTCCGCATGGGCAGTCGGCATAATCTTATTAATTGCGCAGGGCAGGACCGCCAAGGGCATTGCCTGGTATGGTGTGAAGTAAAAATCAGCGTTGGCCGATTCAAAGAAGTCAAGTCAGCGCGTGTCTCGCTTTCCAGTTAACGAAGATAGACCGCCAATGTACGAGTTCGAATGCCGTCCCCTTCCAACCGCTTTCAGTTCCCTGCGCGAGCTGCCGGTCAGCAAGGGTAGTATGGAAGCCGAAGGCACGAGACTCCTGCAGGTCCGGCGTGGAAATTTGGTGTGTGGCCAAACCCGCCTGAACAAAATGTGAGTATTCAAGAGCCTGGCCTCATGCAAGGGTAAGTAGGAAAAGAAGGGGGTCCCGACGGACGCCGCAGCGGCCCGTAGGCCGACTGGCGGACGGCGGGATTCCCTTCTTTTCCGCGGAATTGGCACGACCGGCTCTTGCTAAGTCACATTTTCGAAGGCGACAGCCAGGTGCGGAAAAATACGGGGAGAAGGACCAGCAGGAGCGAGTGCCGCACGGCCTTTCTGAGAGGAAGACAGCGAAGCGTCACTGAAAGGGCCGTTCCACGTCGTGGGCCTATGGCTTGATTCAGAACATAAATCCGCCAGTCTGCCTGCATGTCTTGGGCCTATGGCTTGATACAGGGCAAAAGTCCGCCAGCCTGCAGACACTGGGCCTATGGCTTTGTTCAGGACAAAAGTACGCCAACAAGCCTTCCCGCCTTGAAAAAAAGGCCGCCTGGCTTTCGCCGGACGGCCCTTTCTTCGCGCTTTATATTATTCTCATCACGCCTGCGGGCGGTTTTCATCCTTCCCACGGGACTTCGTCGTCGTCGCCGAGTTTGTGGCCCATCATAATGGAGTTTCGCGATTTGGTCTTGGCCCGGTAAAGGAGGTTGTCGGCGGCGTGGAGGAAGTTCCAGGCCGTGGAGCCTTTGTCCGGGTGGCCCCAGAATATGCCCTGGGAGACCGTGACAATTTTCATGTAGGACTTGGTGAATTTGTGTTCAACAGCTTTCTTGAGAATCGTGGCCTTGAGGTCCTTGGCCATGTCGAAGACTTCCGTGTCCTTGTAGCCCTCGTAGATGACGACGAACTCGTCGCCGCCGTAGCGGGCGCAGAAGACGCCCGGATAGCGCTTCAGGGCCTTGACCATGGAGGCGACAAAGGCGATGCACTCGTCGCCGGCCTGATGGCCGTAATTGTCGTTGTATTCCTTGAAGTAGTCGATATCGAGGATCTCGATGGCCCAGTCCTGACCGCTCTGGATGGCCCGGTTGAAGGACTGGCCGGCGTAGGCGTTGAGGCCGGCCCGATTGTCCATCTGGGTCAGGGCATCCGTGACGGACTTCTTCTGCAGGACCTTGTTCTCCTCCTCGACCTCCCGGTTGATGCGGGCCAGGTCGTTGAAAGAGCCGCGCAGACGGAGCATATTGCGGATCATCAGGGCGTTTTCCTGCTCCCCGGTCTCGTAGAGCTCGAAGAAGCGGACGGCCAGCTCCCGGTAGGCTTCGGTATCGCCCTTGTCACGGGAGTTCTGCAGGCGCAGTTCCACGACCCGGCGCTCGAGGTTCTTCACATTCGTCTTCGTGACCAGGGCTTCCATGCGGGAGCAGATGATGTCGAACTCGTCGGCATTTCCCGATTCCTGCAGCATGGCCATGTATTCATAGATGTCGTCGAAGATGTCGAGAACGGGGATCTCCCCGGTAAACTCACTCCGGACCAGGTCGATATAGTTCTGCTTTTCCTTCTCCTTGCCCAGGCGGTAGTAGAGGATGGCCCCGAAGCAGTCCACGGACAGCTTGTCGTGAGGGTCCAGGCGGTCGCCGCAGGTCGTCTGCAGGCGGTCGAACCAGTCCTCGGAGGCCGTGATGTCGCCCCGCTTGAGGCAGGCTTTGGACAGACCGATCAGGGCGGTGGAGGTATATGGATAATATTCATCCGGAGTCAGGTCCAGGCCTTCAATGAGCTCGCTCGCATTTGTGAAGCGGCCGATGGCCTCGTCGTTCTCCCCGGCAGACAGATAGATGTTGCCGATATTGAGGTTCATCATGACCTCAAGGTTCTTGAGCTCATGGGAGCGGCTGACGGAGAGGGCCCGGGAATAGTAGTCCATGGCAAAGGGCGCATTGCCCCGGTTCATGGACATGATGCCGAGGAGATTGTTGGCGCGGACCACGTATTCCCACTCCCCGGCCTTTTCAAAGGGGTCGAGGCAGGAGACCATATCCGTGTAGAAGGTCACCATGTCGTTCTCGAGGTAGCATTCCTCCCCCCGCATGAAGCGGGCAAAGCCCACGAGGGCATTGTCGCCCTGGATCAGGCCGATTCCCTCGAGGCTGTTGCAGGAAGTGATGACGACCTGCCGGTCCTGGCCCAGGGACGTATTGACCTTCTCAATCAGAGAGGAAATGTTTTCCGGATATTTTTCAAAGTCCATCGGATTTCAATTCCCGTCACGCAAAGCGGCCCTGGGGCCCGTCATCATTTTCGAATCGGAAAATCTGTTTTTGTTGATGAATTATGCTTCAGCCGTCCAGCTCGGCAAGCAGGCGGCAGTAGTCAGAAAGCGTCAGCCGCTCCCCCCGGACAGTCCGGGAAAGGCCGGCGGCCTCGATGGCGTCGGCAATTTCGTCCTTCGTGAGCGAGCCGCAGACGCCTGCGGATGCGAGCGCATTCGAAAGGGTCTTCCGCCGCTGGGCAAAAGCCGCTTTAATTATAGAAAAAAGTCGGGTTTCGTCAACGGTTTCGTTGACGGGCGGCTCCTTCCGCATCGTAAGGTGAATGACGGCCGAATCCACCTTGGGAGGCGGATAAAAGGCCGCCGCCGGCACAGTCCGGACGATTTCGGCTTCTGTCCGCCAGGCCACGAAGTAGGAGATAGCCCCGCAGTCCTTGCTTCCGGGGGCGGCCGCCATGCGCTCGGCCACTTCCTTCTGCACCATGAAGGTGAAGGAGCGGGCACCGAGGTCCGCCTCCAGAAGCTTCGTCACGACCGGGGTCGTGATGTAGTAGGGGAGATTGGCCACGACGCAGAAATCTCCCTCGACGCCTGAGAGAATCTCGGAAAGGTCCGCCTGCATGATGTCGGTATTGATGATTTGGGTGTTGTCGAAGTGCTCCAGGGCCACGGTGAGATAGGGGATGAGCTCCGAATCGACCTCGATCGCGATGACCTTCTTTGCCCGTTCAGCGAGGAGGCGGGTCAGGTTTCCGGTGCCCGGACCGATTTCGAGGACCGTGTCCTCTTCCGTCACCCCGGAGGCATCTGCAATATCGGACAGGACACTTTCATCCGTCAGAAAGTTCTGCCCGTAGTTCTTCTTGACCCGGAAGCCCTTGCTTCTCAGGTAGGCCCCTGTATTTGCGCTGTTTCCGTAATCGATTCCCGGCATATTTCTCTTCTTTGGCAAATCTCTCCTGCTGCCTTTCGGATGCAAGAAAGGACAGGATTTACATTATTCCTCCTGCTGCCTTCCGGAGGCAGGAGAGGACGCGGTTTACATTATTCTCAGAACTTTTTCTTCACCTTCGGAAACAGGCGGTAGGCGTTCTCCGCCGTGGTCTCCAGGACCTCGTCTTCCGTGATTTCCTTAAGTTCCGCGATCCGCTTGATGATGTAGGGGATGTAGGTCGAGTCGTTGCGTCGGCCCCGGAAGGGCTCGGGCGCCATGTAGGGACAGTCCGTTTCGGTCACGATGCGCTCGAGAGGGACGGTCTTCACGACTTCCTCCAGTTTCTTCGAGGCCCCGAAGGTCACGGCCCCGCCGATGCCGATGAAGTAGCCCATATTGATATATTTCAGGGCATGGTCCACCGAGTAGGAATAGCAGTGGACAACGCCTTTTGTCCCCTTCGCCGCCGCGTCAGTCAGAATCTCCATGGAGTCCGCCGCCGCATCCCTCAGGTGAAAGATGCAGGGAAGGCCCGCCTGGCGGGCGATTTCCAGCTGCCGCAGGAACCACTTCTTCTGCCTTGCCTTGTCGGCGTCCATGGCCTCGTGGCGAGCGTCCAGGTCCTCGATGTCCTTGTAGTCTTCCTTCAGGTAGTGGTAGTCGAGGCCGATTTCCCCGATGGCTACGACTTTCGGGTCTTTCGCGTGGGCCGAAAGATACGCCATGAAATCCTCGTCCGCGTCGCCCAATTCCGAGGGGTGGAGGCCGATGGCCGCATAGATGTAGGTCCACTCATTCGCCAGGGCCACGGAATCCCGGCTGCTCTGGGCTGAAGCCCCGACATTGATGACCGGGCTCACGTTCAGTTTCGGCAGATTCGAAAGAAGTTCGGCCCGGTCCGAGTCGAACTTCCTGTCTTCATAGTGTGCGTGTGTCTCAAATATCTTCATATGTCATGAAGCCTGAATTAATATATGTAAAACGATATTTCTGCAGGCAAAATGCTTTCTCAGCAGATCTCAGACCCGCCGGGCAAGTCCTTGGCGGGGGTCATCACGGCCAGGTCCCCGTCCGGGCTCTCAGCCGAAAGAATCATGCCCTCGCTCATGAGACCGGCCAGCTTCGCGGGTTTCAGGTTCGCAACTACCATGACCCTCTTTCCGACCAGCTGCTCGGGCTCGTACCACTTGTGGATGCCGGAGACAATCTGCCGGGTCTCTGCGCCGATCTTCACTTTGAAAAGGAGGAGCTTCTTGGACTTGGGAACCGCCTCGCAGGAGAGGACTTCCCCGACCCGGAACTCCAGCTTGTCGAAGTCGTCGATGGTGACCTGAGGTTTGTGTTCAACGGGAACATCGGCAGAAGAGTCCTTCTTCACAGGCTTTGCGGTCTTTTCTTCTTCCGCGGCGGCGGCCTTCTTCTGGGCGGCTTCAATGACAGAAACCTTCTTCATGACGTCATCGAGTTTGAGGCGCTCGAAGAGGGTCACGGGGCTGTCCGTCACCTTCCGGCTGCCGTCGGCCGGATAGTGGCCGAAGGTGTCGAGTTCATCATAAGGGATTTCATCCGCGCCCAGTTCCTTCAGAATGGCTGCGGAAGTGTCCGGCATGAAGGACTTGATGAGGGAAGCGCCGATGGAGATACTTTCCACGAGATTGTAAAGGACGGTGGCGAGCCGACCCTGCTTGTCAGGGTCCTTTGCGAGCACCCAGGGCTCCGTCTCATCGATATACTTGTTGCAGCGCTTGAAAAGGTCCCAGACCTTCGACATGGCATCCGCCACCCGCAGGGTCTCCATGTCCTTGTCGCAGAGGTCTCTTGTCGCGACGGCCAGAGCCTTCAGCTCCTCGTCCACGGGCTCATTCACGCCCGGGTTCTTCACCACGCCTCCGAAATACTGGTTCGTCATGGACACGGTCCGCTTGACGAGATTTCCCAGGGTGTTGGCCAGGTCGGAATTGATCCGCTCCACCAGGAGCTCCCAGGTGATGACCCCGTCGTTCTCGTAGGGCATTTCATGTAAAACAAAATATCTCGAAGCGTCAACGCCGAAAAGGTCCACCATGTCGTCCGCATAGATGACATTGCCCTTGGACTTCGACATCTTCTCCCCGCCCTGCAGGAGCCAGGGGTGGCCGAAAACCTGCTTGGGCAGCGGCTCTCCGAGGGCCATCAGGAAGATGGGCCAGTAAATGGTGTGGAAGCGGATGATGTCCTTGCCGATGAGATGCAGGTCCGCCGGCCAGAGCTTCTTGTACTGGTCCGTGGAATTGCCGTCCGCGTCATAGCCGATTCCCGTGATATAGTTCGTCAGGGCGTCCAGCCAGACATAGACGGTCTGGTTGGGGTCGAAGGTGACCGGAATGCCCCACTTGACGGAGGCTCTGGAAACGCAGAGGTCCTGCAGGCCGGGCAGGAGGAAATTGTTCATCATCTCATTCTTCCGGCTCACGGGCTGAATGAAATCGGGGTGGGTATTGATGTAGTCAATGAGCCGGGGGGCGTACTTGCTCATGCGGAAGAAGTAAGCCTCCTCCTGCTGGGCGTGAACCTCACTGCCGCAGACCGGGCACTTGCCATCCACGAGCTGGGACTCCGTGTAGAAGGCCTCGCACTCGTTGCAGTAGAGGCCGTCGTAGTGGCCCTTGTAGATGTCCCCCTGCTCGTAGAGCTTCTTGAAGATCTTCTGCACCTGCTCTACGTGGTAATCGTCCGTGGTCCGGATGAACTTGTCATAGGAGGTATTCATGAGGTCCCAGATCCGGCGGATTTCCGCTGCCGTGGAATCCACGAATTCCTTGGGAGACACGCCGGCTTCCTTCGCCTTCGTCTCGTTCTTCTGTCCGTGCTCGTCCGTTCCGGTCTGGAAAAAGACATCGTAGCCCTGCTGGCGGCGGAAGCGCGCGATCGCGTCGGCGAGCACGATTTCATACGTGTTTCCGATGTGGGGCTTGCCCGATGCATACGCTATGGCCGTTGTAATGTAATACTTTCCTCTGCTGCTCAATTTTTACGTCCTAACTTTTGCAAAAGTCCGCCCCGGAGGTCTTCCGGGGCGGAAAAGATTCTATGAATAATATAAATCGCCTCAGTCGAGCTTCTCGCCGCACTTGCTGCAGAAGGCCGCATCCGCCGCATTCGCTGCTCCGCACTTGGGGCAGATCTTCTCCCCCTTGACGTCGGAAATCTGCTGCTTGACATGGGCTACCTGGCGGAGGGCTGCCTCAAGGGTCGCAAACTCAGCCGGGTCCTCGTCCTTGTGGGCTTCATAATACTTCTTCCCGAGCTTTTCGTACTCTTCCATAACGATATCTTCGTTCCGCTTCAACTCAATCTGAAGCTTTGCTGTATCGTTCAGTTCCCTGGCCTTGTCGCCGACGGCCTTGCCGCCTGTCACAATCGTATCGCCGAGTTTGTCGAAAAAGCTGTCCATAGCTGCCTCCTTCATGCAAATGATAAAAAAAGCAATCGGTCACAATCTGCTCTTGCAGTCTCTGCGGGACTTAACAGTCAACACCGGTTCCCGCCGCAATTAAATTCATTATACCCGAGAAAATATGTATTTTCAATGAAACATGGACTTTTCCTTACGGATGATATACGGCCCAGACGAAGAGGTAGCCCACGACGACAGCCGTCAGGGTGAAAGGAATGCCGATCCGGAAGAAGTCCCGGAAGCGGACCTCGTAGCCTTCCTTCCGGAGCATGCCGACCGCCGCGATATTGGCGGAAGCTCCGATGGGTGTCAGGTTGCCGCCCAGGGTGGCGCCTACAAGCAGCCCGAAATAGAGGAAGTAGGGCTCCACGTTCATGGTCGTGGCCACGGCTCCCATCAGGGGCAGCATGGTGGCGACGTAAGGGATATTATCTATGAAGGCGGAAATCAGGACCGATCCCCAGACGACGATGGAGTAGAGGAGGAACATATTGGACCCGCCTGCTGCCGCAATCAGGTTCGCCAGATCGTCGATCAGACCCACATTCCGGACGCCGGCGATGACGACGAAGAGGCCGGCCAGGAGGAGCATGGTCTGGTAGTCCATATTTTGGAGGGAATGGATCATGCCGTCTTTTGATTTTTGTTTAACGAGTTCCCAGACAATCGTAAGAATGCCGAAGGCCATGCAGATATAGCCGTTGATCATGGCCGGGGTATTGGGGATGAAGGAGGCGATGATGAGGCCGACCACGTGGCCCAGCATGGTGATGGTCGGAACGTAGTCCTTCACTTCCGTGTGCTGGTCGGAGTCCACCGGCTGCCTGTCCTTGCGGAACAGGACCATCATAATGGGAATGGTTGCAAGGGCGCCGAGCTCGACTGCGAACATGATGCCGGGCTTTCCGTGGAACCAGATGAAGTCGTTGAAGTTCATGCCCGCGGCCCCGGCCAGCATGATGGATGTGGTGTCGCCGACCAGGGTGGCCGCCCCCTGCAGGTTCGAGGAAACCGCAATGCTGATCAGCATAGGTACCGGGGAAATCTTCAGCTTCTTGCAGATGGCCAGGCCTACGGGGGCGATCATCAGAACCGTTGCGACATTGTCAATGAAGGCGGAGACAATACCGGAGAAGAGGGACATGATGATCGTGACCCACATGACATTGGGACAGAGCCGAAGCAGGGCATCCGCGATCTTTTCCGGCATCTTCGACTCGATGAAGTAATCAACGATGACCATGGTGCCGAAGATCATCATCAGCACGTTCCAGTCGATGGCCGTCGGCACCGCGGAAACGGGCAGCATGCCGGCCGCGACAAAGACCCCCGCCGTGATCAGGGCCACGAGATAGCGCCACTTGGGCAGGAGCACCATCAGGGCATACATGACGATGAAGATGATAATAGCCGCTGTTTTCATACCTTCTCCTTATGCAAAAAAACGCAAGGCTTCTGCCTCACTTAAACAATACGTGCGGCAAAAGTCTTGCGATTTCAAAAGTGAAAATCCGGACCCGATTGCGATTGTCGCAATGTGCTGACGACTCCGGACGGCTTGGGGTTTTGCATTATTCATATGACTAATGTAAAGCCGGAAGTCCGCTACTCCCTTTTACGAAGAGCATGATAACCGATAGAAGGCCGAAAAGCAACCGAAAAAACGAAAGTCATTTTCTTTACAAAATCGGGAGCACGCATTGCTGCAGGCTCCCATGTTTTTGTTCTACATTATTCTAATGTCACTTCAGGAACGTCGCTCCGGCAATGAGCACGAAGGCCCCGAGAGCGATCCGGTACCAGCCGAAGACCTTGAAATCGTGGGTCTTCACGAAGTTCATCAGGAATTTGATGATGAAGAGGGAGACAACGAAGGCCGTGATGCAGCCGACCAGGAGGACGGCAACTTCGTGTCCCGTGAAGACCGCTCCGAACTTGACGACCTTCAGGAGAGAGGCGCCCAGCATGACGGGCACTGCCAGGAAGAAGGTGAACTCCGCCGCGCAGGTCCTTGAGACGCCGATCAGGAGGGCGCCGATGATGGTGGCGCCGGACCGGGAGGTGCCGGGGAAGATGGCGGCGATGACCTGGAAGAGGCCGATGATCAGGGCTGTCTTCCAGGTGAAGTCCCGGATGCGGGTGATGGTGGGCTCCATATTTTTCTCGTAGTTCTCGACCACGATGAAGGCGACGCCGACGATGATCAGGGCCAGGGCCACCGAGGTCGGGTTGTAGAAGAGGGCCTCGAACTTGTCGTCGAAGAGGACACCGACTATGGCAGCCGGCAGGCAGGCGATGATGATCTGTCCCCACATGCGCATGGCCCGCTTCTTCACGGCCGGATGGCCTTCATGGATCCCGAAAGGCCACAGGCGCTTCCAGAAGAGGACGACGACGGCCAGGATGGCGCCCAGCTGAATCACGACTTCATACATGGAATAGAAGCCGTCCGATGTATCCTGAAATTTCAGCAGGGAGTTCAGGAGAATCATGTGGCCGGTGGACGAAACCGGCAGCCACTCCGTGATACCCTCGACGATGCCGTAAATAATTGAAATCAATATATCCATTTTTTCTTCCTTCAAAATCAGTCAAACCAACTTTCAGCATTATAACAGAAAAGAAGGCACGTACAAGGAAAGACGGATGAAGTTTAGCACTTGTTTAAGTTGAAAAAGACTGCGCAAACCGATACAATGTCAAGCAGTGCCGCGGGAAACTTCCGAAGGAAGAAATCCTGGGGTTTTATATTAGTCATGAAATAAGGAGAAATCGATGGGAATTTATGAAGAACTGACGGAGCGCGGGCTGATCGCCCAGGTCACGGACGAGGCGAAGGTGCGCGAGCTTGTCAATGCAGGCAAGGCAACCTTCTATATCGGCTTCGACCCGACGGCGGATTCCCTGCACGTCGGCCACTTCATGGCCCTCTGCCTGATGAAGCGTCTGCAGGAGGCCGGAAACAAGCCCATTGCCTTAGTTGGCGGCGGAACCGGCATGATCGGCGACCCCTCCGGGCGGTCCGACATGCGCTCCATGATGACGAACGACATCATCGACCACAACTGCGAGTGCTTCCGGAAGCAGATGTCCCGCTTCATCCACTTCGGCGACGGCCCGGCCGACGCCAAGATGGTGAACAATGCCGACTGGCTCCGGGACTTAAACTTCATGAACTTCATGCGGGAAGTCGGAGTTCATTTCAATGTGAACAATATGCTCCGTGCCCGTGCCTACGAAAACCGCATGGCGCGCGAGGGCGGCCTTACATTTTTCGAGATGAGCTACATGCTCCTTCAGGCCTACGACTTCTACTGCCTGTACCAGAACCACGGCTGCAACCTCGAGTTCGGCGGCGACGACCAGTGGTCGAACATGCTGGCCGGTACCGACCTGATCCGGAAGAAGCTGGGCAAGGACGATGCCTATGCCATGACCATTACCCTGCTCACGAAGTCCGATGGAACGAAGATGGGAAAGACCAGTGGCGGGGCCGTCTGGCTCGATCCGGAGAAGACCTCTCCCTATGACTTCTACCAGTACTGGCGCAATGTCGACGACGGGGACGTCATCAAGTGTATCAAAATGCTGACCTTCCTGCCCCTCGAGGAAATCCGCCCCATGGAGTCCTGGGAAGGCGAGAAGCTGAACGAGGCCAAGGACATCCTGGCCTATGAGCTCACCAAGCTGGTTCACGGGGAAGAGGAAGCCGGGAAGGCCCGCGAGGCCTCAAGGGCCCTCTTTGCCGGCGGTGCGGATTCAGCCAACCTTCCGCAAATGACCCTTACGGAAAGCGACGTCGCAGACGGAATCGGAATCCTGGACATCATCATAAAAGCCGGCTTTGCCGCCACGAAGAATGAAGCCCGCCGGGCCCTGACCCAGGGCGGCGTCACCGTGAACGGAGACAAGGTCGAGGATCCCAAGACGATCTATGAAAAGAAGGACTTTTCCGATTTCGTCCTCAAGAAGGGCAAGAAGAAGTTCGTAAAAGTCGTAGTTGAGTGATTAGAATAATGTAAAACAAAAAATGGGACTGTGCTCTTCTCCTGCACAGTCCCGTTTTCTGTTTCAAAGAACCGTGAGCCCGCGCGCAGCGCGGGCTCACGGGGTTTTTGTGTCATTATATTATTTTCTACTGCTCTTTCTTAACGCAGAGAAAACTTCTTCATGCATCAGCCGGATATCTGATGATTCCGCCTGCCGGTCGGCTTCATCCAATGCGCGCTCAGTCGGATTATTTCCCAATGTTTTGCTAAAGTCATCCATAAGGCTTGCCTACTCCTTCTATTGTATTCATTCCGCGATGGACTTAAGCAATGGCAGGAATATTTGAAAGTTCAGTCTTCTTGTCCCTGATCGCCACGCCCAGATCGTAATTCATCTGAAGATTCATCCAGAACTCGGGACCTGTGCCGAAATATTTCCCGAGGCGGAGAGCTGTATCTGCCGAAATACTCCGTCTTCCATGGACGATTTCGCCAACTCTGGTGCCTGGAATATGAAGATCCATCGCAAGCCTGTTCTGCGAGATTCCCATGGGGACAAGGAACTCTTCCTTAAGTATTTCTCCCGGATGGATAAGGTTTTCCGTACGCATTCTTCTCACCATTCCTTAATGATAATCCACTATCTCAACATCATATGCATCACAGCCTTCGAAACGGAAGCATATCCGCCACTTATCATTGATGCGGATGCTGTGCTGCCCGGCTCTGTCACCCGCCAATTCCTCCAGATGATTGCCGGGCGGGATGCGGAGAGTATTCACATCTATCGCGGCATTTATCATATCAAGCTTCCGCAAGGCAACGCGCTCAAAGCTTTTAAACTTGACACTGTGGCCGGTGCTGTATAGTTTTTCCGTTTCTTTGTCCGCATATGTCTTTATCATGAATAATATGATATAACGTTTCGCGTTATACGTCAAGCGTGATATTTCAATGCAGTACAGAGCCCGGAATAGCGTCTGCCGCCATACGTGACGGGGCAGGCTATCCCGGGAAATATATTATTATCATTCTGTTGTGAAATAGGCCAGCAGCTCGTTCAGTTCTTCAGAAATGGAAGAGAGGCGGCCGGACAGGTCTCTGATATCCGTGACCGTATTGTTGACCTGCTCCATGGATGCGGAGGTCTCTTGTGAGGACGCCGCGTTCTCTTCGGAGATGGCGGACAGGGAGGACATGGTATCGTTTACGGCATTGCACTTCGTCCGGATGTTGTCGCACTCGTCCTTCGTCCGGGCGAAGGAATCACGGACCTCAGCAATGGCGGCCGATACGCTCTCAACGGATTCCTGGGCGGACTGGCTGATTTCCTGCTGGCGGCCGATGATCTCGGTCAGCTGGTCAACGGTCTTCACAGCAGAAGATGACCGGTCAGCCAGGTGATTCATGATATCGCCGATGGAGCCCGCGGATTCCTTGGACTGGTCCGCCAGGTGGGAGATTTCCTCCGCGACAACGGCAAAGCCCTTGCCGGCTTCGCCTGCCCGTGCAGCTTCGATGGAAGCGTTCAGGGACAGGAGGTTGGTCTGGCCTGCGATGGAGTCGATGGCGGAAACCGCTTCCTGAACCTCTCCGACGTAGGAATCAACGGCCTTCATGGCATCCGCCACTTCCGCCAGGGACATCTCTGTCTGGGACATGGCTTCCCGGAGTTCATCGAAGGAATTCTTCATCTGATCGGAGGAGGCCGCCATATCGCCGGCCTTCTCATCACTTCCGGCCACCTCTTCCGTCAGGGTGCCGACAGAGTTCACAATATCGCCGATGGCCTCAACGCCTTCCTGCACGGTCTCCGCCTGGGATGTGGCGCCGGAAGCAATTTCACTGACTGCCTGGGTGACACTCTGGGTGTTTTCCTCGGTCGTCCGCGCGGACTCGCTCATGGTGGCGGCGGAATCCTTGATCTCTGCTGCCTTGCCGTTGATCTTGCCGATGACCTCCGTCAGCTTGTTCCGGAGAGCGTCGGCATTGCGCACAAGCTCACCGAGCTCATCCTGCCGGGCCATGGATTTTTCGTTGACCTCAAACGTCAGGTTGCCTTCTGCAATCTGGGCATTTGCCTTGTCCGCATCCAGAATGAAGCTCGTGATTCGGCCAGCCAGAACCGAAACCAGAATGATCGTTATGACTAGAAGGATCCCTGCAAGAATCAGCATGGTCATCATGGATGCCTTCAGGGCATTCTCAAATTCAGTCCGGGGAATTCCGGTAAAGAACATGCCGACAATGGCTCCCGTATCGTCCTTGATGGGCGTATAGTAGACGAAATAAGCTTTCCCGGCCACTTTCGTATTGTCAGAGAAGTAGGGCTGGCCGTTTTTCAGAACGGTGTTGATGACCTCTTCAGAAGCCTGAGTGCCGATTGCTTTCTGTCCGTCTTCTCCAACAACGGAAGTCACCCGGCGCGTATCGCCGACAAAGAGGGTGCAGTCGATATCGTAATTCTTCTTGTAGGTATCGAAAGTCT